>Ga0066188_1000007_pt1 | contig 57221 bp, 49 predicted proteins | sample WorMetHERISLAND2_FD_61185 | JGI IMG/M metagenome (GOLD analysis project Ga0066188, IMG submission 61185) | Marine gutless worms symbiont microbial communities from Max Planck institute for Marine Microbiology, Germany - Olavius loisae HERON... | ecosystem: Host-associated > Annelida > Digestive...
ATTGACGCAACCATAGTGGGGGTTGCAACCAGTATTGCTATGGATATCCACGCTAGCGAGGATGTTCCGTCGTCGCATGATAGCGACGACCTGTTGCATCATAATGTGTGCCGGCGTGGGCAAGATCTTCATTGCCGTCAATCTGCTCAAACGCATTGCCAATGCCGGACAGCCTAAACGCACCCTGTTCGTCTGCGACTGTGACGAGCCGTGCTCCCAGGCTCTTAGCACCTTTTAGAACATCTTCAGCTTCGGTGTCGCTGGGGTCAAACGCAGCGGTGACGATACCAACAATGCCAAAAATGCCCGCGTCCATATCGCCACCTATCGAACCCTCGGCATGGATAGCATGGAGGGAGATGCCAGCTTTCTAACCGAGCACCATCGCGAGGACTACTTCAGCTACATTGTAATCGACGAATACCACTGCGCCGCCTAGGGCAAGTGGTCACAGGTACTCACCTGCAACCCCAACGCCGTGCAGGTAGGGCTGACCGCCACACCGCGCACCTTCAAGAGCGGCAAGCAAACCAAAGAGACCAAGCAGGACGTCAAGATCAGTGCCGCAACAGGAAATACTTCGGCGAGCCGGTCTACGAGTACGACATGGCCCAGGTTATGGAGGGCGGCTATCTGGCCATGTGCGAAATCCGGAAAGGCCGCGTGAACCTCGACGATACCGTCATCACCCTCGACGAGATTATGACCCGCAACTCCCACGACGCCATCACCGGCCAGCCCGTCACCTGTGAGACACTGCAGGAACACTACGAAAAGACCAAGTACGAAGACCGCATACCTCTACCCGACCGGGTGCTGCAGATGTCCGGAGACCTGTTCAAATATCTGCTGCAAACCGGCGGATCAGAACAATTAACTTTTCATGTTTAATATTTCCTGACTCTGTTTCCAGTGCAAACCGTAAACTGTTTGCTAGCTAAACAGCATCATAAACTCCAATCTATTATATCTTAATTCCTTCTACCAATCCATTTCATGATGTCAGGCGAGTCTGGGTAGGTGATTCAGACATTGCATACACTTAATGGATACGGATTTATGGATTAATGGTTCAAGAATTTTATTTTCAGGCTAAGATATTATTTTTAGTAATCTTCCTTTATTAAGTCAGGGGTGGGATTCCATCTATCCTTAATAGATAGCTTGATATATTGTTTAAGGCTACCTACACTCAATTGGGATTCCAGTCATTACAATAACTAATGGCGAAAAGCAGTGCTTGTATCCTCATTGTTGCCTTTCACAGTTACCTTCTCTGATTAGTCCCTTTATTAAGGGGATGTCTACGATCGTCTAACGTGCAATCTACAGCTTCTCCACTACAACTAAAGCACCTACATTCAAGTGCCCATGAATTTTGCCTATGTCGGTATAAGATCAACCCTAGAGACTGTCTAGAAACTATTAGCATATTTCTTATCAGCTCAACCGGAACCTGTCATCTTGACTTCAGGGAGAGTGCTTCATCCGTAAAACAGGCTGGGGAAATAGACACTCGAGTTGTAAGACCTCTCCTCCGTCGGGACAAGGATCTCTCTCTGCGCTTGAAATGACAAACAATTGGGTTAGTTTTTAGGACAGTCTCTAAAGCTGATAACTGACTGACAACTGCCCCCTGACAAACTGTAGGTTGCGGTGCAGCTGGCCATGGCCTCAGACCGTGTTGTAGATCTCGATGACGGTTTCGCTGGGCCGGAAGCCGGATTCCCTAACGCTGTTGCTACGGTTCTGCTCAAGCCGGTCGAGATAGCGTGCGGTGACGTCTCCGGTCACGTATTCGCTGTCGAATACTGAGGTGTCGAAACGGTCCACGTCGCTCTTGTTCTTCTTTTGGACCGCCTCAATCAGGTCGTTCAGATCCTGGAAGATGAGACCGTCTGCTCTGAGTAGGCGGCAGACCTCATCCTCGGAACGGCTGTGGGCAATGAGCTCGCTCGCGGTGGGCATGTCGATGCCGTAGACATTGGGATAACGCACTGGTGGAGCCGCAGAGGCGAAATAGACCCGCTTGGCGCCTGCGTCTCGTGCCATCTGGATGATCTGCCGAGACGTGGTTCCGCGGACGATGGAGTCGTCCACTAACAGCACGTTCTTGCGACGAAACTCCAGGTCGATGGCGTTGAGCTTCTGGCGCACGGATTTCTTGCGCACCTTCTGCCCCGGCATGATGAAGGTGCGCCCGATGTAGCGGTTCTTGATAAAACCTTCTGCGAAGTCGATGCCCAGCCCGTCAGCGACCTGGAGGGCTGCGGTACGGCTGGTCTCGGGTACTGGGATGACAACGTCGATGTCATGGTTTTTCCACTCGCGCTTGATCTTCATGGCCAGCTTTTTCCCCATGCGCAGGCGTGCCCGGTGGACCGAGATATTGTCGATGATAGAGTCCGGCCGCGCAAAATAGACGAACTCGAAGAGACAGGGCGAGAGTACCGGCTGTTCCGCACATTGTTTCCTGTACAGCTGGCCGTCGGCATGGATGAACACGGCCTCGCCCGGCGCGATGTCCGCGATGAGTTTAAAACCCAGAGTGTCCAGGGCCACGCTCTCGGAAGCGATCATGTATTCGATGCCCGCGTTGGTCTTGCGCTTGCCGTAGACTACGGGCCGGATGCCGTGGGGGTCCCGAAAGCCGCAGATACCAAATCCCGGGATCATCAAGACCGTCGCATAGCCCCCGCGGCAGCGCCGATGGACCCCTGCCACGGCGTCGAAGATATCCCGCTCGGCGATCTGCAGCTTGCCCTGAAGCTGTAGCTCGTGGGCGAAGATATTGAGCAGGATCTCCGAATCCGATTCGGTGTTCAGGTGGCGTAGATCCTCGGCGTATAGGTCGCGCTTGAGCACCTCGGCATTGGTGAGATTGCCGTTGTGCGCAAGCACGATCCCGTATGGGGAGTTAGTGTAGAAGGGTTGGGCCTCCGCACAGCTTGCAAGGCCCGCCGTGGGATAGCGCACGTGCCCCAGGCCCATATTACCCCGCAGGTAGAGCATATGTTCAGTGTGGAAGACGTCTCGGACTAGGCCGTTGTCTTTGCGTAGATGGAGCTTCTCGCCTTCACTGGTGACGATGCCGGCGGCGTCTTGTCCGCGGTGTTGCAGGACCAACAAAGCGTCATAGAGGGATTGGTTAACCGGCCCCTGGCCGACGATGCCGACGATGCCGCACATGACGTACCTCTAGCGGATGCAAGCGACGGGTATTGAGACTAAGAACTTTAGCCGCAAATAAACGCAACTGGCTAAAAATATCAAGCGTTAATGGACAGAGAACCGTCGATAATGGTGGGGAGATCTCGACCGATTTGGGTTGGTTTGCGTTCATTGGCGGCAAAAAATCCCCGATGGGAGCACCACACCGATGTTACCGATATTTCGGTATTGCCGTACCAGGTATGACGAGCGGATCCGCCATCGCTCATTGCCAATGGATCGCCGGGTTTGATGGGGCTAGGCGCGACGCGCGCTATAAATCCTTCAACCGATCCGTCACCTGTGTCGGGAGCTCGCTTGGCCAGGAGCTGGAAGTGGCCGATGAATGACGATTGCCGCCACCAGCCGTCTTCCGGTAAAGGTGTGAGTGACCTGAGGAATTCCAGCATTGCAGCCAGGATTACCCCCTGGCCACACTGGATATCGCCCTCATGATACAGTTCCCAACAATAAACATTTTATTTTTCAATAGCATATGAAATAAGTGGCTCACGATCCTCCCGAGGATCAGCACCCCGAGGACCAAGATCAAGAAGGCGGTGATGAGCAGCAGATGGGAGTTCGTGGCCCAAGGGGTAGTTTCATTTCAGTCTGTTTCCCCGGTGCAATGCGGTCCGGATCAAGGGGCCCGCCATTTCCCCTTAATATTGCGGATAGAGTCGCATAAGCTTGAGTACGCTCAACCTCGGTGGTGCATTGCTGATCAACGCCAACCTGTTCGACATTGCGACGCTGCGCCCAGTCAGTTTCCCCACGGCGGAGTGTTTCCAGATCCGGGGTGCACTGGTTCAGGTATTGCCTAGTGAACACACTCAGTTCAATTTTTGCTATGTTCAAACCAACTGCCATGTTTGGGAGTGCAATGAATCTCCAACCGATCAAGCAACCGCCGTGCTTCGGCAGGCGGATAAGGCTGTATACAAGGAGGGGGGGGAGGCGGGGGTAAGGGTGTTCAACTGGTCCTAAACAGCACCGCCTGGTCGGCATCGGCGTAATCCACATCGAGCGCCAGATCGGGTGCCGTTTTAATGGTGGGCACAACTAACCTTGCGACGGCCGCCCAAGGGTTCAGTAAGTTGACCGCCATTCCCACCCACTCGTACTCCTATGTCATAGCGACACGGCTGGCTTGCCCGGGAGGGCCGAGGTGTTTCTCCGATTAACTGGACCGGCTGCTCATCCGGACACATCATCTAGCACTCATGCAAACAACAAACTCGCTGTTTTGCTTACGCTGCTGCGTTGCTTTTATTCACCTACTCCGTAGGCTGCTCACGCTCCTCATCTGTCAAACGCACGATATATTTTTTTACCCATTGGCCTACCTCCCGATCAACTCGTACAAGCCTTACCATCAAAGCGCTATCAAACTGATAATAATAGGGTAAATTAGGGACGAGCTAGACCACCATCCCTCTACCAGAAAAAGAAAAATGGACTGAAACGAAGTAGTAGAGGCTCGCGATCCAGCCCCCGAGCGTACCGGCAAACTTCCCTAGCATAGGGTCCAGGCGATAAGGGGTGCAACGGGCAAGACGGCGGAAGAGAGCACTTCACGCGGGCGTCCACGCACGACTCAGCAAAATGATTTCAGTGATGGCGTAATCGACCTAGCCCATGCCTGTTTACTGCTTGTTAGCCTCTTAGGGGTAACGCTGAATCTGGCCCTTTAACCCTGTTTTTGTGAGAAGCGAGGCGGCCATCGACTCGATGCGTTTGCGGGTCAATTCTGGGCCGATGCGGATTCGGTACCACAGCTTCTGTTTCACCCGGGTTTCCTGGATATAGGCAGGAAATCCTTTGACGCGCAAATCCTGCGCTAGCTTATCGGCACGCGCGTGCTCCTGCAGGCTAGCCACTTGGATGATCCAAGAGGAGGGTCCTGGAGACGACCGGGCCGGAGCCGAGGGTTTAGCAGGTGCCAGTTTAGGCTTAGCCGCGGGCAGCGCCTCCTCGACCGGGGCGAGGCTAGGCTTGGGTATGGTCTCGAGTCCCTTTGTTGTGGGTGTCTCAAAGAACTCCGGTGGCGGGAGCTCCTGCGGCGACGATGGATACTCCGGTATCGGGTCCCCATACTCGGGGAAGGTAGGCACGAAGGGCTCAACCGGAGGATTCGTCACAGGGGCATCATAACCCTGGTCGAGATGCAGCGGTGGAGGAATTGCTATTTCCCGTTCTGACACCGACTGTAAGGTCTCCTCCTCCACCTGTAAGGTCTCCTCCTCCACTAGGAGCATGGGGAGAAAGATCACCAGCAGCACGACGACGACCGCCGCGCCTATCAAACGTCGTTTTGCTCCTTCCTGCATAAGCTTTCCCGCAACAACATCGCAACCGAGTGAAATGTTACCGACTGAAATGTTTAGGGGGCCAGCACCCATCCAGATGGACTGGCGGAGGATTATATCAGGATCTGCCTGCGCTGTAAGTGTACCGCAGGGCCGCCTCGACGGTGCTGAAGGACCCGAATGCCAGGATGCAGTCGCCGGTCCGGGCCTTTCCTGCCGCGGTCCGGAGTGCCTCGGTAATGTCTCCGCATGCGCGCAGATTCAGATTCGCCCCCAGGTCCTCCAATCCCACCTGTAAATCGGCGACGGGTAGGGCCCGGGGGTTTGCGCTTTGCCCAAGGTACCAGGCATCGACCTGTCCGACCAGGGGTTCAGCAATGGCCCTTGGTTCTTTGTCTTGAAGGACACCGAACACCGCATGCACGCAACCTGGACAACCGAAAGCGCGTAGGTTGATCGCCGAGGTTGCGGCTGCTTGGGCGTTGTGGGCTACATCCAGGAGCCAAGTCACCGCGCCTGGCACGATCTGGAAGCGCCCCGGCAGGCGCGCCCGCTGCAAGCCGAGACTTAGGTGAGGGGTCGCCACCGGTAGGCGCGGATTCAGGCAAGCTACCGTCATCAGGACGGTAGCGGCATTGTCGCGTTGGAAGATTCCATGCAGGGCAGGCGCAGGCAGGCCTGTCTGCATCGAATCGGGGCCGGACCAGCGCCAAGTAGGATCCTCGTCCTCCCAATCAAAATCGCGTCCAAGAACGAACAGGTCGCAGCCGAGCGTTTCAGCCCGCTCGACCAATACCTCCGAGGGTACACGATGCCCTACGATGGCGGGCCGGTGGGGCCGGAAAATACCGGCCTTCTCAGCGGCAATTCGGTCCAGGGTATCACCGAGCCATGCGATGTGATCCAGGCCGATGGTGGTCACTACCGCAACGTCCAGGTCGAGGATATTGACCGCGTCCAGCCGGCCACCGAGACCTACCTCCAGGATTGCAACGTCCGGCTGGGCACGGACGAATAGGTCTAGAGCGGCCAGGGTTCCAAACTCGAAATAGGTCAGGGTCAAGACCCCGCGCGCCTGATCAACGCGCTCAAAAGCGGCGCATAGAGCCGCATCCCGGATTTCCTGCCCGTCCAGGCGGATACGCTCATTATAGCGTAACAGATGGGGGGAGGTATAACAAGCGGTGCGGTAGCCGGCGGTACGGTAGATTGACTCGAGCATAGCAGCGCAAGAGCCCTTGCCGTTGGTGCCGGCGATGGTGATGATGGGGAAAGCTACCGGGTCGGGTTGCAGCCGGGACCAGACCGCTACGATACGCTCCAGCCCGAGCTCGATGGTCTTCGGATGCAGGGTCTCCTGCCAATGCAGCCAACTTTGCAGGTCGTCGAATCTCATTAATTCCGTTCCTTCATGCGTGTGGGAATCCGTGGTCAGGCAGGCGCGGATTTTCTTGATCGCAGATTCTCAAGAAGGAGTTTATATGGGTTCACCCTGAATCGATCATCACATAACGCGATTCTAAAGCTGTTTATGGGATTATACTTAATATTCTATGTGTCCATTTCCTTAAGGCCGAAGAGGTTTCGAATGGATGCCGATACACTTCGTTCGCTCTTGAGCATCGCTGGTGGTCTGTTGCTGGGTGGACTCTATTTTTGGGAGCGGCGGCGGGACCGTTCCAATGAGGACGAGTCCTACAAGGAAGACAAGCCGGACGATGACAAGCGTGAGCTCCGACTCGGTGCCTGGGCCAGTGAAACGGACGATAAGGTCAATAGCATGGCTACGGGTAGCGACGTCCGAGATCAGCCCGAACCGCCATTGCCGCCGGACCAGCCGAATCAGCCAGAGCTCGAGTTAGCACCGCCGCCGGCATCGGATAGGCAGGGGCCAGTGCGCCCCAAGAGCCCGGTGGTCCTGTCGTTTCATATAACCCCGGAAAAGGGGACCTTCGGCGGCGAGGCCATTGTGCGGGCAGTCGGTCAGTGCGGAGTCGAGCCTGGCGAGATGGATATCTTCCACCGTTACGCTGCTACCGAATCCACCGAGCATCCGTTGTTCAGCATAGCCAACATGGTCAAGCCCGGGACCTTTCCCTTCGGTGCCATGGACGAGTTCGAATCGCCTGGGCTAACCCTGTTCTCCCAGGTGGATGGTGCCTCCGATGATCTCTCTCGGTTGGAAGCGATGCTCACCGCTGCGCATTGCCTGGCCGATGAACTCAAGGCAGAGATCCGTGACGAGACCAGGGAGTTGCTCACACCCGAGTCGGAGGAGCGCCTGCGGGATCGGGTCCATGAGCTGATAGCGTGGCGGCTGACTGATCTGGATCCCCGATGAGCATCCCCATCGCTGCTCGCTCCCGTACCGAAGAGCTGCGGCGGGAGCTCGATCACCACAACTACCATTATTATGTTCTCGACGCGCCGCAGGTCCCGGACACTACGTATGATCGCCTGTTGCGCGAGCTCCAGAGCCTGGAGGCCAGGTTTCCAGGGCTGGTAACTCCCGAGTCTCCGACCCAGCGGGTGGGTGGCGAGCCCCTGGCGGGCTTCGCTGAGGTTGAACACCTAGTCCCCATGCTCTCCCTGGAGAACGCCTTCGACGAGGCTGAGCTACGAGCCTTTGACCGACGGGTCCGTGAGCGGCTCGGGTATAATCGGGTCCGCTACCTAGCCGAGCCCAAGTTGGACGGTTTGGCCATCAGCCTGATCTTCGAAGGGGGGCGGTTGCGCCGAGCGGCCACTCGTGGCGACGGGCACCGGGGCGAGGACGTAACGGCCCAGGTACGTACCATCCGTTCCGTGCCCCTGCGATTGCGGGGCGAGGGCTGGCCGAGTCTGATGGAGGTACGCGGCGAGGTCTTTTTGCCCAAGACCGGATTCGAGGCCATCAACGCCAGGGCCCGAGCGAGGGGCGGTAAAACCTTTGTCAATCCCCGCAACGCTGCCGCTGGCAGCTTGCGGCAGCTCGATCCTGGCATTACGGCTCAGCGGCCTCTGACCATGCTTTGTTACGGCGTAGGCGCGATCCAGGACGACACTCCGGTGTCCGCCCATAGTGAGCGTTTGGTGTTGCTCAAGGGCTGGGGACTGCGTACCTCCCCGGAGCTGCGGGTGCTGGACGGCATTGAGGTCTGCATCGCCTATCATCAGGAGATCGAAACCAAGCGTGACACCTTCGACTATGACATCGACGGCGTGGTATTCAAGGTCGATTCCCTGGCTGATCAGGAGACCCTGGGCTTTGTCGCCCGCGCACCACGCTGGGCGATTGCCTATAAATTTCCCGCTCAAGAGGTACTCACCACTGTTAAGAAGGTGGTGTTCAACGTGGGCCGCACCGGTGCTGTTACCCCGATAGCCCGGTTGGAACCCGCCTTCATAGGCGGCACCACCGTCTCCAACGCCACCTTGCATAATCTGGATGAGGTTCAACGCAAGGACATTCGGGCCGGGGACACCGTTTACATTCGCCGGGCCGGTGACGTCATCCCGGAGGTGGTGCGGGTTCTGCCCGAACGCCGGCCACCAGGGACCGAGCCGGTTGAGCTTCCCCGGAACTGCCCGGACTGTAATTCTCCAGTGGTGAAGCCCCAGGGAGAGGCTATCGCTCGTTGCACCGGCGGCCTCCACTGTCCGGCTCAGCGCAAGGAAACCCTCTGGCACTTCGCCGCGCGGCGGGCCATGGACATTGAAGGGCTCGGAGAAGAACTCATCGGGCAGCTGGTAGACAGAGGTATACTCGCAGACCCTGCGGACATCTATACTCTGAAGGACAAGCACGAGCAACTCATCGCTTTGAAGGGTATGGGCAAAAAATCGGTCGATAATCTGCTGGAAGCCATTGAAAAGAGTAAATCCAGGACCCTGGCCCGGTTTCTTTTCGCCTTGGGAATCCGGGAAGTCGGCGAGACCACTGCTCAAACCCTCGTGGATATCCTCGGGGACTGGAAACAGCTGAAGAAGATCCGGAGGGTCGAAGACCTAGTGCGGCAACGGGGGGTGAAGGGCATCGGTCCCAAGACCGCGCGGGCCGTTCGCGACTTTCTTGATCGCAACCTTGCGCCTACCTGCGAAGGCGGGCTTGCCAATTGGCTAGTGGCGCAGAAGATCCCCGGCGTCAATTCTAAAGTGGCTGCAGCTCTGGCCGAGCGTTTCAGTGATCTCAGTGCGCTCAGCCAAGCGGAGGTGGAAGATCTGGAAAACCGGCAAGAGAGCCGGGTACCTGGTGTCGGGGTAGTGATCGCCGAGCAGATCATTGGTTTCTTCGCCGAGTGTCGCAACCGGACCGTGATCCGGCGGCTGGAGAGGGCTGGTATTCCTCGGGAGACGTCTACGGTTTCCACCATAGAACCCGTCCGGTTGTCTTTGACCGGCAAGACGGTCGTGATCACCGGCACCCTGGGTTGGCCCCGCGACCAGATCAAATCTGCGTTGCAGGCGTGCGGTGCTAAGGTGACCGGCAACGTTTCGAGACAGACGGACTATCTGATCGTCGGTGTGGACCCTGGGTCCAAGCTGGCCAAGGCACGGGAGCTCGGGGTTACTGTGATAGATGAGGAAGGACTCGCCAGCTTGTTGGATGAAGATTGAAGGGCGATATCCCCGTTGTACCTGGACCGTCTGGGAAGCAAGCTGCTTGCAGCATCTTTACTCCACTCCAGATTTGCGGGATTTTCTGGCCTCTACCCGCGTGCCGCTGCTTGCATCTCTCGATTATTGTGTATACATTAATTTCCCATGAGGATTGACTTAAGATCCAGTTAAGCGAGCACGGACATTGCACAACTGCAGCTTGGATTCCCTACGGGTCGAGGAAGTGTTTTGCCGACTTGTTGCCGTGCTCAGGGAGGATACCATAGGCGATTACGGCGGAACACGGTACATCACTGTCGGAATCCTGGACGAACGCATGGTGGTCATAGTGTGAACGCCGCGCAGCGGTGCCCGGCGCATTATCAGCATGGGGAAGGCCAATAAACGAGAAATCGCGAGATACACGGGGAAATTGGGTTAACCCGAACGATGCGCCGGAACTGATGGATGAGTTCTTTGAACATGGTGAGTGGAAGATTCGGAGACAGAGTTGCTTCTCGAAGTAAAGGCGAAGCCGAGGTAAAAAGAAAACTGAGAGGACGGCCACCGCAGGAGAGAAGAAAAATACCGATCTCAATTCGCTTATCATCCGAAGTGGTCAGTCATTTCCGTGCTGCCGGGAAAGGTTGACAGCGGCACTGATCGAGTGGATGCGTGAGCATGGCTGCCGCGGAAAGGTAGTAGTCAAGCTCTAAATGGGAGCATAGCCAATAGCAGTGTTTGAGCACGCTAGGAGTTGTACCCTTAATCCTCGAGAGCCTACCCCAGGCGCAGCGAGGGGGCTAGGGAGAGGGGATCAAAGCAAGAATATGGGGAGTGCTTAATGAACCCTTCCTTAAAATTTAACCACTACCCTGCGGGGAGACATGGCTGGGCACCTTGATATGTGATCGGCTGAGGTGCCGCGACGAATCGAAGACCCCGCAACCAGGGCCAATCTCAGCCTGCAGAGACGAACCATGTCAGAACTTACGCAAGAACAACAGATTTTCATTGTCATGCGCAAGACCTTGGCTGCGGTCATCAAGGACGTCACACCACAGCCGGGGATGAAGCATCCCCTCTCCGAGCAGACCATCACCGACGTTCGCCAATGCTTAGGGCTGATCTCCGCACGGGAAAAGGAACTCTCCGCTACCCAGGGCCGCATCAGCGAACGGCCCTACTACGCCGATGAACCTCAGTCCACGCAGGTAGTGCCCATTGCCGGGTTGGGTAAGAGCAAGAAGCTGAACTGAATTCGTTCTTGAACCGCAAAGGCGCAAAGGATACACAGATTTTCTGTCGCGGCATCCCTTGCGGGTACCCAGGTTGGAGATTGGGCAAAGGTACTCCCGGGATGGTGTGCTATGCCCGACATCTTCCGGGTTTGTGCAGAAGGTAACTATGCAAGTCCCACCTGGAGATGGAACTGGATAAAGGCAGTGGCAACGACGAATTTTACTGACCTGATTGCCATCGATGAGACCCATGCCTGGCATCCTTATACCTCGACCATAGACCGCGACCCGGTCTATCCTGTGGTTTCGGCTCATGGGTGTCTAATCGAGCTTGCCGACGGGCGTATCCTCATTGATGGTATGTCATCCTGGTGGTGCGCCATCCACGGCTACAACCATCCGGTCTTGAATCAAGCGGCCAAGGATCAGCTCGCACACATGTCCCACATCATGTTCGGCGGGCTCACTCACGAACCGGCGATCCGGCTCGTGGAGCGTTTGGTGAAGTTGACCCCCGAGCCGCTCCGGCACGTCTTCCTCTGTGATTCGGGCTCCGTATCCGTCGAAGTGGCTATCAAAATGGCCATCCAATACTGGCATGCTAAGGGTAGGCCCGGGAAGCACCGACTGTTGACCGTCTGCTCCGGCTACCATGGCGATACCTTTGCCGCTATGTCCGTGTGCGACCCGGTTACGGGCATGCACCACCTGTTCTCCGGTTTGCTGCCGCAACAGCTTTTCGCGCCCACGCCTGCTTGTGGATTCGACACGCCGTGCCGAGATCAGGACATCGCGGAGCTGGGCAAGTTGCTCGCCGAACACCGTTGGGAGCTGGCTGCCGTCATCCTGGAACCGATCGTCCAGGGTGCGGGGGGGATGCGTTTCTACTCGCCGCATTATCTGAAGCGGGTGCGCGAGCTCTGCGACCGCTATCAGGTCCTCCTGATTGCGGACGAGATCGCCACCGGCTTCGGCCGCACTGGACGGCTCTTCGCCTGTGAACATGCAGGGATAGCACCGGACCTCATGACGGTCGGCAAGGCACTCACCGGCGGCTATTTGACCCTGGCGGCGACCCTGGCCAGCGCGGAGGTGGCCCGTACTATTTCCTCCGGCGATCCGGGGGTATTCATGCATGGCCCGACCTTCATGGGTAACCCCCTGGCCTGCGCCCTGGCCAATACCAGTATCGACCTCTTACTGGCGTCCGACTGGCAGGCTACCATTCACCGTATCGAACAGATCCTTCGGGATGGACTTGCCCTCTGTGCGCGGCTGTCGGGCGTAGTAGAGGTACGGGTACTGGGCGCGATCGGCGTGGTGGAGATGGAACGTCCCGTGCGGATGTGTGAGATCCAGCGCCGCTTCGTAGACCGTGGTGTCTGGGTGCGGCCCTTCGGCAAGTTGGTCTATTTGATGCCACCTTACATCATTACCGATGAACAGCTCGCTGTGCTGTGCCAGGCCATGTTCGAAGTACTCTCCGAATTCAGCGCGGTCTGAGAAAATATCTGTCCGGCGTTATTCAGCATAGACTGAGAAGGCTGGATAGGAGCTGGGTCCTGTCGACATTTACGACTACTCCGTTGATTTCACAGACAGTCCTGTGAATGACTGGAGGGGCTAACTTGAAGATTCAGAAACGTTTTCGGTCTAACTGTCAACACGACTTAAGTTCTTGCCACACTTTCACCAATTAGGATACCATTCGTGATTTTCACGATCTAGAACCGAACATGGGGTTTAGGAGCGACGGATATGAGAACGGAGATTACCAAGCCTGCGGAGGTTCGCCGCGAATGGTACCTAGTCGATGCGCAAGACAAAACCCTTGGTAGGCTTGCTTCGGAAGTAGCACGGCGCCTGCGCGGCAAGCACAAGGTAGAGTACACTCCCCATGTAGACACAGGCGACTATATCGTGGTCGTCAATGCCGAAAAGGTGCGGGTGACCGGCAATAAGCTCCGGGACAAGCTGTATCATCACCACACGGGTTATATTGGGAACCTCAAATCCATCAGCTTGAGAAAACTGCTCGATAAGGCACCGGAGCGGGTGATCACTCATGCCGTCAAGGGGATGCTTCCCCGTAATCCGCTTGGTCGCGCCATGTTGAAAAAGCTGCGGGTATACGCTGGTCCGCAGAATCACCATCAGGCCCAACGACCCCAATCGCTTGATATCTAGATCTACTTAAAGAGGTATAGGAAGCCACATCCATGTCGGATTTCAACTACGCAACCGGGCGTCGTAAAAGCTCCGCGGCCCGTGTCTTCCTGACCGCGGGTTCAGGCAATATCACTGTCAACGGTCGGCCCCTGGACTGGTTCTTCGGCCGGGAGACCACGCGCATGATTGTCCGTCAACCCCTGGAAACCGTTTCGATGTTAGATCGCGTCGACTTGCGGGTTACCGTCACCGGTGGCGGTACCTCGGGGCAAGCAGGTGCAATACGCCATGGGATCGCCCGCGCTCTGGTCAATTATGACGAAGGGCTGCGCCGACCGTTGCGCCAGGCTGGATTTCTGACGCGTGATGCCCGTGAGGTCGAGCGCAAGAAGGTGGGGTTGCATAAGGCACGCAAGCGACCGCAATACTCGAAGCGGTAAACAGGGAAAGGCCCAGAACTGAAGGATCAGGTTACGGGTGATCGGGTTCGAGTGGGGGATCGTCTAGCGGCAGGACTACGGACTCTGACTCCGTCAACCTAGGTTCGAATCCTAGTCCCCCAGCCAAATCTTAAACACAAGCTGCTTAAGCATAGGAGTCGGTTCTCCCTTCAGCAGGGTTTCCCAAGTCCGCACCCTTGTCGAAGGGCGCGGATGTTTGCTTCCAGCTTCCTGCGGATAAACCCTTCCATTTTCCTTACCCACGATAAAATTAAGCGCTGCAGGCGTTTTGGTCTATACCCGTCCGAAGTGGGAGGACGCGAGGGATGTCTACCTGCTGGCCACTCTGATCATGCGTTTTATTCCTAGCGCTCCCAAGCTTGTTGACGATATGTGGATTTAAGATGCCGACCTCTGCCACTGAGTGGCATGTGGTAAAAAACGACAGTTTGTCATTTTTGTATCTTTTTTCAAAAAGATTGTTGCATAATGTTGCTTATCGACCTATTATCTACCCGTAAGATGCATCATGCGTTTGGTTTTTGTGGATTTTTAGCAAATCAACAATGGGGAGAATCCAATGAACAAAAAACTTATTTCCCTGGCGGTCGCGGCTGCCATCGGTGCGCCGGTGTCGGCCCTAGCCGACGCTACCTTCTATGGCAAGGCCCACATGAGTATCGACTGGTTCGATATCAAGGGGGAAAACGGGTACAAAGGCTGGGCCATGAACAAGGGTAAGATCGGCAAAGGCAATAGCCGTGCTAATCGTCTCGGTGTCAAGGGTTCCGAGGATCTTGGTGCTGGCCTGAAAGTCATCTATCAGGTTGAGTTCGGTCTACCGCTGGCCAATGAAAAGGACTATAGCATCAGTAACGGCGAGCACGAGGTGGGTGGGATCAAGATGCGTAACTCCTATGTCGGTCTAGAGGGCGGTTTTGGTACCGTCTTAGTCGGTCGACACGATACCCCACTCAAGATGTCCACCAGCACATTGGAACTGTTCAACGACACCATGGCCGACTACGAAGGCACACTCGGCTTCGACGATATCCGCGCCGATAATACCATCGCCTATATCACCCCTAGCTTCAGCGGTTTCCAGTTTGCCGCCGCCACCATACCTGGTTCTGGAAGCACCCACGATGGAGGAGGATTCCTCCCAAGCCACGACGCGGATGGCTTGGCTGAAGGTTATTCTCTCGCCGCCACTTATAGAAATGGACCCTGGTATGCCAGTGCTGCCTATGAGGTGCTGAGCGACCAATTCAACCCTTCCAAGACCATAAAGGGTAGCCCTTCCGCCTCCGACTCCGACGACTATAAAAAGTGGCGCGCCGGTTTGGGTATCCGGGATCTGGGTGGCTTCTACCTGAGCGCCATCTATGAGAACCAGAAGTCTATCCAATTCAAGGAGAAGCTTAACGGCAAGGACAACAATGCGGATCTGTGGCAAGGCCAACTCGGCTATGCCTTCGGCAACAACATGATCAAGGGCATGTACGGTACGAAAAGCATGGATGCTGAGGGTGATGTAAAGAGCTGGGCGGTCGGCTTCGACCACAACTTCAGTAAGCGCACTAAGGCCTATGCCCTCTACACGTGGGTCGATGCAGATCCCGAGTGTGCCGACGAGACAGACTGGAAGGGATTCTCGCTCGGCGTGATGCACAAATTCTAAGCCTGGCGTGGATTCTCCGTGGAGTAACGGGGCTCTGGCCCCGTTTTTCTTGGCATTTCGCGCGGGTAGCCATCCTGCGTTTGGTTGCTGTGAATTTTCGGTAAATCAACAATATGAAGGGTAGTGGTTGATATAGTTAAGTTGGGATATTAGGACGTGTTGACATTTAAGCTAAATGGATCAAGATTGAGGCCTTCATCATGAACGCGAGGTAACATCCGTCCAGCTGAATCGTAGCGCGTGGGTTTTGACTATTAGCGCGAGGAAAAATTACCGCCTGTGCTCTACGACCGTGGATCATCTAGATCAAGGCCCGTGAATCGTAGGCTTTGTTGGTGACCAACTTTTCAGCACCTCAAGGTCGGAGCAACAGTTCGGCCTGGGTCATGTCGTGGACGTTGCAGGCCTTGAGCAGACACCGAACAGGCTTCTCAAGCCCATCGACGGAGGGCATGAAGCTTGGTGGTCAGCCCACCACGGGTTGACCCTGATCACTAATATTTAGACTCCTATGCTAACTCCTCGAACACTCCGATCACACACCACGCTTCTGTCAACGTGCGAAGCGCTAGTATACAGCTAGCTATTCCGGTTCCCAAATTAGATTGGGCCATGAGGTACCCTGTGCGTGCCAACCCAAAAGGTTGCTTCCACGAATAGTCGGTTGTCGTGGCTGGCTCCGTCCAAGTTCTGACGCCTTGGCTTGGCAACGGGTGCTGAATCCGTTCCCATTGGTTGTCACGCACTTTCTAAGCGAACTGTTTCTACTCCCTAACAAATCTCACGCATACAACTGCATTTGGAAAAGATAAGATCTTAAACGTGCTAAATTCTGGTGTCAGGTATTATTCCATCGCTTAACATGAGCCATCTCTCCCGTTTCTTTACCCACAGGGCAATGTTGCTCATCTGGAATCACGACTTGATATGCTTTCTAATGGTCGCTGAAAACCGTAGCCTTTTTATATGCGGGTGGTCTGCGATCTCAAAGTATTTGGTACGTATCTTCACCTCGATCACCACAGGTATAAACCACGATTTTGTTGTGGTTTCTATATTCAACTCAACCAGAAAAACACGCGTAATTCATCCACCTCCAACACTGGTGTCTGCTCGGGATCAATTGGTTTCGGCATGTCTTCAAGGGGAGGTAGCTGTTCTGCTTTTTCAACCGTGCACTCAACGTATGTCGTACGTTCCGACAATAATTGTTGAGAACTCTTTGGTTGAATTGGCTATGAGTCCATAACCATCTCGGCGGTAATGTGATACCTCAATCGAAAGTCAGGATCTCACCAATGAAGGAAAAAATGTAAAGGATTCAACTTGGAGATAAGAGTTTAGAGAAGAGATATAAGAGGGAGGGCTAAAATCTATGGCATCAATTCCGATACCCCAGAATTAATAAAAACCGCTAGTAAACTATATTTCTTCGCCAGACAATATTGTATATCTCAGTACTGTATCTAGCTAGGAAATTATGCTCCAACATCAGTTGGGGAAACTGCCCTTACCCGATACACTAAAGGCGTCGCCATCTTACTAATCCTTGAAAATACAGGATATGATGAAACTCTATACTAGAGGGGCGTGAAGGCTGATGATAACCATAATTGGAAGTCTCAAAGGTGGGTCGGGCAAGAGCACTGTCACCTTCAACTTGGCAGTATGGCTCGCGATGGCTGAGGTGAAGGTCCAGCTCATCGATGCCGATCCCCAAGCGACCCTAGCCGACGTGCTAGAGGTACGCATAGAAGAAGGCTTCGATCCCCCGTTACGCATCATGGACAAGTCGGGGCTGACACCGGAGCGACTGAATGCCGTGGACGAGACTCTGATCGATGTAGGTACGGCGGATATGGACTCGATGCACCACGCCTTGGCGTTGTGTAACCGGGTGATCGTCCCCGTGCCTCCATCCCAGGCCGATATCTGGTCCACGCAGCGCTACATCCGTCTGGTGAACTCCATACAAAGAGACAAGCCGGCGGACATCCTTGGTTTCATAAACCGCGGTGATACCCATCACGCTGTCTGCGAGACTGATGAAGCCGCCGCCGCGCTGGTCTCACTGCCGGGCATTAAATTCCTCGAGCCACGGCTGTGCCAGCGCACCGTCTTTCGGCGCTCCTTCAGCGAGGGGTTGGCGGTGTTCGAACTGGAGCCGCGGGGCAAGGGGGCGCGGGAATTTTCTGCTCTGGCCGCCGCCCTCTATCCCAACCTGGTCGGTTTGCCCTTACCTGTAGATACTCTGTTCTCATGCAAGTCCAATTTAGGTGGTGATCGACAAAAAGTTGTCTGCGATGCGTAGATTAGCCTAAGTTTCCGGCTCCAGTGCCAACAAAAAAGGGAATTATATATTTGACTTGCACCATTCGCTAACTAACGATGGAATCTAAGGAAATCTCATCATCGATAATTTTCTTTCCTCCATCGTCAATCATCTCTCGACCATTAGGATCGCGCCAATAAGTTGGCACTGCCCGATTGTTAATACCTGCTGTCTGTGGCATCTCTGCGAATACCTGATAGGCGCTATTGATTAATCTCCTTGTCGGCCCGACTCATTTCTTCTTGGTGAGTTCTCTGGGATCAGTAGGCTAGGGTTATTGGAGCCACCGCTAGCTTTGAAAGCTATTTTGGGTAGGTCTATAGACGCAACGAGCTTTGCTCGTCACGAATATGAGGCCACTGCATTGCGTCGGACCAATGCAGTGGACAGGAATCCGAAGTAGGACCCATGGCTTGTCTTATAGACCAACTGCTGGAAGCTTGTGCTGGTTACCATCTCTTGTCTGCCAAGTTGATGGTTTTGTAGTGGTATATTTCGGAGTGACAGAGTAAGGTTAATCTTCTTCAGAACATGTTGATCCACAATATCATTGTTGGATCTATAGTGATCACGGCGTACTCGAAATAGAATCGTTATCAAGAACGACCGAGCATGCGCGGCATTTAACAGAATCATGAGGTCTGTCGACAGACGTTGAGTATATGGTTAAGAAGCGGAACAGCTGCCACCCCCTTGAGACCATGCCGGAACCCGTTGATTCCGAGTAGAAATCAGTGTTGGAGGTGAATGAATTATGCGCGTTTGTCTTCAGAACTTTTCATCAAAATCTGGATTTAGGTTGCGTTGAATAGAGAAACAACAACGAAGTTGTGGCTTATGCCTGTGATGATTGGAGTGAAGAGACGTGTCGAATATTTTGGGACCACAGACCACCTGCGTGTAAAAAGCCACGGTTTTCAGCGGCTGTTGGAAATCGTATCAGGTCGTGATTCCAGGTGAGCAACATTTCCCTGTGGGTGAAGAAACAGGGAAAACGGCTCATGTCGAGTGATGGAATAATACCTGACACCAGAATTTAGCACGCTTCGTATGTAAGACCCTATCTTTCTCCAAATGCAGTCGTATGCGTGAAGTTTGTTCAATACCCTTCCTGCATCGCTATAATATCGAATTGTTGCCACCTGTTGGCTAATATCCCACTTACTATATCAACCACCGCCGATGGTTTTTGTTTCCAAGTCTCGGGTTTCGGAGGTTTCCAGGTTGCTGAGATCATCAACACTGCCTACCCGGGCGTAGACAGGAAAAGGTGTATTTCTTCCGCAACGCACGTGTATGACTAGGCTCGCACAGAAATTCGCCGGGGAGAGGGATGATGAGGTCCTCGCGGTCTTCTTTCATGATGCCGACCGGACCCGCTCGTCGGAACGGGGAGGGTGGCAGTCTCAATGGGATTCGATGATCAAGGGATTTGAGTACAGTACGAAAACTTTGTACTCAGTGTGCCCATGCTTCCAACCCCAAATCCCAAATCGGAGGCGTGGCCTCTCTGCACCTTGAAAGGGCCACAACCGTATCAGGATTGTGTGGCCACATCGAAGCCAAATCAGGAAATGACACTGCTCTTGATTCCCTTAAAGCCCAGCTTGAGCAGATGTTGGGTCAACCCCAAATGCCGCAATTCTTGTCGATCTTGCGCGCGCTGGAAAGGTCGATGCAAGCTGGACCGACATGCCTGAACGCAGCGATGGAGCTGGGGGGAGAGGATCAAACAAGAAATGGGGCATGATGAACCGCCCTACGCTTGACCACTTAAAAAGTGGCTCTCTTCGGACTGTTTTAACGTCGATCACACTGTATTACGTCACTCAGTTTCGATGCGTCATTGGACACGAACGACTGCATATACTCCAGTGACTGCTCCATGAAGCCGCCCATGTGCCCGTGTCCTGCCCCGGCGAACGCGCCAGAGTTCTAGCGGACTAGGGAATACAACGGGTTAGAACACTACTCTCTATCGAACAACTTCCAACGATTCGACCCGCTGGAAGCCCCGCGGTAACAGTTTCCCCCGTCGGCCCCGTTCTCCTTGGTAGAGATCCAGATCGGTCGACTTCAAGGTGAAATGGCGCTTGCCGGAGCGGATGATAAGTGTAGTGCCCGAGGGGACGACCGCCAGGGCGGCGAGGTATTCTTCGTGCACCTTGGATCTGGCTGCCGGGATGCCGATGATCTTGTTACCCCTGCCCCGAGGCAGCTCAGGCAGCTCGGAGACGAGGCACACCAGCAGATGCCCGCTGTTGGTAACCGCTGCCAGGCGGTCACCGCGCGGGTTCAGCACCGGCACCGGAGGTAGGGCTTTGGAATCCGCGGGCAGGGTGAGTACCACCTTGCCTGCCTTAGACTTGGCGTACAGGGCCTGCAGTGTCACGATAAAGCCATAGCCGGCATCGGAGGCGAGGAGATATTTGGCCTCGGGCTTACCGCCAAGCACCGCGATGAAGTCGATGCCCCTGGGCGGCGCCAAGCGTCCGGTCAGGGGTTCACCCTGTCCCCGGGCTGAAGGCAAGGTATGGGTTGGCAGCGAGTAGCTGCGGCCGGTGGCATCGAGAAAGACCACGGGTTGGTTGCTGCGCATCCGAGCCGCGCCCAGATAGGCGTCCCCTGCCTTGTAGGCCAGGCCCTCGGGGCCGATCTCATGCCCCTTGGCTGCACGGATCCAGCCCTTCTCTGACAGGATCACCGTCACCGGCCAGCTGGGGGCGAGCGCGGTCTCATCCAGAGCCAAGGCGATACCGCGTTCCACTAGAGGTGAGCGGCGCTCATCACCGTATCTATCCGCATCCTGCCGGATCTCCTCGCCGAGAAGCTGTTTGAGCAGCTGTTCGCTGCCGAGGAGCTCCTGCAACCGGTCGCGTCTCTCAGCCAGCGCCGTCTGCTCGGCGCGGATCTTCATTTCCTCCAGGCGGGCGAGATGACGCAGGCGGGTGTTGAGGATGTAGTCGGCCTGGGCGTCCGTGAGTTCGAAACAGGCTATGAGCACCGTTTTAGGCTCATCCTTGGTGCGAAGGATGTGGATCACCTCATCGAGGTTGAGGAAGGCGATCATCAAGCCCGCCAACAGGTGCAGGCGGTCGAGCACTTGGTCCAGCCGGTGCCACAGTCGGCGACGCACCGTCTCGGTGCGATAGCCGAGCCACTCTGCCAGAATCTCGCGCAGATTCATGACCCGCGGCCGGCCATTGGGCCCGATCATATTCATGTTGACCCGGTAGTTGCGTTCCAGGTCAGTAGTGGCAAACAGGTGGGACATGAACCGCGGTACATCCACCTGATTCGAGCGGGGGACGATGACCAAGCGGGTTGGGGATTCATGGTCGGACTCGTCCCGCAGGTCCTCAATCATGGGCAGCTTCTTGGCCCGCATTTGCTGTGCCACCTGCTCCATGATACGGTTGCCCGAGACCTGATAGGGCAAAGCGGTAATCACGATGTCCCCGTGCTCCAGCGCGTAGCGGGCACGCAGCCTGACGCTACCGACACCGCTTTCATACATGCGCGCGAGTTCCTCCTGAGGAGTGACGATCTCTGCCGCGGTGGGGTAGTCAGGTCCCGGAACATGGGCCATCAGTTCTGCCGTTGTGGCGTCGGGGTGCTCCAGCAGATGGATACAGGCGGCAGCCACCTCCTGCAGGTTATGTGCGGGAATATCCGTGGCCATGCCAACGGCAATGCCGGTGGTGCCGTTGAGCAGCAGGTTCGGCAGCCGCGCCGGCAACAGCTTGGGTTCTTCCAAGGTACCGTCGAAGTTGGGTTTCCAGTCCACCGCACCCTGGCCCACCTCAGCAAGCAGGACCTCGGCGTAAGGCGCCAAGCGCGCTTCTGTGTAGCGCATGGCGGCGAAAGACTTGGGATCGTCCGGCGAGCCCCAGTTGCCTTGGCCGTCCACGAGCGGATAGCGGTAGGAGAAGGCCTGGGCCATGAGCACCATGGCCTCGTAGCAGGCTGTATCGCCGTGGGGATGGAACTTACCCAGCACATCGCCCACGGTGCGGGCGGATTTCTTGAACTTAGCGGTCGCCGCCAGCCCCAGCTCGGACATAGCATAGAGGATGCGCCGCTGAACCGGCTTGAGGCCATCGCCCACATGGGGCAGGGCCCGGTCCAGGATGACGTACATGGAATAATCCAGGTATGCCTTCTCGCTGAACACATGGAGCGGCATCCGCTCCATGCTCTCGTGGTTGTAAATAGGGGTGTCCGTCATTCGCAGGATCGGTAAATCATCATTATTCGGTGTTGGTATCAGGCAGGATCTAAGTAGAAATCGATCTGATCTCCTCTTCTGGAGGGAAAGAGAGTTCAACGTGTGACGTGTCCAAAACGCTTTACCTCTTTATATAAATCAATTAGCCCATTTTGACACAACGCTCAGCACAAGTTGCAGCGATGGCCGTCAACTTAATGTTGGTGTTAGGGGAATTTAACTCTTGTTAATTCCTATAGTAGTCTGTAAGCGAATTACATTTAATAATATGCGTAGCTCGGCACGTCGATGGTTCGGGCTCGAGTCCTGAGCCATACACATGGCGGACAGATTGACCATGTCATAGATGAACAAGTTGCCAAGACATCTGTTCCCAGGTTGGAGAAAGATCGAATACGCAGGATCGATACGGCAGTGATAAAGATGGGCGCACATGTCTCGTCGAAGAGTATGGCGACCCAGAGTCTGACCTCTCTGGTAGTGTTCAAGAATGGGGCGAGACATACTCAGAATCAGCCTCTGATAGAGGCAAAACACGCCGACTAGAAACCGTCAGACAACACCCATGGGAAAGGACAACTGACAAGCTATATGGACGTTTCAGCTTATAGGCGAACTCTTGGAATTGGGTAAATCGACCGGACCGGTACGCCAAGATCTAGTCCAATGCGAAGGTTGCTCGTTCTTTTCCGCCTGCTGAGCAGTTATTCGTTGAATCCTCGTTGAGGTTTATCCTCTCTTGGACCCTCCGGCGGGCCAAACTCGTTGCGTCTATAGACCTACCTAAAACAACTTTAAAAGCTGGCGGTGGCCTCAGTAACCCTAGCCTACAGTCGGACCAGACCAGGAGATTATCAATAGTGCCGATTAGGTGTTCATGGCGATGCCACAGACAGCAGGATTAACAATCGGGCGGTGCCAACTTATCGGCGTGATCCTGATGGTCGAGAGATGATTGACAATAATCCATGCTATGCATCCATACGATACTCGGCGGATCTCGCATGCGCAGTTAGGCCCTCTCCGCAGGCCAGTACCGAAGCTGTCCGTGCCAGGGTCGCAGCACCCTGGGCGGAAGCCATAATCAGGCTTGAACGCTTCTGGAAGTCGTAGACCCCGAGCGGCGATGAGAAACGAGCAGTACGCGAGGTCGGCAGCACATGGTTCGGGCCGGCACAGTAATCACCCAGGGCCTCGGCCGTGTAACGCCCCATAAAGATGGCCCCGGCATGACGGATCTCGGAGATCAGCATTTCTGGGTGTTCCACCGAGAGTTCCAGGTGCTCGGGCGCTATCCGGTTGGCAATCCTGATTGCCTCTTCCAGGTCCCGACTCTGGATTAGGGCACCACATCGGCGTAGGGCAGCCGCGATGACGTCCCGGCGTTCCATAGTCGGCAGCAGGCGGTCGATAGCGGCCATGACATGGTCCAGAAACTCCCCATCCCAAGACAGGAGGATGGCCTGGGCATCCTCGTCGTGCTCGGCCTGGGAGAAGAGGTCCATAGCAATCCAGTCCGGGTCCGTCCCACCGTCGCATAGCACCAGGATCTCCGAAGGACCGGCGATCATATCAATGCCGACTTGGCCGAATACGGCGCGCTTTGCTGTGGCCACATAGATATTCCCCGGACCCACGATCTTGTCCACCGCAGGCACCCGCTCGGTCCCGTAGGCTAAGGCTGCCACTGCCTGAGCACCGCCGATGGCGAACACACGATCTATCCCAGCGACCCGAGCGGCAGCCAGTACTAGGCCGTTGAGCTCTCCCGTCGGCGTCGGTACCACCATGGTCAGTTCTGCGACCCCCGCTACCTTGGCTGGAATGGCGTTCATGAGCACTGAGGACGGATAGACCGCCTTGCCTCCCGGAACATAGAGTCCAACCCGATCCAGCGGTGTTACCTTCTGGCCCAAAAGGGTGCCCTGGTCGTCGCGAAAGCTCCAGTCCGTGAGCTTCTGGTGTTCCGCGTAGTTACGAACACGCTTGGCTGCGAGCTCCAAGGCAGAGCACTCCACCGCGGAAACGCTGTTCCAGGCCTGCTCGATCCTGGCTGCCGGAATTTCCAGGTCTGCGGCAGTTTTGGGCTGCCAGCGGTCGAATCGGCACGTGTAGTCTAGCAGGGCCGCATCCCCGTCCTCGCGGACGGTCTTGATGATGGCATCCACGCGCTCCTGGACCTCCGCATCGGAGACCGACTCCCAAGCCAACAGAGCTTCGAGACGCTGTTCGAAGTCCCCATCCGTAGTGGATAATTGAATAATTTCAGCCATTTTTAGACCACGAAAAACACGAGAGGATCCAAAGTAGACTGGGTTGAGGCACAAAACCCAGCATCCGGTGCCGGGTCCATTTCTAAACTCGACCTACGGGATATATGGCCCAACATCTCAATGAACCAGACCACAGACGCACGAAACGCGGTAGTAGATTCGCATTAAATTGTATGATTTAGGTAAATGCATATAATTGATTACAAAAACTCGTTCGAATGAATTCAGCGCTACTGAGCTATTTTCACAACATCTTTCTGAATTGAATCGGGGAATTTTACGATTAATTGCTTCAGATTGAACATTAAATTCTGATGTCGTCACTGTTCTTTCCTAGATTTGCTCGACTGCTTCGCGCAATATCGCCAGCAGATCCATTACGGATGCGTGCTTCATCTTCCAAGCTGCCTTGTTGACTACTAGTCTAGCGCTGATATCCGCAATATGCTCCAGGGGCACCAGTCCGTTGGCCCTGAGGGTGTTGCCGCTCTCCACCAGATCGACGATCCGATCGGAAAGCCCCACCAGGGGGGCGAGCTCCATGGAGCCGTAGAGCCTGATGATCTCTACCTGTTGCCCCTTAGCCGCGAAATGTCGCTTGGTACTCGCCACATACTTAGTGGCGATACGTAACCGATCCGAACCCGGGTCCGCATCCGGCACACCCGCAACCATTAGGCGGCAGCAGGAGATGCGTAAATCGAGCGGTTCGTATAATCCGGCACCTCCCTGTTCCATGAGCACATCTTTGCCCACCACCCCCAGGTCTGCGGCACCGTATCGCACATAAGTGGGCACGTCGCTGGATCGGATGATCACCAGCTTTACATGCAGTTGATTCGTTTCCAGGATCAACTTACGACTGAGCTCCGGATCTTCGTAGGGTTCGATCCCAACATGGGCCAGTAGAGGTAACGCCTGCTTGAAGACGCGACCCTTGGACAGGGCGATCGTCAGCGAATCGATGAATTCCATGGGCCCTGTGTGCGTGACATGCGGTCCGTCATCCCGAGATGCGGCGGATACGTGCTCCCAGGGCCGTTAGTTTCTCCTCGATCCTGTCGTAGCCGCGATCGATGTGATAAATGCGGTCCACCAGCGTTTCCCCTTCCGCTACCAATCCCGCCAACACCAGACCGGCCGATGCGCGTAGATCGGTGGCCATGACTGGAGCAGCGGTTAACCGTTCCACACCGCGGCAAACGGCGACGTTTCCCTCCAGCCAGATATCCGCTCCCATGCGCTGCAGCTCCAACACGTGCATGAAACGGTTCTCGAACACCGTCTCAGTAATAGTCCCGACACCCTCAGCCACGCTGTTCAAGGCGCATAGCTGGGCCTGCATGTCAGTGGGGAACGCCGGGTACGGGGCCGTGTGCACATCGACCGCCTGGGGACGCCTTCCCGCCATATCCAATAGGACCCAATCGGGTCCGGTCTCAATGCGGGCTCCAGCCTCTCGGAGCTTGAGCAGCACTGCATTGAGCAGATCCGGACGTGTATCTCGGCACAGAATGCGTCCCCCGGTAATGGCTGCCGCTACCAAATAGGTCCCGGTCTCGACCCGGTCTGGCAGGACCCGGTAGTTGGTCCCCCCAAGCTGCTCGACGCCCTCCACCCGGATGCGATCAGTACCTGTACCCCTGATCTTGGCACCCATGCTGTTGAGGAACTCCGCCAGATCCGTGATCTCAGGCTCCCGGGCTGCGTTCTCAATCACCGTCTCACCATCGGCTAAGGCAGCGGCCATCATCAGGTTTTCAGTACCCGTCACGGTGACCAGATCCAGGACCAGCCGAGTACCGTGTAGGCGTTCTGCCCGGGCATGGATATAGCCCTTCTCTACGCTGATCTCCGCACCCATAGCCCGCAGACCCTCAAGGTGCAGATTGACCGGTCGGGCACCGATGGCACAGCCACCGGGGAGGGAGACATCGGCACGCCCGAAACGTCCGACCAAAGGTCCCAGTACCAGGATCGAGGCCCGCATGGTCTTGACCAGCTCGTAGGGTGCCGAGAGGCGCGTGATCTCCCGCACACCCGCCTCGATGCCCCCATGTTCCCGGATCCTGACGGTTACCCCCATATGCCTAAGTAGATCCATGGTGGTCGTGATGTCACGCAGATGGGGGATATTGGACAGGATTACCTCCCCATCAGCAAGCAGAGTACCAGCTAGGATCGGGAGTGCTGCATTCTTGGCGCCGGCGATCCGGACCTCGCCGTTGAGCGACGCGCCACCGGTGATGAGAAATTTATCCATCGATTTTAACTGCGCTCCTGGAGGACGATCTGAGCCCCGATCACTATTTGCCCTTCTTGTTCATTTCCTCGATACGTTTGATCAGTCCATTGATGCCGTTACGGCGGATCTCGGCATTGAAGCTGCCGCGGTAGTTCGATATTAGGCTGATATTATCGATTATTACGTCGTAGATCTTCCATCCCCCACCTTTCTTGTGGGCCTTGTAGTTGACCGAGATAGGGTCCGCTCCCGGCTCCCGCACCTCGGTGAAGACCCTCACGGAGGAACCGCGAACGGGTTTCTCCGACAGGTAGCGGACCTCCTGATCAGAGTAGTTCATCAGCACCTTGGCATAGGTACGAATCAGCAGCTCCTGAAACCCCTGAGTCAGGGCCCGTCGCTGAGCTGAACTCGCTTTGCCCCAATGCTGTTTGCCGACGGCGGTCCAAGTGATCCGCTCAAAGTCGAAGTAGGGGGCCAGGATCTGGTCCGCCAAGCCGTAGATCCGCTTGGGATTGCGCTCGAGTGCCAAGCGTTGTCGTTCGATCGCTTTAAGTATGTGCTCGCTGATCTGTTTTATTGTCTCTGAAGCACTCCCCTTCACCTCCGTAAGCCCGGCAGACATGCTGCCCGCCAGTAGGAGACCTGCGCCCAATACCCATCCTATGACAGTAGGATTGAACCTATTCACCCCGGACCCGCCTCTGACTGGAAGAATCTAATTCGCCATCCGCTCGGGTACCAGTACCGACCAGAATTGACCACTCCGGTCCCCGGAGCGCAGCAACTTCTCAGTGCCTCCAGGCCAGATACTGCTTTGCCGAGCAGACTAGTAATTGAGGATACCAGTGAAACCATCACCAGAAATATGGTATCGAAATTGTTGCCCGATGTGCAGGTACAATCAGCTTATAGATTGCTTTTTTAAGGAAACCATTGCCCGTAGCACTTGGAAGCAGGTTGCGTTGCATCGGTTGCCCTACATAAACGGGCGGTTTCCTTCCAGTCCCTTATTGGCTATAGTGGTCTTACTCCACTGACCAATGCCCTAAGTTAGAAAGATGAGAATCAAGAACTATGCCGAGTGATGCCCCTAGTCTGATTTGCAACTAGCCCTGCTACCGCTGCACCTGTCTATGCGCCGGCGACGCGGTTTCGCCGCCATTTCCCCCGAGGCCCTCTGATGAGCGTGTACGGAATCCTAGACCTTTCTTTGTGGCAAGTCGTGTTGGCCGGGTTGGCCCTGACCCATGTCACCATCGTGACCGTTACTGTCTTCCTGCATCGTTCGCAGGCCCATCGGGCTCTTGATCTGCACCCGGCGGTGAGCCATTTTTTCCGTTTCTGGCTGTGGCTTACTACCGGCATGGTGACCAGGGAGTGGGTCGCGGTGCATCGCCGCCATCATGCCAAGTGCGAGACGCCTGCCGATCCCCACAGCCCCAAAATTCTGGGCCTGGGTAAAGTCCTAGCGGAGGGTGCAGAGCTATACGGTAAGGCTATTGATGACCCGCAAACCCTCTCACAGTACGGTCACGGCACCCCCGATGACTGGATCGAGCGCCAGCTGTACAGCCGTTACACTTGGCAAGGGGTAGGGCTGATGCTGATCGTGGATCTACTGCTGTTCGGCGTCTACGGCATTACCCTATGGGCGATTCAAATGATGTGGATCCCCTTCTTTGCCGCTGGCGTGATCAATGGTGTTGGCCATTACTGGGGTTACCGTAACTTCGAGACTCCAGACGCGTCGGCCAACATCCTGCCTTGGGGTATCCTGATCGGCGGCGAAGAGCTGCATAATAACCACCATGCTTTCCCTGGCTCCGCTAAGCTGTCCTCCCGATGGTGGGAGTTGGATTTGGGCTGGCTTTACGTGCGGCTGTTGTGCATGCTCGGCTTAGCGAAGGTGAAAAGAGTCGCACCCGAGCCGCGGGTCGTCGCAGGCAAGGGCAACATCGATATGGACACAGTACGCGCGGTAGTCACCGGGCACATGCATATCGCTGCCCGTTACGCACAGGAAGTGCTCGCGCCGGTTATCCGCGCCGAGCTATGCCGCAGCAAATGCCGTTGCTGTGGTTTGTACAGACGCACCCAACGCCTGTTGGTTATGGAAGGACCGCGGTTGGACGAGCGCGCAAAACAACGTCTGGAGCAGGTGTTGGCCCAGAATCAGACATTAGAGACCGTCTACCAGTTCCGCGAACGTTTGCGGGACTTGTGGGAGCGGTCCACCCCCAATCAGGAGACTCTCCTTAACTCATTGCAGGACTGGTGTCAACAGGCGGAAGCCACTGGTATCCAGGCCTTGGAGACCTTCTCCCGTAAGCTGCGTAGCTATACGCCGGCACCGGTTTTACCTTAGGTCCCCTAGGTCCTGTTGACATTTAAGCCAAACAGATCAAGATCAAGGCCTCATCACGAACGCGAAGTAGCACCTGCAACGGGATTAACGAGCTCTGTAGACCTGAAGGTCAGACTTGCGTGGGTGTTGACTGTTAGCGCGAGGAGGAATTACCGCCCTCGCTCCAAGGCCCGAGAAAAGTCCCGAGAATCGGAGGCTTTGTCGGTGACTACCTTTCTCAAACTCAGAGCCAGCCAGCAACGGCCCGACCTGAGGTCGCATCGTAGGTGTTAGATCTTGATCACTGTACTATCAACGAAAACTTCTTCACACCACGCTCCTGCCAACGTACGAAGCGCTGATATACGCATTCCGCGGGAAGATCACGCCACTGGACACCCTGAGCTGGCTAACCACGAACTTGGCTGAATCCGTTCTCATTTGGTCGGCACGTAATTTCATGAGAACCATTTCTTCTCCCCTAAAACAGCTGGCTTGTAACCTTTCTTGGCGCCTAGGATTCCGGCTATCCCTGCCGGAATGACAGGCTTCCACTTTGAAACCCAGTCGTTCAGGGATGGCAAACAGATTCATCTGCTCCTTCTCCGCCAATCTTCTTTGTCCAATCCCCGGATTATTCGATGTTGTCTTGGAAGCCTCTGTTCACTTGATTTTGCCTTCCTTGTAGAGGACATGCTTACGCGCTACCGGATCAAATTTCTTGATCTCCATCTTGCCGGGTTGGTTACGCTTATTCTTGGTCGTGGTGTAGAAGTGACCCGTGCCGGCGCTGGAATTCAGCCGGATCTTTTCACGTGCTGTTTTAGCCATGAGTTTTATTCCTCACACACCTTTCTCGCCGCGGGCGCACATCTCGGAGAGCACTCGGTCGATGCCCTTCTTGTCGATGATACGCATTCCACCGGCAGATACGCGCAGACGTACCCAGCGCTTCTCACTTTCCACCCAGAAGCGATGATAATGGAGATTGGGTAAGAACCGCCGCTTGGTCTTGTTGTGAGCATGGGAAACATTGCAACCGGTAAGCGGCCGCTTACCGGTCACCTGACAAACCTTGGACATTACACGCTACCTCCTGAATATCAAGGGCCTTTGACATTCCAAAACCCTAAACCTTGTCGGCCAGGCCACGCTAAAAAATTCAGGGTTGGAGTATACTGATCAGGATCGGCGATGCAAATCAGTTAGGCCTCCTCCATGGTACACATCAACGGATGTTGATGGCTGCGGGAATAATCGTTGACCTGTGATACCTTGGTCTCCGCGATGTCCCGGGTGTAAACACTACATAGACCAACCCCCTGCGTATGTACATGCAGCATGATCTGCGTGGCCTGTTCGCGGTCCATGCAGAAAAAGGTCTCAAGCACCGTAACGACGAACTCCATTGGAGTGTAGTCGTCATTGAGAAGCAATACCTTATATAAGGGCGGGCGTTTCAGCTCAGGCTTGGCTTCCTGTACCGAGAGATCGGATTCAAATTTTTCGTCGAGATGTTGCCTGCCCATGACGCTTTGGTTCCAGTAAAGATTTGGCCAATGAAATCAAATTACCATACTTTGTAATTAAAGTAAGGTGTGGTCTAGGCTAGACTCAGGTAACTGCGCCGGATAATAATTCAACGCATGCTTGCCGGGGCAAGCCCGGGCAAAACCCCGTATAGGAGTGCAACCAATGACGACCGGTAGTGTGAAATGGTTCAATAATGCAAAAGGGTATGGATTCGTCAAGCCCGACGGGCAAGATGAAGATGTCTTCGTCCACTTCTCGGCTATCGACATGGACGGCTACAAGACCCTCAAGGAAGGACAAAAGGTAGAATTTGAGATCAGTCAGGGACCTAAGGGCTTACATGCAGCCCACGTAAACCGGTTGACCTAATCGTGTTTCCGGGATAAACTGAACCACAGAGAACACTAAAAGAATGCCCGGTTAAAAGCAATCCTGAATGATCCGGTTGCGTTGCTCAAAGTGCTCAAAGGCTCGCTGATCTTCTGTAGCGCCGGTGCTGGCGTCTTGGGGCACAACCCACACCCCACATTACCCGCGCGGGCCTTGCCTTGCATTGGTGTAGGGTGCAGTGAGCACGGCAGGTCTTACAGGATGAGGATAGCACCACCAGGAGGTGCGAACCGCATCAATCAGCGCAATCAAATCCTGAGAGTGCGTACCCGATGTTGGGTACGAGGCCATCCGGCGATGCGATTCGCGCAGGGAAGGCGTGTAAAGGCCGGCAAGCTCTCAGAATCCCCGAGCTCACCGCATTCTGTCCAAGGGTCGCCTGCTGTATTGCCTGCCCGCGCCGTTTCCTCACTCAGCGAACGCCAAATCATTCAGGATTGCTTTTAACTAAGCGGCGTCTTAGATCCCTGTGGTTCAACCCGACATCTTGGCGATGACCGCGTCTCCGAACCCGGATGACCTCACCTTGGTCGCCCCTACCATGAGTCGTTCCAGGTCATAGGTTACTGTCTTGGCCATAATAGCCCCCTCAATCCCCTTGATGATGAGATCCGCCGCCTCGGTCCATCCCAGATAGCGCAGCATCATCTCGGCGGACAGGATGATCGAGCTCGGATTCGCTTGGTCCTTACCGGCGTACCTCGGCGCGGTTCCATGGGTCGCCTCGAACATGGCCACGGTATCAGATAGATTAGCCCCCGGTGCCAAGCCGATTCCACCTACCTGAGCGGCCAGTGCGTCGGAAATGTAATCGCCGTTCAGATTCAGGGTAGCAATCACATCGTATTCCTTGGGGCGCAACAGAATCTGTTGCAAAAAGGCGTCGGCGATCACGTCCTTGACAAGAATCTCGCCGCCAGCCTTGGGATTAGTTAGCCGGCACCAGGGACCGGCGCCGATCTCCACGGCGCCGAACTCCGTCTTGGCCAACTCGTAGCCCCAAGACTTGAAGGCCCCCTCCGTGAATTTCATGATATTGCCCTTGTGCACCAGGGTTACGGAATCGCGACCATTGTCGATCGCGTACCGAATCGCCCTACGCACCAGTCGCGATGTCCCCTCCGAGGAGACCGGCTTGATCCCAATACCAGAGGTCTCAGGAAATCGGATCTTGGTGACGCCCATCTCGCGCTGTAGGAAATCGATGACCTTCCGCGCCGACTCGCTGCCGGCCTGCCACTCCACACCTGCATAGATATCTTCGGAATTCTCGCGGAAGATGACCATGTCCGTGTGCTCCGGCTCCCGGAGCGGGCTGGGCGTACCCCGAAAATAGCGCACCGGGCGCAGACAGACATAGAGATCCAGCTCCTGGCGCAAGGTAACGTTCAAGGAGCGAATACCACCGCCCACTGGTGTCGTCAACGGCCCCTTGATAGACACCACGAACTCGCGTACAACGTCTAGGGTGTCTTGCGGCAGCCAGACATCCTCACCATAGATGCGCGTGGCTTTCTTGCCGGCATAGAGCTCCATCCATTGGAGCTGCCTGCGGCCCCCATAGGCCCGTTCTACCGCGGCATCTACTACCTTCTTCATGACCGGCGTGATGTCGACTCCAATCCCATCACCCTCAATGTACGGGATGATGGGATTGTCTGGTACCTGCAGGGAATAGTCCGAGCCGACGGTAGTCCGCTCGCCTTCAGGGGGGATCTGTAACTTTTCGTATGTCATTTTGGATGCTCTCGTTGTTGCCGTAAGGCCTGTGAGTCTAACATCCTATCCTCGGCTTGCGCAGTTGTTAGGGAGCAAGACTTGATTGCCGGGTGCGCTGTGCCTTCCCACCCTACAGGCTAATACTACCTGCCCCCTGATGACTGACAACTGATAACTGTCCCCTTAGGAGTGTACAAACTTGACTCATTTGCAATGATGCGGGTCCGTCAAGGAATCTTACGAATCACGCGAGTCAATTTTCGCGTGGATTCGCATAACAGATCCTACAATAATCAAACAATTAGCGTAGGGTCTACTATGCAGATTACTCGGGTATCACGGCTATTTAACATGTGAAAACAGTCGGTTATAGTTAAATATCAACAGGACCTAGAGACGACAGGTAAAATTTTGCTTTTTGGCGGAGTGAAACATTGACCTCTCTTGCCGAATCTATTGCCAAGGTCGGTGGTAATACCTTTCTATCCCGTATCATGGGGTTTGTCCGTGACTTGGTGGTGGCCCGAATATTCGGCGCCGACGCCGGAACCGACGCCTTCTTCGTCGCCTTCAAGATCCCTAACTTCATGCGCCGTCTATTCGCTGAGGGGGCCTTCTCCATGGCCTTTGTACCCGTGCTCAACGCGTACAAGACTAGGCATGGCACCCCGGAGCTCAAGGGTTTCGTGGACGATGTGGCTGGCAGCTTCGGGGTGGTACTCTTGGGCGTGACCTTCCTCGGCATACTCGGAGCACCGGTGCTGATCCTGATTTTCGCTCCTGGTTTCTCAGGCGAGGTCAGCAAACAGGCCATGGCCACGGAGATGTTGCGCCTGACCTTTCCCTATCTGATGTGCATCTCCCTGACGGCGTTCGCCAGCGGTATTCTCAACACCTATGGGCGGTTCGGCGTGCCTGCTTTTACGCCGGTCTTGCTTAACCTTACCCTGATCCTGTGCGCCCTTCTGTTGGCCCCGGAATTGGAGCGGCCCATCTTCGCGCTTGCCTGGGGGATCTTTATCGCAGGTATCGCACAGCTTGCCTTCCAGCTTCCGTTTCTGTGGGGGATCAGGATGCTGCCGCGACCCAGAATCAATTTCCGGGGTACCGGAGTGCGGCGTGTCATCAGGCTCATAGTCCCAGCTCTGTTCGGGGTCTCAGTGACCCAGATCGGCCTCTTGTTGAATACGCTGTTGGCTTCCTTCCTGGTTACCGGGAGTATCACCTGGCTCTACTACGGCGATCGGCTCATGGAGTTCCCTCTAGGCATCCTAGGCGTGGCCTTGGGGACCGTCATCCTGCCTAAGCTATCCCAGAAACATGCCGAGCAGTCACCCGAAGCCTTCTCCCGCACCCTGGACTGGGCCCTGCGCTGGGTGCTGCTGCTGGGGGTGCCCGCTGGAGTGGGGCTGTTGGTGTTGGCTGGTCCCATGATGGCCACCCTGTTCCACTCTGGCGAGTTCACCGACGAAGACGTGAACATGGCTGCGCGGGCGCTTATGGCCTATGCATTGGGATTGACCGCTTTTATGGGCGTCAAGGTCCTGGCGCCGGGTTTTTATGCACGCCAGGATATGAAGACCCCAGTCAGAATCGCCGTGATCGCGATAGTCGTCGACGTCGCTTTCAGCCTGCTGCTGATGTTTCCCCTGGGACATACGGGTCTTGCGCTGGCGACCACCCTCTCCGCCATTGCCAATGCCGGCCTCCTGTTACGTGGCCTGCTGCGCGAGGGAGTTTATCGGCCTGAAGGCGGTTGGCAGGCGCCCCTGGCGCGCGGCCTGAGTGCTAGTATGGTCATGGGCCTCGTAGTCTGGTGGGGCAGTGGGGAAACGACCCTATGGCTCACGATGGGGACCTGGGAACGGGTCCTGAAACTCCTGGGCTGGATCCTAGCGGGCGGCGTGGTCTATGCTGGGTCGTTGTTGGCCTTGGGCATCCGGCCCCGGCATTTTTCGGCCCGTTAGGGGCTTTGGAATGCAGCGGCATACCTTACCTCGGCATCGACGGATGCCAGCGATAGCTGGTGTAACCAAAGTGTTGCCAAATGCATCCAGGCCCTGCCACCGCCTTGGATGCAGGCGTGCAAGCTGTTTGGTTGCCGCTGTTCTGAACACCGGCGCTGCGGATAGAACGCCGCCCCCCAGCAACCCTGAAGGCTTAAACAGTTCGGTTTAAATACGATCATATCTATGCAATACTCTTCGATATGGAGAGATTAGTAAGCATAGGTGAAGCTGCCAAGGCGTTGGGCGTGTCGATCACGACGCTGCGCCGTTGGGAAGCGTCTGGGAGACTGGTTGCGGACCACTCGTGAACGGGCAGATTGAGCGGCTGGTCATCACCCACAAGGACCGGCTGCTGCGCTTCAGCGCAGAACTGGTCTTTGCCGTCTGCGAGGCCAAAGGCGTTGAGGTAGTGATCCTGAGCCAAGGCGAAGACACGACCTTTGAAGAAGATTTAGCGAAGGACGTACTGGAAATCATCACGGTGTTTTCCGCCCGTCTCTATGGCAGCCGGAGCCGCAAGAACCAAAAGTTGCTCGACGGCGTGAAGAAGGCGGTGGACGCAGTGTGATGCTGATCGCCCACAAGATCGCGCTTGATTTGAACAACGCGCAGACGACTTATATGGCGCAGGCAGCTAACGCATTATCCAAATCATCGTAAGCCGCGCTTCGCCGCCAGTTGAATGCCATCAAGCGGGAACAATTTCCGTGGATGCTCAAAGTCACCAAGAATGCGCCGCAGATGGCGATCATCCAGCTTGGAGAGGCATTCAAGAATTTCTTTGCCGGTCGTGCCAAGTACCCGCAATTCCGCAGAAAAGGCATACACGACCGCTTCACGCTCACCAACGATCAGTTCAGTCTTGACGGTTCGCACCTGCCCAAAGCTAAAAACCAAGGCGCGGTCGGTGTGGATTTAGGTGTATCGGCGCTGGCAATACTCTCGACGGGAAAGCTACCTATCCCCGGCCCCAAGCCACATAAAGCCTTACTGGGTGGGGGGCGCGTGTCTCGCTCGTTGAGCCGTAAGGTAAAAGGCTCAGCCAACCGCCACAAGGCCAAAGCTAAACTGGCAAGGCTGCACGCTCGGATCGCCAATATCCGTTCAAACTCGCTTCATCAGTTCACAACCAACCTCACCCACCGGTTTCACACCATCGGCATTGAGGATCTGAACGTGCGCGGCATGGTGAAAAATCGGCATTTAGCACGCTCCATGACCGACATGGGCTTTTTCGAGTTTCGCCAGAAGTTGGAGTACAAGGCGGCAAGGCGTGGTGGACAAGGCGTGGTGGCGGATTGCTTCTTTGCCAGCAGCAAAACATGCTCGAATTGCGGACATGAGATCGAAACCTTATCCCTATCGGTTCGGCATTGGACCTGTCCGGGATGTGGCGCAAAACATGACCGCGACGTGAATGCTGCAATCAATCTGAAAAATTACGCGGTGAGTTCCACCATGTCTGCCCGCGGAGGGGAAAGCGCTGGCTGCCGTCGCAAGACGACAGCGAAACCGGCCCCGGCGGAGCTATGCCAGCGCATTCCAAGGGTATATCCGACGCGTTGAGGCAATGCCGCCGATTCAACCAGGATTGCCCGAACCGAAAACCATGAAAATTGCGAGAAGCTTCACCTCCCCGTGACTGGATTCCGCCAATCCCTGGCGGAGTGACGGCTCAACCTGATGGTATGGGGGTATATCCTGGACAGATCTTCGGCAGCCATCCAGGATCGAGCACACCTGACAGAGAAACGATTTGTCCGGGGTCTACGCCGGAATTCCGTGCCGCACGGCAGATTTCGGTCCTAAGCGATTGCCAAGACGCCCTTTGCCGTTGCCCTTTTAAGGCATTGCCACTCGTGGTACCTCTCCTGTTACTCGCGTTCCGGCCTTACTCGGCTCTGCTGTCGGCTGGTGAGCCAGCGGCTATCTGGCACACCATGCACATAGTATGGTGCCTGCGCACGCTCGGTTATCGCTGCCCTGATGCTGGCCTTCAGTTCCATTGTCGTGCACTGTCAACCCCTTTGTTTGGACTATCTGCTGAAGCGGTAGGCCCAGGCACCGAGGGACTTTATACGGATTTGACGACTCTAATCGAAAAGAAATCCATGCGACCTCATCCTGTTTCCTGACCTCCTGGGAAAGACGACCGACGGCTGCTTACTAATTGAGACCCGATCCCGCAGAACATAAACCGCATCGCACGTACCGTAACTCGGCATCGAATGCTAGGCTTCTTAAATCACATGTGGTTCATACCATTCCACCACGGCTTGAAGTCGGTAATAGCTTGTTAATCGGAAAGAAAATCATACGCGCTTGCTCTGGGGGAGAAGGAGTGTCCCTGGCGGGTATTTTTATGATGTGCTTGCTCCTATGAAGGTCATTTGCGGATTACACAACTTAGTATCCCGGCCACGCGGTATGGTCGCGACCATCGGCAACTTCGACGGGGTGCATCTGGGGCACAAGGCGGTGTGCGGGCGCCTGCTGGCACAGGGGAGGGCACTGCGACTGCCAGCTCTAGTGATCACCTTCGAGCCCCAGGCCATGGAATACTTCGCCCCGGACGCGGCGCCGGCGCGCCTTACCCGATTGCGTGAGAAGCTCGCTGCCTTAGCGGACTGTGGCGTTGAGCAGGCGATGTTGCTCAGATTTGGTCCCAAACTGGCGCGGATGGAGGCGCGGGAGTTTGTGCAGGAGTTGCTCGTGGACGGACTAGGTGCCCGGTATTTGCTGGTAGGCGACGATTTCCGCTTTGGTCATGGCCGGACGGGGGATTTCCGTCTATTGCAAGAGATGGGTCGGGAACACGGCTTTACCGTCGAGGGTCTGCACACCATAACCCAGGGGGATGAACGGGTGAGCAGCACCCGCATCCGCGAGGCATTAGCGCGGGGGGACTTCGAGTTTGCCCGGCGTCTGTTGGGCCGGACCTACCGCATCTGCGGGCGCGTGGTACACGGCGACAAGCGCGGGCGGGACATTAATTTTCCGACCGCGAACCTGAACCTGCAACGCCGGGTGAGTCCACTCCGCGGCGTCTATGCGGTGATGGTCGGGGGCATCGCGGCCCGACCCTGGCCGGGAGTAGCGAATCTGGGGACCAGACCGACAGTGGATGAGAGCGCCCGGTACCTGCTTGAGGTCCATCTGTTCGACTTCACGGGCAATCTTTATGGTCGGCATCTCGAAGTTGAGTTTCGACGCAAGCTGCGGGACGAGAAGAAGTTCGGGTCCTGCGAGGAGCTCAAGGCCCAGATCGGTCAGGATACAGTGACAGCGCGGGCGTTGCTCGACACGCCGATGACCGTTTGATCTCACGGGACCCTTTCCAGGGTCACGAAGGCTAGGTCGTAGCGGTTATACTCATCGTGCCGTCGCTCCTGTCGGGTTATCTCACGCCAGCGAGCCCAGTCTTCCAAGCTCGGGAAGAAAGTATCCCCCTCCAGTGTCGTGGCCACTAGGGTTAGATACATGCGCCGGGCTAAGGGCAGCATGTCTCGGTAGATACCGGTCCCACCGATTACCATCAGCTCCGGGGCAGACCCTGCAGCTGCGATAGCCTCCGTCGGCGAGCCCACCAGAATGCAACCCTGGGCCCTGTAGGAAGGGTTGCGGGTGACCACGATGTGGGTGCGTTGCGGAAGCAGCCTTGGTAGAGATTCCCAGGTCCGCCACCCCATGACTATAGGTTTGTTCAGGGTCAAAGCCTTAAAATGGGCGAGATCGGCGGGGAGGTGCCAGGGTAGGCGGTTACGGTGTCCGATGACCTGATTCTCGGACATTGCGGCGACGATGGAGACCAGTGGTTGGCAAGTAGTCATGGCGGTTATGTTAGCACCTGATGGTCAGATTCGGCAGCGCCGCTTTGTCAGCACACCCCAAAAAGCAGTCCGGAATCCATAAAAAGTCTTAACTTAACATACTGCCACACGGCACAATCTGCACATTTCCTGCCCTCTCCCTCCGGGAGATGGCAGGAGTGAAGGAGAAAGTCAAAAGCTCAAATTGTACCAGATGGTAGTATATTACTTAGGCCATGCGTCTGTTAGCCTGGCCGACCGTTCACTCTGGCAGCCGACCAGTGGTTGCGCGAGTCCGTGGTAAATCAGGACAGCGCTTGGGTGCTTGGGCCGTCGGATGCTACGGGCATGGGCCCGGTCGTCAAGGTCGATGAATCCTACATCGGTGGCAAAGAGAAGAACAAGCACAAGGACAAGAAGCTGAATGCCGGGCGTAGGCTAGTTGGGAAGCAAGCCGTGGTGGGCATGGCAGTTCATCGCCATGACGGTTGACCGGATGAGGAATCGCAGACTGACTTACAGGAGGTTGACCAGTGCCGCGTAAACCTGAAAAGCTCATTGAATTAACTAATGCGGAATGCGGGATTCGACGAGGTAGCGAAGGCTATGACCTCCCCTAAGAAGTCTGGAACCCCTAATTAAGGGGGAGACCGCGTTAACGACCAACTTGGCGCGGCAGAGGACGGCATGATGAGTATAACTGCTACGACTTGGCCTTCGGGACCCTGGAAAGGGTCCCGTGAGATCAATTTAGTATTGCAGATAGAGTTGCTTGAGCTTGGTGCACGTATCCTCGATGGTGAATTGCCGATCAACGCCAATCTGTTCGACATTGCGCCGCCGCGCCCAGGCAGTTGCCTGACGGCGGGGTGTTTCCAGATCCGGGATGCGCCGGTTCAGGCATTGCTTAGTGAACAGGCTCAGTTCGGCTTCGGCGATGTCCAACCCAACCGCCATACTTGGGGGTGTAATGAGTCCCCAACCGATCAGGCAAACGCCGTGCTTCGGCGGTCGGAAGGGCTTTGTATAAGGAAGCGGAGGTATGGGTGTTCAACTTGCCCCAAGTCAGCACCGCCCAGGTCGGCATCGGCGTAATCCACATCGGGCAGCGTCTTGCCCTCTGACCTTGCGACGACCGCCCAAGGGTTCAGTAAGTTGACCGCCGTTCCCACCCGCTCGTAATCCTAAATCATAGCGGTACGGCTTGACCTAGCTCGGATGGGAGGGCCGAGGTGTTTCTCCGATTAACTGGACTGGTTGCTCATCCGGACACATCACCTAGCGCTCATGCAAGCAACAAACTTCATCGTATTGCTTCGGTGGAACGATCCAACAGGTCCTTCGATGTGGCCTCAACTCGTTTTTTACGTCCACCGTGCATGGCCGGCAGGTAGCTCGCTACGGTCCAGCTGGATCGGGTGCGCTTCCTCGTCCATCATCCAGAAGCCGCGCGTGCCGGTTGCTCTCACTTCTTGCGTTCCAGAGCAGTTTCAAGCCTCTCCACAAAAGCGTTGCCGCAGGTTAGACGCGGTTCACGAGGTACACGCGAATGCCTCCGTGGTTTTCACATCACGCCACTTCAGGACTCTCACATGACCTTCCACAGCACAGTGGCATGCCTAATCTTGTACGCTGCTGCATTGCTTTTATTCACCCACTCCGTGGGCTGCTCACGCTCCTCATCCGTCAGACGCACGATATATTTTTTACCCATTGGCCTATCTCCCGATCAACTCGTGCAAGCTTTACCATCGGGGCCATCAAACTGAAATAATAGGAGAAATCAGGGACGAGCTAGACCACCATCCCTCTACCAGAAAAATGGACTAAAGCGAGTGCTAGGGGGTGTTGACATTCAACTCTAACCGACTGTTTTTAGATGTTGAATAGCCGCGATAGCCGAGTATTCCGCACAGCAGACCCTACGCTAACCGTTTGATTCTTTTAGGTCCGCTATGTGGACTTCCTAAAGGTCAATACGACCTAGTTGAACCTATCCAACAACGCCGGTAACTATTCGGCTACATAAGCCTTAAGACGGAAAAACTATGAATCAGCGCGCATCAATTTTCGCGTGGATTCGCGGTTTTTTTATTGCCTGTTCGATCCCGGCACTGTTCGGCAGTGTTTGGTGCTGCCTGAGAAGGCGTCTATCAACCATGAAAGACACGAAGAGACACAAAATTGTCATCCCGACGTTAGGAGAGAGCTGTCTGTGTTCGTTCGTGTTTTTCGTGGCTCTTATCCCCTGGATAACATTAAATGATTCAGGACCGTATACACGCTAACCCTAGGTCTAACACAAGATATGGTGTCTGATAGACTTATTTTGCCATATATATGGTGTTCACGAGAGCAGATCCTGCTACCCACACCATCCGTGGGGAAGCCTGGAGGAAACTCCGAATCGAATTGCCTGAGGAGGTAACGTGGCCCCTGATAAAATGCCATCCGTCGTTCCATCAGACCCCATTGCATCGTCGTCTGCTTGCAAGACGCAGGATAACCAGACCGAGCCCGCTGCCCATGTCCCTGGACAGGTGCAGGTGATCCGACGCAACGCTGAGGTCACCCACTTCGATCCCAACAAGATCATGGTGGCTGTGACCAAGGCCTTCTTGGCCGTCGAGGGAACTAACGCGGTTGCCTCCAGCCGCATCCATGACAGGGTGCAGACCCTTACAGACCAAGTCGTAAGTGCCCTCACCCGTCGTCTGTCCGGTGGTGGCACGGTGCACATCGAGGACATCCAGGACCAAGTGGAGTTGGCCCTGATGCGTGCCGGCGAGCACAAGGTAGCCCGCGCCTATGTACTCTATCGGGAGCAGCGGTCCCGCGAGCGGGCCGAGGGGGTTGCCGCCGCACCGCGGGAAGTACGGGGAATTGGGGTTACCCGTGCCGACGGCAGCACCTACCCGCTGGACATCGCCCGTCTGCAACGCCTGATGACGGAGGCCTGCCAAGGCCTAGAGGCGGTCGACGGTCAGGCTGTCCTGGACGACACCTGCCGTAACCTGTTCGACGGGATCAAGGAGGCAGACGTGAGCCAGGCCCTGATCATGAGCGCCCGTGCACTGATTGAGCAGGAACCGGAGTACGGCCTTGTCGCCGCCCGCCTACTGCTAGATATCCTGCGCCGAGAGGCCCTGGGTTTTCTGGGCATGGCCGTGGGGGTCGAGACCCAGGCGGATCTAGCAGAACGCTATGGTGACTATTTCACCGCCTACGTCAAACAGGCGGCGGACCTTGAGCTCCTGGACCGCCGCCTGACCCAGTACGACCTGAGACGCCTGGGCGCCGCCCTCAAACCCGAACGCGACCTCGCCTTCACCTATCTCGGGTTACAGACCCTCTACGACCGCTACTTCATCCACAGCACCCAAGGCGTGCGCTTCGAGCTGCCTCAAGCCTTCTTCATGCGGGTTGCCATGGGTCTTGCCATGAACGAGCCCGACTGCGAGGAGCGAACCATCGAGTTCTACCGGCTCTTATCCTCCTTTGACTTCATGAGCTCGACCCCGACTCTGTTCAATGCCGGTACTCCACGCCCCCAGCTGAGCTCCTGCTATCTGACCACCATCCCGGACGACCTGGACGGCATCTATAGCGCCATCAAGAACAACGCCTTGCTGTCCAAGTTCGCAGGCGGGCTAGGTAACGACTGGACCCGGGTACGGGGCATGGGCACCCACATCAAGGGCACCAACGGCAAGAGCCAGGGGGTGGTGCCCTTCCTCAAGGTTGCCAATGACACCGCAGTTGCGGTGAACCAATGCTTCGCGCCGGATACCAGCGTCCTCACTGCCGACGGACCCAAACCCATTGCTGACGTCAAGGTCGGCGACCTAGTACTTGGTCAACAAGGCTGCTATCGGCAGGTCACGGAGCACTTTGCCTATGAACAGCAAGACGCTCCCATGGTACAGATTGCGGTCAAGCACGCAATCTGGGACCTGCAGGTTACCATCGGCCACCCCATTTGGGCCATCACGGGTGTGCCTATGGAGCAATCCATCGAACGCACCTTGAAAAAGATCGAAAACAGGTGTTTCATTCCCAACTGGATCGAGGCCGGTCAGCTCGTGCGTGGCGACTATGTGGCCCAGGTCATCCCGAGCGAAGTAGTCCCAGTACCCAGATTGACCAGGGACGACGCCCGCTTCTATGGCATCTTGCTGGGGGACGGTCACCTGACTCACGGCTCGGAGTTCAGAGTCTTCGGCAATTCCTGCGACGATACCGGACACCTCCAATTCGTACGCGACTACCTGGATGCCCGTGGTATCCATTATTGGGAAAATGGGCGCGGTGATGCCTATCTGCAGATCAAGTGGAGCGTCGGTCAGGGCCTGACCCGCTGTGCTATTACCGGGCGCTCCGTAGGTCTGGATCACTCCTGCCTGCCCTTCACCTATGAGGACCTCTACGACGCCAGCGGCAACAAGCACATCGCCCGCCGTTTCAGTCATCTACCCTACGACCAGACCCTGGCCCTGGTGCAAGGGTTGTTGGAGACCGAAGGTGGGATTCCGCGCGGCAAGGAAATCTACTTTACCTCCGTCTCCACTCCGCTCGTCGAGGGCCTGCGCTATCAGCTTCTACGCCTCGGTGTCCCCTGCGCCGGCCAATACCGGGAGCGGGACAATGCCCACACTGATGTCCACAGCGACGGCTCCGTGGTGATCTTTACCGGCACTACCCGCGCCTTCGACCTTCGTATCCCGGCAGTGCCCAAGATCGCCGGCTTGGTGGGCGTGCCACCGTTAGCCAAACATAACTGGTTTCACCTCGGCAACCGCATCTTCACCAGAGTTATATCCGTTACCCCCATCCGGTCTGTACCCCAGGTTCACGATCTCAAGGTCGAAGGCGACGCGACCTACATGACCGCCACCGCTCTGGTCCACAACGGGGGCAAGCGGAAGGGTGCCGTCTGTGCTTATCTGGAGACTTGGCATATCGACGTGGAGGAATTCCTGGAGCTGCGCAAGAACACCGGCGATGACCGTCGTCGCACCCACGACATGAATACCGCCAACTGGGTACCGGACCTATTCATGAGGCGGGTCGCTGAGGATGGCCCTTGGACCCTTTTCTCCCCGGACGAGACCCCGGACCTGCACGACCTCATCGGCCAAGCCTTCGAAGACGCCTACTGCGCCTACGAGCAAAAGGCCGCCCGCGGCGAGCTCCGGGTCAGCAAGACCATTAAGGCCTGGGACCTGTGGCGCAAGATGCTTGGCATGTTGTTCGAGACTGGCCATCCCTGGCTCGCTTTCAAGGACCCCTGCAACCTGCGCTATACCAACCAACATATAGGACAAGTGCATAGCTCCAACCTGTGCACCGAAATCACCCTGCACACCAATGACCAGGAGATTGCCGTGTGTAACCTGGGCTCGGTGAACCTAGCCACCCATGTGAATGAACGGGGGCTAGACACAGACCGCTTGGCCAGAACCGTCAATATCGCGATGCGTATGCTCGATAATGTGATCGACTACAACTACTATAGTGTGCCCCAGGCTCGGAAATCCAACCTACGCCACCGCCCGGTGGGGCTTGGCATCATGGGCTTTCAGGATGCCCTCTACAAACTGCGTATCCCCTACGCTGGTGAGGCGGCGGTGCGTTTTGCCGACCTCTCCATGGAGGTCATTGCCTACCATGCCATCCGTGCCTCCACGGAGCTTGCCGAGGAGCGCGGGCGTTACCCCAGCTTCGAGGGCTCCCTGTGGAGCCAGGGCATCCTGCCCATCGACTCCATCGCCCGGCTCGAGGCAGGCCGCGGCGGCTACCTGCAGATGGACCGCAACAGCACCCTGGACTGGAACGGGTTGCGCGAGCGAGTACGCAGCGTCGGGATGCGCAACTCCAACTGCATGGCCATCGCCCCAACGGCTACCATCTCCAACATCGTTGGGGTCAGCCAATCCATCGAGCCCACCTACCGGAACCTGTTCGTCAAATCCAACCTGTCCGGCGAGTTCACGGTAGTGAACCCCTACTTAGTCAGCGATCTGAAAGAACGTGGCCTGTGGGATCCGGTCATGGTCAATGACCTCAAGTATTATGACGGCTCCGTCCAGGCCATCGACCGAATCCCCCAAGAACTCAAAGAACTCTACGCCACCGCCCTCGAGATTGACCCCCGCTGGCTGGTAGAGGCCGCTAGTCGACGCCAGAAATGGCTTGACCAAGCTCAGAGCCTCAACCTCTACATGCGCGAGCCGAACGGAAAGAAACTGGACAACCTCTACAAACTGGCCTGGGTACGGGGACTCAAAACCACCTACTACCTGCGCTCCCTGGGTGCCACCCATCTGGAAAAATCCACCATGGTGGATGCCACCAAGGCCAGTCAACTCAATGCCGTGGGTGGCGATTATCCCGCCAGTAAAGAAAATGAGGTGGGTGAGGTCGAAGCCTGTTCGATCCTGGATGCCGAATGTGAGGCGTGCCAATAGGACTGATTTAAACTGCAAAGGCGCAAAGAATCGTATAGTCAGGACAGCGCTGGCCCGAATCGCGAACTGCAGAGACACAGAGAATACAGAGAGATAAGAGATGTGTAGAATGGGAATCTAATCCATGTAGATGGGTAGAGAACATAGCGTTATACTGTGGTCATATGCCAAGTTTAGGGGTCATAATTGATAAATGCGTTAGAATTAAACTTCCGAATGAGAGAATCTGAAACTTCATAAGCAGTTCAGCTCATGGTGGTTTCATGATCTGTGGATCTCAGGATATCTGATATAAAATTATTTGACCGACTTATAACGGATGGACATTCAAGGTGTCAAGGTGCTGTTAGGGATGCATAAGGTCACTATCACACCACCTGCCATTTCGGAAAATCTCGGGGTAGCATTCGCCATTGGTGTCTGCTTCAAAATACATATAAGATAGCTCGATAATATACATACGAATCAGCAAGTTGCGGCTTGACATTCTTTTCGGCTCGAATAAATCCTACATGGATCTGAACTGCTCCCAGCTTATGTCACTTGGGTAGGAATCTCTCATCGCTCCTCCTTTATGGGTACCTTGGAAATAGGTATGTTCACCGATGAATGGACTCTAACCCATTCATTATTCAGACGCGCCGTTGACGAAAACCGTATTTCTTCAAGCTACCTTTGTACCAAAATCACTTTGACACAAAGATCATGAACTGGTTCTTTAGAAACCACTATGACGCCGTTACTAGGCAAGCAACCTCCGCTCGGGAGGAATTCATCGAGAGTCTTACCCACGACAGCTTCGTGATTCACGCTCCCTACTTGGGTTCGGAGTACGAAATGACTGCAAAATTATTTTTGGCTATCTTTGACCAACACCTGAAAGATTCAAGTGATGCGCATATCCTGAAGAATATTGGTTGAACCGGTCCATCTCCAAACCGGAGATCAGACAGACCATAGACGTGGAGGATGAAACCCTAGCAGAACTGAAGGACATGGAACGACAGCTTGCGGGGATGAGTAAGACCCTATGAAGAGAAGAACAAGGCCTTGGAAGAAAAGGACAAACTGATCGCGGAGCTGCGACAATTACGACGAGTATGACTCGATTCTGATTCAACTCCTGAGGGACAGCTTGCCGACAAGTCACCACGATCTGCCGGTGGCTTGCTCAAACACCTGATCGACCGCACCTCGTTCACGATCAACAAGACCCTCACCGAGTTTGTCGATTGCCTATTTCGGGTGGGATGAGAAACTTTATGCCTGATTATAACACTGTTACGGTGAATCAACTTTGACCAATTTGCGTTGATTCGCGTTCATTTGCGGCAAAAAATAATCGTCAATAGGGATACTGAATTGCCCATCATCCTACTGACCGACGCCTTGATCTACCTGCTGCTTGCGCTGGCGCTGGGATTCACCCTCTATGCCGCGCGCCATGAGCACCTGCGTGCGCCTTGGCGGCGGGTTGGGCGCAGTCAGATTGGGGTATCAGCCCTGGTCATCCTCGGCTTCTATGCAGCCATCGGTCTGTTAGATAGTGTGCATCTCCACCCTCGGGAGGAGGACCCGGCCGAGTCAGACACAGCGGTGTATCCGCTGGAGGTTCTGAGTCTTCTGGATCTGTGGCTGACACCCTTGCGCGAGCACCAGGAGAAGACCTACTCCGCGCCCTTCGCGACTCACCTCTACGCCAGGGAGCGTCTTGAGCTGCCCGATGGCCAGGTAATCTGGGACTACCCGCGGCTGCAATGGGGCGGTCGTCACCTGGCCGATCCGCACCAGGACCGACTTCCCGACATTGCCTGGAGCACCGTACGTGGTCTGCTCATGGGCCTGAGCTGCTGGCTATTGTTAGCCGGGTTGCTGCTGTGGCTCCAGGCGCGGCGCATGGGCGTCGGGTTGCGACAGACCTGGATGCTGGTTTGGGCAGGCCGCACGGCGGTCCCCTGGCGGGCGGCCTTACTGACCCTGGGGATTATGCTGATGCTAGGTTTTGTCGCCGGGGAACTGGCGGGCAAGTATCACATCCTGGGTACCGACAAGGTAGGGGAGGATGTCTTCTATCAGAGCCTCAAGGGTGTACGCACTGGACTTATCATCGGTACCCTGACGACCCTGGTCATGCTGCCCGCAGCCATCCTGCTTGGCATTATGGCGGGCTATTTCCAGGGCCTGGCGGATGACATCATCCAATACCTCTACACCACCCTGAGCTCGATCCCCGGCGTGCTCCTGATCGCTGCTGCTATTCTCATGCTCCAGATCTACATGAGCAATCACGAGCAGGACTTCGCTAGCTTAGTGGAACGGGCAGATCTGCGGTTACTGTTTCTGTGCATCATCCTGGGCGTGACCAGCTGGACAGGCCTGTGCCGGCTGTTGCGCGGGGAGTCCCTCAAGCTGAAGGAGGTCGACTATGTGCAGGCGGCGGTGGCCCTGGGTGTGAGCCATACCACGGTCATCGGCCGCCACATCCTGCCCAATGTCTTGCACATCGTGCTGATTACCTTGGTGCTCGATTTCAGCGGCCTAGTATTGGCCGAGGCGGTGCTGTCCTACATCAATATCGGCGTCGATCCAACCATGGACAGTTGGGGCAATATGATCAACGGCGCACGCCTGGAGCTGGCGCGGGAGCCGGTGGTTTGGTGGTCATTGACCGCAGCCTTCCTGTTTATGTTTACCTTGATCCTGTTCGCCAACCTGTTCGCAGACGTGGTGCGGGATGCCTTTGATCCGCGGCTGCGGGATGCCAGATAGTGTGGTTCGACGTTATGCGTTGCCTGAGCGGGCGTCCGTCACGGTATGTCGATAGCTGACGACATACAAATCATAACTGTCACCAACTATCTGCTATGTAGGGGTTTGTGACTATTCTATTGCAATGTCAGGTTTAGGCCCCGAGGTCGCGAGCGTCAGCGGGTCTAATAGCCCGGCTGCAGATCAACCGCAAAGTGATCGAGCGCGCGATGGGCAAGGAGGGTATGCAGGGGAGACTTCGTCATCTTGATGGGCACAACTCCTCCTGAGTCCCACAGCTTTGGATAGCGCCCGACCGAAAAGGGGAGGACGCGACGCCTTGCAGCCAGACGTTCGAGCAGGCGGTTTTCCGGAAGACTCAGGACTCGGAAGACTCCTCCTGGTGGAGGCTAGATGCCTGTTAGATGCCTGTTACGGCGCACTGAGATGAGCGAGCTAACGTCCCTTTGCATTCAGCATAGCCGCCAGACGTTTGGCCGAAACATATCCCGGCACTAGGTCGCCGCTCTCGAGCACAATAGTTGGCGTCCCGGAGATTCCGAGCTGCTTACTCAGTTCCAAGTGATCCTGGATCGGATTTCTACAGCTTTTGGTTTCCAAGGACTTGCCTACTTTGGCGTCGGTCAGGGCCTGGTGTCGATCGTCTGCACACCAGACCGAGACCGATTTTTTGAAGGAATCGCTATCGACACCCGCACGCGGAAGGAAGAGGTAACGGACCCGGAGACCTTCGGTACCATAGTCCGCAATCTCGCGGTGAAGCTTGCGACAATATCCACAATCGATGTCGGTAAACACGGTTATCGTATGTTTGTATTTGCCGGGGGCGAAGATCACCATCCGGTCTTCGTCGATCTTATCGATGGCCCGTTTACGGATCATAGCTTGACGCAGCTCGGTCAGGTCTTTTTGACTCGTCAGATCGATTAAACGTCCATCAATCATGTACTTGCCATCGCCGCTCACATAGATCACATTTGCACCCACGACGACCTCGAAGAGTCCCTTGATCGGCGTCTCCTTGGTAGCACCGATCTCATACCCGGGTGACAACATCTTTTCGAGCCGCGCCTTGATCTTGGTATCGGCACCAGCGAGCAAGGGTGAGGCCGCTAGGACCAAGATCACACCGGCGAAGAAAGCGATTCGATGATTCCACATAGTTCAGTCCCCAGCTGAAAATTCGCTCGAGCGGCCACGGACGAAACAATCTGCCATTGGCCGAAGTGTTGTACGGTAGCCTAAGCAGGCTTTCAATTCCACTGTTAAGACTGGTACCGTTCAGGCTCGGGGATGATGACGGGCATGGAGCTGCTTGAGCCTTTCGCAGGCTACATGAGTATAAATCTGGGTGGTGGAAAGGGAGAGGTCGCTGTGGCCTAACAGCATTTGTACTACCCGCAGGTCGGCCCCATGATTGAGCAGATGGGTCGCAAAGGCGTGGCGGAGGGTATGCGGTGACAAGGGCTTGCTGATACCTGCCGCCACGGCGTAACGTTTGATGAGCTGCCAGAAGGCCTGGCGCGTCATGCAGTCGCTGCGGTAGGTGGGAAAGAGGAAATCACACAGGCGTCCCCCCAACAGGTCCCGGCGCGGTCCCTGCAGGTAATCCTGCAACCAGAACACCGCCTCCTCGCCCAGGGGCACTAGGCGTTCCTTGTCCCCTTTCCCCGTTACCCGCAGGACGCCTTGGACCAAGCTCACCTGCTGGGGCGTCAACCCTACCAGCTCCGATACCCGCAGCCCGGTGGCATACAGGAGCTCCAACATGGTGCGGTCGCGGTGACCTCGGGGATCGTCCGTATCCGGTACCCTCAAAAGGGCCTCCACTTCGGCTTCGGTGAGGATCTTAGGCAGTGGTCGGCCCAGCTTCGGGGCCTCTACCCGGGTGCTGGGATCCCCTTGAATTGTGCCCTGACGAAATAGGTACTGATAGAACTGGCGTAGACAGGAAAGCAGCCGGGCGGAGGAGCGAGGCTTATAGCCCCGGTGGGAGAGCAGGGTTAGATAGTCCAGTAGATCGCTGCGCTGCGCTTGCGCCAAACCTCTTCCCTGCTCCTTGGAGAGCCAACCGGAGAAGGCCCGCAGGTCGGACTGGTAGGCGGCAAGGGTGTTCGCGCTCAAGCCCCGCTCCATCCACAAGGCATCGGCAAAACGTTCAATGAGATCCTGCTCGGCGTCCTCGATCATAAGGGGGATTGATGCACGGGTAGCGACTGTTTTGAGACCGGCGGTTTTTCTGGGGACAGCGCCCCCTCATGTCGCAGGAGCCACCGCTTGACCATGAACTTACGGCCGCTGGAATCACCGGCAAAGCCGCCGAGGCCCTTGCTGGCGACGACACGATGGCAGGGTACGACAATAGGACAAGGGTTGGCACGGCAGGCCCCCCCGATGGCGCGAGCGCTGGTCCCGAGCTTCCATGCCAGCTCACCGTAAGTAACCGTGCATCCGGGGGGGATCTCCCGCAACGCCTCCCAAACCCGACTCTGAAAGGCTGTTCCCTGCAGGTTCAAGGGCAACCCGAAGGCGTAGCTTCCGTCCTCGAAATAGGCCATCAGCTGTCCCCGGACCATAGCCGCCGGCGTATCGTTTGCCCTGGTTGTCCAGTCCGGCTCCAGATCCAATCCGCAGAGGATGCCATCCCCCATCAGGATTCCGAGGGACCCCAGTGGGGTCTCGACGAACGCATTGACTATGTTCATGTTTTAACCCGCCTTCAGTCACTGGTCACTGGCTTCCGGGCACCTAGACTCCGCCATTCCGGCAGGGATTGCCTGGAATCCAGGTACCCGTGGATGGCAAAAACAGTGGGGGGTTTGAATCGTATAATCATGCCACTTGAAATTTAACCACGTACCGGCAACGGCTGTATTGGCGTGTCATCATGCGTCGGTATATCCGCGGAATCGGCATAAAGCTCCATCCCCAGCTGCTCACCCGTCTACCAGGTCTACGGGTCGATCATGGGTGAGATCACGTGCACCGTTCCACCTTACACTCACGGCGACGCTCGTAGAAGCGCATCCGACGCTCGTAGAAGCGCATCTTGCGCTTGAAGGCGTGTATCAGCCTTGCCGATGACTTGATCTCGATAAGGATCAGGGTACTATTTGAAAATTTGGCTGTAAAATCATAGTTTCCTTCTGGGGTAAGGATGATGAATAAACTCGCGCGTATCCTCGTTCTGCTGTCCCACGCCGTGACCTTGCTGGGCTGCGGAGAACAACCGGTTAGCTATAGTGCCGACGTAAGACCCTTCCTCGACACTTACTGTATGCGCTGCCATGGTGAGGGCGGTGAAGGGAGTGAGACCAGTGGTCTGCACATGGACGACTACGAAAGCCTCATGAAGGGGACCACCTACGGCCCCGTTGTCAAGCCGGGAGACAGCTTCACTAGCGCGTTGGTTATGCTGGTGGAGGGACGGGCAGATCCATCACTGCGCATGCCCCATGACGGTGGGAAAACGCCTAGCCAGGCTGAGATCAATCGGGTAAAGGCTTGGATTGATCAGGGTGCAAAAAACAACTGATACCGCAGTACCTGGGATCCACAGCCATCCCGGTAGGGATGGCTGGAGAAGAGGGCGGTCGCCCCTGGCCGGATGGAGGACGGGCTTGTTTTCCGCGGGACAACCGCAGATGAACAGGTGTTGGTTGGAGTTGTTACCATCCCTGGCCCTGGGTTTCAGGCATTCTCTGACCGGAATGATAAGGCTGGGGTTGGCAGGCTTCATCACTTAAAATTTAGCCACTAACAACCGAGCGTGCCGGAAAGGTCAGTCAATCGCAGGGTTATCGCCAGGACACCCTGAAGAGGTCAGGCGGTGGCACGCCTAAACCCGGGTGAGAAAATCTTCACGAGGATCGTCCAATCGGGACTAGACTCTAACCTTTACTCCCCTCCCCGCCCGCCATGCAACAGTTGGGCAAGTTCCGCTTTAGGGAGCCGCGCCGCCAGGTGGAAGCAAGGAGGGCGCGCGGTCGTTCTGGATCCTCAACCAGGCCGAATCGGCGGGCGCGGGACCCCCGTTCCACTTATCCACCCCGGGACATACAGGTGCTAAATCCAAGAGACTGGCGGAAATTGTCACGCTTGTGCCCGCCATCAGAAGCCTACCTCTTGACCCAAGAGGCAGGCACTCACGCCGATCCTGACTCGTGGCAAGACGCAACTCGCTGAATGCCGATAACATTGGTTTGGTTCTTCCATTGGGAATTCTTTTTTGCCGCCAATGAATGCAAATCAACCCAAATCGTCGAGATTAGCTCGCCAGCGTCGACGCTGCTTGGTCTGTTAACCTTGATTTGCGTTTATTCGCGGATAAATCCTCTGTGGGGACCCTACCAGCTCAATGGTATCGGTAATCGAGAGTATCCGTACTAGGTACAAGCCATTAGCCGCTGGGATTCTTTTGAGCTGCAGGCGTTGTGGGTCAATGCTATTAAATTAGTATTAAGTTAGTTACCAGTAACACTCAACTTAATGGCATTGATCCACAAACACCAGCTCGGAGCTGCTCGAGTGAGTCGGCTCCGCATCCGCTGCGTCTCCGAGGTTAGGACTTAGCTTTCCGATCCGCTACGCGGCCATTATTCGGCAGCCCTTTCAAGGCATCGTTCCAGTCGATTCAGTTCGATCTTTACTACAAAAACCCTCCCACGAAGTCCGTAACCTTAATCGTAGATAATCTCTCTGCTCCGGTCTCCCTTAGCGGCAAATTCCGGGGAAGGGGTGTCGAGCGCAGCCCGGATCAATAGATAGGGGAGGGGATCGCAGTTCTTACACCAGGAAATTGGAAACAAACCAAATAAGGTTGAAGATGTGGCTATTCATGGTTCATACCTGAATCCGTAATGAACAGTGAATAAATCTCCGTCTACGAAACAATGCCATTGTGTTGACTGCCAGCCACTTGTCATGGTGGATTGTGGAAAGCCAGGAGCGCCGCTAGCATGCCCAACGAATTAGTTGAATGTTGGGCATGGACCACCCTGAAGAGGAAATTAAAAATCGTGCGAAACCTGCACGAATCTTCATTCGCGTTGATTCGCACGATTCGTAGTTTTTCTTCTTAGTAGCATTGTGTTATGGGTGTTGATTTTTGAACGCGGACGCTTGCCAAATCAACGCCCAACTGAGTCATGTCAAACAGCTGACCGACAATTCCGCCATGTCGTTTTTCCCGAGCTCGAAGTACTTCTTCTGGATCGTACTGTCCTTCAAGGAGATAGTCATGCTCTCCAGATTCTTGGGACTCAATACATGGAGTGGCTTGCGATAGTAAGTCTTTCCATCAAGCTCAAGGGAGGTCTTGCCAACTTTTTCGAGCATGCGGTTGACGCGATTGGCCTCTGCAAAGATCTTGATGTTGGGGAGGCTCAATTGGATGTCGCTTACCAGGAGATACATATCGATGCTGTTCAATGGCAGGGTAAATACCTGGGTCGCATACAGCTTTTTGAGCGCGTCGTGGTAATCATAGTCGGTAAAGTCGACGGCGATGATCTCATCTACTGCTGGATCTTCGAACATGGTCCTCAGGGGGGTGTTGTCCAAGTATCCGCCCTCCAGATAGAAATCGCCGTCGATCTCGATCGACTTGAAATAAGGGATAGTCGTAATGCCGGCCAGAAACACGTCCATGAAGCGATCCAGCGTATCAGGATTGATCTCGGATAGGAGATCGTTGGTGCGGAAAAATCTCCCTTCACGTCGCGTCAGGTTAGTGGCGAAGATATCCCAGCTTACGGCGGCTAGATTTCTTCTTAGGATCTCCTGTCGTGCGGGTTGATCCAGGGTCAGAGAATTACGGCAGCTGGCCTTGTCGACGGTGAACAGGTGAGAACCGTTGGGGAGTAGGGAGGGCCGCAGTCCCAGAAAGTTTTTGAAGACATGAAAGATGTCCTCCACGCTCAAGCGTATAGTCCGGGTGAGAACCGGCGGTAGCTCCTCTTGCTCCTGATCCCAGAGGAGATAGTCTAAGGCGATATTGTTCCCCGAGCTGGTAGAGGCGATGTGGGATACCGAGATCCCATTCTGCCGTAACCAGACCAGTGCCCCTTCCGTATAAAAACTTCTGTAGCCGCCGCCGGAGGCGACAAAACCGTATTTTTTCATAACCGCTTTTACCTTGTTTGTTGAGAGTTCTTTTTTCTGTAAATGAACGCGAATCAACGCAAGCTGGTTGCAATCGTTCACTATCATCGATGGTTCTCGATTCCGTTGTACTGATTTACCGATCACGGTGCCCTCGGTAGTTAAAAGCAGCTACGTCCGAGGGACCTATGTTTACACACCGCAACGTATTAAGGTGTGTGCCTGATCTGACCTACCTTCCGGTGCAGGGAACAAAGCGACCTGCCAAGGCATGTTTCCGGGAAGATTTATATACGCTCGTCCCGCTGAAGGATCTCCAAATGGGAGTGGAAGATCCGAATTGAACTCGGGAAGCTTCTCGGTGAAGGGGACATTACCGGCGTCCTGGGTCACCACTTCTTCATAGGCACCGCCGGCGGCCCAATAATGCTCCAACACAGCGTTGAGTCTAGCCCAGCATGGGCTGAGGTGGAAAGATTTCGGCCCCTGGCCAGCTGGGGATCTCCCAATGCCCCCAGACAGGAAGCCTATCGGAGACCACCAGATCATGGCTACCGCGCAGCCATAGCACCGGCGGCTTCGGCTCAATCCGGTACAGGCTCTCCAAGTCACCGGCATATTTGGGTGATGCGGCATTTGCTATACCCCAGAGACTGGGCGCCCTGAACGGCCAGTTGGGGGATTCGATGCTATCTCCTGGCAGATATTTAGGTCCGATATGGGTCTGGAGGGTAGCTGCCACCAGATCGTCCTCGCAGACCGGGATGAATGGGAGCTTATAGATCAGCATCCGCAGCACGGCGCGTGGAGAGAATGCGTTGTCGAGGCTGGTGACACCAGCCTTGACCAAGCGCAGAAACTCAGGATTCGCCAAGCCGCCGAAACCGCGCTGGTCCGGCGCGGTACCTCGATAGGTCTCGGGCAGACTCAGCATCACCTCCTCCCACCAGGTGACGGAGGCAACATTGCCATAACCCCGGTTTCCAGGCCGGTGAACAGGACCCGGGTCGTGATGCGAGAGGTAGTGATTGTCTGCGCGACAACACTGGGCAGGGTTGGAATTGACAAACTGACTGTTTACCGAGGTAGAACCTCAGCCCTCCATGCTATGAATTCAAATAGCTGTAGTGACGATGTTTCTTGCTGTAGGGCTAATAGGGCTAGGCATCGGAGAAACCCACATTGTTTGGAGATCCTGTAGTATGCTAAGTGGTCCGCGCAGGTCCGGAGGATGGGTTCTGCGGTGGGCACCGTGCTTTCCCGCACCACTACGATGACAAGCCAACCTCTCCAAATTTTCATCGGGTGCACTGATGAGCGCCGCCTCCGCGACTTCTAGGTGCTCTAGGACGGCGGCCTCGATTTCAGCGGCATAGATATTCTCGCCGCCGCTGATAATCATATCCTTGAAGCGGCCTCGGTATGAAACCAGCCATCGCGGATGGCCTTAGTACTGGCCTCCAGGTTTTTCCAAATAGCCCAAGCAGACATGAGGACCCCGGATTAGGAGTTTTCCTACCGCACCCACGATGCGCATCTCGCTGTGAAAGATCGGCTTGCCTACTGATCCGCTCTTGGGTATGGATTCCGCATCCGTCATGCTAAAGCAGTTGGGGCCCCACCTCCGTAAGCCCGTATCCCTGGTGAAACACTACCCTCTTTTGCTCCCGCCAGATATTCCGGATGGCCTCGGGACAACGTACCCGTCTGAAATCCGCCGCCGGGAACTGCGGCGATTTCAGCCGCATTTGAAAGATGGTCGGTACCCTAGGATGACGGTGTAGCCTTCCTCCTTGAGGACCGGCAAGGATTCTTCCACCTCCAGGTTGTGGGCCATGATGATCTTGCTGCCGAGGTGGAACAGGGGCGTCAGGAAGGCGAACAGACCACTGGTATGAAACAAGGGGGACGAACACCGGCGAGATGTCTTGTTCCGAAAGCCCCCAGTTGGCTATGGTGTTGATGCAATTGAAGAACACTTGGCGGTGCGGGATTATTGCTCCTTTCGGTTAGCCAGTGGTACCGGAGGTATAGAGGAGGCAGTAGAGGTCTTCGGCACCCAGCCCCGGGCGGTCGCGTCGGCTCCGTCTCCGGCACTGCGGCTAGGCCTGCATCATAATTTAGGGCCCCGCCGATAACAACGCCCTTCCAGTGCGATGCAGATACCTAGGTCCACCTGGGTCTGCAACGCAGCCAGGGTAGCGGCGAATTTGGGCCCGCACAACAACACCTTGGACCGTCTATCGTTGACGGTATAGCCTAGTTCCCGCGCCGCCAACCGCCAGTTCAGGAGTGCCAACATGGCTCTAATCTTGCCTACGGCATGGAACAGATCACTATAGACCACGCTATTAATGGGTCAGGATTGATACCCGATACCCCTTCTCCTACCCCCAAGCGGTTGCGTAGAAAACGGGCGAGACGATCAGCACCCCCTGCTCTGGCGTCAGCAAGGTGCGATGGCTCAACAGATCGGCAACGTGCATGAGAATGGCCAGCTCCCAGGTTGATCCCGTAGTCTTAGCATGGTAACTCCCCCTGTGAGTTTTAGCATCCCCTACATTTAAAGCTCGGCCATCGGGCGACTGACCAGTTTGGTTTAAGTGGATCCTGGCGTCGTGTTGCGTTACGCTGCGTTTGATACCTTGCTCCCCGAGTCGTTTCCCCACGCGGCTGACGCAACCTACGACGCAACGTGAGGTCCACCCGGGCCTGCAACACGGCAGGCGATCCACGGGTAGCCCACGGGTAGGTTGCGTTAACGAGGCTAGCTAAAAACCAAACATATTGATTTTTAGCTAGCCTCTTATACTTAGCAGATTTAAAGACATTGGCATGGAATGAGGATGGAAGATGCAACGTCGTGCTTTCTTCAAGCAGGCGGGGATCGCCTCATTGGCACTCGGCGCCTGTACCGCCAGCGTTAAGACCGTCCGGGCACGCACCGAGTACAAGTGGAAGATGGTCACCACTTGGCCGAAGAATTTCCCTGGTCTGGGTACTGGTGCCAATCGACTTGCCGAACTTATCGGCGAGCTAAGCGGCGGCCGCATCTGGGTAAAGGTGTATGGAGCTAAAGAATTGGTGCCTGCATTCGAGGTTTTCGACGCCGTCGCCCAAGGCACAGCCGAGATGGGTCACGGCGCGGCCTATTACTGGAAAGGCAAGAGCGAGGCCGTCCAGTTTTTCTCCACAGTCCCTTTCGGCATGACGGCTCAGGAACAGAACGGCTGGCTCTACCATGGGGGTGGCCTGGAGCTCTGGACCGAGCTCTATGCCCAGTTCGGTCTGGTCCCCGCACCGGCCGGGAACACCGGGGTGCAGATGGGGGGCTGGTTCAACAGGGAGATCAAGAGCGTTGCGGACCTCG
>Ga0066188_1000008_pt1 | contig 51067 bp, 34 predicted proteins | sample WorMetHERISLAND2_FD_61185 | JGI IMG/M metagenome (GOLD analysis project Ga0066188, IMG submission 61185) | Marine gutless worms symbiont microbial communities from Max Planck institute for Marine Microbiology, Germany - Olavius loisae HERON... | ecosystem: Host-associated > Annelida > Digestive...
CTCCAACGGAGCCTAGCTGACTGAGACTCCGCAACCGGTTCTCAATGTCGAAGAAGCTGCGCTGTCCCATGGTTCACCTGTCAATCAGCGTTCATCTTTTGCACTTGCCCGAGTTTACCTACGGTTAGCTCCTCCATGCAAACAACTTTGTAAGGTTTACATAATATGGTTTCTGAGTTCATATTACCTGCAATGTTTTTAAGTAATCGGGTAACTTGATTCATCGTGCTAACTCATATAGAACACGGCTTATCAGGTAAACATCCTGATTTTAGAAACCAGGATTCAAAAATCTATTTTTACAAACTCAACGCCTTGTCGTCTTCTATAGGTAAATCTATCCAAGACGATTAAGTTTTATTCCTGGATAGAGTTGTTTGTAGTCTGTCTAATAGAACACCATTTCTACCACCAATTTCACATACAGATTCATTGGAAGATTAAAAATAATGGAAAATAGGAATTACAATCGATTGCACAAAAGTCCATGATCCCTTCCAAGTCACAATCTATTTTGGCTTATTTTTGCACATATTCAGAAAAAGAAATCTGGTTTACTTTACTAAAACTTCTTCGGTTGTTCTTAAGATAATTAGTAGTCTCAAGCTGAGATATTAACCAAAGCCCGACTTTACATTAGAAAGATATGGATTTTAGATTATCATGTAATAATCGACATTTATCATAGATATGAGTGCAGAGACCATCACTGTTTATGGAAATAGAGATACCATATCGCCAGTCACAGATATAAGCATATATTCCCTTATAAATCAGATCTACTTTTCCATCTTAAAGTTATAAAGATTACGTGCTATCCAGGTCTTAATCCACACAAGTGACTTCCTGGAAGTTTCCTGATATTGTCATACAATAACAGTTATGACAGGAGATATACCATTGATCGGAATCTTTGTATCGGTGAAGTAGTAGGTAACCGAAATTTTCACCATATTTCGAACCTTATTTATGTAAGGTACTATTAGTAATGAAATTTAATTTAGTTGATGATGGTATCTATTTCTTAATAGATTCATGGAAATATAGGCCTACAGTAGGGGCTTGCTAATCGTCTTGGGATGATTTCCTCGATCCCTGTACTAACTACCCCTCTAAAGATTAAGCTCTAATAGCCCAGATGACATGCGTTGTCTTTAATAATACGGCTTTTTCTGTAAACGCTATGCGTACCATATATAATACAACTCAGTTACGCCGATCTGGGTTAATTTCTATGGCACTTCGCCACGGTTCTGATGTAATTTTTTACAGATCCATGTAAATACCATAAGCAAATTCGTCATCGTCTCCTAATAGTCAGGACTGCTTATCTCGATATGGATAGATCATTTATCAGATCAGGGTAATAGGGAACTCGGATAATACATTCTCGTAACGGTCTGGAATTACCAGTTTCAAATAGAAATCCGTTAAATACCTTGATTATAAATCATTTCATACCGACGATATTCTGGGAAATAACGAGCATGCCTCACAAAAACGCCTCTTGGACTAACAAGCGGATAGTTCTCCATCAAAGTAGATGGAACAATTAGCACATCTATTTCACACAGAATCTGATTGACATTGTTTCTTAAATAACTACCTTTGAACTGGATATTTGGTTGTCTCAGGAATCTATTATGATTAGAAACTTTGCCGTAAATAGACGGTTCGTGGTTAACCCATTTAAATCCATATATCAACATACGAATCCATTTCGTGGGAATGACTGTGCCAATAAGGTGGGGGCTGAAGGGTTATGCAATCGGGCAAGATTGCCATTATGAAGAACGCCTCTCGTTTTTGTTCTTTCCCGGAAATGACGGGGCAAATGGCGCGTCCTCGACGCGGCGCTCGATCATAGTGGCTAATCTGTGCCTCATAGGGCCTCGACCCAAGGGTCTGGAGCCGGTCGATCTGGAGGTCGTAGCCGGCGAACTAGTCTTCCTTTCTGGTCCTTCTGGCTTGGGAAAGAGCCTGCTTCTAGGTGCCATCGCCGACCTGGATCCACACGCAGGCGAGGTCTTGATCGACGGTGTCCCCTGTTCGACCGTCTCCGCCCCCGGGTGGTACCGCTAGGTCAGGCTGCTCCCGGCCGAATCCTATTGGTGGAGAGACCGGGACGGCGATCACTTGCGTGACCCCGGTGCCCGGACCGGAGAACAGATGCGCGTGCGCTCGGACACCGAGTGGTAGAGGTGCCGGGTTGGTGAATCGTTGCTGGTGCTTGAACAGGGAATAATCCTTGTGCCGCCTTTTCAGTAGAAAAAAGCGCAAGTAGGGGCATCAATGTGATTTTACCCAGGCAATGCGTATCTCTGTCCCGGTTTCCAGGCAGCTGGATCTCACCGAGGACGACATTGAAACCAGGATTGCAGCGGATCGGCCTGGAACGCTTCGGCCGATTGCAGTAGATCTAGGATAGACGTATCGTCAACGACTGTAGTATTCGAAGGCATCCGTCCCTGGCCGGTACTCCACCAGACCCAATGGGAATAGCAGGTTCAGCACGGCCAGGACCAACACCCCGCTGCCTTGCCGAGCACTTGCTAATGTAGTCGCGTAGCTCATCGAGCCCTTCGGGGCGCCGCGTATTAAGGCACTTGCAGCAACAGGGTGCCGACGGCAATCGGAGTCTTGTCCGGGTGGGCATGCTCCCCGAGGGGCCTAATCCTCGCGCTTCCTACCCAGGTCGCAGATCCAGTACATGTAATACAAGGCAATGCAAGTCAGGCGTTTGTTCATTTCCAGATCATAGTCGCGGTTGGTCAGCAACTTGTAAGTACGCTCCAATACCTGATCGAAGGGTTAGTCAGCCTGGCGCTGCGGCAGGCTGAATTCGTTGAGATCAACGACGGTGTCTTGGTACCAGACAAGATAGCTGCTGTAATTAGGATGGCATGGGTCAGCGCCCTGAAACCTGGGCCGTGCTGGGCCGATTCAAGTTCACTGACCCGCTGCTCCAAGCCATGTAGCCCCAAAACAGTATGATCCCAGCGTAGCGGTGACTGCCGCGTCGCTCTCCAGCTCGCGGACGCGCTGATCGAGTGCGGCCTTTTCGGTCGTCACGGCGCACATCACCTGCTCTTGCCCAGCCTTGGCCGCTTCCAACTCTGCAATCCGCTGGGTCAGATGCTGCTGAGCGGCGGTTCCGTCGGCCTGATCGCCATCTGCTGCCGATGCCGCACCGATAGCTTGTTTATGTGATTCCAACGCCGAGAGCCGAGCCGCCATGGTCTCGTTTTGTGCCCTGAGGGCCCTGAAGACCCGCACTACACGCAAATGCAACCACGACCTCGAAGACCCGCTAGTATATTTCAGGTATCCACCCGGTCATCGCACGACTGGCTGATTGAGCTGGGCGTGAGTGAGGATACCATCCGCCGCTGGGAAGCAGCATGACAATATTGCTGGTGGCTCCCACACACCGCACCGCTTGCAGACCACCCCACCCAAAGCCGTGGTGGTGGAGCTGCGTAGGACACTGCTGTTGCTGCTCGATGACTTGCTGGCGGTGACTTGTGAATTCATCCACGCCAAAGTTTCCCAATCTAGCCTGGACCGCTGTCCGCGCCGCCATTGATCACGCTACCCGCTGGGTCTACGTCAAGATCCTCCCCAACAAGTCAGTAAACCACTGCCGATGGTTTCCTCATGCACCTGATCGACATGGCATCGTTCACCACCACTACGCTCCTCGCCGGCCACGGCAAGGAATTTACCGACCGCCTGTGCTACTGGTGAGCGCCAACCAACCGGCCCCCATGTCTTTGATCAGCTCTGCAGCGATAATCATATCGAACACCGTCTGATCAAATCCCGAATAGAGCTCCAAACCAACAGCTTGGTCAAGCGCTTCAATGGCCAGATCACCGATATGCTACATACTAATCGCTTTGACTCTGCGGCATCACTCCAAGCTACCCTCAGACGCTTCGTCTACCTGTATAATCACCACACCCTGCAGAAAAACCTGCACCACAAAACACCCCTCTAAACACCCCTAGAGAATGGTATGCTCAGCAGCCCTAGCTTTTTTAAGAATTTCTCGTAATCATCCGGGACCTGATACCTACAGACTCCTATAACCCATCGGCATCAGAAATTTTTCCTCTACTCTTCATAGACCATTTTTTATGTTTTACTCGGTAAAATAAAATCCGCAAGCAATCTTTGGTTTTTCCGGCATATGTAATTGTTACCATCCATATAAGAGCTAGCATTAATGATCCCTTTTTCGGAGCTATCGGACCATGAAACAACGTACCTTAACCAGCTTATCCATCTTAGTCGGCCTGCTGTTCGCCGTCGCTGTTCAGGCGGCAAACCCGGCCAAGCCCAGCACCGACTAGCTAGGCACCGAAGGGTTCGGATTGACGCCACGAAAACTCGTCCAAGCCATCAACCAGATCGAGGCCCTGATCGTCAAGTGTATGCATGGCTAGGGATTCCGAACATATGGCTGCCAATTACAATGACGGCGGGCAGGATGCTCTGTTCCTGTGCAAGTCCAATTTGGTTCCTAATCCCCAAAAGCTTACCTATCTTTGATATAAATTGGCCTAATCGGCAGCGGTATCGGTTCGGGGTATAGAAGTGGCCTGGGCTGCACTCACTGGATAGGCGCTGTAGGAAAACGGAGAACAGACTTTTCATCCCTGGCATCCGGGTCCCGTCGTCCCAGCCGGGACGACGGTCTTTCTCCAGTCCATCGTTCCAGGGTGCGTCCGCTGTGTCTTAGGCAGTTCGTTGCCTAGGTTTGAATCCTTTAGGCCCCGCACGTCATTCCGGCAAGGCGGGATCTAGTGCTATGAATGGCAAAAGCGACTAGGTGGAAAATGCGCAAGCGCAGACATAACCATTTCCGAACGCTGCGCGCTTAATGCGAAACCTCGTTGGAGACAGTTGGCAGTGATGACCTGCTCGGACTACTTCCGGTAGGATCTGCTCATCGGCTTGATCGACCCATCACTGCACTGCGTCGGACAAGGGCCCGAATTTCGGGCGTAGCAGTCGTTCCAAAACCAAGGCTCCGCCTTGGTGCTCGCTCTGTTGCGTACCCCATTGTATGCCCTCCTCGCAGAAACGCTTGGCAAATTCGGTTCATGGTTTTCACCTCGAACTGAAGACCCGGCCACAACCACGGCTCGCGCCAACACGGCCATCGCCTGCAAATTTCTATCCAGCCTTTCAGCCGTCATGACCCAGTGCCCGGCAATCTGATGGCAGTTCGGAGGCGAGATGTGATGTACCTGTTGACACGTCTGATGAAGAGAAAATTCTCATTGATATTGTGTTAAAATGGGAAATCTAGGTCGGAAACTGGTAAAAGCTTGGTCGCCCATAGTCCGCAGACCCCTTATGGATCAAGAACAGCAACAGTCCCAGCTCAAACAACTGATCGCCAAGGGTAAGGAGCAGGGATTCCTGACCTATACCGAAGTCAATGACCATCTGCCGCCTGGCATCGTCGAGCCAGAGCAAATCGAAGACATCGTGCACATGATCAACGACATGGGGATCGCGGTGCATGAGACCACTCCTGCAGAAGTCGACCATACCCTGAGCGACTCCACCGTTTCCGATGATGAAGCCGCCGAGGCCGCCGCTGCGGCCCTGGCATCGGTGGATAATGAGTTTGGGCGAACCACTGACCCGGTGCGCATGTACATGCGGGAGATGGGTACGGTAGAGTTGTTAACCCGGGAAGGCGAACTGCGAATCGCCAAGCGAATCGAGGATGGTCTCAACCAAGTCCTTGCCGCCCTTTCCACCTATCCCCGCACGATCGAAAAGCTGTTAGACATCTTCACCCAGATGGAGAACGGGGAGGTTCGTCTTTCCGATGTCATCTTGGGGTTCGTCAGCGTTGACGATCAGGCACCGGCACCGACCACTGCAGCCAAGAACGGCAAGACTGAGCCGACCACGGACGATGACGACGAAGCAGCTGCGGTGGATGCGGGCCCGGATTTGGAAGAGGTTGCCCGCCGGGTACAGCTTCTGCGCGGCCATTATGCAGTGATGCGCGATTGCCTGGGGCGGTTTGGGCGAGACGACGAGCGGACCCATACTGCCATGCAGGAGGTCTCCGAGGCATTCCTGCACTTCAGGCTGGTGGCCAACGTCTTCCAGGTGTTAGTGGAAATCTTGCACCATGCCATTGAGCGAATCCGCACCCAGGAGCGTGTGATCATGGGTTTAGCGGTCGAAACAGCCAGAATGCCGCGCAAAGTATTCATCGATACCTTCCCAGACAACGAGACCAATCTGGGTTGGATCGACTGGCAACTTGCCACCAGTGGGTCCTATGTCGAGCGACTTGAGGCGAGTGCCCAGGATATTCGTCGTGCCCAGCGTAAGTTGCAGGACGTGGAAAGGGAGAACATGCTTACCATCGGTGAGATCAAAGACGTCAACCGCAGGATGTCCATCGGAGAAGCCAAGGCCCGACGCGCGAAGAAGGAAATGGTCGAGGCAAACCTACGCCTGGTTATTTCCATCGCCAAAAAGTATACCAACCGCGGTCTACAGTTTCTGGATCTGATCCAGGAGGGCAATATCGGCCTCATGAAAGCCGTAGACAAGTTCGAGTACCGCCGTGGCTACAAGTTTTCCACCTATGCGACTTGGTGGATCCGTCAGGCCATCACCCGCTCCATCGCTGACCAAGCGCGGACGATTCGCATCCCGGTGCATATGATCGAAACTATCAACAAGCTCAATCGCATTTCCCGCCAGATGGTCCAGGAAATGGGTCGTGAGGCCACGCCCGAGGAGCTCGCTGCACGGATGGAGATGTCCGAAGACAAAGTACGCAAGGTCCTGAAAATCGCCAAGGAGCCCATTTCCATGGAGACCCCCATCGGCGACGACGAGGACTCACACCTGGGTGATTTCATTGAGGACGCCGGGGTGGTCGCCCCCGTGGAGTCTGCCACTACCGAAGGTCTGCGCGAGGTAACCCAGAACATGTTGGCCAGCCTCACCTCACGGGAAGCTAAGGTCCTGCGCATGCGTTTCGGCATCGATATGAATACCGACCATACCCTGGAAGAGGTCGGTAAACAGTTCGATGTCACGCGCGAGCGTATTCGTCAGATCGAGGCCAAGGCCTTGCGCAAGCTGCGCCACCCGACACGTTCTGAAAAGCTCAAGAGCTTCCTCGATACGGAGTGAAAGCTACGGGCCGTTAGCTCAGTGGTTAGAGCAGGGGACTCATAATCCCTTGGTCTGGGGTTCAAATCCCTGACGGCCCACCAATGAAAAAAGGGGGAGTTGAATCGACATTAGGGCGGCCTCGCCGGATCTGCTCCGGGGCAATGCCTATTCGTCCAGGAGCAACCGCTTCGCCGCGTTGATCTTGGCTGCCAAGTAGTCCGAGCCACCACGGTCTGGGTGAAAGCGCTGCATCAAGCGGCGGTGGGCAGCGCGGATCTCGTGTTTGCTTGCCCCCTGGGTTAGGCCGAGAATCGCAAGTGCCTCCTCCGGGGTCAATGCGGTATCGGCCGCAGGCGACGCAGCTTCTGGCCCTCCCACACGTTCCCGCCAATCGACGCCCCGTACCTGGTCGAGATAGGCCTCAAGTACCGCGGCGGACAGGTCATCTGCACTTCGACACAAGATCAGCAGCTCTACCAGCTGCTCCAGGTCCAGCGCGGACAAACGATGACCTCTCAGAGGTCCTTCCAGGATCAGCCCATCCATCTCGCCGCCGGCATGGTCCAGGATCATCTCCAGGAGGCGGGTGCGGATCAAGGATGCCTGCCCTCCAGAGCCTGCCGTTGTCCCCGATCTCCCGGACAGACCCAAGCTGTGCATGGTCTGACGGATCATCGGCAACAGCCGTAGCAGATTGAAGACTCGGATAACCACGGGAGCGACAGCGGGGAGGGCCGCGAACAGGGGGGGCAGACGACCGCTGACCGCCAGGAGCACCAAGGCTCCCCCGGTACCCCAAAGCAAGGAGCGACGCAGCATCTTGGCAACCCGCGCCGGGGGGGTATTTCTAAACCAGTGCAAGAACCAGACTACTGCGCCCACCAACGCGATCAGTACGATCAGGCGACCAAGCATTGCTCAAAAAGGATCACGCCTTGACGATCCGGTGGGCTAGGCAGCAGGGCTTTGCAACTCCGCTGCCACGCTTGTTCCCGAAATGTTCCAAAGACGTATGCCTCCAGCGACGTAGACCGCGACGGTGCTCAGCAGGTCGCGCAAGGCCTGGGGACTGCCCGCGTCGAAGCAACAATAGGCACCTCCGCTAGGCACACAATCCGATGAAAACTTTGCTCCATTTCGGGATCGTCTTCCTTCCTGGAAGACGAAGGCAGGCAGTCCTAAAAGCCAAGGCGTCCGGCAAGCCAGGCTAGCTCATCTGGGTTCTCCACGACACAGTCGCCTACGAACACCAGGGCGTTTACCTTACCACGCCGCGATTCCTCCACGTGTCGGAGCACCCAGCCAGTCTGGCTGAGCCCCGCCGTGCGGGTGACACCAGTCATACAGGCGCGCAGTACATTGGCCTCTTTGTACCGGGGCGAACATCCGAATCCCAAAACGCCACTGTTATAACAAAGCTGGGTTTCCAAGCCACCCGGCTCCGCACTCTTGCTGGACATGGCGGCCTGGAATCCGCTCCGCCCGCTCCCAGGTTTGCTTGCGGCTCGCCGTGGCATCCATGGCAAAGATCAGACAGGCTGACTTCCAGATTTGCCTAGTATCGCTGATCATTAGCAGTAACCAAAGAGACATCTTGTAATTTTGTCAAACGCTCACAGCATGGTGCATCTAATAACAATGCGAGTTTAAATATACCAGTTCGCAGCAGAAGGGTGATTGTGAGGTTACGACCATTCACACTGAACAGCTTAATTATTAGGCTGAACAGATTGCAAATCTATTTGTTCGAAACGGCATCTTATGCTATATATAGAAGATTCTAAGATATATCAAGCGGCGCGCTTTGTGAGTAGTTGATAAACTACTTACTCTACAATCTTCTCCGTATCCTGACTGCAGTGGGCATGATCGGCCTATACCTCTGGACCAGAATGTCAGGTCGATGAAGTCGTCAAACGCCCGGCTGTCATACACATTCGCCGGGGGCATCTCGAAGCCTTGTGCTCAGCATCAAGGCTGCATGTGGTTCTTGCAACCCTTGCAATCAAAGTAGCGTTTCCGCACTTCCCCCGCATAAGACCCGGCAGGCGATGGCTATGGGCTCCTCGGCGTCTTCGCTGTAAGGGAGAGCCGGGAACCTTACCTTGAAGAGTTAGTTCGGCGATCTGGCACTGATCCTTGCGGATAGCCAGGGCGAGGATGTGGAAGGGGCATCTCCCTGCAAGCTGGACGATGAGTTCGCCCAGATCTATCTCCACAACTTCGATGCTCCGGGCCTCCAGGAAGGCGTTGAGTCCAACCTTCCGGAGACCACGTATTTATCTTTGATGAGCATCGGCGCGTCGTGCTGGCGCAGGATATCCAGTATCTGGCGGTTGGTTTGGTTGCAGGTTTCGACCCAGTGGACCCGAATGTTGTTGACAGTGCGATTGCGCTCCAGTTTCTCAAGCAGCCTGGGGAGACGTGCCAGGGTATGGGCCCGAATGGCTTCCTGCCCCTGGTCCCGCAGACATTCCAGGCCGTCTCCGCCCGGAAAGGCAGTTTGGCGCTTGGCGACTGATCGGTCCAGGGTGCGCCTTATGCTTACCCGTATTCACTGGTTGCCGAGGGCACCCCTAACCCGCGGTGTGCCACTCATCCGCCACTGGTCCGCTCTCACATCAGCTCGGCGATGTGTTTTACTTGCTGCGGTCTGCTCCCTCGGCGCCGGAAGTTGCTTTCCAGGTTCATGAGGCAGCCGCAATCCTGGCCTACCGGCAGGGGAACCAGTCGCGGCAATGGCAGCAGAGAGCTGGGGTTGCTTAACCGCGAAGGTTCCGCTGAAGCCACAGCACTCGTCAGCATGATCAGGCTTCAGGGTGCGGGTATTGCCGAGGCGGTCGAACAGCACCTGGGCCGCATCCGTAGCCCCCAGCTCGCGGCGTGCCAAGTAGGAGTTGTGCAGGATGACGGCCAATGATGTCTCCAGATCGACGGGTCTGAGATCCAGTTTCTGCATCAGAAACCCAGTAAATTCATAGATTTGACCGGCCAGATTTTGGGCGCGGGCCTCATCCAGGGTGTTGGCAAAAAGCTGCGGGTAATGCACGCAGAACATGCCCGTGCAGGAGGCAAAGGGGACTACCACCAGAATATCTGCAGGCAAGGCGTCAGCCGTGTGGCTGCCACCACGCAGGGCCTAGTCCCCGGTAACCGGGATTGTAGGCCAGCTGACCACAACAAGTCTGACCCTAGGGGTAACAGATCCAAATACCCGCACGTGCAGGCAGCCGCATGGCGGACAGGTCCGCTCTGTGGATAGAGTAGATTGATCAGACAGGTCCCAAAGAAATAGACCACGTCGGGTTTGCACATGATCGGATTATAGTGCGGATGCATAATCTCTTGGTATCATAACAATCGCAGGAGTAGCCGACACGTCAACTATCGAAAAGACTATGAGCTATCCAGGTTCCATACGCCTTCTTGTGGAGGGCCCCACAACTAAATATCCAGCCGATGAATTTATTGAGAACATCGATTAAATCGCGGTCGATATGGAGCCATCGGATCTGGCGGAGAAACATGATCACTACCTATATAGCATTCCAGAACATAAATGGAATTGGTGTATGTAGATACGGCTGAATTACTGGCTCTCGCTCATAAGCGGGATAACCATTCATAATAGGTCCATCTCCCTTTATCGTCGCTTCGAGATGATAAAGGGAGATTTATCGCAACCAACGCCATAGTTATGGAAATCGGAAATGCTTGTGGTCTGCCGAGATTCAGAACAGTTTCTAATAGAGAAAACTCACATGGGAGACGTTCTGGGCGTATTGGGGATATATCATCGTTGACAGTAAGGATAATGGAAGCAGTGCAAGATTTGTTTGCGCGGCGTATGGACAAGGCCTGAAGTTTATCAGTAGATACTGACCGGATATTTACCACAGACAAACATTTTATCCAGGTGGGTTTTGAGATATTACTGACCTCATAACCTCCGCTTCGCCCGCTGAAAATAATGGAAAGGGCCACCTAGTGATGCCTGATCACGTGCATCCCATCGCCGTCTTCGTCTCCTTCTCAGGGCACGGCGGGGTGGAACGGATGGTGATGAATCTGATCCGCGGCTTGGTGGCGCTTGGGCGGCAAGTGGATCTGGTCCTGGTGCGCACCGAAAGTCCTCACCTCGAACGCTTGCCGCGGCAGGTAAATCAAGTGCATCTCGGCACCCGGCATACCTTCGCGGCGGTGCCAGCGTTGGCCCGCTACCTGCGTCGACACCGCCCCGCCATCCTGCTGGCGGTGAAGGATCGGGCCGGACGCGCGGCGGTCCTGGCCCGGTGGCTCGCGAGAACCGACACCTGGATCGTCATGCGCCTGGGCACCAATGTCTCCACGGCCATGGCAGACAAGACCGCCATCGCGCGCTGGTTACGCTTCTGGCCGATCCGTCGGCTCTATCCGCGGATAGACCAAATCGTGGCGGTCTCCGCCGGGGTCGCCGAGGATACTGCCCGTATCGCCAGGATGGCGCGTGGACGCATCCAGGTCATTCCCAACCCCGTAATTACGCCAGAGCTGGCCGGACTAGCCGCCGAACCCTGCGACCACGCTTGGTTCCGGACCGGTCAGCTTCCGGTCATTCTCGGCGCCGGCCGCCTACAGCGCCAGAAGGATTTCCCAACCCTGATCCGTGCCTTTGCCCAGGTCCGTAAAAGACATCCTTGCCGACTAGTTATCCTGGGTGAAGGCAGCGGACGGGTGCAGCTTCAGGCACTGGCCACGGAGCTGGAAATCGCCGCCGATGTGGAGCTGCTCGGCTTCCGGACCAATCCCTACCCATTCCTAGCCCGCGCGGATCTGTTCGTGCTCTCGTCCCGGTGGGAGGGCTCTCCCAATGTACTCACGGAGGCCATGGCCCTGGGCACCCCGGTGGTAGCGACAGACTGCCCCAGCGGCCCCCATGAGCTGTTGGACGGCGGCAGATACGGCCCCCTGGTCCCGGTTGGAGATGTCAGGGCCCTGGCCCTGGCCCTGGCCAAGACCCTGGACCATCGACCGCCACCAGAGATGCTCAAGGCCGCCGTCTCTGAATACACTCAGACCAAGAGCACCAAGCAGTATCTGGAGGTACTGGAAGCCGGTGTTATCGGAGCGCGGAACGGGATTTAGCCTCTATCTAGCGTTTCATCGCGCAGGGTAATCTCTGGACCACTTCACACTTTATCTGACGGATCGCAAGGCGTTTCTTAGCCCTTGCTATGTCTTCATTCCTGGCCGGGGGCGTTGGTTCTATTTTTCTATACTCAATCCCACCTAAGCGATTCGATTCCAGATCGTGTTGACATTTAAGCTGATAGATTAAGCGCAACTCAGCTGTTTTAGGGCCGAGTGAATCACGGCACGTATCCGGTCGTCATTTGAGGAAGGTTCAATAATTCACGCTGACAAGCATCGATCGTATCCCGGACGTAGGAGTGTCAAGCATAGCTCCGACGGATATGTTGGCCCTGGAGATATCTCGATGAATGAGGTCAGCAACGGATAATATCCCGATTGAGGGTATTTCGTTTGTTCGGGGCAGAAATATCTGTCTATATCTGTCTGTTCGAAATCACTTAAGGATAAATATATCTCGGAAACCTTGTGTCAAATGATGAAATAACACCAACCCAGGAAAGGAGAAATTACTTCTCAGTTAAGGACGCAACTCCTGGCATCGCTTATTACCTGAATAAAATCCCATGGAAAATGATACCGTTAGATGGTATCCTTAGGCTGGAGGAAATGGATACACTAATAACGAATATCTGACATTAAGAGCAGACAAATTGTGATGTTGGTGGTTTCGTGATTCTGCATTGGAGACTGGATCAGGTGAAGGACATAACGATCCCCGCCCCTCCGGAAGCGGAACAAATCGAAATTCGGCAGAAAATTATCGAGTATTTTAGACTGATGAATCAATCCAAATGTCTGTTGGAGTATGCCGAACGGGCGGTAGAAATGGCAATTTAGAAAGATGAAAAGAACGGCAATCGATTGGTTGGAAAGTGAAACCACAGAAATACCTGAATAATCAGGGTGCCTCGAAGAGTGCCGTGTTGTTCAGTGGTCAAGTAGGTAGGATCTGCTGTACAGACCGATAATGAACTAGAAAGGAAAAACGAACGAATACGAACAGATCCTTACCTAGCGTCGAGATGACAAGTTCGTATCTTTTCGTATTTTTCTTGGTCAATAGATACCTTCGCAGGCAATACCAAATGACGCCGAACAGCACCGGGGATCGAACGAGACCAACCCCGAATATTTGGTGTGGTACGGGGGATTGGGCTGACAATCAAACTGGTCGGCACAGCCCTACTACCGACAACTACTGCGTGCGCTCGCCTTGTTCTTCGTCCTCTGTCTCTTTTCCCCGGATCAGGGTCCCTACACCTTCATCAGTAAATAGGTCCAGCAGGAGTGCATGCTCCACGCGGCCGTCGATGATATGGGCGGAGCGCACGCCCACATGGACCGCGTCCAGGGCGCATCTTATCTTGGGCAACATGCCGCCGGTGATGACGCCCTGCCGGATCAGCCGGGCGACGGCTTCTATGTCCAGCTCGCTGATAAGCGAGCCGGAGGCGTCGAGCAACCCCGGCGTATTGGTGAGTAACAGGAGTTTTTCCGCTTCCAACACCTCCGCCATCTTGCCGGCCACTAAGTCTGCGTTGATGTTGTAGGAGAAGCCGTCTGTGCCAACCCCGATGGGGGCAATGACAGGGATGAATTCACCCTGGATCAGCATGTCGACGACGCTCGCGTCAATCCGCTCTACCTCGCCCACGTGGCCGAGATCTAAGATCTCCGTGGCTTTGAGCTCTGGTGCGTCGCGGCGCAGGAGCAGCTTACGGGCATGGATCAAGTCCCCATCCTTGCCCGTCAGGCCCACAGCCGCACCGCCGTGCCGATTGATAAGATTGACAATCTCTTTGTTGACCAAGCCGCCCAGAACCATTTCGACCACATCCATAGTCTCGCTGTCGGTAACCCGCATTCCCTGCACGAACTCGCTGTCCTTACCCAAGCGTTGGAGTAGGCTTCCGATCTGGGGACCGCCGCCGTGCACCACCACCGGGTCGATGCCGACCAGCTTCATCAGCACCAAGTCGCGGGCAAAGCCTTCTTTGAGGGATCGCTCGACCATTGCATTGCCGCCGTATTTGATAACCATGGTCTTGCCGCGAAAATGCTGGATATAGGGTAGGGCCTCGACGAGTACCTGGGCGATCTTGTGGGCACGTCCGGTGGCAACTGACATTTCGATTGCTCTCTGTCGTAGTAAATCGAATTGGCCCACATAGGGAACTCTAGGGAGGCTCAGAAGCTATCTAAAAACTAACCCATTTGTTTCTTTTTCTCAATACCTAGCTACCTCAATATTTTGGAAATATGTTTTTTGTTTGCCTAGACGAACAGCAACTTCTATTACAGAAGTTGGCTCATCACTCATATTCTTTCTGCAATCTAACGCTGCTATAAGAGGCGGAGAAAGCATGGCTATATTTAGCGAGGTAGGAGCGCAAGCCATCCTTTCTATAGCCATCCTTTGATGGCGTTTTTATATGCCAACTTACAATAATGCCTCCGATTGGCGTAACGGAAGATTCAGCCGCAAATATTTGCGTTCATTTGCAGCAAAAAAGAATTCCAGATGGAAGAACCAAACCCTCGTTATTGGTACTTCGCGGCGCTGCATCGAAGTCCCGATAAGGGCCTCGAATGCCACCCGGATCAGTGGCGTCAGGTATGACCGAATCCACCGCTACCGCGCTCGGAGCCGGTAAAATCGGTGACGATCCGCAGGTCTGCGTGCAGAACCGGGACCAGAACCAGCTGGGCGATCCGCTCGCCGACCGCGATGCGGAACCGGGCCTGGCCCCGGTTCCAACAGGAGATATACAGCTGCCCTTGGTAGTCTGAATCAATCAGACCGACCAAGTTGCCTAGGACGATTCCGTGTTTATGCCCTAACCCCGAACGTGGCAGGATTAGGGCCGCAATGCCTGGCTTGGCGATATGGATCGCCATGCCAGTGGGAATCAGCTCGCACTGTTTGGGGTCCAGATCTAGCGGCCCGGGGAGCATTGCCCGCAGATCCAGGCCCGCAGAACCTGCAGTGGCGTACTCCGGCAAGGGGTAGTCTCGGCCCAGCCTGGCATCAAGGATCTTGACTTGCAGCCTGTGCAAGGTAGCGCTCCACGACTAGGTCGGCTAGGGCATCCGCCAGCTGGGATTTGGGGCTAAGGGACAGCGCTTTGCGCCCGCCGGACCACAACACCAGCAGGGCGTTTTCGGTGCGGTTGAATCCGCCGGTCTCGCCTCCGACCAGATTGGCTGCGATCATGTCCAGGCCCTTGGCCGTGAGCTTGGTGCGCGCGTGTGCTTCCAGGTCCTGGGTCTCGGCGGCAAATCCGACAGTGAAGGGACCCTGGGCCAGGGCGGCAATCTGGGCCAGGATGTCCGGGTTCTTGACTAGGCGCAAGTTTAGCTCCGCTTGGTCCTTTTTGATCTTCTGCCCCATCGGTGCCTGAGGTCGATAGTCGGAGACCGCCGCTGCAGCGACGAAGAGGTCGCAGTCCCCGATCTGCGCCATCACGGCTGCTTCCATCTCCAATGCTGACTCCACCGGCACCAGTTCTACCCCGTGGGGGGCGGTCAGAGCGCTCGGTCCGCTGACCAGAACCACCTCGGCACCGCGGGCGGCAAGGGACCCGGCCATGGCGTATCCCATCTGTCCGGAGCTGCGGTTGCTGATGTAACGGACCGGGTCCAGAGCCTCTCGGGTGGGACCCGCAGTGACCAGGGCCCGCCTTCCCGCGAGCTGCCATCCCACATGCCGAGAGCCGGTGCTGAGTGCCAGAGCACTCAATATCTCGTCGGGCTCCAGCATGCGTCCGGGGCCCTGCTCGCCACAGGCCTGCTCGCCCTCCGCCGGCCCCAGGATCCGCACCCCTCTTGCCTGCAGCTGGGCCAGATTTTCCTGAGTCGCTGGATGGTGCCACATGCGATGGTTCATGGCCGGAGCCAGGACGAGTGGCGCCGTGGTGGCCAGGGCGAGGGTAGTCAGTAGATCGTCGGCCAAGCCGATGGCCAGGCGCGCCATGAGATCGGCAGTCGCGGGCGCTACCAGTACCAAGTCTGCCCAGCGCGCCAGTTCGATGTGATCCATCCCCGCTTCCGCACCCGGATCCAGGAGATCGCAACGTACCTCGTGGCCGGAAAGTGCTTGTAGCGTCAGCGGCGTCATGAATGATCGGGCCGCGGCCGTCATGACGACACGTACCTCGGCTCCACGTTCACCCAAGCGTCGCACCAGTTCGGACGCTTTGTAGGCCGCAATCCCGCCGCTCACGCCCAGCAGTATCTTGATGCTCATGGGATAAATGTACCAAGGGGGGATGAGTGGAGGTCTTGAAGAATCCCCTCCCCAAGATTTTCCAAGACCCTAAATTCCGCCTGATGGGTATATCTAATCATTTTTCCTCCTGATTCGAATAACTAGATCCTGTTGATATTTGGTGTCATTTCGAACGAAGCGAGAAATCTTATACCCAAATAACGCTGTGCTTCGTAGGATATCTCCCGACGGTTGAGATGACATATGCACTACTATGACTCGATAGTCAACCATATCAAGAATCAATCGAGTCTGACCCCATTGATCTGCAGGCGTGCGTGAGCGTATCCCGTACAACGATTTGTTCGGCGACAGTATTGACTAAGCTGAAATCAATGAACGGGAAAACATACTCTGCAATCAATACAGCCCCGGCTTCATTAATGGCCCAGAGGGGTCCGATTAGAGTCTTCCCCACATCGTAGATATTAAGAAAGACTAAAATGACATCGGGGCAATCTCTTCACCAAAGTCTTCGACGAAAGCAACGAACCATCCGATCTTCCAATCCATCACAGCTGCATTGGGCAAAGAAAATATCCCAGAGTTAAATTCTGCATTGATCTTCGAGTGTAATCTAAGTGCACGTACGTATCTTTACGATCTAATATCCAACCGAACGTAAAAGAATCCCTCCATGAACCTTCGGTTGACTTTCTTACAATGAGTCAATTATCAGTTCACATACACTATATCCCCTGAGGTTTTGAATCTTTATCACTGGAACAATGCACTCTTCCAGCAGTGAATAAGCACCAATTGGAATACACACTAGCAGAGTATTTCAAGAAAGGGTTCTCATAAATGCTAGGTCCCATACGATTATATATTGAGAAGAAGCTATCCGCTGCCGCAAGCGAGGGAGGTGTTGTGCCTGCTTGCCGGGGAGGGAGTAGAGAAGAGCATAAAGGAAAAAGGACCAGAAGATAGGGACTCCAAAGGTTGGGAGAGTGAGGACCAAGGCAAAGTTTATCATGTAGGAATGCTTGAGAAAAAGATAACGGATAAAAAGGGGCTTGCAAGCTAGACACTATCCACCACCCGAACTTTGTAGGGGCGAAAAAGTTTTCGGATCTACTGTCTCTATGCGAGTTAAACGGACTTGCTTACCTGCCCATAATATCTACGAGAAATGATCCCAAAGATACTATTGACGGTACCACTGTGCATCCGCACGAAGTGTATGTCGCGCCCTGGAACTGCAAGTGGCCGCCCTCATCTTTGCCCCCAACTTCCGGTTTGGTTTCTATGGATGAAGAAAACGGTGTATCTTTCCATCAGGCCCTCCGTTAGGAACATCAGAATTCCGGCCGGTGACAGCCGGGAAGTGCTTCCCAAACAAGGGCCGAAGAATTGCTGGAACACTATGTTGAGAGTCTAGCCACCATTTTCCGCGAAGTCCGTTAGGGTATTATGAGAAGATAGGAAGCTATGGCTGAACGTGGGAGACAGCTACGCCTGCAATGGTGGCACGAGGGTATGCGCTCAGAACGCCAAGGTGGGAAATACCAGGAAACTCATTACAGAAACGAAAATTGCAGGGTGCCGGACTGCCGGGACCTATAAAGACCGCAATCTGATCGGTTTTCCATGGCAGATTGTATTAGCATTACAGGCCGATGGCTGGATATTCCGTTCTAAAACCGTCTGAATCTAAGAAGGCACCTATGCCGGAGAGCATCAAAGACCACCCGTCGGGCGCGACCGAGGAGATTTTCCTACTGGCCAATGCAGTCAATTACTAATACGGCAACGAAGTGATACCGGAGAGTGCGGGGGGTAAACCCCAGAAATTACTGGATACTGGGACCCGATTTCAGTGGAACGCGCCATCCGGCAGTCTTTCCTCAGGAACTCGCACGCCGATATATATCGCTCGGCAGTCGCCTTGAGGATATGGTTCTCGATTCGTTCTCGGGTTCCAGAACTACGGGATCCGTTGCGGAGGAATTGCACTGCAAAGCGCTTTTGATCGAGCCCAATGACCAATAAGTCCAGCAATCGGAAGAGAGATTGCGCAGGGGTATCCAAGGGTAACTCTCAGGTCTGAGAGTATGAGAAAGTTGGCCGTCCTCCACGCTGGCTATCACAGCCGAATCGGATTGCAACTTGTGCGGTTATCGAACAAAGGGGAAATAACTTATCCCAATTTCGCCGACAGCGGCTGCTAAACGAGCATCGGGGTTGCAAGGCATAAGGTTACCGAACGCATTGATGGATAGACCGTCGACAGGGTATATAGCTACTTTCGTCACTGGAATCAAGAATCCTCTGATGAGGAGCTATGCCGATTCGAGCAGGCATTAAAAATGTGGTTGGCGAGGTCCGTATCGACAGTGCGGGGCGAGAAGACAACCTTCGTGATCGTTGATGCACGAAGCGTGAAGAATACAGATACCGCAGAACAGAAGGGTTATGACGTGGGTAAGAAGGTATTTGGCATCAAACTGCATTTTGCCGTAGACACGCAAAGGCTTCCCCATGCGATCACCCTTACGACAGCGGATGTCACCGACAGCGCAGGCGCCTTGACGGCTTTCTCTAACCATCGAGACAGCTTGTCGGCAGTGACGAATGTGTTTGAACGTACTGTGGGCTAGGTAGAGGTCGCTAGGCGAAACGAACTGCACACCTATGCAGAGTGACTCCAAAACGATGGGTTGTCAGGCGCTCGTTTGCTTGGTTGGGAACGTGTCGAAGGTTATGGAAAAACTGCGAGCGAGAGCTCATACCTAGCCTTGTTACTCCAGAAATCGTAAACAGATTCTAGAATCATGCCGAGGCATCGGTGTCTGATTTGTCCAGGGTCCCCCACAGCTGGAGACGTACCCGCTATAACGCCGCTACAGATCGGGGTATCGGGGTCCAGGGTATCAGGCAGGAGCACCATTGCATATAAGCGCCAGCGTCCGCAGCGTAGATTCAGCACCAAGAGTCCAGGCATCACATAAGGTGGACGGCAACAGCTAGGCCTTGACCTGCTTACCGGATACCAGGGTCAAGGTTCTGTCCGGTTCCCAGGTCACCTCCCGTCCTGCCCAGGGAATCAAGAACAAGACCTGCGTTCCTTATCGTGTTGACCGGGTTCGTGAACACCAGGATAGCAAGCCCGATGCGCCAATCCAATTCGATGGAAGTATGCTGATAGCCGGCAAGGCCGCACCGTGCGTTGCTAAATGTCGGCCCGTAAAACCCATTCTTCCGCTGTTATCACAGAATCCGGGTCATCGTAGAAAACCATGGTACCCCATGATACATGCTAGCCTATAATCACGGGGCGGCAGACTTGGGAATCCCTACCAGGACTGTTCCTGCATTGCACCCACATCGTGGTCACCCGCGACCGCTCCTACAGGGCTTAGGGTTGCATCCTGGGGGGCTCACCGGCGGAGACCATCGCCGCCGCGGGATCTGCCCCGAAGCTGATAGTGGTTGGGGGGGGCGGTATCTACCGGGACATGACACATAGAAAGTTGGCAATTCAAGCAGCAGAAAACAATATAAGTTTAAATCTCCCTGCACGTGTGAAATTAAGCCAATAATTGCGTAACGATGCATTTCGCGGATCCGAATCATTGGTGTTCTAAACAACCCGGACAGAGACTATCAAGCTTCGGCAGCGGGACATACAGACTACGCATAACGATTCAGACCACACATCGTCATTCCGGCAGGGATTACCGAAATCCAGTGTTAGGGATGGCAAAAACACCGGGGCTCTATACGATTATCCAAGGTGATGTTTTACAGTGATGATTGTTCGGTAACTCTGCCGTTGAGGAGAGAACATGGCTGAACAGGATCTCCAATTCGATATCCTGGTGGTGGGTGGCGGTATGGTCGGGGCTGCCTTGGCTTGTGCCTGTGTCGGCAAAGGTTGGCGGATCGCCCTAGTAGAGGCCCGAGCACCCCAACCCTCTTGGTCACCAGGAGAGGTGGACCTGCGGGTGTCGGCCCTCAACCGCGCCAGTCAGCGCATCCTCGAACGGCTCGGAGTTTGGGACAGGATCACATGGCTGGGGGCAAGCCCCTATCGGGAGATGCATGTGTGGGACGCTGTCGGTGGCGGCAGCATCCACTTCGACGGTGCTGAGCTCGGCGAGCCTGATTTGGGACACATCGTTAAGAATCGAGTGATCCAGCTTGCTCTCTGGGAACGCCTGGAAAGGTCGGAAGAGGTCACCCTGCTGTGTCCGGCTACCGTGGGTGAGCTTAAGCTGACTGCCGATTCGGCCCTCCTAGACCTAGAGGACGGACGGCGGATCGGCGCGCGCCTGTTGGTGGGGGCAGATGGAAGCAACTCACAGATACGGGGCCGCGTCGGCATCGCAAGCCGAGGGTGGCTCTATGATCAGCAGGCCATCGTGGCGAACGTACAGGTCAGGGAGTGGCACCGGGAGACCGCCTGGCAGCGCTTCCTGCCCACAGGCCCCCTGGCCTTTCTACCCCTGCGTGATGGCCGTTGCTCCATCGTATGGTCAGCCACCGAATTCAAGGCCCAGGGACTCTTGGAGCTCAACGAAGCGGGGCTTCGTTCGGAGCTCGAAGCGGCCATCGAAGGCCGTTTGGGGCCCATTGGTGACATCGGGCCACGGGCCTCGTTCGGATTACAGCTGCAGCACGCCGAGCACTATGTCAAGCCGCGCCTAGCCCTGATCGGGGACGCCGCTCATGCTATACATCCACTGGCAGGGCAAGGCGTCAACCTGGGATTTCTGGACGCGGCAGCCCTTGCAGCAGCCCTCGACGAGGCCCGGCACAGATGCCGGGATATCGGTGGGCTATGGACGTTGCGACGCTACGAGCGCGCGCGCTGGGGCGATAATCTACTCATGCTAGCCGCCATGGACGGGTTCAAGCGTATGTTCGGCAACGCCATGCCACCACTGGCCGTCCTACGCAGCACAGGCCTGTCGCTGGTGGACCGGTTCGGACCGATCAAGCACCTGTTCATGCGTCATGCCCTGGGCTTAGGGAATGACCTACCGCCACTTGCTCGTCTGTGTGCTGGATAATCATCCTTGATGAGATACGACCTCGGCACGGAAACCCCTGCCCAAAGCAGAGGCAGTGGATTTCTGATAATCCATGGTATCCAAAATTCTGATATTGACGGCCTGTTCCTAAAGGTGTTCGCCCTTTGTCTCTCACTGTAGTGGGTCTTTCTTTTCTGTTAAGTGCGTCAACACAAACGACCGTGCCCGGAAACGCTGACCCTGCTGTACCTTTGAGTATCGATCTTCCGGTCAAGGATGTGCAGAAGCAGAGGTTCGATCCCAAGCAGATCTGGATCGGTGGGAAGTTCCTATGCTCCTGAGCGCCTCAACAGCCTCACCCAACCCCTGATCGCGCAGCGCCGGGTAAGCGTCGCCTTTGGTCTACATCCGCCGACCGCTGTTCAGTTTCAATGGTGAAGGATATAGCGTGCGGATCGAGGTAATGGGAAGCTATATCGAGGGCTTGGTCCTACCAGGGGCTATCAGAGACGCAATGGGCCTTATACCGCCGGTATGCCGCCAAGCTCCGAGCGGACCGCCCCTCTCTGACTGGGTCTATCGCCGCTATAGCTCGCTGGCCAAGGATCTGCCCAGCGATAGCGTTTCCTGACCCCCTTCGCCGGTACCAGGCCAGGGGTACTACGCTTGCTGATCGAACCGCCCCGGCAACCGATTTTATCTACAGCCGCTTGGCTCCTAGCGTGCTAGATGAGCTTCAGAAGCTTAATCCAAGACTCCCATCAGGCTACCGCAGCAATCGACACCATCAATAGTTTACACCTGAATTTTGGCATCCCTAAACTAAAGGAACACTTGACAACCATCATAACACTAATGCGCGCAGCCCCAAATTAGAAGAGCTTTCGCCACAGCCTTAAGCGCGCATTTCCAAGATATGGTGAAACCATGTCACTGTCACTTGAGGATCGGTATTAAAAGGAAATTCTAATGAATGCACAATCAGGTTATGAGATAAACGAGGCAGCCAGATTTGGAGGATTCTGGATACGAGTGTTGGCTTACTTTATCGATATGGTGATATTAGTTTCAGTCTTCCTTCCTGTGGGAATCATCTTATTGTCACTCGGATTACCTGAACAACTTGCAGGAGTTTCCTATTTGGTCGTGGTCTGGGTTTATTCCTCAGTATTGGGTTCATCGTCATAGCAAGCGTCGGTCGGGAAAAAAGCTGTAGGCTTAAAGGTTGTCTCCAAAAATGGAGATCGTATCTCTTCTGGTAGAGCTATAGGAGGACACTTCGCTAAAGTCATCTCCGCATTGACCATCTTTATCGGATATATGATGGTTGGTTGGACAAAAAGGAAGGAAGGTCTGCACGATAAGGTCGCAGGTACACTTGTTATCAGGATACGTAAATCAAGACCTTAAACTAGGAAATTCCGCTTTTCTTTTACCCCGGACTGGCTTTACCTTCCGAGGTCACCACCCACGAAGACCCGTCCACCCCTAGCATGGTCCGAGGCGTCGACTTTGGCTTTGGTGAGTTGGATTTCTTCGCCGAGCAGATAGAGATCACCTCCGTTTTGATCCTTCCCCTGCCTGGAAACGTTGAGTTTACCGGCAACCGTTACTTTTTACCTCGGAGCACGGGGCTATTGTTGTCGGCTGGTTGTATCTGAGGTCTTCAGTTGGCTGGATAAAGGTGATGGTTCTGATCTGTTTCTCGACCGTGGGTGCCAGGACCTCCTCGGAGCTTTTGATCACACTATCCGGGGGCTAGCCAAGTTCTGGCCACGGAGAGTGCTACCTGTCTGCCAGGGGCCTCGATCATCCCGTTATCGCTGACTAAGTCCTTGAGCAGCTTGCCAGTCTGATGGTCAATCACTTGGTCTAGGATCTGGGTACCAACCGCGATCTTCACCACCCCGTCGTCCCATAGATCCAATGTGAACTTGTTCGCGGAGGTCAACGCGACCAATCCCACCAGTCCTGCCTTACGTGTGGAGATATGCCCTGCGTTGATAATGGCGGCAGCCAGATTACCCGATTGGTTGAAGGTATTTGGAGCCGGAGAGAAAGCGCTCATCGTACGGACAGTGACGTCAAAACCGCGCTGGCAGTATCGATCTTGTCCGAGAAACCAATCAGGATGCCGTTGCGATTACTTAGCTAAAGCTGCCCGTTGCCCTGGATAGTCCCACGCGATTTGAGACGGTTTATTCTGATAGTCCTTGACCCAGAAGATCGCATTCTTGTCTGGTTATTAGAGCCCTACCTGCTCGTTTTGCTACTCTCCCTGCAAGGCGGACCAGACTACCGGCCCACCGGCCAGGGAACCGAGCAGAAAAGGATTGCGACGGAGAACAAGCAGCTTGGTAAGGGGTTGGGAGTATGCAAGACAATCTCCGGTAGGAAACAGGAAGTAGGAAACCTGGTATTTATAAAGTGCAGATGGTTAGGTGCTTGACTACCTCGGATTTCCCATGTCAGGGCACCCTGAAAATGTAGGATTTTCGTCAATGATATGCGTGGATAATAAACTGGTGAATGTGTTGATTGTAGATCTGGACGTAGCGTCCGATGGTATCGGCCAGGTGCTTGGTAGAATCGAAGCGGGTGGTGGCCAGAACCGCCGCGATGCGCTGGTCGAAGCGTTCGATCACGCTGTTAGTTTTGGGGGTTCTGGGCGATGGTAGACGGCGCCGCGTCGATTAGGCGCAGTCGGAAGCCGTTCGCGGGCCCTTCACATCACATATCAATACGCACAAAGCCTGTTGAAGCTCTTCACCGGCGTCTTGGCGTCTTCCTCCTGGAGAACAAGGCCCTTGCCATGGCGGCGCAGACAGCGGTCTAAGCCCGAGCAAGGACACCTCATCGTGGTTCACCGCTGACAGGTCATCCGAAGACAGTAGGAGAGTCTCACACAACGCCACCACCACACTGAGGATTGTATGGAGCCGTTGCGGGCGGTGCGAAGAGCACCCTTCCGTTCCCTCACGTTGACGCCATTTCACAGCCGTATGGCGGTTGAGGTCGTAGGCTTGCGCTAATTCCTAGTTGGTGACTGACTGGGTCTGGGCCTGTAAATCCAGACGATTACCAGCATAGTTCATGCGTTCTGGTGGAGTTAGATATTCATGATAGGTGACGACATTACTCGGGAGTTATGGCAAACTGGCGAGCAGATCGAATACTGCCGATTCCGCATCCCTGACTGTCTTCGCCTTTCCCCCCGCTCCTTCCCCAGCATGTAACTGCATAACCTCATCTCGCCTGCAACTGAAGAATAGCTTTGTCCTCAGTATATAATCACACGGGACCTAATAATTACAAGGCAGCTGGTGGTGTCCGTGGCAAAGATCTGTCTCCGATTGCACATAATTATTTCGGCATCAATTGGACACGCAACTCCTCCGCATCAAAACCAGGACGGGCACGTATAAACTCTCCTAAAGAATATGGCCCTGGTGGGGTAGCTTGCCAAGCATCAGTAAACGGGTAGAGACCTACGTTCCAGGCCTCCCTCCACTGCTGGAAGGAACTCTAGCCGGCGGCACCTATAGTGCGCGGTAGGTCACCTACTGTAGATGGGATCTCGAGTACGCTGCTACCCTCTCATTCAAGTGTCCCATCCGCTATGGAAACGAACCTTGCAATACCGTCTCATCTACGAGTTTTTGGTAATCAGGAAGCAACTTTCCCTTGAATCCGCCAATGTTGTAGTTAATTCAATTAACTTGGCGATCTCCTCACCATCGGTGGCCTTGAAGTCCAGCGGGCAGCTGGCGCAATCTGTCGGCGCAATCTAGGGGCAGGAGAATCGGCAGAAAACTATACGGCTGCAAAGGTGGCTTGGTACCAACGCCTCAGGTTGTAAGGTAGCCTTGCAGATCCGACCAATCCTTGCATCATTAGGCCATGTATCCGCAGTGCTGTCATACAGCGGTCCTGTCTACCTTACCCCTAATACCGGATACCGCGACGAATCCATGGTAAACTTTCCACTTTGCAGCTTGGGTTATGGCATCGGTGCCTCCCATCACCGATCCCCGAATTTTTGATGTGCTCCCGTACTCGCCTTTAGTTAGCCATGGAGACCGCATCTTGGGATAGGCGGCGAGTCGTACCCCACTGAATTTATTGTCTATGGCCGGGATCCCCGACATTTCGGATACCGAGCGCTGGATTCTCGAAACCACGCTCAAGGAACGCTACGGTCACGACCTGGAGATTCAGCTCGCCGACGCCGAGATCCGACTGCACCCGTCGGATCGGGAGCTGACTAACTGCCCAGTGGTGTTCTGGCACGACAGCCAAGGTTGTAACTTCGTCGTCTTCAAGACGGGTGACCGCAACTACCGCTGCCAGTTCTTCTACCGGGGATACCAGCAGTACGGCACTGGGGTGGAGGAGTATGACGATCTGTCTGAGTGTGTTGTCTCCCTACTCCAGGCCCAGGCTGACCATACCGCTGAGGAGCATGGAAATACCGGATCCAGGTGAAGCTGAATACCCCCCAGCCAGGCTCCCATAACCAACCCGCATTGTTTATTATGTTGTGTTTTCATCGCATAGAAGTGCGCGAAAATGCTGTGTTTTCCGGCCTTAACACTCCCGTTTAGTTGTAAGTGTTTGTTTTCTTGAATGAATGTAGACCTTGAATAGTTACCAGAAAATTATGCTCATATCGAACCCAGATCTAGGGGGAGGTCTAAACATTCACAAATCAGCTTATCGCTTACCCCTACTAGGTTCGTGTTATACTCAAACTATGAACCATGAGCTAGAAAGAGCGCATAATAATGAAAAGGGGGCTGACAGACGATATATCGTTCGAGTGGGATGACAGGAAAGATAAAAAAGACTCAGGGGTTGGGGTATAGATTTTATAAATGCAGCACGGGTTCTAGAAGACCCACATAGATAAGAACGAGTGGATTCACGAGGTAAGAGCGTTAACTATGGTGGAATACGCATTCGAACTCCAGGCGGAATAATAGGCCTCGGGACTTTATTGGTTATTTACACGAAGCGTATAAAGAAGATATGGGATAAGGCATGTCTTCCCTCTCAAGATGGTAACAGCAGAGAAAGATATTGGGAAAAAGCTTATCCATCCATGTTTAGGAGAATGCTATGGGCAAGACATATAGTCTTAGGAGAAACCTGAGGGAATTAGAAGCAAGACGGATATCAAAAAGTTCAAAAGCAACGATGGAAGAGGAAATACATGAACAATCAATCGCCGGTCCTGATACGGCTTACTTAAGATGATAGTGAAATAAAGGAATTCCAGCCGGTTGATAAGGCAAGGGTGGACTCCCGGCGGCTAGGTCTAATTAAGCCCTGTTGACATTTACGGCTACTGCGTTGATTTTACAGACAAGTTGACGAATAGCTTGGAAAGGCTAACTTGATAATTTAGGGATTCAGGGGCGTTCTTGGAATGCAAGAAGCAGGAAGAATCGGTGCGCGCGGCTTCCGGATGGTGGGCAAGAAGCGCGCCTGATCCAACTGGGCTGTAGGCTGTAGCGAGCCACCCACCGGCCAGCGGAGACCGTCATACGGGTTCTAAAAAAACGATCACCGGACCTGTTGGGTCATTCCCATTCCACCGGAGCAATACGACTAATTTGTTGCTTTTATGGAAGATGTGTTGAAAGCCTACCGGCGTCCGTATAATCCCAAACGCCTGGTGGTGTATCTGGATAAGCAGCCAGTCCAGTTTAAGTGCTTGATCTGGCTCAGAAGGGCAAGACGTTGCTCAGTGTGGATTACGCCGATGCCGACCAGGCGGTGCTAGTTTGGGACCAGTTGAACACCCATACCCCGCCTCCTTTGTGCAAAGCCCTTCTGCCGCCTGCCGAAGCACGGCGTTTGCTTGATCGATTAGAGATTCATTACACCCCTGAGCATGGCATTTGGTTTGAACATCGCTTAAAGTTGAACCAAGCGTGTCCACTGCCGTGAGGCCCTGTCCGGGTGCAAGCAGCGCAATGTCGAGCAGGCTGGCGTTGATCCGCAATTCACTACCGGGGATGCGTGCACCAAGCTCAAGGCGGCTCTATCTGCAATATTAAGGGGAAATTAAGGGGAAAGCTTTGAATAACGTCCTGAACCGGATTGCATTGTACCAGAAAAATAGATTGAAACCAGGTACTAGGGCAAGAAGCTAGGTGGTGGCGGTCACTATTGCCATAGTGGTCGTGATCGTGGCGGGCTCCCCTCCCCCCAAGATCGAAGATGTCAGGCGAGAGAGATCTTAGCAGTCGCTCGTCTGGGGAGGTGTTGTAGCTATTTAATAATGAAAGTAGTCGCTTGGAGTCAAATGTCAACCGTCCCATAAGCGCATCTTGACATAATCGAAGTCAGTGCCCGCAAAGGTGGGGCGATGATCGAGAATAATCCATACCTCAGACGAATAAAGGGGAAACTATGACCGCGAAAAATGCCTTCTATGCCCAGTCTGGCGGCGTCACTGCTGTAATCAACGCCTCCGCCTGTGGCGTGATTGAGACCGCCCGCCAGCATCCGAACAAGATCACCAAGGTCTATGCCGGATGTAACGGTATCATCGGTGCCCTGACCGAGGATCTGATCGACACCAGCCAGGAGTCCGCCGAGAACATCGCGGCCCTCCGCCACACACCGTCTGGTGCCTTGGGTTCCTGCCGCTACAAGCTCAAGAGCTTGGAGGCCAATAAGCGTGAGTACGAGCGTCTGATCGAGGTTTTTAAGGCCCACGACATCGGGTACTTCTTCTATAATGGCGGCGGCGACTCCGCGGACACCTGCTACAAGGTATCCCAACTCTCCGATGCCATGGGCTATCCGGTCCAGGCGATACACATCCCCAAGACGGTGGACAATGACCTGCCTATTACGGACAACTGTCCAGGCTTCGGTTCCGTCGCCAAGTACATCGCCACCTCCACCCTAGAGGCCTCCTTTGATGTACGCTCCATGTGCACCACCTCCACCAAGATCTTCGTCATCGAGGTCATGGGCCGCCACGCCGGCTGGATCGCCGCGGCTGGCGCCTTGGTGGCGGATCAGGGTATCCCGGTCCTGACCCTGTTCCCAGAGGTGGAGTTCGATCAGGAGAAGTTCCTAGCGGCGGTCAAGGCTAAAGTCGAGAAATTCGGCTACTGTACGGTATGCGTATCCGAGGGGTGTCACTGGCCGGATGGGCGCTTCCTGGCCGAACAGGGCACCCGCGATGCCTTCGGTCACACCCAGCTTGGCGGGGCAGCGCCAGTGGTCGCCAATATGATCAAGGAGGCCACGGGTTACAAGTTCCACTGGGCGGTGGCCGATTACCTGCAGCGGGCGGCGCGCCACCTGGCCGCCAAGTCCGATGTGGAGCAGGCCTATGCCCTGGGTAAGGCTGGGGTGGAATTCGCCCTCAAAGGCCATAATTCCATCATGCCCACGGTAGTACGCAAGTCGTCGGATCCCTACGTCTGGGAGATCGGCGAGGCGTCCCTATCGGAGGTAGCTAACGTGGAGAAGTTCATGCCCAAGGATTTCCTCACCGAGGATGGCTACGGTATCACCGACAAGTGTCACGAGTACCTGTATCCGCTGATCCAGGGCGAGGATTACCCGCCCTATGAGAAGGGGATGCCAAAATACGTCACCTTGAAGAACGCACTGGTGCCTAAAAAACTGGAGGCGTTTAAGCTCTGATAGCGGACGTTGGGAACGGGGAGCTTACCCCAATTATCATCTAAGTTGAGCCTTAGAACCCCTCTCCCTGCAGGAGAGGGATTGGGGAAAGGGCGAGCAAAAAACGGCACCGATTAATGCCTAATCTAAATGGTATTGGGGTGAGCTCCCCCTGTCATCTCCTTATCTACCCTTAAGAATCGACAATCGAGAAACCCTAAAGAGGAGTCAACCCAAATGTCAGATGGTTCCTACTTTGCCCTCCTGTGCGGCCTCGTCGCACTGGGATACGGTATCTGGTCCGTTAAATGGATTCTCGCCCTGCCGGACGGCAACGACCGCATGCGCGAGATCGCCAGCGCCGTGCAGGAAGGCGCCAAGGCCTATCTCAACCGTCAGTACACCACCATCGGTATCGTTGGCATCGTGCTTGCCGCAATCCTTTTCTTTGTCCCTGGTTTAGGAACTGCAACCGCTATCGGCTTCGTAGTGGGTGCCGTTTTCTCCGGTGCAGCCGGATACATCGGGATGAATATCTCGGTGCGGGCCAACGTGCGCACCGCAGATGCCGCGAACACCGGCCTGGATGCCGCCCTGCAGGTGGCCTTCCGCGGCGGTGCCATCACCGGCCTGCTAGTGGTGGGACTAGGCCTGCTAGGCGTTGCCGGTTATTACGTGATCCTCAACGCCATGGGCGTCCAGGAGAAGGATATCCTGCACGCGCTCGTCGGCTTGGGCTTCGGCGGCTCCCTAATCTCTATCTTCGCCCGACTCGGAGGCGGTATCTTCACCAAAGGCGCCGACGTGGGCGCGGACTTGGTGGGTAAGGTCGAGGCCGGCATTCCCGAAGATGACCCCCGTAACCCGGCGGTCATCGCCGACAACGTGGGCGACAACGTGGGCGACTGCGCCGGCATGGCCGCTGATCTGTTCGAGACCTATGCAGTCACGGTGGTTGCTACCATGTTGCTGGGCTCCCTGCTGGCGGGAAGCATAAACGCCGTGATCTATCCCCTGGTGCTAGGCGGCGTGTCCATCATCGCTTCAGTCATCGGCACCTTCTTCGTCAAGGCCCATGAAGGCGACACCAAGATCATGTCGGCTCTCTACAAGGGCTTGGCGGTCGCCGGTGTCATTGCCCTGATACTCTTCATCCCCGCGACTCTGTGGATTGACCCAGCGGTGGGCAGCGCTGAATACTCCAATTGGAGCCTCTACGGCGCGGCCGCGATTGGTCTGGTCCTGACCGGTCTGATGGTGTTCATCACTGAATATTACACAGGTACTGAGTTCAGTCCGGTGAAGCATATCGCCGCAGCGTCAGAGACGGGGCACGCCACCAACATCATCGCCGGCTTGGGCGTGGCCATGAAATCCACAGCCGCCCCCGTGCTGGCCGTGTGTGCCGCCATCTGGGGTGCCTATCAGTTGGCGGGCCTCTACGGTATCGCCATTGCTGCCACCTCCATGCTCTCCATGACTGGCATCATCGTCGCCCTGGACGCCTTTGGTCCTATCACGGACAACGCCGGCGGCATCGCCGAGATGGCTGAGCTGGATGAGAGGATCCGTGGCATTACCGATCCCTTGGACGCCGTCGGTAATACCACCAAGGCCGTCACCAAGGGCTACGCCATCGGCTCCGCCGGGCTGGCCGCCCTGGTGCTGTTCGCCGACTACACCCATGCCTTGGGTGAGACGCAGCTCAATTTCAGCCTTGAGAATCATATGATCATCATCGGGCTGTTCATCGGCGGCCTGGTACCCTTCCTGTTCGGAGCCATGGCCATGGAAGCAGTCGGCCGTGCCGCAGGGGGTATCGTCAACGAGGTGCGCCGTCAGTTCCGCGAGATGCCGGGTATCATGCAGCATACCGAGAAGCCGGATTACTCCAGGGCGGTGGACATGCTCACCAGGGATGCCATTAAAGAGATGATTATCCCGTCTCTGCTGCCGGTGCTGGTACCCGTGATCGTCGGGTTGCTACTGGGTAAGGAGGCCCTGGGGGGCTTGCTCATCGGCACCATCGTCACGGGCCTCTTCGTCGCCATCTCCATGACCACCGGCGGTGGAGCTTGGGACAATGCCAAGAAGTACATCGAGGACGGCAATCTGGGTGGTAAAGGCTCCGAGGCCCACAAGGCCGCAGTCACTGGCGACACCGTGGGTGACCCCTACAAGGACACGGCAGGTCCAGCGGTCAACCCCCTGATCAAGATCATCAATATCGTCGCCTTGCTGATCGTGCCCGTGCTTCCGACAACCCCCTTACTGTAAGGGGATAACTTATCCTCTCCCGACGGGAGAGGATAAGGGCAAGTAAAGACGGCGCTACGCGACCTCCTCATTGGGGGAGCGTGTCGCCGTTTCCGTTTTCTGGAGGGAATGCAATAACACTTTGTTACCCCATCCCCGGTAGAAAGCACGAGGAACAAAAGCTTATGGTGGGCCGTCGCTACTTAGTCAACGGTGGGTCACGGTGATATGTATCCTATAACAGTAGGCGGCAAGTTATTTACCTTTGTCATATTGATGCTTGGTTTAAGTATCGTCGCTATTCCGACGGGATTGTTGGCATCCGCGCTTTCAAAAGTCAAAATGGAAGATCAAGATACGCTGCCCAATAGCCGCTGGAAACAGTAGCTTTTTATAAGCGGACGGTATACGATTTCAACGCATGCGGCACGTGTCTTCGAAGTGATCACCACACACACAGGCAACGATTTCTTGGGTCGTTCCGCTCAAAGCAATCGAGACCCAAACTGCGTTGATTGATAGAGATGTGACCACCAAGCTTGAGCACCTGCCCGGACGGCACAAGCTACAGATGGCTGCCCGCTGTATCCGGGACGGCGGCATCCTCGCCTACCCAACTGAGGCCGTCTACGGTCTCGGATGCAATCCCTGGGATTGGGCTGTGGTGCGACGCCTGCTCGCCATCAAGCGGCGCCCCGAGCATAAAGGGCTGATCCTTATCGCCACCGATTTCGACCAGCTTGAGCCCTTCGTAGAGCCGCTGGACGCTGCCCGCATGCAGGCCGTTCTCGCGACCTGGCCCGGTCCGAATACCTGGCTGCTACCTGCCCGTGCCGGCACACCAGGCTGGATCCGGGGGCAACATGCAACCCTCGCCGTGCGGGTCACTGCCCACCCAGTCGCGGCGGCCCTATGTGCGACTGCCGACAGCGCCCTGGTATCTACCAGCGCGAACATCAGCAATCGTCCGCCGGCGCGTACTCCACTCCAGGTGCGATTGACCCTTGGTCATCAGGTGGATCTCGTTCTGGCTGGTCGCTGCGGGACCCGCGTCCGTCCGTCCACCATCCGCGACGGGCGTACTGGTATAGTCATTCGGGCCTGAGTGTATGGAGTACCCTGACAGCGCGGCGGGGTGCTTTCCCCAGCTCGCAGCACCTCTACTCGGGATGTCGTATTCGAAGCAGACAGGTGTTAGATTAAGGCACGTGCGGATTTTACGAAGGCTGAGATTTCGATCCGCAGATTCAGTGCTGCCAAGGGAGAGATGGCCTCACCCATGGTGAGCAAGGTATGTCTGTCGGCGTAGGCACCATGACTCGGCTTGCGGTAAACCTGCCCAGGTTCAGTATTCAGTGTTCGGGGATGGCGCTGCGGGCATAAGCGGCAGCCTTCTTCAGCCGATCATAAGCCAGGGGGGTATCAGCGACTTCGATAATCAGGACAGCGCCGCTTGAGTGGTGGTCGGCGTAATCGCGAATGTTCCCTTGACCACGGCCACGTCCGGCTCGGAGTCGTCATCGAGAGTGAGCAGCATTTGTCCCCGGATAGAGAATCCGGTTCTGAATCCGCCACCGCGCAGGGCCTCCGCGATCAGACCCACAGCCGTTGCATGGGAACTTTTCGGCAAGTTCATCTCAATGATTCCCCCATTATTAAGGAGCTCAAAATTATTGAGCCCATCTGACGAGTTAGGTCCTGTTGATATTTAACCTACTCAACTTCTCCATATATTAAATAGCTGTAACACCCAAGCAGCCCGCACAGCGCCACGTTAACCACTTGACTGATTGTAGGGTCCGCAGTGCGGACCTTCTAAATGCCAACACGACCTAGTGAGGTGGCAGGTTTCACCGCTTAAAATTTACCCACAGCCTGGCTGCTCTCAATGGCTGATAGCCTTGAACGATCAGGCTCCCCAGGGAAATTACCACTACACCGGTACATCTCGGGAATCGGGGTACACCTCGATGCCCAAGCGCCTCGCCTACTCAGGTGCGCGATCATTCGGCCTCCTGCGCTTCCCAATCCCGTATCAGTTCGTTCAGCAGCCGGGTAAATTGATCTTCCATCCCCACTCTAGTGGGAAGCTAATCGCGAGTAATGCTCAGAATATAATCACCCAGCGCTGGATCGCTGCGTAGCAGCTGCGGGAGACGGCTACGAATAGAGCGAATTAGCTCCTATTTAACGTTACTAGTTTGGTCATGGTTAGATGTCCGTCGGTTATGTGTTCATGTAGACAATCACCGCCAAGGGCAGCAGAACCCATACGATACCATGGGTGTCATGGAAGAATCCGGCCAGGGATGGGTCCTTGCCGGATAGGACCGTTCATACGGACCTGCAGTACTTCCCAGTATAGGGCTTCTCCAACCTACAAGGAACCCAAGAGAATTCCCACTGGATAGAGCTCAGTCTGCAAGTTGATAGTGCTCACCACAATAGGGACAGACTGCTTCTCCGGACTGATCGAAGGGGAGATAGATCCTAGGGTGCATGTTCCACACTTCATCCTGGAGACGGGGGCAGGATAGGGGCAGGTCCTGGCGGCTGATCATTATCGCTTGGCGGCTGTCTTGGGTCTTAGCAGCAGTTTCAGTCATCTTCCAGCCCTCCGACACTAATACCTTGTTGGGTTGTGAGTAGTCGAGGATTGCTCGTTGCGTTTTAGATAGGACTAAATTGTAAAGTGCCGGTACAATGCAGCCTGGCCCAGGGGTACGCTATTTCCCCTTATATTGCGGATAGAGTCGCATGAGTTTGGTGCGTGCATCTTCGGTGGTGAATTGCCGATCAACGTCAACCTGTTTGACATTGCGTCACTGTACTCAGGTAGTTGCCTTACGGCGGAGTGTTTCCAGATCTGGGATGCGCCGGTTCAGGCATTGCTTGGTAAACAAGCTTAGTTCAACTTTAGCGGTTTTCAAACCAATCCCCATGCTTGGGTGTAATTAATCATTATAGAGTCCGCTTTGCAGGCCTTCTAAGGTTAACACAACTGGTAAAATGACTTTTTTGCGATGCCCTCGGAGGGAGAGGGGAGGAAACAGCCGGCTTTTAAAATTGAGGTCAATGCACCCGTTTTCTGACCGACCTTGAGGAGGTCAAGCAGAAAGCCACGTATAACATCCACAGATAATATTCGTTGGTGTGCTCCAGGAAAATTCGGTGATCGGCGGCGAGCGTTCGCTTTAAACCAGGGTCAACCACTCGGGATATTCATCGCGTCTGCCATAGACCTGATCGAAATACAGGCCCTGGAGGCGTTCGGTAATGGGACCCTGGGTACCCTTGCCGATGGTACGCCTATCCACCTCTCGGATTGGGGTGATCTCTGCCGCGGTCCCGGTGAGGAAGGCCTCGTCGGCGATATAGACCTCATCCCGGGTAATGCGCTTCTCCACTACCTGGATGCCCAGTTCGCCGGCCAGGGACAAGACCGTCTTGCGGGTGATACCGTCCAGGGAGGAGGTCAAGTCCGGCGTATAGAGCACACCCTCCCGGACGATGAAGATATTCTCACCGCTCCCTTCCATGACATAGCCCTCGGCGTCCAGCAACAAGGCCTCGTCGTAGCCGTCGCGCAGGGCCTCTTGGAGAGCCATCATGGAATTCATGTAGTTGCCGTTGGCCTTGGCTCGGCACATGGTGATATTGACATGGTGGCGGGTAAAGGATGAGACTCGGACGCGGATGCCCTCCCGCATGTTCTGTTCGCCTAGGTAAGCACCCCATTCCCAGACCGCTGCCATGCAGTGGACTTTCAGATTATCGGCGCGCAGGCCCATGCCCTCGGAGCCATAGAAGCACATGGGGCGGATGTAGGCGGAGTCGAGTCCGTTCGCCCGCACCAGGGCCTGCTGTGCCGCGTTTAGCGTCTCTCGATTATAGGGCAGGGTCATCCCTAGGATATGGGCCGAGTTGAACAGGCGGTCCGTGTGTTCGCGCAAGCGGAAAATGGCAGTACCCCATTCGGTCCGGTACGCGCGTACGCCTTCGAAGACCCCCATGCTGTAATGCAGGGTATGGGTCAACACATGGATCTTGGCCTCGCGCCAGGGCACCATTTCGCCGTCCAGCCAGATATAGCCGTCACGGTCTGCCATCTTCGTCATAATTGTCTCCGCTTGCTCTCCGGGTGTCTGGGCATGGTCCTGCAACGCTTGGATTCTCGAGTCGGATTGCACAAATAGTAGAAGATTAACAGAATGATCTAACTTCATAAAAATCCTGTAAATCGTTTTTATCCTGAGCGGGCTATCTGCCCTTCCCAGAGGGCTCCAGTACGATTTACAGTTCCATAACCTACTATTTGTCCCAAGACATTCCTTTGATTCTCCAATTTTCATCAGTGACTATATAAAAATGATTGCTAAGGACAAGGTCGGGAAAATACCTACTCATCAATTCCTTATTTCTTTATTCATCCAATCTGCCATGGAACATTGAATAGAGATTATCCTCATCATCCACCCAGATATTTCCGCTCTCTTCTTGACCAGAGCAATATCGATATTCTGCAGGTTGTTAGCGGGCTTTCCCTGTAATTTCTTTCTTAGATTTCCAGTGTGATCGACCATACTGCATACCCGCTTTCTTCTTTTTACAAAGCCTGCCGGCAAGCTATTAGACTACGATAAATGACCCTACCACATAGAGAGCAGATATGGTGGAAACCAATACCGAAATTATCCGGCCTTCACCTGTTTTCGCCATAACACTTGACCTCAATCAATACGCTTTTCTGCTCCAGTGTGTGAGACTTGACCAAGTATATTTCTGAGTTCCCTCACATCCTTGGCGTTTTTCAGACCGATACAGCCTCCTGTACTAGGATTACCACCGTCATGATGCAGAAAAACGCTAAACCTTCTACCCCAAAGATTGTCGAGTCTTACGAAGAAGGCTTCCTGCAATATCCAACCGCCTTCCCACCCCCTCAGCGGCACGATTTCTTGCTGCCCTCGACCTGTCATAAGGCATATTTACCTTTTACCATGACTATAGCTACCATCCTGGAATAGGTCCGGCATTTTTGACATACTAGTATTTCGGTTACGCATAGTCGGTGTTGATTTCCAGCTCTTTTCTGTCGTCTTCTATTTCTGATAAAAAACGTGAGTTCGATGGTAGCCCGTAAATTTCCGGGTACTTGGCTAGGATTTGATCCTTATTCATGGAATATATGATGAGATTTCTCCCATTGAACAATATGCTTGGAACCTTGAGCACATCGTCGGCATCCGTTTTATCAGATATTCTGATTCCCATTCCTGGAACTATGAGATGCGGATTTTTCTTCAAAGCGGGATTGAGTTATATAAGCCTTCCGAGTAGGGTTACACATTCTCTGCTATACTATATGCAGTACCGCGCCTTACCTATATACATGCACGTTGTCTGCCATTGTCGTTTCCCTCTTCTAACACCGAACTTGGCGTAATCGTTCAGCTCCCTGCAGTTTTACTGTCCATGGCACTGGATTCCAGCACTTCCTGCCGGAATAAAGAGGTGAGAGCTGAACGATTACCTTGTAGCGGTTCCAAGAGGTCTCAACCCTCCATCAACTCCCGCCACCAAGCCCGTACCTGCTCCCGCGGTCTGACCAGTTGGTCGTCAGGGATGTACGTAGGTTGCTCCTGCAAGGAGCGGCGGTGGTAGGCGGCGCGCAGCGCCTTGTAGGCATCGGTCAGGTCCACAGCTGCGGTGCCTGGCAACAGATCGAAACGGGCCAGGGTTTCGAGTAACCGTATATTGTCGGTCCAATCGGCAAGCACCGGATATTGCGCAGCCCACCTCAGCACCAAGTATTGAACCATAAACTCGAGATCGGCAATACTACCCTGCCCTTGTTTCAGGTCGAACCATCCGTTCCGAGTCCGGTCCAGATTCTTGCGCATACGTTCCCGCATTGCCTGCACATCCCGCCGCAGAGGTTCTGGCTCCCGTTCCTGGCATAGGATCTCGCGTCGTATCTGACCGAAGCGCTCCATGAGCGCTTGGTCGCCGGCCACCGGGCGAGCGCGCACCAAGGCCTGATGCTCCCAGGTCCAGGCCTCCTGAGTTTGGTAAAACGCGAACGATTTGAGGGAGCGCACGAGCATACCCTTGTCGCCATCGGGGCGCAGGCGCATATCCGCCGTATAAAGCTGGCCGGAAGGGGTGCGGGTGGTAATCATATGGATGATGCGCTGTCCCAGGCGTAGATAGAACTGGTCGTCGGAGAGCGGGCAGTCGCCGCAGGTCTCAGCACCCACCGTATCGTTGCCGTGCAGAAAAACCAGATCCAGGTCGGACCCATAGCCGAGCTCGATGCCACCTAACTTGCCATAGCCGAGCACTAGGAACCCGGAACCCTTACTCCTGATCCCGCCAGGGCGTCCGTGTCTTGCCTGCAGGTGATCGGAGGCCAACGCTAACACCTTGGAGACCGCGACCTCGGCGATCTCAGTCAGATAGTCGCTCACCACCATCAAAGGAATGACATCCGTGAGATCTGCCGCCGCTACTCGCAGGATATTCCCCTGGGAGAACTGGCGCAGGCGCTCCATTTGCTGCTCCAGGTCGTCGGCGGCCAGGGGGGCAAGCAGGTTGTCGAGCTCCGCTTCTAGATCCGTCCGGCGTAGGGGGGAATAGAGGTGCCGGGGATCCAGCAGCTCGTCCAACAGCAGGGGGTGGTGCAGGATCCGGTTGGTGAACCAGGGACTCATCCCCGCCAGTCGTGCCAGCTGTGACAGGATAATCGGATGCTCGATGAGCATCGCCAAATAGGCAGTACGGCTCAGTATGGACCCCAACACCTGTAGCACCCGTTCCAACACCAGATCTGGGTTATGGCTGCTGGCGGCCAAGTTCAGGACTAGGGGGATGAGCCGAGCCATTCGGTCTCTGCCGCGTCTGCCCACTCCCTTGTGCAGCGCCGAATCGCGCAGGATCCGCAGGCGCTCAAGGACGGCGCCGGCGTCCTTGAAGCCGGCCTGGGCGAGCTGTTCCAGGTAATGTCCATAATGTCCAGCGTCCACCGACCCGCTCCAGAGGGTCGCAAATGGCTGGTCCTGGAGATTTTCCCCCACCTGGGGGGCGGCGAAGACCCTATCAAACTCGTTCTGGACCCGCCGCCGATGTTTTTCGAGCACCCCGAAAAAGCCATCCCAATCCTCGCAGCCCATGGCGCGAGCCAGCCGCAGGCGCCCAACCGCGTCTTCCGGCAACAGATGAGTCTGCCGGTCCTGCCAGGCCTGCAACCGGTTCTCCACCCGACGCAGATAACGGTAGGCCGTGCCGAGCCGCTGCACGACATGAGACGGCAGCAGATCCTTTTCCCCCAGTCGTTGCAGGACGGGCTGGATGGCGCTGAGCTGCAGCTTGGGATCACGGCCACCGCGGATCAGCTGAAAGGTTTGACCGATGAATTCGATCTCACGGATGCCCCCGGGGCCGAGCTTGATATTATCCGCCATGCCCTTACGTTGGAGCTCCTTGTCGATCATCCGCTTCATCTCACGCAGAAACTCGATGGCGCCAAAATCCAGGTAACGGCGGTAGACGAAGGGTCGCAACATGGCCATGAGCTGTTCCCCCGCCGCCGGGTTGCCCGCTACCACCCGCGCCTTTATCAGGGCATAACGCTCCCACTCCCTGGCCTGGGATTGGTAGTAGTCCTCCATGGCGCCGAAGCTCATGGCCAGGGGCCCCACGTCACCAAACGGACGCAGGCGCGTATCGACCCGAAATGCAAAGCCGTCCGCCTGCTTGGCATCTAGGACTCGGATCAGGCGTTGGACGAGACGGACGAAAAACAGCTCATTGGTCAGGGGACGGCGACCGTCCGTTTGGCCCACGCCGGTATAGGCGAAAATGAGGTCGATGTCCGAGGACAGATTTAGCTCCCGCGCGCCCAGTTTCCCCATCCCCAGTACCACTAGGTGTTGCGCGGCGCCGGCTGCATCGCGGGGAGTACCGAGCTCTGCCATCAGCCAGCCGTACAGCAACTGCAGGCTATGATCCACACAGGCATCCGCCAGGGCGCTCATGTCCTCCAGGGTCCCATCGAGTTCTGCCAAATCGGCGATGTCGCGCCAAACGATGCGGACTAGCTCACGGCGCCGGAACCGGCGCAGGGCCGCCGCGAGGGATTGGTCATCAGTGACACCTTCCAGCTCAGCGGCCAGCAGACGGTCCAACTCGCCCGGAGTACAGGCAACCTCCAGACGCCCAGAAGCGACCAAGTACGGCAGAATGTCCGGATAGCGGATACAGCTCTTGGCGACATAGTCACTCGCCTCCCAGACGCCAGGCAAGGTACGTTCAAGCACTGGATGCACAGGCACCGGGAGACCCTGCTCGGCAAGCGCTACCTCCCAGGCTTGTCGCTGCTCGACTACACTGGCAATCAGATCATCGGCACCTGCCATGGAGGGGCTCCTACTTGTCAAGCATAGACATGTTTTATGAAGAGGTTAGGCTGTTTTGAGACCAGTTTTTCATAGCCTGAAAGGGTGAAATATGGCCCAAGGCCTGTTGAGGAATATGTTGATTATAGACCTGGACGTAGCGTTTGATGGTATTAGCCAGGTACCGAGCCAGGTATCGGTATGAGTCGAAGCGGATGGTAGCCAAGACGTCGGCGACACGTCCGTTGAAGCGTTCGATCATGCCATTAGTCTACGGGATCCTGGGGTTGACTAGGCAATGTTCGATGTGGTTGTCGGTGCAGACTCGGTCGAAGGCATGGACCCCGATTGGGTGGACGATGGATCAAGAACCTGCCCGTGTTTAGATTTGACTAGCATAGGTCCTCACCTCTCTCAGCAATGCCTTGCGCAGGCTGATGATCCGGTGCAAGCTATCGTTTTCAGTGAAGATCACGCAATAGACCGTTCTGCTGCAGAGGGCGAAGCCAGCCGACTAGGTTTTTCCGTAGTCCTCGCGAGTATCTTCAGCTATCAGAGGCAGATCCAATTTCCAGCAACTCGGCAAGCACCAAAGAGACACCATGTTCGGCAATGTTTTTGGTGTCCTTGTCAAATTCAACCTTCACAAGGCTGTTGTATATACAATAATTCGGCGTAGCTGAGGCTTTGTATGAAAACCGGTTAGGATCCGGACAACCACAAGATTCAACAACGAGAGGAGGCCCCATGTCTGAAGAGGGTCGTTTCACCATACACCTGGAGCAACGGGAAAACTACGAGATCAATGTCCGCTTCGACTGGAAACAGGCCGCGGATCTCCTCATGGACGAGCCGCCGCCCCTAGGCGAGGCTTCCGGTCCCAACGCATCCCGCCTGCTCGCCGCAGCTGCCGCCAACTGCATGAGCGCCAGCCTGCTCTACTGCCTGGCTAAGGAAGACCCCCCCGCCAACAGCCTACGCACCGAAGCCACCTGCATCATGGTCCGAACCAAGAAGAACCGCCTGCGCATCGGCAGCATGGAGATCAGGCTGGTCGTCAATGACGAGCTGGCCGGTACCCAGCGTTTTAACCGCTGCAAGGACCTGTTCGAAGACTTCTGCATCGTGAGCGCCAGCATCCGTAAGGGTATCCCCATCAAGATCTCAGTGGAAGACGAGAAAGGTCAGATATTACATAGCTCGGAGTAAGTATGCCGCGCCGGAAAACCGTACGGACACGGAGAGCACGCCAGGATGGGATGGGGAGTGGTTGATAACCCTTCTGCGCTGACTGCTTAAACTTACCACTACCTTAGTGGTAAGTTTAAGTGATGAAGTCTGCTAGACTCTACCACGCCATTCCGGCAGGCAGGTGCTCCATGACCGACCTGCACTTGGGTCGGGTACCACGGATTCCAGCAGGTACCGGGGGAAAGTTGCCGCCGCACTCCAAAACAGAGATTGCTGAACCAACGGTAGGCAAGGCCCACTACAGTGTTGCGCAGGAAAACCAGGGAGCTGGCCGGGTCAGTGCCAACCCAATCACATCGTAGCCGCGTTCCTCAGGCAGCGGTTCACGAAAGCCCTGGAAGCTCTGTGAGAGCTTACCAACGCGCAAGGCACCTTCCCTGACCAAAACCGGCGGGCATCGTTCACCGACCGCGTGGACGTGGGCGTTCGGACTAGGCACGCCGTTAAACACGAATTCGTGGTTCTCCCTCTGGTCTATGATGCAGTTATCACGGTTTTCACTCGAGAAACTATGACCCTGGCTCCGGACTCGTGTATTGCTGCAGGATCCGTTCGTATTGGTCAAACCCGACGACGTGGCAGATGGTAGCGAAGTCGACGCTCCGCTTCTGGGGCAGATCTCCTGTCATGAGCCCACGCAGGGCCTCCTGCATGGCGTAGACCGCGCTGTTGAGCAGGGCCAGCGGATAGGCGGCAATCCGGTAGCCGATCTCCTGGAGACGCTGGGGTGACAGCACCGGGGTTACGCCCCCCGCCAGCATGCTAGCCATCTTGGGGCCTGGAACCTGGGTGCAGAAGTCGATCATCTCGGCCTCGTCCTGGGACGCTTCCAGGAACAAGATGTCCGCGCCCAGATCGGCGAATGCCTGCATGCGCCACAGGGCCTCGGCAAGGCCATCGGTGGCGCGGGCGTCCGTGCGGGCCATGATAAGGATATCCGCCCCCTGCTCTCTGGTATCCACGGCTGCCTTGATGCGGGACAGGGCTTCGGGACGCTGCACGACCTCCTTACCGCGGGTGTGGCCGCAGCGCTTGGGGGCAAGCTGGTCTTCGATCATGATGGCAGCGAACCCGGCGTCGGCATAGCCACGTACGGTACGCCGCACGTTGGCGGGATTACCATGACCGGTGTCGCCATCTCCAATGACGGGGAAGGAGACGGCATCCAGGATGCCGCGACCCTGATCAAGCATTTCGGCATAGGAGATAAGCCCGGTGTCCGGCAGGGCCAACCGGGCCGCCGCTACGGAAAAGCCGCTCATGAAGGTCAGGGGAAAACCGGTTTGTTCGATGAGCAGCGCCGAGAGGGCGTCGAAGCAGCAGGGCATGAGCAACAGGTCGGGACCCGCCAGGAGCTGTCGCAGCTGATCGGTGGAGGTATTCATGTCAAGGACGCCTTGGGAAATTGGCAGTGCTTAAACTTAAAGCGTGTAGGTTGGGGTGAGGAACGGAACCCCAACGAAAGGAAACTACTTACGCGAATCGACGTTAATGTTCCATGGACCCGCACCCCGCCCCAATGAGGCTACGAAACAGTTCGATGCACAATGGAAAGAAATACTAACAAAACCCCTAAGCCGCTGCTGATACTCGTAATCGGATGGATTCCCCTCTGTATTTTCGAAAGAGATCTCGTAAGACACTGGTTATAAAGAATATCTTTCTCAGGCCCTTTGATTATAGTTCTGGTGATACTCGCTGGTCTTGTCCTCCTGATCCTGAGCATTGTGGTTGTAGTGTCGTATCATTGTTCAGATGGTTAGCAAGAGGGGGGAAGGGAAGTTAAGAAACGTGGGAACTTGTCCTAACCTAAAGTAAAAAGGGCGGAGACGACCGCCCTTCTGCAAGCTCATGTACGTTCGACTGAATTTGGATCACCCTTTGGCCCAGTCTCCGAAATTGTCGGTGGTCTTTTCTTCGCCGTCGGAGTAGCCGACCTCGTAAGCTTTAGTCAATCGCTGCTCTTCGCGCCTGGGATTCTGCAGGAATCCACACTGCCAGCCTTGGATGTACTCGTCGTCGACACCCATCTGCTCCATCTTGGTCACGGCGTCGTAGTAAAACTGATTCATATCCGATCTCCGAGCATTGCCGATGTTCAGGCCTTAGGGGCCTCTCGTTTTACAGTGTTCGCTACCGGCGGGACCAAACCGCCGACCCAGTGGCAGCTAATCGGCCCGCATACCTTCATGTCTCTCACCAAAAGCGACAATCCCGCCCCAACCGCGGGAGTCGACAAAGTTCAGGTCGCAGGAAGATATATAAGAATACTTTATTTTCCTAATACTTGCCAATAGCGGTGGATTAGGGCGTATTGACATTCAAGCTAAACAGATCAAAATTGAGGCCCTCATCACGAACCCAAGGTAAAACCCGTCCGGGCGACACGCCGGAAGTGTTCGATGCGGTTAAAAAAGCGTTCAACGAGATTACGAGCTTCGTAAAGCTGGGGATCGAAGACGAGGGCATAAAGCTTGGTGGTCAACCAACCACGGGAGCAACCGATTACCTGGGCACTGTTCTTTTGGATGCACCCACCGCGTGCCGGATGAAAACTTCTTCGAAGAATCGGTTGTCGTGGCCGCTCCGTCCATGGTCTGACGCTTTGTCTAGCAACGGGTGCTGAATTCGTTCCATTAGTCGTCACGCAATTTCAAGCGAACCGGTTCTTCTTCCCTAAAAAATTGAATTGCGCGTAGTCTACCAGCCCAAATATCAACATAGACATAGAATACACTACCCAGGGCCACCAAATACTACTCATCTGCATAGAACAAGATTTTGGCTTGGAAGTGAGTCAGGTAGGTCAGGCAAAGACCGAGCATAGAATATGGTGAGCCGCACCCGCCACGGTCCGCAGGGCATTCTGTTTCTGGACGATCACCTCGGTACCGCTGGCAGTCTCGTCGGTAGCCCTACCAGTTGATCCTGGACCGGCGTCTGGGAGAGCACCAAGTACCCGACCGCATGGGCCATCTTCGCCGCCGACAACCGTCAGGGGAATCGAGGCATGACCTATGACCTATTACCATGCCGGTGCCTTTGGCCAATCGGTTCTCCCACTTTGAGGTGGACACTCACTTGGACGACTGGGTGGCATAGGCCTATGCCAACGGCATCGATGAGCGAATCATCGGGTTCCTGCGTTTCCGTCCCGAGTTCTTGTTCGACTTCGATCCGACCCATCGACCTGCAGTACGCAGTCGCCGCATGATCAACGACTGAGCGGGCAGTCGATACTCATGGCGGTCGATATCCAAGCCATCGAGACCAAGCTCGCGGCGGCACGCACTCGCCTGATCCTGGACCAACCCTTCCTCGACGCCTCGGTGCTGCGCCTGCCCATAAATCCGGCGGCTCCCGATCGGTGCCCGACCACCGCTACCGACGCTTGAGACTTTTACTCTAACCCCGAGTATATCCGGCAGCTGAGTATCGAACAGACCCAGTTCATCCTCGCCCACGAGGCCCTACACTGCGCCCTCTGCCATTTCGCCCGCCACCGACACCGAGTGCAGCATAGATGGGACCTAGCCTGCGACTATGCCATCAATCCCCTGCTAATCGACGCAGGCATAGAGACCCCGCCTGGTGCTCTGCATATACCCATGTACCCATACAAGGACACATCCCGGACCTTGGATAAGCACGCCTACGACCCTGACAACCAGGGTCGCGGCAGCGATAGCGGCTTGCGGGAAGGTGATTTGCCGGACCGGTCACTGGCGGCCGGCCTCTAAGACGGGAGCAGAGCAGCAGCACCCAGACGCGATCCGAGCCAGAACCCTTGCAGCCAGACGAACACTCGCACGCTACATGACAACACAGCGCAGGATGACTACAGCTATATGCACCCGTCCTGACGCGAGGGGAATTTCATCCCCCAGACCCTGCGTAGCCACCAGCTCCAGCTGGTGGTAGCGGTGGATACCTCCGGTTCTATCAAAGCGCAGGAACTAGCGGAGTTCATCGCCGAGATCGATGCCATCAAAGGCCAAGTCCAGGCCCGTGTCACCCTGCTGCCCTGCGACACCAAGTTATGTGAAGGCGCGTCCTGGATCTTCTAGCCCTGGGAGGAGTTCACACCACCCACCGCGTTCAAGGGCAGTGGCACCAGCTTTCTACCTGTGTTCGATTGGATCGAGCGCATGGGTCTGCGCCCCGACCTCCCGGTCTACTTCACCGACGCCCAGGGTGCCTTCCCACCTGAAGCGCCGCAATACCCCGTTGTCTGGCTAGTCAAGGGCCGCTCACAGATGCCCTGGGGACAACGCATTCAGCTGAATTGACCAGGACGAGTGCCTATGTGGTCCCCTCTTCTCCGGAGAGAGTCGCAGAAGTCCGTCGCCGGAAGCGCTGTCTTCCAGGCAGCAGATGTCGATAAGGCAGGCAGATCCGGTTTAAATTCCCTCTCCCTTAAGTCCCCTCGCTCCCGGCGGGAGAGAGCTTGGAGAGAGGAGATCAAAGGGTGAGGATCGCTGCCTTTTACGACACCCTCCTCTAGTTTCGGGGCTCTGGTCGACGACCAATACATCAACCAAAGCCCCCGCGCGAAACGGAAGGTGCTCCAACACGACTCAACCGGATGGATCCACTTCGACATGGGTTTTGTAGGCGTTCATCCTGGGGGTGTTCTCAATCAGTGGTAACACTATGATTTTAATTGGTATATTAAGATTTCCTGTTGCACTCGGTGGATGCAGTAGTCAATTTCTGCTTGCTAAGCAAAACATATCATCTAAGCCCAATCCTGGATTTTACCTCACGGATTCAGGTTGTCGATTAAGAACATCCCCTAGTTCTTCGGAGATTCGGATATCTTGTTTTTTCGTCCGCTCTAGACTCGTTGACGGTAAAATATTTCCGAATCTTTCACCGGAATCCGATGGTTCGAACTATCAGAGTTTAAACTATCAAGGATTTTGCAAAGCTGTTCATCGGTTGCTTCATCGCCAGGTTTTCAGAGAAGCTGGTTCCGAATCTGCTGTCCCGAACCTAGCAAGGTTCAAGCGAGATGGCCGTCGAGCTGCCGCAGAGTCCAAGGTGTCGCTGGCTCAAACGGGCTCACCAATGAACAGAAACCGGGACCGTTTGCAAGAAAGCACCGAGGAAGGAGCCGAGGCGGTGAATGTGGCCCAGAGCTAGAATCGAGACCATGCGACATAGAGATACCGAGAAACAATCTGGTGTGGACGACAGGTAAGTTTTAAGTAGGAACTGATTCGATCCCTTCATGGGAAGGAGAGAGGCTTGTTGTGCCGACAGGAACAATCGAGTTACTGGTTTCCAGTTCTAGGCGCAACTGTCGGCTTGTTTCATCATGCAAAGATTTGCTCTACCACTCGAGATTGCCACTGCCCTGATGCGAAGGAGCGGTCCCAAAGCAGGCAGTGGTTAATGTTTAAATTAAATACCGCCAATAAGCAGTGTGTTGGGCACGCCATGCGCTCTGCTGCGCCCTCTCTCCCCAGGAGAGGGCCGGGGAGAGGAGACCAGGGTAAAATAGGACGGAAAAGCGCCGACTTTGACGCATAATCGGTTTCTCTTGGATATTAGGTATCTTCACCAATCAAGCGATCCTAAGTGGTTGATTGCTCAGGTATGCCGTAGACGGATAACCGCTTTTCTCAAAGCGCCCTAAAATTTAGGTGGTGCAGTTTGCCAGACCCTACTGCATCATTCCAGCAAGAAATGCCGGAATCCAGTACCAGGGATGATAAAAACATGCGGAGGTTCTTGAATCATTAGATCGCACAATTATACCACTTGAAGCTTAACCACTACCTGTCTTGAACCAATCTCGTCCCCCAACCGATGCGGACATCGATGCCTGCCTACTGCGCGATCGGCATAGCCTTCGGCGTCGACTGCACGGCCTGAAACAGCGCGCACAGGAGGAACAGGCAGGCGAGCTCGACTGCGTCGAGATGTGGCGTGCCATCCGTCGTTCTCAGGCCGTTCTCGAGCTGCGCAGATCCCTGGTCCCCGAGATCCCGTATCCTCCAGAGCTTCCCATCAGTGAGCGCCGCGACGAGGTGGCGGCGCTAATCCGTGACCACCAAGTGGTGGTGCTGTGCGGCGAGACCGGTTCTGGCAAGTCTACTCAGCTGCCCAAGCTCTGCCTTGATCTGGGGCGGGGCATCGCCGGTCGCATCGGCCACACCCAGCCCCGGCGGATCGCCGCCCGCAGCCTTGCAAGTCGCCTTTCCCAGGAGCTCGGGACCAAACCAGGAACACTGGTAGGCTACAAGATACGCTTCCATGACCGGAGTCGACCCGAGACCGCTATCAAACTGATGACCGATGGCATCCTGCTGGCGGAGATTCGGCAGGACAGGTTCCTCAACGAATACGACACCCTTATCATTGACGAGGCTCACGAACGCAGCCTCAATATCGACTTCCTGCTGGGCTATCTGAAGGGGTTGCTGCCCCGACGCCCTGACCTCAAGCTCGTCGTCACCTCGGCCACCATTGATCCTGCGCGTTTCGCCACGCATTTCGCAAACGCCGCAGCAGGTCCAGTACCCGTCATCGAAATCTCCGGGCGCACCTATCCGGTGGAGGTATGCTACCGACCGCCGGAGGACGAGCAGGTGGGCGAGCGGGACGATGCCATGCAGCTGGCCATCGCTGCGGCTCTGGACGAGCTGGTACAGGTGGGTCCAGGCGACGTCTTGGTATTCCTCTCCGGCAAGCGTGAGATCCTCAAGACCGCCGAGACCCTGCGCAAGCACCACCCGCCGTCTACCGAGATCCTGCCCCTGTACGCCCATCAAAGCCCCCAGGAACAGGCGCGGGTGTTCCAGGCCAACGGTACCAACGGTACCCGCCGCGTGATCTTGGCCACCAACGTGGCCGAGACCTCGCTCACAGTGCCCGGTATCCATTATGTAATCGATCCGGGGTTCGCCCGGATCAACCGCTACAGCCAGCGCGGTAGGGTCCAGCGCCTGCCGGTTGAACGCATCTCCCAGGCTGCGGCCAACCAACGCAGGGGGCGCTGCGGGCGGGTGGCGGCGGGCCTGTGTATCCGGCTTTACTCGGAGGACAATTTCGTAGCCCGCGTCCCTTTCACCGAGCCGGAGATCTGGCGAACCAACCTAGCCGCGACTATTTTGCAGATGAATCTGTTAGGCTTTGGAGCCATCGAGGAGTTTCCCTTCCTCGACGCCCCGGACACCCGGCTGATCGCCGACGGCTACCGCACCCTAGAGGAGCTAACGGCCCTGGATACTGAGGGCCGATTGACACCCCTGGGGGAACAGCTTGCCCGCCTGCCAGTGGACCCACGCCTCGGCCGGATGCTGTTGGCATCCAAGGACCATCACTGCCTGACCGAGCTGCTGATCATCGTCGCAGCCCTGAGCGTACAGGACCCGCAGGAGCGGTCCCTGGAGCAGCAGCAAGCAGCGGACCAGATCCATGCCACCTTCCGGCATGGGGACTCGGACTTTATTACCTTCCTAAACCTGTGGCGATTTCTGGAGCAAGAACGCACCCGGCTGTCCAGGAACGAGTTCAGGATGCTCTGCCAACGGCACTTCTTGTCCTGGAACCGGGTCCAGGAATGGCGTGACATCCACGCCCAGCTCAAGTTCACGCTACGGGAGATGGGGTATAGGGAAAACCAGATCGCGGGTAGCTATGAGGAGATCCATCGCGCCCTGCTCACGGGCCTACTGAGCAACATAGGTTGCAAGGACAAATACTGGGAATACCAGGGTGCCCGCAACAGCCGCTTCGCCATCCATCCAGGCTCCGGGCTATTCCAAGGGATGTTTCGGGCGGCACCCAAATGGATCATGGTGGCGGAGCGGGTCGAGACTACCCGGAAGTACGGGCGCATCGTCGCCAGGATCCAGCCGACCTGGATCGAGCGTGCCAGCGCCCACCTAGTGCAACGCAGCTACGCGGAGCCCCACTGGCAATCCGCATCCGGTCAGGTGGTGACCTACGAGAAGGTTACCCTCTATGGGCTAACCATCGTCCCCAAGCGCCGCGTCAACTATGGGCCCATCAACCCGAGTGAGGCTAGAGAGATTTTCCTGCGTTTCGCTCTGGTGGGAGAGGACTTCGAGACACGGGCACCCTTCTGGCGTCACAACCAGGAGCTCATCGAATACGTCCGGTATCTGGAGACCAAATCCCGCCGTCGGGATATCCTGGCAGACGAGGAGGCCATCTATGCCTTCTACGCCCAACGGATCCCGAGCGGCATCTACTCCCGGCTCCGGCTGGAGCAATGGCTGCGCACGGCAACCCGCAAGGAGCCTAAGCTCCTGCATATGCACCTGTGCGATCTGATGCAATGGGATGCAGGGGAAGTAACCGAGCAAGCGTTCCCTGACAGCCTCCAGGTGGGGGCCATCCGACTGCCCCTCGAATATCGGTTCGACCCTGGAAAGAGTGCAGACGGGGTAACCCTGACCGTCCCCTTGCCCCTGGTCAATCAGGTCTCGCCCGAGCAGTGCGAGTGGCTGGTCCCTGGCCTCCTGGAGGAGCGGCTGGTCGCCTTGCTGCGGGGCCTGCCCAAACAGCTGCGCAGGGCCTTGGTCCCCATCCCGGAGACAGCAAGGCGGCTAGTCGAGCGCCTAATACCCTCGGAGCAGCCCCTGGTCAGGGCGGTTGCTGAGGAGCTCAAGGCAATGATCGGGATCGCGGTCCCCGAAGATGCCTGGTCCCCGGCTGCCATACCCGGCTATTTGCGTATGAAGTTTCGTCTGGTAGACGACCAGGGGCATCAGGTCGCATTGGACGAAGATTTCTCCCAGCTCAAGCGCCGCTATGGCAGCCGGGGCCGGCAAGTCTTTGCCGAAATTCCGTCCCGCGAGCTGGAACGGACGGGGGTTAGGCGCTGGGATTTCGATGCCCTGCCGGAAAGCTTAGATCTAGATCGCGGTGGCATCCGACTGCGCGGCTATCCCGCCCTGGTCGACCAGGGAGACAGCGTTGCCATCCAGGTGCTGGACTCGGAGGCCAGTGCCGCATCGGCCATGCGCGGAGGGCTGCGCCGGCTGCTGATGCTTCAGCTGGGACCGGACCTGCGCGTGTTGCGCAAGGACCTGCCGGAGCTGGATCGCATGCGCCTCCAGTACGCTAAGGCACCGCAACCGGCGGGCCGGAGTTCACCCGAAGCGACAGATCTAGCTGATGAGCTGATTGCGCTGATCTTAGATCTCACCTTCTTGGAGGACCGACCGCTGATCCGGAACCGGCACACCTTCACCTCGCGTCTGGAGCAGAACCGCCCGCGGTTGGCGTCTGTCGCACGGGATACCCGGGTGCTAACCGGGCAGATACTCACCCGTTACCAAACTATCCGCAAGCGGCTTGCAGACATTACCCAGACCCATTGGATAACCTCCATTATGGATATGAGCCAACACCTGGATACGCTGGTCTTTCGCGGCTTCTTACGGCAGGTCCCATACCCACACCTCAAGGACTATCCCCGCTACCTGAAGGCCCTGGAAGATCGGATCGAGAAGCTCTCATACACAGCCGCCAGAGATCGACAGCGCGTCCGGGAGATGGCCGCTATCCATGGAAAATGGCAGGAACGCTCGACCGCCGCCTATGCAGCGGGGCGACACGACACCCGCCTGAAAGAGATCCGCTGGATGCTGGAAGAGCTGCGGGTCTCCCTCTTCGCCCAGCAGATCGGGACAGCCTACCCCGTCTCCGTCAAGCGGATCGAGTCGCGCTGGCGGGAGTTAGGACTATGAATCGGGTCAGCTGAAGATTCGGGGGAGTACCATGAAGGCAGTTCTGAAGATGCTTCTCAGCAGTTTCGCAAACATAGATAAATCCGCAATGCGGCAGTCGCAGATAAAATAGAATGAACAAAAGAATACGGGATAATCAAGTTATGGGCTTGACATTTCCGCTTGACGGGTACAAAATTTGCATATGATCTCGAATTGACGCAACCCACTATGTTCCATATGCAAGAGCGCATTCGCGCTTCGATA
>Ga0066188_1000011_pt1 | contig 38183 bp, 35 predicted proteins | sample WorMetHERISLAND2_FD_61185 | JGI IMG/M metagenome (GOLD analysis project Ga0066188, IMG submission 61185) | Marine gutless worms symbiont microbial communities from Max Planck institute for Marine Microbiology, Germany - Olavius loisae HERON... | ecosystem: Host-associated > Annelida > Digestive...
GTGCTTCGCAGCCATCACCTTGGTGATCGCCGCTGTCAGCGTTGTCTTGCCATGGTCCACGTGCCCGATCGTCCCGACATTGATGTGCGGTTTCGTGCGTTCGAATTTCTCTTTGGACATCCTGCCCTTCCCCTATCGTGATTACTATTTTTTGGAGATGGCCTCGGCGACGCCAGCCGGGACTGTATTATATTTAGCAAACTCCATGCCGTAGGTTGCTCGCCCCTGGGTAGCAGAGCGCAGGTCTGTAGCATAACCGAACATTTCTGCCAAGGGTACCTCGGCGCGAATGATCTTTCCCGAGGGCGCGTCATCCATACCCTGCACCATGCCACGCCGACTGTTGAGGTCACCCATGACATCGCCCATGTAATCCTCCGGCGTGACGACCTCCACCTTCATAATCGGCTCCAGCAGGACCGGCTTGGCCCTCGCGGCCCCCTCCTTGAAGCCCATGGAGCCCGCGATCTTGAAGGCCATCTCGCTCGAATCCACCTCGTGGTAGGAGCCATCGTAAAGGGAAACCTTCACGTCCACTACCGGAAAACCCGCTAGGATCCCGCCCGCCATAGCCTCCTCGACACCCTTTCCCACTGCGGGGATGTACTCCTTGGGCACCACGCCGCCGACGATCTCGTTGACGAACTCGAAGCCTGCGCCTGGCTCCTGGGGCTCAATGCGCAGATACACGTGTCCGTACTGTCCACGACCACCTGACTGGCGGACAAACCTGCCCTCCTGCTCGACCTGGGTACGGATGGTCTCGCGATAGCTGACCTGAGGCGTCCCTACATTAGCTTCCACATTGAATTCACGCTTCATGCGGTCGACGACGATCTCCAGGTGCAGCTCGCCCATACCCGAGATGATGGTCTGGCCCGACTCATCGTCGGTACGCACCCGGAAAGAGGGATCCTCCTGGGCGAGCTTAAAGAGGGCGACGCCCATCTTATCCTGGTCGCCCTTGGTCTTGGGCTCTACCGCTACCGAGATGACCGGCTCGGGAAACTCCATGCGTTCCAGGGTAATGGGGGCATCCTGGGCACACAGGGTATCGCCGGTGGTAACGTCTTTCAGACCGACAGCGGCGATGTCGCCGGCGCGGACCTCCTTGATCTCCCTCCGGTCGTTGGCGTGCATCTGCAGAATGCGACCGAAACGCTCGCGCTTGCCTTTGACAGGATTGAAAACACTGTCACCAGACTTAAGGACACCGGAATAAACCCGAAAGAAGGTCAAGGTGCCTACGAAGGGATCCGTGGCAATCTTAAACGCCAGAGCAGCAAAGGGCGCTTCATCAGTCGAGGGGCGTTCCTCTTCTTGCTCGGCGACACCGCTGGCGATCCCTTTGATGGCGGGCACGTCGATGGGTGAGGGCATATAGTCGATCACCGCGTCCAACATCGCCTGCACACCCTTATTCTTAAAGGCAGAGCCACACAGGATTGGGATGATCTCGTTGTTCAGCGTCCGCGTACGCAGCCCCGCCTTGATCTCTTGCTCGCTGAGCTCCTCACCTTCCAGGTACTTCTCCATCACCGCTTCGTTGGCCTCGGCGGCCGCCTCGATCATGGCCTCTCGCCACTCCCTGCACTGTTCGACCAGCTCCCCGGGGATCTCTCGGAGCACATAGTTCATCCCCCGGGACTCCTCATCCCAGATAATAGCCTGCATGCCGACCAGATCGACGACTCCCTTGAAATCTTCTTCCGCGCCGATCGGGAGCTGAATGGGCACCGCATTGCCACCCAGGCGCTCCTTCACCTGTTCGACGACGCGCAGAAAATCGGCGCCCATACGGTCCATCTTGTTCACGAACGCCAACCGTGGCACACCGTATCGATCGGCTTGGCGCCATACGGTCTCGGACTGAGGCTCTACACCGCCCACAGCACAGAAGACAACGCAGGCACCGTCGAGAACCCGGAGAGAACGCTCTACCTCGATAGTGAAGTCCACATGCCCCGGGGTATCAATGATATTGATACGATGCTCCGGATACTGCATATCCATGCCTTTCCAGAAACAAGTGGTGGCCGCAGAGGTAATGGTGATGCCGCGTTCCTGCTCCTGCGCCATCCAGTCCATGGCAGCAGCGCCATCATGCACCTCCCCGAGCTTGTGGGAGATACCAGTATAGAACAGGATACGCTCGGTAGTTGTGGTCTTCCCCGCATCTATGTGTGCCATGATGCCGAGATTGCGATAGAGATCGATTGGTGTATTGCGCGCCACGCGTCTATCCGCCTAAAAGAAACCTTGCAGAAGCTGACACAAGTCACCAACGATAATGAGAAAAGGCCTTGTTAGCCTCCGCCATCCGATGGGTGTCTTCCTTCTTTTTGAAGGCAGTACCCCGGGAATCCGCCGCGTCCATCAGCTCGCCGGCTAGGCGCAAGGCCATGGATTTCTCCGAGCGCTTACGCGCGGCATCGATAATCCAGCGCATCGCCAAGGAGTTACGGCGCGTCGGTCGCACCTCGACGGGCACCTGATAGGTAGCGCCGCCGACACGGCGTGATTTGACCTCAACCACCGGACGCACATTCTCCATCGCCTGGCCCAGTAAGTCCAAAGGCTCCGCGCCCTTCTTCTCGGCCACCTGATCGAGGGCCCCGTAGATGATGCACTCGGCAACCGACTTCTTGCCGTCTTCCATAAGCATATTAATAAACTTGGCAAGCAATTCGCTCCCGAATTTGGGATCCGGCAGGACCTGACGGCGGGCAATGATATGTCTTCTCGGCATGACTGAAGGCTCCGAACCACTTGACTGCAACTGGGAATTTTTTTGCCGCTAATGAACGCAAAGTCAGCCAGGTTCAGTTTGGCCATTATCAACGACTCTTGGTCCATCCCCGTTGATCTACGGCTATTTGCGTTTATTTACAGCTGAATTTCCCGTGGGAATCCTGCCAGCTCAATGTTACCAGGAGCCCGGTAGCTTTTGGAGCATCTGTACCAACGTTCTCAAGGCGCTCTTATCCTCGCAGAGGTTCGAACTTAGCTCTTCGGGCGCTTGGCACCGTACTTGGAGCGACTCTGACGACGGTTCTCCACCCCGGTCGCATCCAGGGTTCCCCGGACCGTGTGGTAACGAACACCTGGCAGGTCTTTCACACGCCCACCGCGGATAAGCACCACTGAGTGCTCCTGCAGATTGTGTCCTTCGCCCCCGATATAGGCAGTGACCTCGTAACCATTGGTCAAGCGTACGCGCGCTACCTTGCGCAGGGCCGAATTCGGCTTCTTTGGCGTAGTGGTATAAACACGTGTACACACACCGCGCTTTTGGGGACAGGCCTCCAACGCCGGCACATTGGTCTTGACAACCTTACGCTTACGCGGCTTGCGTACCAACTGGTTGATCGTCGCCATTCGTAACCATCTCCACCGGCGCCAAGACGCCTGCCACAGGGAAAACCGAGAGGGAAACCGCCGAACCAGGATACGACGGCGACATCAGACCTCTCGCGGTTGACCTCAGAGGAGGCCGGACGTCGGATGCCCAGCGGGAAATAGAAGGAGTCGGCAGAGGCTGCCACTCAGTTAAGCTTTAGGAGTATAGTGACGCGGGACGCATGTGTCAAGAATCGATGCGGTTCGCATTTCCTCGCGGTGCCACCCTGAATGACCTACCGCACTCACCACATCCTACCCCAACGTGAGGCCCCCGCGGACAGGCAGCACGGGGGCAAGCTTATGGTATGGTTGTTTGTCAGCACAGAACTCCACAGGAGACCAACGCGCCTTTGGGCACCGAACGCAACAGGCCACCCCCCAAACAGCACCGAATCGTTCAGGATTGCTCGTGCTTGGCATATCCGATGCCCTGCAGCGCAGTCTTGATCTCGTTTAGGATCTCGGGGTCATCAATCGTCGCTGGCATTTTGTAGTCTTGTCCGTCGGCAATGCGTTTCATAGTGCCGCGCAGGACCTTGCCAGAGCGGGTCTTGGGCAGGCGTGCCACTACCGTCATCTGCTTGAGAGCAGCCACCGGACCGATCTTCGCACGCACCAGATCAACCAGCTCTTGGAGGAGCCCCGCAACTTCCCGGTGCACGCCTTCCTTGAGCACCACCATGCCCACCGGCAGCTCGCCCTTGAGGGTGTCTGCAGCACCGATGACGGCACACTCAGCCACGTCTGCATGGGAGGCCAGGACTTCCTCGATGGCGCCGGTAGAGAGCCGGTGTCCAGCCACATTGATGATGTCGTCGGTGCGACTCATGATGAACAGATAACCGTCCTCGTCTTTCAGGCCCGCGTCGCCGGTCAGGTAATAGCCAGCCTGGGCGCTTAGATAGGCATCACGGTAGCGGTCGTCGTTCTGCCACAAGGTGGTCAGACAGCCGGGGGGTAAGGGCAGCCTGATCATAATGCGTCCGAATTGGCCCGGCCCCTGTTCCGCCCCCTCCTCATCTAGAATCCTCACGTCATAGCCGGGTACGGCCTTGGTGGGTGATCCGGGTTTGACCTGCAGCTGCTCGATACCGAGGAAGTTGGCGGCGATGGCCCAGGCGGTCTCGGTCTGCCACCAATGGTCGATCACCGGGACGCCAAGGAGCCGCTCGGCCCATGTGAGGGTATCTGGATCACAGCGTTCGCCGGCTAGGAACAGGGCCCGATAGCGGCTCATGTCATATTTCCCGAGGAACTCCCCGCACGAGTCCACCCGCTTGATAGCCCGGAGGGCCGTCGGGGCTGTGAACATGACCGCGACTTGGTGTTCGCTGATCACGCGCCAGAAGGCACCGGCGTCTGGGGTTCCCACTGGCTTGCCCTCGTAGACCAAGGTGGTACACCCGTAGAGCAGAGGTGCATAGACGATGTAGGAATGGCCCACGACCCAGCCCACGTCTGAGGCGGCCCAGAAGACCTCCCCCGGCGTCATGCCATAGATGTGCTGCATGCTCCAGTGCATAGCCACCGCGTGTCCACCATTGTCGTGCACCACACCCTTGGGGGTGCCGGTGGTTCCGGAGGTATACAAGATATAGAGGGGGTCGGTGGCTGCCACCGGCACGCAAGGATGAGGCTGGGCACCGGCCATGGCCTCGACCCAGTCCAGGTCCCGACCTGCGACTAGGGTTCCAGGTCCCTGTTCGCGCTGCAGCAGGACACAATATTCCGGCTGATGGCCGGACAGGGCGATGGCTTGGTCCACCAGAGGTTTATAGAGCACCACTCGGCCGGGTTCGATACCGCAGGAACCGGCGACGATAACCCTGGGTTTGGCATCGTCGATGCGGGTGGCGAGCTCCCCGGACGAGAAGCCACCGAAGACGACGGAGTGAATTGCCCCCAGGCGCGCGCAGGCAAGCATGGCAATAAGCGCCTCGGGTACCATGGGCATATAGATGATGACCCGATCTCCCTTGGTTACCCCCAGCCTAGCCAGGACTCCGGCGAAACGGGCGACCTCGTCCCGCAGTGCCCGGTAGCTGTAGGTACGCTTGGTGCTGGTGACCGGGCTGTCGTAGATCAGGGCCAGCTGCTCACCGCCCCCCCCCTCCAGGTGACGGTCCAATGCGTTATAGCAGGTGTTGAGCTCGCCGCCTACGAACCAGCGATAGAACGGCGGAGTGGTGTCGTCGAGCACGCGATCCCAGGGTTTCTCCCAGTGGATCAACCGCGCTGCCTCACTCCAGAAACTCTCTGGATCGGCAAGCGAGCGTGAATAGACCTCGGCGTAGGACATGGTAACCTCCTCCGCTATAGTGTGTACCCCGTGCCGCAAACTACCTTAATTAAGGTGGCCATAGTTCCCCAGAAAGACCGAACATGCAAGCCCAACAAGGCTTTGTTACTATCCGCCGCGTTTATGGATTTTCCCTTACCTCCCGAGATGCTTCAGATCTATAACAGCCGGACCGGACAGAAAGAGAAGTTCGTACCCATCGAGCCTGGCCGGGTACGCATGTATGTATGTGGCATGACCGTCTACGACCTGTGCCATCTGGGCCACGCCCGGGTCATGGTGGTATTCGATGTAGTCTACCGCTATCTTCGCGCACGCGGGTACGCGGTCGAGTATGTACGCAACATCACCGACATCGACGACAAAATCATCGACCGGGCCAATGAGCGGGGAGAGTCCTGCGGCGAGCTCACGGAACGCTTCATCACCGCCATGCATGAGGATGCGGATGCCCTGGGCATTCTGCCTCCGACCCAAGAACCCAGGGCCACCGCCTACATGGAAGAAATCCTGGCCATGATCCGAGTCCTGGTAGACAGGGGCCATGCCTATGTGGCTGCCAATGGTGATGTCTACTACGCGGTGGCCAGCTTCGACGGCTACGGCAGGCTCTCGGGCAAGGATCCGCGGGAACTGCGCGCGGGTGCCCGGATCGAAGTGGGAGAAGCCAAACATGATCCTCTGGACTTCGCCCTGTGGAAGGCATCCAAGCCGGAGGAACCGGCCTGGGACTCCCCCTGGGGCACGGGCCGGCCTGGCTGGCACATCGAGTGCTCAGCCATGTCTATGGCCTGCCTGGGAAACCACTTCGACATTCACGGCGGCGGTGCGGATTTGCAATTTCCCCACCATGAGAACGAGATCGCCCAGTCCGAAGGCACCACCGGCGAGCCCTTCGTCAATTGCTGGATGCACAACGGCTTTTTACGCGTGAACGAGGAGAAGATGTCCAAATCCTTGGGCAATTTCTTTACGGTGCGTGAGGTCCTATCCCGCTACCATCCCGAGGAGGTACGTTACTTTATCCTTACTAGCCATTACCGCAGTCCGCTCAACTATGACGATGAGCACCTGGACCATGCCCGCGGCGCACTCACCCGCTTTTATACGGCACTGCGGGGTTTACCGCCGGCGAATTACGGTGGCGGCGAGGGCTTCCGCAAGCGTTTCCACGCCGCCATGAACGACGATTTCAACACCCCGAAGGCCCTGGCGGTACTGTTCGACCTGGTGCGGGAGATCAATCGGGTGCGGACCAGTGACCAGCAGTCAGCTGCGGCCTTGGGCGCAGAACTCAGGGCCTTAGGAGGAATTTTGGGTATCCTCCAGGAGGACCCGGAGGTCTACCTGCGCGGGGAAAATTCCAACGCAGGTCTGACCGATACACAGATCCAGGCGCTGATCGACTGGCGCATCGCGGCCCGCAAGGCAAAGGACTGGGCCACGGCCGATCGCATCCGCGACGAGCTCCAAGCCGACGGCATCCGGCTGGAAGACGGAGCGGCGGACGGGACCACCTGGCGACGGGGTTGATTAATCATCAAAAGGTTAATTTCTATACAGCTTCTAAGGCTCCACCGGATCAGATGCCTCGGAGGTTATCCCGATCATGGTTACGAACCGGCGCCATAGCCAGCCGCCGTAACGATGGAGCCGAGGTGCATACATCGCGGAGATGTTCCCGTCCAGATAGAGCGCATTGGGGCACTGGAATCGGTCCCTGAACAGGGTGCCGAAATCATGGAAATTTACCGGCTCGTCGGAGATAGCGAAGATCACCCAACCTTCCCGGTCGACACCCACTCCATTGCGAGTGTATATGCTGTGGTAGTCCTTGATGAAGCGGGGATGTAAGCGTCCATCGATTACCAGCATAGGCCCCGACTGGATGGCGTTGATAACCCGGCCCTGGGGTTGGTAATCGTCGGTCTCGACGACGCATGCCCCCTCCTCGGTGATGTAGAAGACGCCGTTGGGTAATAGAAAGAAGTTTCCCCCGCCTTCCCCTCGTGTGAGCTGGTAGTAGCGTTTTCCGTTCTCGACGTAGAGTCCGAGTGGCGTGAGCTGCTCCGAATAGATCCCGCCGTTGACCGCGAAGACCAACTTTCGGCCCCTGGTCGCTAAGGCGCGACGCAGGGCGTGGATGCTGCCGTAAGGCGAACCATCCTTGCGTTTCCAGAAGAACTCCAGTCGCTGCTCCTCTCCTGCATTCAACCAATAGACATCGAACCCAGTCCCCTGATGGAAAACCTCAGTGGCGATAGCACCGAAGGCCGGGCTTGTGAGTACGGATATGAATACGAGAAGACAGCGAAACATCAACTATCAACATGAAACCTGGAGCTAAGGGCATGGACTGCATCCACCAAGACGGCGACCCAGTCGGGATCTACGTCCGGGTGAATTCCGTGGCCCAGGTTGAAGATATGGCCGGGGCCCCGGCCATAGCTCGCGAGCACCCGGCCGACTTCTTCTCGAATGTGTACCGGCGAGGCATAGAGGATACTGGGGTCCAGGTTGCCCTGTAGGGCAACCCGATCTCCGACCAGTCGCCGAGCGTCAGCCAGATCCAGGGTCCAGTCCACCCCCAAGGCGTCGCAACCGCTTTCCGCCATTCGGTCCAGCCATTGACCGCCACCCTTGGTGAAGAGGATGACCGGAACCTGCTGTCCCTCCACCTCACGGGTGAGCCCGGCGACGATGCGGGTCATGTATGCGAGCGAGAACTCCCGGTAGACCCTCGGGCTCAGTACCCCCCCCCAGGTATCGAAGATCATCAGGGCCTGGGCGCCGTGCGCCACCTGGGCATTGAGATAGGCGGTAACCGCCTCGGAGAGCTTGGTCAACAAGGTGTGCATCAACTCGGGGCGATCGAACAGCATGGCCTTGGAGCGGACCAAACCCTTGGTGCCGCCACCTTCCACCATATAGACCGCCAAGGTCCAAGGGCTGCCCGAGAAGCCGATCAGGGGTACCCGACCATCCAGCTCACGCCGAATCATGCCTATTGCATCCATCACATAACCTAGCTCGCCTTCCATGTCGGGGACCGCTAACCGTTGCACCTCGGCGGCATCGCGAATCGGGCGCTCGAAACCGGGACCTTCCCCCTCGCTGAAGTAGAGCCCGAGCCCCATGGCATCCGGGATCATTAGGATGTCGGAGAACAGGATGGCCGCGTCCAGGGAAAACCGATTCAGGGGTTGCAGGGTCACCTCACAGGCCAACTCCGGGTTCCGGCACAGCGCCAAAAAGCTACCGGCGCGGGTGCGTGTAGCCCGATACTCGGGCAGATAACGCCCCGCCTGACGCATGATCCATACCGGCGTGTAATCCACGTGCCGGCGCAGTAGGGCGCGCAGCAAGGTATCGTTTTTGAGTTCCGTCACCAGACGCATTCCAGGGCGGGTTGCGGTAAAGTCATTGGTTTTTACGCCTGCAGGATACTACAGTAGGTTATCGTTGGCACACGCCAACTCGCCGGGGATCACCGCGCCAAGTTTGCTTATGGCTCGATATAATTAGGATCTGGGAAAGGGACAACCGACGGGTGGTAAGGCTTGCTGGTACCCGTTGCGGACGTTGGCTACATCATGTTCAGTAACTAAAGTCTATAACCTGGCAGGACTTGACAAGGATCTTGCATTGGGACCTACCGCCCCCAAAATCTGCTCTAACGCATGCAGCCCGATGGAAAATCCTGGTACGATGGGTAGCAGGCTGTTTGCAGTTCGGGTTGGCCTCGGTATGCTTCATAACTGTAGAATTCGGCGCTGGGCCATTTCCGATATGATCAGGAGGCAGCAAAGTCGAAAGCCCATTTCCGATTGCGTATATTGAGAACTCCCGTGGAAGGGTTTTTCAAGACCCTCATTATAGACGCCGGGTTGCTTTAACCGGAGGAGTGAGAAAACCAATGTCTAACACCGACTACACTATCGTCCGCGGCTCCACACATGCGGTCGCCACGAACAAGGTGTTGAAGAACACCTATATGTTGCTTTCCGCCACGCTGGTCTTCAGCGCCCTGATGGCGGGCTTGTCCATCGTGCTGGCGGTTCCGACCTGGACGTACCTAGTTTCGGTCATCGGTGCAATGGTGCTCGGTATATTCGTGTTGCCCCGGACCGCCAATGCTGGCACCGGCATCGGCATGATTTTTCTGATCACTGGCCTGCTCGGATTCGGGCTCGGCGCCATCCTGACCATGTATCTTTCTCTGCCCAAGGGCCCGCAGATCATCGGTACGGCCTTTGCCGGGACGAGCCTGATCTTTCTGGGTCTTTCCAGCTATGCCCTGACCAGCAAGCGTGACTTCAGCTTCATGGGCGGCTTTCTGTTCGCCGGCATCATGGTCGTCTTCATCGTTGGCATCGCCAACCTCTTTCTGGCTCTGCCTGCCCTATCGCTGGCCATCTCCGGTACCATTATCCTGCTCATGAGCGGTTTTATCCTCTTTGATACTAGCCGCATCATCAATGGTGGCGAGACAAACTACATCATGGCTACCTACGGGTTGTACCTGAGTATCTTTAACATCTTCATTAGTCTGCTCCAGATTCTCGGCATCATGGGCGAAGAATGACGAACCGCTCCGCAACCCGTGATCGACCCCGGCTCCGATGCCGGGGTTTTTCGTTCCCGAACTGGGGGTAAACCGATGGATCTGTTCCTCAAGATCATCGCAGCTGCGGCCATGGGCATGATGGTCTTCTACGCCTGGCGGGCTTACCAACACTGGCAGGAACAGGGCCCCAAAGCCCAAAAGGGAGACTGGCAGGCAGTGCTGTTACCCCTGACTCTGGTAGTGGGGCTCGTCGTCCTACTGATTGCAATGGTACGGTAAAGTAAGCCCGCGGAGTAAGGAATAGGATACATTCCAATGCCATTTTAAGGATTATAAGGCTAGTTCGTTCGGCTCCTACCCCGTCATTCCGGCAGGGATTGCCGGAATCCAGATGCCAGGGATGGCAAAAACAAGGGGGACCTCGAGAAATTCAGTTTTCCAGCGCGCTGGAGGTAAATTATGGGACGCATCACAGCATCGCTAACGGTTTCTAACCTTGGAGATACAGAAGGAAGATTCGCATTGATGCGCTTGTGAATACGGGTGCTTCACATCTAGTACTACCCGTTGCATGAAGCAAAGACATTGTCGAACTGGGAACAGCGACTCAGAAAACGGAAATGGGAAGCGTGTGTGGTCTAATCAGTATGCAAATAGAGGGGTTCAAGCTTCTATTTACATGAGGTAATATCCGTGAAAATGGAATTGGGAAAGGGTGAATATGAACCATTGTTAGGCTATATCTCGTTGTAGTAATCGCAGGCTGCTGTGGGTACACTGTTAAACGACTGGATCTAAAAATATCGGTTGACAGTTATAAAATTACTGTGCGTATTCATCTAACCTCAGATATAAATTAGCGAGCTATAAACTTCCTAATTAGGGAAGTGAGTATCGTTGATATTATTCGTTTTATGAACCAGTTCCGCGCTGGCGGTGGTAATTATACCGCGATTACAGAAATAAAAGCGAGACGCACCAAAGATGCCTAACTCCGCCTTGCAGAGGACGCTCTCAAACTCATTAGCCGTTAGGTATGTTGCTCTACGAGGTTTAATAAAGAGAAAGACGAGACGATTCCTAACCACAATTGATCGTTCACAGTATAATTGAACGATTTGCTACGGTACCTTCACTGGAAGAAGAACAGGTCAGGAAGTTGGTATCACAGAAACATTCCTACTTTATCGTTTTCTCTATGTCCTCAGTATCTCTAGCAGTTTAAGCGAGAAGTTACCCTTAATATAGATGGATCCCGTGGCACCGACTCCCCAATTCGTTCACCTGCACCTGCATTCGGAGTATTCACTGGTCGATGGCTTGGTGCGCATCAAGCCCTTGGTCGAGGCGACGGTGGCCAAGGGTATGCCTGCGGTCGCGGTCACCGATCAGTGCAACCTGTTTTGCCTAGTACGTTTCTACCGGGCCGCTATGATAGCAGGTATCAAGCCCATCGCCGGCGTGGAGCTGTGGGTCCGCAACCAGGACGATGCCAACCAGCCCTACCGGTTGCTGGTGCTAGTCCGGAACCGGACCGGCTATTTGAATCTAACCAAGCTTATCTCCCGCAGCTATCTGGAGGGCCAGCATCTGGGTATGCCACAAGTGGAACGGACCTGGGTCGAGGCAGCAACCGCAGGCCTCATCGCCCTCTCCGGCGGCACACAGGGCGATGTGGCCCGAGCCCTCCTGGCTGGCCATCAAGATCGGGCCGAGGCGTTACTCGACCGCTGGCTCGGGGTCTTTGGTGACTGCTATTACCTGGAGCTGATCCGCACCGGGCGCGAAAACGAGTCAGAGTACATTGAGCGTTGCGTCGAGCTGGCCGCCCGCAAGGGCGTGCCGGCGGTGGCAACCAACGACGTGCGGTTTCTCAGCGCCGAAGACTTCGAGGCCCATGAAGCCCGGGTCTGCATCCACGACGGCCGCACCCTGAACGACCCGCGACGGCCCCATCTCTACAGCCCGGAGCAGTATCTACGTACCCCCAAGGAGATGGCCGAGCTCTTCACCGACCTCCCGGAGGCCCTGGAGAACAGCGTTGAGATTGCTAGGCGCTGCAACCTGGAGCTTGACCTGGGTCAGAGTTTTCTTCCGGATTTCCCGATCCCAGAGGGGACAACCACCGAGGCCTTTTTCGCCGTGGAATCCAGGCGGGGTCTAGAGCGGCGACTGGAGCGCATCAGCGGTCACGACACACCGGACTTCGGCACCCGGCGCAGGGTCTACGACGAACGCCTGGAGTTCGAGCTCGGCGTTATTAATCAGATGGGATTTGCGGGCTACTTTCTAATCGTCGCCGACTTTATCCGCTGGGCCAAGGATAACGGCATCCCGGTGGGACCAGGACGGGGATCCGGCGCCGGCTCTCTGGTAGCCTATGCACTCGAGATCACGGATCTGGACCCCATCGAGCACGACTTGCTGTTCGAGCGCTTCCTAAATCCCGAGCGTGTCTCGATGCCGGATTTCGATGTGGACTTCTGCATGGAGAACCGGGACCGGGTCATCGACTATGTTGCCAAGCGTTACGGCCGCGATGCCGTGTCCCAGATCATCACCTTCGGCACCATGGCGGCCAAGGCCGTAGTGCGCGACGTAGGGCGGGTCATGGGCCACCCCTATGGGATGGTGGATCGGATCGCCAAGATGGTGCCATTCGAACTGGGCATGACCCTCGACAAGGCCCTGAAGGAGAACGATGATCTCAAGGCGGCCTACCAGGACGAAGAAGAGGTCCAGGCCATCATCAACCTGGCCCGCAAGCTGGAGGGCCTAGCCCGTAACGCTGGCAAACATGCTGGTGGCGTGGTCATCGCGCCGACTAAGCTGACGGACTTCGCGCCCCTCTACTGCGAGCCCGGCGGCGAGAATCTGGTCACTCAGTTCGACAAGGACGATGTGGAACAGGCTGGCCTAGTCAAATTTGACTTTCTGGGGCTGCGCACCCTCACTATCATCGCTTGGGCACTCAAGACCGTCAACGCGGTCCGGTACCAAGTTGGCGAGTCTCTCATCGATATCGGCACCATCCCCATGGACGACGCCGATGCCTTTACTTTGCTCAGGCGCTGTGAGACCACCGCGGTCTTCCAGCTCGAGTCCTGGGGCATGAAGGAGCTGATCAGAAAGCTGCAACCGGACTGCTTCGACGATATCACGGCTTTGGTGGCTCTGTTTCGTCCTGGTCCCCTCCAGTCTGGCATGGTGGACGATTTCATCGCTCGCAAGCACGGACGGGCCAAGGTTGCCTATCCCCACCCCGCGCTTAAATCCATCCTCAAACCTACCTACGGTGTCATCCTCTACCAGGAGCAGGTCATGCAGATCGCCCAGGTACTGGCGGGCTACACCCTGGGGGGAGCGGACTTGTTGCGCCGAGCAATGGGCAAGAAAAAGCCCACAGAGATGGCCAAACAGCGGACTGTTTTCGTGGACGGTGCGGTGGAGCGTGGCGTCGCTACGGAGACTGCTACCTACATCTTCGATCTGATGGAGAAGTTCGCGGGGTACGGTTTCAACCGTTCTCACAGTGCCGCCTACGCCCTGGTCGCCTACCAGACCCTATGGCTCAAGGCCCACTATCCGGCGGCCTTCATGGCGGCGGTGCTCAGCGCCGACATGGACAACACCGACAAGGTCGTGACCCTGATCGACACCTGCCGGGAGATGCAGCTCAAGATCGAGCCGCCGGCCATCAATCGGTCCGAATACGGGTTTACGGTCCGGGACGCGAGAACCATTGTCTACGGCATCGGTGCTATCAAGGGGGTCGGCGAGTCTGCCATTGAGGCCATGCTCCAGGCACGGCGGGAGGACGGACCCTTCAAGGATATCTGGAACCTCTGTCGGCGTATCGATCTGCATAAGGCCAACCGCCGGGCACTGGAGGCCCTGATCCGGGCTGGGGCCATGGATGAACTAGGGGAGAATCGAGCGACCCTGAACGACCAGCTACCCATGGCCCTCAAGCTGGCTGAGCAGTACAAGGAGACGGAAACAACTGGGCAGACGGACCTGTTCGGGACACTCGACGCGAGTGCCATGGCCCGGCCCGATGTCAAACTCGTCTCCCGCACCTGGGGCGAGTGGGAGGAAGAACAACGCCTCCAGGGTGAGAAAGAGACCCTGGGGCTCTACCTTACCGGACACCCTATCCACCGAGTCGCGGCGGAGCTTGGTGCTATGACCAGCACCCGCATCGGTGCGCTCCTACAATCAAGTCGCGGCACCAACGACGGCGAGAGACGGACGGTCGCAGGGTTAGTCGTCGGCGTGCGCCACGGAAAGACCCAGCGCGGGCGCATGAGCTCGGTGATACTGGACGACAGCACCGGGCGGATCGAGGCTACCTGCTTCTCCGAAGTCTATCAGAAGGCACGCGATCTCCTGGTAGCGGACAACATCCTGGTCGTCAGCGGTGCCTTGAGCTTCGACGACTACCGCGACGGTTGGTCCCTACGTGCCGAACAGGTGCAGACCCTGGAGCAGGCACGGACAGATCTGGCGGATCACCTCGCCCTGATATTGGATCTCAGTGACCCGGACGCCCACGCCCGCGGTCAAATCCTGGTCAAAGAACTGAGTATCATCCTTCATACCTTCACCGGGACGAGCCTACCGGTCTATATCCACTACCAGCGTCCCGAGGCCCGTGGTCGCCTGCTGATGGGCAAGGATTGGCGGGTACGCCCCACGGACGAACTCCTCAAGCGACTGCGCCAGCTGCTGGGTCCTGATGCGGTTCAGGTCTCTTACGGGCAGATCGACCTCGAGGGGGCAATGCCTAATGGCCCATAGGCACAGCTGCGGTTCGCGTCGGCTGGATAACTGCGCTGTGAACCGCAAAGGCATACTACCAGCCTTCAGTCGCCGACAGCGTAGATTGGGTAAAGCCGTAGATACTCTGTTCCCGAGCAAGTCCAATTTAGGTGGCGATCGACAAAAAATTGTCTGTCTCGGTCGGTGTGTAGAAGCGGCGGTTGCCGGCTCTGGAGAGGCGGTTTTTTTTGTTGACACTGGATCCGGACTGGAACAGGGGTGGACATGGCACCCCACTGCTTGGCTTTGCATCTCCCCAGGCATGAGCAGGGGTTCACCGAGGAGTTGAATGGTACTGGTGCTAGTGTCGGCGATGCCGGTGGCGCTGATGAGCAGCTCCAAGGTGTCTTGGGGTTGCTCGTCGGTGTTGATGAGGATGTGGGTCTGTTGGCGCAGGTGTTCGATCTTAGCGTCGAGTCGGGCGATGCTATGTTGCAGATCAGATCACCGAACCAAGTGCTGGGCGAGCAGGGTCGGTATCATTCCCTACGTCTGAAGCGCAGGATGGCCGGAAACTCGGGCCGCGGGCACACCGAGTCAATGTACCACTTGGAGCTGTCTGCGAACTCCACTGTCCCGCCCCAGGTAAATTCCATATCGACTTCCACCGCGACAACGGTCCCTTCCAGGTCATTTTTCGCGACATAGAAGAGCAGGTTCCCAGCATCGTTGGTCCTGATCATTACGTTACGTTTGGCATGTAACAGGCTCCCACATAGTTCCGGGTTGCTAGTGGTTCCAGGGCGGGTTGACATTTAGTGTCATTTCGAACGCAGCAAGAATATAAGTGGGAATGAGGTACCTAGAAGATCGCCGAATCAAGTCATAGTTATAGTCGGTGACGCTCATCTGCCAGGTTTCCTCGTCGAGTCGGTCTAGCACAGCATTGACCAGGGTGGTCATCCGGTGCAGGTGGAGGCGGTTGAAGATCGGAAACCCGATGCGGATCAGTGGGACCCCGTACGCCTTACCTTTGTGCAGGGTGTCACGCTGGATGAACTTGCCGTAGGAGTTGCCGATCATGAAATCCGGCTTGTCGGTGAACACCAACGAGCGCAAGTGCCATAGGTCCTTGCCGATATGGGTTTGGGTGTTCTAGCCGTAGGGGGATTTGGCACACAGCTTGTCCAGGGCCTTCTTGTAGCGCTTGTTGGCGTGGTGGACCAACACATGGGCCAGCTCGGTCCCCATCTCCAGCAGGAACTTGGTCATCCCCAACACGAAATCGGCATCGCCGTAGAGGGCGAACTTCTTGCCGTGCAGCCAGGCATGGCTGTGTCGGTCATCATATCCACTAGGCGCCCACGCTCCTTGGTAGGGGACTCGGGGATGGGCTTGCCCGTAAGCTTGGAGACTTTCATCAGAAAGGCGTCGGTCCAGGCCAAGCCCCTCGGGATATTGATGTCGGTGCCGGGCTGATGCCAAGTGCCCTTGACGAACTTCTTGGACTTCACGGACTACCAGGGTTGCAGAAATAGGGTATTGATGGCATTGGGCGCATCCCTCATCTCGTCCTGGCTGGTACCGCCGTCGTACATGTGGTATTCACCGTCCATCTTGTCGTCCATGGCGTTGAGCGTGAAGTAGCGCTGGATACCATCGAACATGTTCCTCTGGCCGCCGAAGACCGCTTCGTCTTCAGTCATGGAATTGGAAACGGCGGTTGAAGTAGGTGCGGAAGTAGGCCACGCAACCCTGGGAGCCGTGTACATAGGCCGGGGTTTTCTCGAAAACTGGGCGCGCAGAGCACCGCGCCCAGGGGCTGGCAGGACTTGGCCGGATTGACGGTCAGGGCCTCACGCTGGAAGTTAAGTGCTTGGTATTCCTTAGTCGTGCTCCACTGGAACACCTCCTCAATCCGAGTCAGGTCGTGACATTCTTAGGCCCGGGCCTGCTTCTTGGCGAGATCCCCCTAGTAATCGGGAGTACAAAACGAGGGGCAGCTCGGCTTGGTATCTTCGACTGTCTGGCTCATACATGGTTTCCTGCCACGCCGCTGATACGTGGACGAGCGGCAACACATTCAGGATGGCCCGTGCCCAATATTCTTGTCGTCCCGAGCGCAGGGTTGATCGATGATATGGTTTACGCCCCTCAAAGTGCTATCCGGTAAGACCTACCGCGCCCAACGCATCCTATGTTCTACGGCCACCGACTGCGCGCCGGTTTCCCACGGTTTCCCAGGCACCCCAGCCGCCTTGGCGCCATCGGCGGCCCTGGCGGTCTATAGCCAAGGCGCCTGCAGCTCCTTCCAACAGGGATTGTTGATGGTCATATCCATGTCACGGGCAAAGATGGCGAAGCCGTCATAGCCATGATAGGGACAGGAGTAATCCCAGGAGTGCATCTGCCGAAAGGGGACACCCATCTTCTGAAAGATGTACTTCTCCTTGATGCCGGAGCCGATCAGATCGGGCTTGATCCTATTGGCGAACACCTCGAAATCCTATTGGCGAACACCTCGAATCCCTTGGAGATGTTGTTGGCCGCGTACATCGCCATCATCTCATCGGAGACCACGATGTAGATTCCCTAGGCCTTATTCTCGCGGATCGGCATAACGAAGCCGCCGCACACCACATCCACGAGCACGTCATAGAAGACGAAGTTCAAGTCATCTTTATAGACGCCTTCCTCCTCAAGGAAACTGATGGCCGTGATAACACCACGGCCGGCGCAGCCGACGCCGGGTTCGGGACCATCGGACTCGACGCATTTGATGCCGAAATAGCCCACCCGTAACACGTCCTCCTCGTAACCGGTGAGGTCGTCGTATAGCAGGATCGCATTCCCCAGCCCCTTGATGGAGCTGGTCATAGTCGTCGTTGTGGGCAAACTCATAGCCCGTGCCAACCACCTCTGTCTCCAGGTCTTCATGGGCACCGACGACATGCTGCGGACGCAGACCACCGGCATAGAGCATGACCCGCTTCCCTTCCAAGCGTAGCCGGCACTTCTCGATGACCGCCTCGTACTGGGTCTGGTTACTTGGCGATGCCCCACTCGGCGTTGGCCTAGATGGTCGCGTCGAAGCGGGCGGCGACCATGCGTAGAGACTCAGCGATCTTAGTGGGACCGAAGAAGTTGTACTCGATCCGGGGGATACCATACTTCTCCTCCGTACACCTACTCATAGTTTATCGAGCGGTAGCAGTGGATCAGATTGAGCCCGATCTTCGGGGTCAGCTCAATCAGGGACTGGGACACCTCGTGGAAGCCCTCGCATCGCATCGGCACCATCGGCTTGCCAAACTCCCTGGTTTTCTTCTTGGCAACTGCCTCAATGTCGTCGCTGATCAGGCTGATCGGACACTCGGACTGGACGGTCACCCCCTTGCTGAGCGGGAACAGCTGCTCGATCTCGGTGATGATCTTGTCAAGCTTCTTATCGCCCACGAATACTAGTCCTTCTCCTGGAAGTCTGAGGTTAAGTTCATGGTGCCGAAGGTGTTCACGCTGGTCGTGCCGACATAGTAATTGCATCGCCCGGCGCAGGAATACTGGCAACAGCCCATTGGGCCATGGGAGATATGGATCCGATCCTTGATCTGACCCCACACCACGCCCTTGGAACCGGTATAGGCGCAACCGCGGACGGTCATGATACCAGGCAGAGACTTGTAGTTAGAGGTAATGCATTGCTTGGATTACTCGATAGACCGATCATTGGCCGCCAGATGCTTGGCGCGATCTTTCCTGGCCTTGTCTGGGTAAACCTCCAGGACCTCTTGAATGGGGCCTGGTCGCTTCATGTGTCAATGCTGCCATTAGGGGGGGCTCCAGTTTGGGGCACCGCGCTCGACAAGACGCAGCGCTGACGTCATCAGGCCGCCGCAGCGCAGCGATCTGACCGATGATGACTCGTCTTCATCTTCCAGGACCCCGAACTCCATCAGCAGGTCCTCCAATTCACCCATGCTGATCAGCATGGAGACGACCAGATTCTGGTCGTCGACAATCTTGCAGGCTAGTTCCCGATACTCCTCGGCTTGCTTGTGCTCGGGATCGTACTCGATCACCGTCATGCGACGAATCTCAGCCCACTGCACCACATTATCCCTCGGCACGAAGTGGACATGTGGGTCTCCAGCTTCTTAGCCAGGGCCTCGATCAGCTCATCCTCGCGATCGGTATTGCGACTGTTGCAGATCAGACCAGCCAGGCGTACCCCCCCAGAGTTCGCGTATTTCACGATGACCTCCAGGTTTTCGGCCGAACCCGACTCGGCGGCCAAATGCATGATGGTCCCTGGGTCTTGGAATGCGGGATCAGGCAGGTGGCGTCGGCCCTGGGGTCGCAATCGACGATCATGACCTTCTGACTGATTTCAGCCAAGCCCGCTACCAAATTCTGGGTAGTCGTCGACTTGCCGATTCCGCCCTTGCCGTAGATGGCGCATTGACGCAATGCCATGGTGGGATCTCCTGATTGACTCGCTACTTACAGCATGTGGACCAAAATCGCGTTTACTACTGCGTATTTCGCAAGCCCTGTGCCAACCGCAGATGTGGATGTCAACTGGTTGATATATATGATGTTTTACTATGCAACCGGGTGGTCGGCGGCTGGTATCATAGGCAACAAAACCAAGTAGGATAGTGGAGGGGATGTCCGGACAACCACGGACAAATCAGACGGGGTAGTAATTAAGGTTTAATGGAAATATCGCCGCTAGGTCCGTAGTGACCTTTAGGAAGGTCCACACAACAGACCCTATCAATAATCAAACGGTTAACGTGGGTTCAGCTGTGCAGACCAGTTAGATTGTGGCCATTTAATACATAAAAATAGTTAGAGTTAAATATCGACATAACCTAGAGCCCAATGGCGTAGTCACCCGTTGCCTCTATCCCCAACGACTCTATGAAAATAACAACCCTACGAATAGTGACCTAATGAACCAGAAAACAAGACGTATCATCTTCAAGCGTCTGCAGGCCGCCAACCCGGCACCTGCCACTGAACTCGGGTACTCCACGCCGTTCGAACTCCTGGTAGCGGTCATCCTCTCCGCCCAGGCTACCGACAAGATGGTGAACCGGGTCACCGCTGAGTTCTTCCCGCTGGCTAACACCCCGCAGGCCATCCTTGCCTTAGGGGAGGAGGGTCTCAAGCGCTACATCCGTACCATCGGGCTGTTCAACAGCAAGGCCGGAAACATCATCAAGACCTGTGCTATCCTGCTTGAGGAACATCAGGGCCAAGTCCCTGCAGACCGCGAATCCCTGGAGAGGCTGCCTGGCGTCGGCCGCAAGACCGCCAATGTGGTGCTCAATACCGCCTTCGGACAACCCACAATAGCTGTGGACACCCACATCTTCCGGGTCTGTAATCGCACTCGTATCGCCCCTGGTAGAACCACCCTAGAGGTAGAGCGGAAGCTGCTGCGTTGCGTGCCCCGGCCGTTTCTAAAGGATGCCCACCATTGGTTAATTCTCCACGGCCGCTACCTGTGCACCGCACGCCGTCCCAAGTGCCAGACCTGCCTCATCTGGGACCTGTGTGAGTTTCAGGACAAAACCCCTAAGCTGATACCAGGTTAAGACGATTGGCAGGAAACGACCTACGCAGGGGTGAAAGAAAATCCCGATAAATCAAATATAAACAAGATGACAGCAAAAGAAGTGGCTGGTGAAAACATCTGTTTTCAAAACGTATCCCATATGCTATGAATGAAGGTGCTTCAAGTACCGATCTGCACTTCTTATCCAGATCTATCCCTGGACGGGCTGCTGGTATTAAAGGACCTTGAAAGATTCCTCCCAGGGAATTTTCGAAGGTGGCGCTCCCAAGGTGCGTCTTCTTATCGCCCTAATTCTCACGCGCTTACGCACATGAATGTGGCGGGGTATCCTTGCCTCATACGGGCACATCGAATCCTTCAAGGTGCCCGTTAGCAGGAATCCTAATATATCAGGAGCTATCCGTGTCCGAGAAGAACTGTATCAGACCCATTGCAGCCGCCACTGGCGTTATCTTCGTCGGAGGTCTATCAGTCGTGAACCTAACCAGCACCGCCGGGGATCCATTTGGTACCACTCGGCTCAAATAAAAGCGGCCACATGGCACTGGCCGAGAACCTAGTAGATTATATTTAAGTCAGCCTTTTAGAGGCTGTTTACGATCTATGGAGTAACAAGGCTAGGAAAGCCAAGCTCACAAATTGCAAGCTGGTATTGAGTTTCCGCTCGCAGTTTTTCCATAATCTTTGACATGTTTCCAACCAAACAAACGAGACACTCGACAACCCATCGTTTGGGAGTCACTGCAGAGGTGTGCAGTTCGTTTCGCCTGGCAACCCCTACGTAGCTCCCAGTACGTTCGCCACTGCCGAAAAGCTCTCTCGATGGTTAGAGAAAGCCAACGAGGCACCTACTCTGTCGGTGACATCCGCTATCGCATGGGGAAGCCCTTGCGTATCCACGGAGATGTTGTCGTTTGATGCCAGATACCTTCTTACCCGTGTCATAACCTTTCTGTTCTGCAGTATCTGTATACTGCACGCTTTATGCAGCAACGATCCCGAAGGCTGTCTTTTCGCCCTAACTACTGTCGGTACGGACCTATACCTGCTCAAGTCAACATAGCCCACCATTCAAGGGACTCTAATCCATTGATTATTCAGACGTACCGTTGACGAAAACCGTATTTCTCAAGCTGCTCTCATATCCAAATCACTTTGGTACAAAGATCGTAGACAGATTCCTAGACAATTGGCGGAAAACGATCTACCGGATCGTATCAATCACCTAAATGTTTGTCAGGCATTCGAGCGCCTTCCATAACAGCACCAAGGAGGATGCAATGCTTCGGTTGCCCAATAAGCTGCAAGACATCCTGGATGCCTTGCGCGCCATCGACTTCCTAGGACCATTGGTCCTGCGGCTCTATCTGACCCCCGTATTCTGAGTCGCTGGTATCAACAAACTCACCGACTTCGAGTACACGATCAAGCGGTTCGGCAATCCAGACTGGGGACTCGGTCTTCCCATGCCCAAGTCATGGCGTGGTTGGAGACCGGCACTGAAGTCATCAGTCATCGGCGCCGTCCTGCTGGTGACCAGCCTTACCGTACGCTGGATTGCCATTCCTCTAACGGTGACTATGGTCGTCGCAGCCCTTGTGGTTCACTGGGAAACGCCTGGCAGGCGGTAGTGAACGGCAGCTTCCCGTTCGCCTCCAAGCACCTAGGAATATTCCGGTTCGAAGACGTCGGTGGCGCGCTTGAACGTCTGAGCCTACCCAGGAGATACTCAAAGACCACGTAAATTATGACCGGCTCACCGTTGAGGGCGGGTTCGTCATCCTTAACGACGGCATGAAGTGGGCGGCGACCTATTTTGTCATGGTCTTGGCCCTCTTTTGCAGCCGCCGGGTTCCTCATGCGCTGCGGCGACGGCGCTTTCCCCTAGCCGCGATGCCTTTGCTGGGAACACATGTGCCGCCGAATCCAAAGCGGCGGCGAGCCGGTGCACCCCGGCAACCTGCAGTGGTATTACCGCCGCAGCAGTCCTGAATCCATAAAGAGCCAATTTAAAGTAGCACGGTTGTGCGACCTAGCGACTCGAACCCCCGCTGTTTCTGCCATCTATAGCACCTACTCCATGGTACTTGGGATTCCGGCAATCCCGGCCGGGATGATGCGGTAGGGGCTGGCAGACTCCACCACTTAAAACTTATCCACCACCGACGTGTGAATCATCCTTTCCCCACCGTTGGGTCAGCGCGTGGGGAATCTCCAAATGGTCCAGCACGCGGGCGACCATAAAGTCGACCAGCGCTTCGACCGTCTGTGGATCAAAGTAGAAGCCGGGATTGGCTGGCATAATCAGGGCCCCTGCCATGGACAGCCGCAGCATGTTCTCCAGGTGGATGGTTGAGAACGGAGTCTCGCGTACTACCAGGATTAGCTTGCGGCGTTCCTTTAAGGCTACATCGGCGGCGCGGCCGATGAGATCCCGGCACATACCAGAGGCGATTGCCGCCAGGGTGCTGATCGTGCAAGGACAGACTACCATGGCATCCGGCGGATTGGTACCGCTGGCCACGGGTGCGGTCCATTGCCGACGGCCGAAGACCCGGAGCTGGCCGGGACGGGCCGCGAACCGCTCGGTGAGGTACCGCTCAGCAGCGGTGGGGCGCGACGGGATCTCGATGTCCGCCTCCAGCTTGAGCACAACCTGTCCGGCCTGGGAAACCATCAGGTAGACACGCGCGCCGGACTCGATTAGGCACTGGAGCAGACGCAGACCGTATTTGCTGCCGGAGGCACCGGTGATGGCGAGCGCGATGGTCCAGTTCCAGATTTGCGGTGGATACTGCATCAGCCGCGTGCTGCCAGCGCGTCCAGTAGTTTCTGATGAATCCCCCCGAAGCTGCCGTTGCTCATGACCACCAAGTGATCACCAGGCCGGGCCTCGGCGGCGATCTGGTCAATAATATCATCCACGCACGCGCAGAGAGCAGCCCCCCGCCCGAGACCGGCGAACAAGGGTGCGGGATCCCACTTCAGATCCGCAGGAGTGAATAAGTATACTAGATCTGCCGACTCCAGGGAGATGACCAGCGACTCCTGGTGGATACCCATGCGCATGGTATTCGAGCGGGGCTCAAGCACCGCGATGATACGTCCGGTGCCGACCCGCTTACGGAGCCCCTCCAAGGTGGAGGCGATGGCGGTCGGGTGGTGGGCAAAATCGTCGTAGACCCGTACACCTCCGCGTTCGCCCCGCAGCTCCATGCGACGCTTGATGCCCTCGAAGCGACCCAGGGCGGCGATGGACTCTTGCGGCAGCACACCCGCATGCTTAGTAGCGGCTAGGACGGCTAAAGCATTGAGCATATTGTAGCGCCCAGTCTGGTCCCAATCCAGGGTACCGACAGGTTCGCCCTGCAATAGTATCTGAAACCGGGAGTCGTCCGGGCGCTCCGGCTGGAACTGCCAGTCACCTCCATCCCCGACCGTCTCCCTGGGAGTCCAGCAGCCCATCGCCAGCACTTGGTCAAGGGCCGGTTCCCCGGTCGGGTGGATGACGAGTCCAGTACCGGGTACGGTTCGCACCAAGTGGTGAAACTGGCGCTGGATCATGGCCAGGTCGTCGAAGATATCGGCATGGTCAAACTCTAGGTTGTTGAGCACTAGGGTCCGCGGGCGATAGTGGACGAACTTAGAGCGTTTGTCGAAGAAGGCGGTATCGTATTCGTCCGCCTCGACAACGAAGAAGGGCGACGACCCCAGCCGGGCGGAGATACCGAAGTTCTTGGGGACGCCACCGATGAGGAAGCCCGGGTCCAACCCGGCGTCCTCTAGCACCCAGGCCAGCATGCTGGAGGCACTGGTCTTGCCATGGGTACCGGCCACGGCCAGCACCCAACGCTCTCCGAGCAGGTTCTCCCGCAACCACTCGGGTCCGGATGTGTAAGGCAGCCCCTGGTCCAGCATATGCTCAACCACCGGGATACCACGCCGCATAGCGTTGCCGACGACGACGATATCGGGCACCGGCCGGAGCTGAGACGTACCAAAGCCCTCCATCAAGCCGATTCCCGCTTGCTCGATCTGGGTGCTCATAGGCGGATAGACATTGGTGTCCGACCCCGTGACCTTGTGTCCCAAAGCACGGGCCAACAGGGCGACACCACCCATGAAAGCACCGCAGATGCCGAGGATGTGAAGATGCATCTCAGGCTCCGAGGTCGAGTAACCCCAGTACCAAAGTACCGATAACATAGGATCATTCTTTCGCTACAAATAAGCATCAATGGACGCAAATTAAACCGAGTTCGATTTGCATTTATTTCGTCATTTGCGGCTGAAAAGAGGCATTCCTATCATTAAATCCCAGTCATTAAAATCTAGATCGTGTTGACATTGAGTAGGACGGGCACACTGCGCCTAATTTTCCTCCCGATAAGCGGTCGCGGTTTGGAAGACCCTGCACAATGACCAGAAATCAAGGCCATCCGTATGGACCGGTTTCGCTTTGCCCATCCCTGTATGTTCTGTTTCCGAGGGAAAACCAAGGAGACAGGTATACAGGGAAGTGATGGTGAGTACCTGGGGAAGCCGCCCCATCCTAGAGCTTTGAACCTGTCTGCAGATTGGCCCCCGCCCTCTTCGCCAATACCGAAGAGTATTCGAGGCCGGAAGCTAAGCTCGTGACCTGCATACACAAGGTTGGTCGGCACGGGTTCAAGTTCAGGAAACCAGATCACGAGCCTAATCCAATTCATGCCATTTGGAGAACCAGGACATGAAGAATGCCGGAATCGATGTCAGCCATGAAACCGTGACCATGGCGATCAATTCTGGCCCTGATCCAAGCCCTGCGCGAAGCTCAGATGAGCCGGGTTGGGGGGCCTGGTTGCAACCCTGGATGATGCTGGCCTGGACCTGATGGTGATCCCCAAGGCCGCCAAACACTCCGCCGAGGCGATGCACTCGCACCGAGACTGACGCCGTCGATGCCCATACCCATCCAGCTCTGGCAACGCCCGGATGCTCTTGTCCTGACCAGCCACACCTGTGCACTCCCCATTGCTGCCCTCAACAAACTCCGAACCCAGACCAGAAACCAGCTCCAGGCCGCCCAACTCACCGCAACGACACCAGATTTCCTGATCCCTGATCTACAACACAGCACCATTCAACTCTTCGGTGAGCCCCAGGGAGATGCAGGCCAGGCAGTGGATCGCCATGTCCACCCCAGCTCCAGTCCGGCTCCAGTATCAACAAAAAACCGCATCTCCAGAGTCGGCAACCGCTTACCTGCGCATCGCCTTCTATATGCCCGCTCTAGGCGCTGTATGCCACGATCCCAATTCACGGCTTACTTACTCCCCAGCTCATCGAGAAACGCGGACTCAAGAAGCTTCAAATTGTCTGGCCATCATGCGTAAGCTGCTGAATGCCATCCACGCCATGCTCGAACCGAACACCCTTCACAGCCGCCGCTTCTACACACCGACAGGACAGCTGCCGATTAAGCCAACTCTATGCATCACACACAACTTTCTGTTGATCGCTACCTAATTAGACTTGCACGAAAACAGAGTATCTATGGGCTGTCCTACTGGCTGGTGCCATTCCCCAACCACTCATACAGATCGACTGACATCAGGTCACACCGGCTGCAACCCCGCCAGGGCAGGCGGTTTCCCCAGGCAGCTTACGGACCTACCTCTTGCGCTGTCCACGCCAAGGTGTGATGGGAGATGCCGATTAGCACCTCCTGTTTCTGCCCGGCGAGATAAACGGTGAGCCAGGATAGGATCATGGTCGCGACTTTCCCCGCTTCATCGGTGAGGAAATTCAATCAAAACTCTGCAGTCAGACGCAAACCGAAGATCCACCCCTTGGGATCCTCCTGATAGGGATCGGCTTTGAGGAGCTCATCCTGCATATACTGGACATCGGCGGTGATGGCCACGTGTTTGTCAAGGACCGCGCGGTAGTAGGCTTCAATGACCTGACTCTGATCGATATTCCGATTGCCGCCGTCAAGGTAAGCGTAGCCGACACCGATGTTGTCGTCATCCCGGTTCCAACCACTACCGTCAAAGTTGAGACCACCCGAATACAGGGAGTTATAGTCCACGGCAGCATCCTCCTGCTGCTGGGAGACGCGCAGAAAGGCACCAACGACCTTGCCGAACGCCTGGTCGAACGACAAGCCATAACTGAAGAGACGCTTTTGCTGCTCGCCGACCGGATCTAGAAACCTAGAGGAAGTCCCCGTCAGGGTGAAGCGGTAGTTGCCAGCACCCAGCGCGGTCCAGGGGTGATACCCGACCTCGACGCCCCAGAAGTTGTAGTTGTCGCCGTCATCATTTTCACCGATGTTCATGCCTAAGCCGGTGAGCGTCCATTCCCTATACCCCCACTCTAGGGCAGCGCCGGTATCATAAGAGCCCAGGTTATAGCTGCCCGAGTTCACGAAGACTTCATTCATGAACTGGGTAAACTCGTCGTTGGCATACTGGTTGCCGTCGATATAGTCAGTGGCATCGATGATGCCGACGGACGCGCCCAAGGTGTTCCCGTCCTCGAAGGGATGGGTGTACTTATACCAGGCAGTAAGGAGATAGTCGCGATTGCGTCCGTTGATGTCCTTCACGTCGTCCTCCAGGTCCACCGCCCAGGGCGCGAGGTTCCAGGGCGATACCTGGTTCAAACCATTCGCCGCTGCAAACCCAAGATTGGCGAAGAACTCATGGGCCTCGTTGGGGCGGTAGCTGATCTCAAGCTGGATAGGCATGCCGCCCCGGCATTCATTATCGAATATATCCAAGGGCATCCCATCGTCTGCTGAGGGCAAGCGGGCAGAGATGCTTTGACACTGCCCGCCGGTTGCCAAGATGCCGCCGATCGACAGCTGCTCGCTCAGGTCCATCGCTCGTGCTGGCAGGATTGCAACAAGGATGAAAGCCGCCGGGAGACCAAAATATTTGGGTTTCATGTTTACTCCAAAACGGTTAGTGTAGGGTCCGCTGTGAAAGATACCGGTTAGCGGATCTATATATCCTAATGCTTCAATCTTTTGCTCCCTGCCAACCGTCCCCCCAATGGGGTGTTGCAGTCATTTAGCAGATGAAAACCGTCGGTTAGGGTTAAATGAACCAAAGCCTAGAACCACTTCAGCACCGTGTCCTTGCCTTTCTGTAAGATGCTACCCTCGGCCACGCCCCGCAACGCCACCAGCGGCACACGGCGCACCTCCTTACCTTCGAGGGCGATGCTGATATGGCCCACGACGGTATCCTTGGCGATGGGTGCGGAGATAACAGGGGCCTTTATCAACCTGGCGGATAGTTTGTCATACATGTGCCGCGGAATGGTCACGGCAACGTCCTCGGCCGGACCCACGGGCAGATCTTCGATCTCGCCCATCCAGATGCGCAGGGTCTTGATCCGCTGGCCTTCAGCGTAGAGTTTGTGGGTCTCGTAGAAACGGAAACCGTAGTTGAGCAACGCTAGACTTGCCTGGGTCCGCGCCTCTTCCCCTTTGGTGCCCATGACGACCGACGTAAGTCGCATATTGCCGCGTGCGGCAGAGGCCACCAGGCAGTAGCCTGCAGTCTTAGTATGTCCCGTTTTGACCCCGTCGACGGAGTCGTCCCGCCACAGGAGACGGTTGCGATTGCGCTGCTTGATGCGGTTGTAGGTAAACTCCTCCACGGCATACCAAGCATAGTACTCCGGAAATTCATGGATGCTCGCCGCAGTTACCAAGGCAATGTCACGGGCGGTGGTGTAGTGCTCCTTATGGGGTAACCCGGTGGCATTCACGAAGTTGCTATTCTTCATTCCAAGACGCTTGGCATGGGTATTCATCAAGTCTGCGAAGAGCTCTTCCGTACCCGCGATGTGCTCAGCTAGGGCCACGCTAGCATCGTTCCCGGACTGGATGATCATGCCCTTAAGCAAATCCTCTACCGGCACCTGCTTGCCGATCTCGATAAACATCTTGGAACCGCCGGTACGCCATGCCCGCTCGCTGATGGGCACCTGGTCCCGGAGGGTCAGATTGCCCCCAGCCAGTTCGCGAAACACTACGTAGGCGGTCATGATCTTGGTCAGACTGGCTGGCTCCAGGCGTTCGTCCGCATTGGATTCCGTCAGCACCCTCCCACTGTTGTGATCCACCAGCAAATAGCCATCGGCGGCCAACTGCGGCGGATCCGGGATGGGTATCTCATCCGGCTTCTGGACCAGCGTAGAGCCGGACGGCGTGGGCATGTCGCCGGACCGGACGCCGATAGACAAGAAGAGGATAAGCAAGACCAACACGTGGAAGAACGGTTTCATCAGCTAAAATCAGTCAGCAAAGGCCAAAAAGAAGGGACGCGGACACGCTGAAGGAGAAAGCATCACGTATCCCGACCAGTCGCATGTTACTCGAGCTACACTCCGATCAGAATCTCCGGGACCCAGTGCAGGTGTGCATTTAAATCACAAACAATTCCAGTCAGTCAGGCGAAACTCGCTGAGATAGTGTCCCCGGTCGTCCCGATGAAAAAACCATCCGCACCAACCGCCCAGCACGAGCTTACATAAATTCTGCAAGCTAAGCTCACCGTCTCGGCCGATCTTGTGTAGTTTTAAATCGGCAATTCGCAACTTATGATGCGGTTTTTGTCGTATTCTACAGCGAAATTAACGAAAACCGCGTCCGGGCCGATAGCTACCTTGATCGATATCGAAATCTCGATTAATCCTACCCGAAGAATCCAAATTATGAGGTTTGGCACCCCCATCCGAAGAAGTAAAGGTCGATGACAGAATCAAAGCATCTTTATTCCACACAATATGTGGAAGCGATCCTCCATATCCTGTACGTCTCTGTGGTTTAATCAACCTTTGCGGTCCCAAACCTTCCGTGGACCGAGCCTCCTATTCGGCAACGATGTGGGCCCCCGTCAGCCCCAGGGACGCCAGTTGCTGGGATAGGTCCCGTGCACGCCGTTGAGAAGCGAGTGGTCCCACCTGAACCTTGTACCAAGGTATCTCGTTACCGTCCAGCGTGCGAATCTGGACCCGCTCGGTGATGTGGTTCACCAAGCGGCGGCGCAAGTGCTCGGCATTCACGCGGCTGCCGAAGGCTCCTACCTGCAGGTATAGCGCAGACCGGGGCGTTTTCCAGAACTTTTCCTGGGTAGTGAATACCGCGACCTTTGGCCTAGGTACGGATGGTTCCGCAATGTCCGCTAGCTGGCCCAAGGTACCTGCAGTCGGCGCGTTGGGTCGTTTCGTCTTTACCATTCGGGTTGCGGTCTTCTCCGCTCGCCGGGCCGGTTTCACCACTGCGGGTGTTTCTCGGGCAACAACGTTCTTGTGCGCCCTGCTTTTTGGTGCAAATGTACCGTCTGCGGAAGCAAAGAAACCATCCTGCTGGTTGGGCTTCGTGGTACTGGGATCGATGGCTCTGATCTCCACCATTGCGATCCCCTGGGCCGCCATTCCCAGCCTGCAGGCTGCCGAATAGGATAGATCAATGATTCGCTTCCCGTGGAAGGGGCCACGGTCATTAACCCTTACTACCGTGCTGCGTCCGTTCGTCAAGTTGGATACCCTCACATAGGTTGGCAGCGGCAGGGTCTTGTGGGCTGCAGTCATAGCGTACATGTTATAGCGTTCGCCGTTGCTGGTCTTACGACCGTGGAACTTCTTACCGTACCAGGAGGCTAATCCCCGTTCTACGTGCCCCTTGCTGCTGGATTTGGTGTAATAGCGCTTGCCGAAGACGACGTAGGACTTTGGGTTACCGTACTTGCTCTTGGGCTCAACTTTTGGTACCGCATCCGCAGTGTCGGACAGTTCCGGCACTTTGTTTCCGATGCCGGAGCAACCGCCCAGGAGCCCCAGCAGCAGGAGCAGACCGGCACCATATTTACTACGAAAGTCTCGAAGTACCGATAACATGGGAATCATTTTTGTCCGCATTTGCGTTCATTGACGGATAAAACTTTTCTGGCTCGGCTGATGATCATTTCTCCACATCCCCTGATGTGTCTGTGGTAGCCTGCCGTTTGTGCCCCGCTTCGTATGCCGTCCGGATCTCGCGACCGAGTTGGTACACAGCCATGGCATAGAGGTTACTGTGATTGTAACGGGTAATCACATAGAAGTTCTCGAGTCCCAACCAATACTCGGGCTCCGGGGCATGGAGGCGGATCAGAATCGCCTGCGTCAGGCCGGGTAGGTGGGAATCGGTGGTTATGCCCGCCGCCTTGAGTCTATCGAGGCTGATCGAAGGCTTTACGGGCCTTTTCCCCGCCAGCGTGATGTCCTTTGGTAATCCATCCGTAACCCTGGTAGTAAAAGCTACCGGCTCCCCGGCCTTCCAATCATGCCGCTCAAGGTAGTTTCCTACGCTTCCGATCACATCCGCCTTACTCTCCCACAGGTTCCGCCGGCCGTCACCGTCGAAATCCACGGCGTAGGCACGATAGCTTGAGGGAATGAATTGTGGTAGACCCATGGCACCGGCGTAGGAACCCTTCAGCCCTAAGGCATCGATGGATTCCTCCCGGGCCAGGAGTAGGAACGCTTCGAGCTCCTTGCGGAAGAAGTCTGCCCGTTCAGGATAGGAGAAACCCAGGGTGCTTAGGGCGTCGATCACTCGGTGCTTGCCCAGGTTACTTCCGTAGTTGGTCTCGACGCCGAGGATGGCAACGATGATCTGTGGCGACACCCCATAGACCGCCTGCGCACGTTCCAGGAGACCGCGGTTCTCGTGCCAGAACGCAGCACCGCCTTGGATCCGTTTGTCGGTGAGGAAGACCAAGCGGTATTTATACCAGGGCTTGGCCTCGATAGGACGGCGGATAGCATCCATCACCTCTCGACTATAGCGGGCCTGCCCCATGAGGGTTACGAATTCGCTCTTGTCGAAACCATGTCTGCGGACCATTTCGGAAACGAAGCCTTCGGTACCCGCACGATATCTCGCCGGTTCTTCCGCCGCCGCAGTCAGGAACACTAAGCCCGCGAGCATCCCGCACCACCAACGAATTAATTGCATCATTTAAATTCCTAGACACACCTGCGTGCAACTAATTGGAAACAACATTCAGTACAAACTACGAATCACGCAAATCGGATGATTTGTGCCCACGGGAACATTCGCGTCGATTCGCATGATTCGTAGTTAACTAAATTCCCTGCGTACCCTTTCTCTGCGTCCCCGGCATCTCCGCGATTCAAGTGGAGAGTAGGAATCCAAGCTGAGCTTCAAGTGCAACTTGGCGAATAGTACGAAACCTTACTTAGGAAGGAAGCAATTTTCTGTGCGTATGGATGGACATCAGGATGCCAAAACCGGCCATGATGGTCACCAGGGACGTGCCTCCGTAGCTCACCAGGGGGAGGGGTATGCCGACGATCGGTAAGAGTCCAGCGACCATGCCAGTGTTGACGAACAGGTAGATGAAGAAGATCAGGGTGAGCCCGCCGCTGAGCAACCGCCCATAGGTATCCTGGGCTTGGGTGGCGATATAGAGTCCGCGCGCGATGATAAACAGGTAGATTGCCAGTATCGCCAGGATACCGGTCAGCCCGAACTCCTCGCCGAGGACCGCAAAGATGAAGTCCGTTGAACGCTCGGGCAGAAACTCTAGACGGGATTGGGTTCCGTTGAGCCAACCCTTACCATAGAGACCGCCAGAGCCGATAGCAATCTTGGCTTGGATGATATGATAGCCGGAGCCTAAGGGATCGCCCTCCGGGTTGAGGAAGCTGAGTACCCGCTGCTGCTGGTAAGGATACATGAAATACCAGAGCAGGGGGGCAAGGGCCGCCATGCCTACCCCTAGCAAGGCGATCAGTCGCCACGTAAGTCCCGCCAGGAAGAGCACCATCATGCCGGCACTGGCCACCAGTAATGCCGTGCCGAGGTCCGGCTGACGGGCAATCAGGAGCACCGGAACAGCGGTCAGCACCACCGTCCATAGGATCCGGAGCCCACTGGGGGGCAAAGGCCGCTTAGTGAGATACCAGGCAAGCATCATGGGAACCACGACCTTGAGCACCTCAGAGGGTTGGAAGCGCATGACCCCTAAGTCCAGCCAACGCTTAGCACCCTTACCGACTTCTCCCATCACCAGAACACCTACCAGCATCGCCAGTCCGATGCCGAACAGGGGCAGCGACCAGCGTTGCAGTTTCAAGGGTGGTATCTGGGCGACGACGATCATGACCGCGAAGGCGATCCCAAATCGGATCAGCTGTCGATAGAACTTGTTCAGGTCCTGATCGGTGGCGCTGAAGAGCACCAGTAGTCCATAGCCGCACAAGAGCAATAGGGCAGCCAGCAGGGGCAGGTCCAGGTGCATCCGGACGGGAAGAAGGGCCCGAATTCTCCTCGGAATACCGTCGATGCCTGTAGCAAAGGCGTTATTGTTCATCCACAAATTCCCCTGCCGCGGTGAGGGATGGCATACGCAGCAGATAGCTATCCATGACCCGCCGAGCGATCGGTGCCGCCACTGCGCCCCCGTGACCACCATTCTCTACGAGAACCGCCACGGCGATGCGTGGGTCTTCCACCGGCGCGAAGGCCACGAACAGGGCATGGTCGCGCATGTGTTTGGCGACTTCGGATTCGCGATAACGTTCCTCCTGCTTGATATTGAAGACCTGAACGGTACCCGTCTTACCCGCAATGTCGTAGGCGTTGGTGCGGATGCGCCTGGCCGTGCCGCGTTTGTTCCTCACAACCTTTACCATGGATGCGATCATGTCGTCGAAGTGGTGGGACGAGACCGGAAGCTGCCGGACCTGTGCCGGGAATTCGCGTTCCGCCGCCGAACCAGGTGCTCCGGTTGCACGGACGACACGTGGCCGTATGAAACGACCGCGGGCCGCCACCGCCGACGTCGCGACGGCAAGCTGTAGGGGCGTAGCCAAAAAAGGACCCTGCCCAATACCCACCAGCAGTGTTTCCCCGATAAACCAGGGCTGACTGCGTGTGCTCATTTTCCATTCCCTGGATGGCAGCAAACCGCCGAGCTCGCCAGCAACATCGATACCGGTGCGTGCGCCGAAACCAAACTCGGCCAGAAAATCGTGTAGCCGGTCGATCCCCATGACATAGGCCAGCTTATAAAAGTAGACATCGCAGGACTGGATAATCGCTTTCTGCAAGGTCACGGCTCCATGACCCCAGCGATTCCAGCATCGATACCTGCGGCTGTGTCCGGGGAGCCGATAATAGCCGGGACACCACTTGGCTCCGGTCAGACTTCCGGTCCCGGTCTCCAGTCCACCGAAGCCGATAAATGGTTTGATCGTGGATCCCGGTGGATACTGGCCGCAGACAGCCCGGTTGAACAGGGGCTTGTCGAGCGAGTCGCGCAGGGTCTTGTAGTCCGCCGAGCTGATGCCGTTCACGAAGAGATTGGGATCGAAGCTGGGACGGCTGACTAGAGCCAAGACCCCACCCGTGCGCGGATCGATTGCTACCACCGCGCCGCGATGATCGCTCAGAGCGGCATATGCATCCTGCTGTAGTCGGGAGTCCAGGTAGAGCTGCAAGTGCTGTCCCGCTTTCGGTAGGTACTGCTCCAGCACCCGCAGGACCCGGCCTTCGACGTTCACTCCCACCTGTCGGTATCCCACGGTGCCGTGCAGCAAGTCTTCGTGGGCCTGTTCCACTCCTCCCTTGCCGATGTGATTGGTCCCGGCATAGTTGGAGGCATTAATACGCTTGAGTTCCTGCCCATTGATCCTGCCGACATAGCCTAATACATGGGCCGTGTACTCGCCGAGCGGATAGGTACGCAACAGCCGGGCGCGAACAGCGACCCCCGGAAAGCGGTGACCCTTGACGACAAACCGGGCGACCTCTTTCTGAGTCAGGTTGGTATAAATGGGAATCTCCTCGAAACGGCGCCGCTGTTTACGTATGCGAGCAAAACGTTTTAGATCCGTTTCCCTGTTGATGAGTCTTCCGATCTCGGCGATGGTAACGTCTAGGTTCTGAATCTCTTCGGGAATAATTTCCAAAGAGAGGGAAGAGTAATTGTCCGCCAGCAGGATTCCATTGGCGTCGTAAATCAATCCCCGCGTGGGGGGAAGGGGCTCGAGCCTGACCTGATTGTAGTGGGACAGGGTAGATAGGTGCGCATAGTTTCCGATCTGCAGCTGGACTAGCTTTGCGATCACGATGAGCATAGCCACCAGCACCAAAACGCCGGCAATGACAATGCGTTGGGTAAAGAGCCGGCTCTCCCCGGAGTGGTCCTTGAGGATCAGCTCCACCATCGTTCCGGCTCCGCAGTCTCAGGTTATAGCGAAACGTCGGCTTAGGTTCCCCAGCAGGATGGATACCCAAGGCCACAGCAGCATGCCGACGAAGGTCGGTATCCAGTATGCAAGGGTTGGCGTGGGTTGACCGGTAGCTCCATGGATCCAGAGGGAAAGCAGACGTTCCACCAGCAGCAGCACCCACACGGACATGGCCTGCTGAAGGATAGGAAATACGCGGATTCGACGATGCAACTCTAGCACGAGATAAACGGGTACGGACAGACTCAGCGCATGTTGGCCGAGCACGGTTCCCGTGATGATGTCCAACACCAGTCCCACTCCCCAGGCCCAGAATATTCCCACCCGGGTCGGCAAGGCCAGGGCCCAATAAATCAACGTCAATGCCATCCACTGAGGACGGAACTCGTCAGCCCACTGGGGCAAAGGCAGAATGGTCAGGACCAGAGCGGTACTAAGGGTGATCAGAATCACACCGGTCCCATTGCGTGGGGATCCATTCACGGCGCTTTTCGGACCTTCTCGCCGGTATCTAGGTCCAGGGGCCAGACCAACAGGACCTCACGGCTACGGCCCAGATGCGTGCTGGGTTCGGCGATAACGGTGGCGAACGGCTTGCCGGACTCCTGGCGAACCTCGGCGACCTGTGCTACTGGATAACCAGGTGGGAAATGACCACCCAACCCCGATGTCACCACTAGATCCCCGGCTCGCACATCGGCGTTTTTCGGCAAGTGAGACAACTCCAAGCGGTTGATGAATCCTGTACCCCGGGCTACGGTACGCAACCCATTGCGGTTGATCTGCACTGGCAGCCCATGGCTGGCATCGGTAATCAAGAGGACGGTCGCTGACAAAGGGTCGACCCGCACCACCTGTCCCATGACGGCGTTGGCGTCGAGGACGGGTTGACCGACGAAGACCCCCGAGGAGGCACCCCGGTCGATCATTACCTGCTGTCGATAGGTATCCAGATCAACGGCCATGAGCTCGGCGATGAGCACGCGATCCCCCATCCTCAATGAAGCTCCCAGCAAATCTCTCAGGCGTACGTTCTCCGCTTCCAGCGCCTCGGAGCGTTGCAGCCGCGCTTTGAGCTCTAGATTGTCCCGGTATAAGGACCGGTTACGACGGCGTAGTTCTTCTCTCTGAATGAGGTGATCTCGCATTTTCCGGGCAAAGCTGCTCGGAAGGCCAGCCACATAATGCACCGGATGGACAACAACGGAAAGCGTAGAGCGCAGCGGATCCAGATGTTGGTAGCGGTGATCCGCCACGACCAGCCCGATAGCGATCACCGTCGCTAACAGGATACGGAAGGAAGGCGAAGGGCCACGTACGAATAGGGAGTTAATGGTCAGTTCCCAGCACGGAGCAGTTGGGACCGAGGAAAACCCGTGCCGACGGTGTAGTCTCGGTCGAGACTTTGGCCGATTACTCCATCACGGCGAATAGATCTAGACTGCGCTCGTTGGCCGTTTCCAGGGCATACCCGCCGCCGCGTGCGACACAGGTCAGGGGGTCATCAGCAATCAGCACCGGGAGCCCCGTCTCTTCCTCCAAGAGGCGGTCGATGTTGGCAAGCAAGGCACCACCGCCGGTAACGACGATGCCCCGCGCGGCGACGTCGGCACCCACCTCCGGAGGAATCTGCTCCAGGGCCGTTTTTACTGTCTCGATGATACCCGCCAAGGGTTCCTGCAAAGCCTCCAGGACCTCGCTGCTGTTCAAGGTGAGGCTGCGGGGGACACCCTCGGCCAGATTGCGGCCTACGACCTCGATCTCCCCCATCTCGCCGCCGGGGTATGCAGAGCCGATCTCGTACTTGATACGCTCGGCAGTGACCTCACCGATCAGGGCACCGTAGTTACGACGCACATAAGCGATGATGGCATCATCGAAGCGATCACCACCGATGCGCACTGAATGCGAATAGACGATACCGTTGAGTGAAGTGACTGCTACCTCCGAGGTGCCGCCCCCGATATCCAGCACCATAGAGCCACGCGCTTCGTCCACGGGCAGTCCCGCGCCGATGGCCGCAGCCATTGGCTCTTCGATCAGAAAGGCTTCGCGGGCACCAGCACCAGCGGCAGACTCCTTGATGGCCCGACGCTCCACCTGGGTGGAGCCGCAGGGGACGCAGATCAGCACCTGCGGACTGGGCCGGATGATCCGGCTCTCGTGGACCTTGTGGATGAAGTATTGCAGCATCTTCTCCGTGACCGTAAAGTCGGCGATGACACCGTCCTTCAAGGGCCTGATAGCGGTGATATTCTGCGGGGTACGGCCCAGCATCCGCTTTGCCTCATTGCCAACCGCTGCAACCGACTTGGATCCTCCCGGCCCCCGGCGGATCGCCACCACCGATGGCTCATTAAGCACGATCCCCCGTCCACGGGTATAGATAAGCGTGTTGGCGGTTCCCAGATCGATCGATAGATCATTGGAAAACATCCCTCGAATGCGTCGGAGAAACATCAAGCAGTCACCTTGGGAGGAGAAACGGGAATTGCAGCGGACTTCCCAAAGATTCCGACGGCTAGAATGCTAAGCTGCCCGGACTCCACAATACAGGAGCACAAATCCCGAGTTCGTTTTTACTTGCAGGAGTCTTAAAGAAAAATCCCTCCACAGAATTTCTCAACAGAAAAGCCGAAATTAGGGCTCCGATTTCGTCGCACCGACGGTTAACCACAGCGACCAAGCTTACAAAACTTGAGTAAGCTAAAGTAATCTAGCAATACAACATCGAATGAGCAAGGTTTGGATTTCCGGCTATGCATGGGCGTCGCTCATCTGATGTGTCATTCTTCAAGGCTATTTTATATCCCGTCTACCCCGTATGGTCGGCGAGGTCCTGCTGCGCCACGGGCTTGCATCACTTTCGGAAGGTTCCAATGTTGCTTGATCGTACCGACGTCGAGAAAATCGCCCAGCTCGCGCGACTTGCCGTTTCCGAGGCGGAGAAGGAAGGCTACGCCGTTGATTTGTCGAAGATCCTGAATCTCGTGGAGCAAATGAACGCGGTGGATACCGACCAGGTCACGCCCCTGGCCCAACCCCTGGACATGGTACAACACCTGCGACCAGATGAGCCTACCGAGGCTGATCAGCGCGATCTGTTTCAGCGCATCGCTCCGGCGACTGAAGCGGGCCTGTACCTAGTCCCGAAGGTCATCGAAGTATAAGGATTAGGTAGGGAAAAGCCATAGATAATCTGTTCCTGGGCAAATCCAATTTAGGTGGCGATCGACAAAAAATTGTCTGTGATGCATTAGAGTTGGCTTAATCGGCAACCGTCCCGGTCGGTGTGTAGAAGCGACGGC
>Ga0066188_1000012_pt1 | contig 37208 bp, 29 predicted proteins | sample WorMetHERISLAND2_FD_61185 | JGI IMG/M metagenome (GOLD analysis project Ga0066188, IMG submission 61185) | Marine gutless worms symbiont microbial communities from Max Planck institute for Marine Microbiology, Germany - Olavius loisae HERON... | ecosystem: Host-associated > Annelida > Digestive...
ACAGACTGGACCGCTTTTCAAGCCAAAAATCACTTAAGCTATTGTCTTCTCTGATTTCTGACAGGACATTGCTGGAGTCAATTCAGAGCAAAACACGGCAACCAGATCATAACTGGCTACTAGCTTCGCTATCCCCAGCACTCGGACTTCGGCAATCCCTGCCGGAATAACAAAGGTGAGGTTCTGAGGTTCAGACGCTTATTCAGCAGGGTGTAGCCTCTGGGTTCTACGTCTCTGCAGTTCAAGCCGACTTGCTTAACCTGCGTGTTCTTCGCACCTTTTTGCAGTTCGAGTTTCAAGTCCGATACTCGGCATTGATGCGCACGTAGTCACAGGAGAGGTCGCAGGTGAGTACCTCAGTTGCAGCCTCACCGCGGCCAAGAGCCACCCTGATCTCGATTTCGTCCTTTTCCAAGACCGCCTGTCCCGCGGCCTCGCTGTAGTCCGGATCCCGTCTACCCCGGCTTACGACACACAGGTCGCCAAACCAGATGCGTACGGCCGTGATGTCAAGCTGGTCCACATCTGCGCGCCCGACAGCAGCTAGGATGCGTCCCCAGTTGGGGTCGGCAGCGAACAGGGCTGTCTTGACCAGCGGGGAATGGGCGATGGTATCGGCCACGCGGCGTGCCTCGGCGGCGTTCAGGGCCGCTTCTACCCGTATTTTCACTAGCTTGGTAGCGCCCTCACCGTCGCGCACGATGGCGGTAGCCAACTCCTGGCAGACCGCCTCCACCGCAACACGAAAGGCTGCAACATCCGGTGATCTCGGATCGTCCAACGGCTCGTTGCCCAGAGTGCCCGCAGCACCCAGCACACAGGCATCGTTGGTGGAGGTATCTCCATCCACGGTGATGGTATTGAAGGAGACATTCACCGCGTCGCGCAGGCACTCCTGTAACAGGGCCTGATCCACCGCTAAGTCGGTAGCAAGAAAAGCGAGCATAGTGGCCATATCTGGGCGGATCATGCCAGCGCCCTTAGCCATACCTGAGACTACCGCAGTACGCCCGGCCACGGAAAAGCGACGCGTAGCAAGCTTGGGCAGGGTATCAGTGGTCATGATAGCCCGTGCCGCTTCGGGCCAAGCAGCCTCGCACTTCCGCTCCAGTGCTGTTGGTAACGCCGCCTCCAGCTTCGCTAGGGGAAGGTTTTCGCCGATGACGCCGGTAGAGAAGGGCAACACCTCTTGGGTATGACAACCGGCCAAAGCGGCAAGCGCGGCACAGCTGGCTACGGCATCTGCAAGCCCCTGCTCACCAGTGCCCGCGTTGGCGTTACCCGAATTGATGAGCAGATAACGGGGCGATGCGGCTGCCAAATGATACTTGGCCACCACCACAGGAGCGGCGCGGAAGGCATTGCGCGTGAAGACCGCCGCGCAGTGCGTATCTTCAGGAAACGCCATGAGCGCCAAATCGTCTCGGCCCTGATAGCAAATTCCAGCCGCCGCCGCTGACAAGCACACGCCGGGGACGGATCGATATGAGCTTGTGTGATCGGTCATCCGGTGAGCACCTCTTAACCGTCGGTTGCTAGCATTACTTCTCGCATCAATCACGGAAACCTCATCGGTAAAATGACGACCCACAGCAATTCTGAACTATTTGCCGTTGTCCGGGGGAAAAAGAGCCTCCCTGCGTCGGAACAAGTTTGACATGGTTACAGTTCGACGCCTAACGGCTTGTCGATCTCCTGACACTGCCTAGCCCATGGGCCCGGGTTCAGAGACGAACCCGGTTTTCCCCTACCTCCTGACAATTGTCCCCTGCCCTCTCTCCAATTGATATCCGTGCCAACATCTTAACGTAAATCCACACCCATACTATCCCTAATTACGAATGCGTGATCCGAACCGGCCTTGAATTTGCTATGCTTGCGCTAAGATCATAATAATTCGGTGGGTGTTTCTAATCCGCTGGCCATGTCATTACTCCCTGTCTCTTCTACGCGAACATTTGTGTGCGGTTGGGTATTGCTCTTTATCGTCTGCCTTCTGGTCGCATTGCTCGGACCGGTTTGGGGAGGTTCATGGACTGGCACCCTCCAAGATGGCAGCATGCTGAGGGTGGACCCAGATTCCCATCGCGCCATGCGCTATTACAAAGGTGACGTGATCCCCTTGTGGGACGGTATCCACAGGCTCAAGGACGGGTCGGTGGTCACTATCCGTGACGGCCAGGCAGTACCCACCGAGGCGATGATGGACAGCTGGGTCGGAGAATCTGGCTTCGAGCCGAGTATGCACACGCGCTATTGCAACCAGCTGGTGCGCAAAGTCTGCGGTTTCCACGACGAGTGCCGCCATAGCCAACCCTGCATTTTGGCCCGTCAGCTGCTGAGCATGGAGCGCAAGCAACAACGTCGAACGCCTGTAGCCTCCGGATCCTGGCCGCATGTCCCGTCAAGCGATGAATGTCGGGACGCTCTAGTGAACTCAGCCTTTTCGGCCTGTGGTTCCTCCACGCCAGGGTCGGAGCAAACGGTCTGTAGTAAGCTGGTGGAGAGGGTGTGCGGAAACGCAGACCAATGCGCGGCCCACAAGGCCTGTAATCCCACGCGTCAGCTTCTGCAAATAGAGTCCGATGAGCGAATCCAAAGGCCCTGACGCGGACGGGTGCCGAATGTGAAAAGGCAATGGACGCTGCCTTCTTCGAGCCTTGCTCTAGTAGTACAGCAGTGCCGAAGTACTGGTAACATGAGGAAGCATTCTTTTTCCGCTAAATGAAGGTTCTTGATCCGTTGTATTGGTTTGCGGATAACCTTTCTGTGAGGTTCCTGTTCACTACAGCGGGGGTTGAACAATTATTGTGACGGGTGTTATCCAGATTCCTCAGTCTACTCGGCATAGCCCGAACCGGTACCTTCGCGGGAGTCGCGAGCAAAGTAGCTTACCTTGCCTGTCGGGATGACCGTGATGCCGGACTCGGAGACGGTAAAGCGCCGGCAGTCCGCCGCCGCATCGAACCCCAAGCGTTCTCCAGCCTCGATCTTGTTGTGACGATCAACAATAACACGCCGTAGGCGTGCCCCTTTGCCGATGCGCACATAGTCCATGACGATACATTCATCAAGCTCCACATCCTCCTCGATCACGGCCTCCCGGCGGATGATGGAGTTGCTGATACGCACGCCGTCGTGGATCACCGTCGCCGCGCCGAGCAGGCAGTTGCATAGTTTCCCGCCTAGGACCCTAGCTACGGGGCCCTGGTAGCCGCTCGAGTATACGGGCCAGTGGGGATTGAACAGATCGAAGATCGGTTCGGCGCCCAGGACGTCCTTGTGGGCCTCGAAGTAGGCATCGATGGTACCCACATCGCGCCAGTAAACGGGTTGCTCATAGGGCTTGACATTCGGAATCTCGTTGGTCGCGAAATCATAGGCGAACAGCCGGTGGGTCTCAAGCAAGCGGGGCAGGACATGACCCCCGAAATCGGTTTCCCCCTGCTTACGGGATTCCTCCAAGGCCTCCAGCAGGACTTCCACATTGAAGATGTAGTTCCCCATGGAGGCAAAGGCTTGGGTAGGGTTACCCGGCATAGGGACGGGGTTGTCCGGCTTTTCTTGGAATTGCCAGACGCGGCTGTCCGGACCGGTGGCAATGACACCGAAGCCCGCAGCTTCTTGCAAGGGGACGGGGAGGGCGGCGATGGTTACATGGGCATTACGCTCCTGATGGAAGTCGACCATCTGTCGGATGTCCATTCGGTAGATGTGGTCAGCACCGAAGATGGCGACCAGGTCGGGCCGGTGTTCCTCGATGAGATCAATGTTTTGATGCACCGCATCGGCGGTACCTTGAAACCAGTTTTGCTCGCCGGTCCGCATCTGGGGTGGGACTACGGTGACGAACTGCTCGTGCATCAGCGGGGAGATGGTCCACCCCTTGCGTACATGCTCAATCAAGGACTGGGATTTATACTGTACCAGCAGATAGATAGTCCGAATCTGAGAGTTTACCAGGTTGCTCAACACGAAGTCCACGATCCGGTAGCGGGCACCGAAGGGTACCGATGGCTTTGACCGGGCCGTAGTCAACGGTTGTAAGCGGGAACCCTGGCCACCAGCCATGACGAAGGCGATGATTCGACCAGTAGACATGTTTTCTCCTCGCACTTGGATGCCAGCACGGCGTCGGCTTCTATGCATCCTCGCTTCAAGACTTCGCCAGCAGCGAAAACCGAATGGGCTGGTCAGCCCAGTTGACTCAAGACAGCATAGAAGCAGCATCTTGCCTGCACAAGCTCTGATCTTCTGGCATCTCAGGTGGGCATAAATGGGAAATGGATACAGGAGACCAGAAGGGCTGGAAGCCCGACCCTATCAGGGATGGAAAAGAGACCATTTTCCTGATATACACCAGCCGATCCGGTGGTTGAAACAATGGAGAATGATTAATATTGATTCCACCCGCCGAAACGGCGGACGTGTTCCGTATGGCCTGTCAAGGGCTGGAATCGGCCCTCCTCATTCTGATCCAGGTGCGCGTCGTTCTTGCCAAGTCTGTAATCCGGTCACGTCAGTTGGAATTTCAGCGAATACTCCCCGCCATCGACGAGCGGGGTCGACCCAATCCGTTCCCTAGGAGACTTTAATATGAGCGATGCACTGAATTATCTGCTCAAGGTCCGCCCTGATGCTATGGGTACCTATTTCAAGTTTCTCAAAAAGGCTGGAGATCACCTGAATCCTCGCACACGCGATCTAATCTCCATTATCACCAAGGTGGCTGTCAAGACCGAACTCGGATTTCGACAGTACCTTACACGGGCATTGCGCAATGGCGCCACGCCCCAGGAGGTAATCGACGCTTTGCTAATGGCCTTCCCAGTCCTGGGTCTAGCTAAAATCGTCTGGGCTACCGATATCCTGCTTGACATGGATATCCCCGAGTTCCGTCCGGAGAACCTGGATGCCGAGCCGTCCTGGCACCGACTCGGGGCCCTGGAGGAGTTGCCGGAAGAGGAGATCAGTTTTCTCGAGGTCGCGGGGCGTCACCTGTTCGTCTCCCTCACGAGAGACCGGATCAAGGTTTTCGACTCCCGCTGTCCCCATCAGGTAACGGATATCCCCCACCTCGCCTTGGAAGGTAGCAAGCTCACCTGCCCCAAGCACAACTGGGCTTTCGACGCCAAGACCGGCGAGTGCACACAAATCGGTAACCGACCCTTGCGGGAGTTCGAGCACAAGATCAAGGACGGTCAGTTGTTTGCCTATTGGTAGTTGCTAAAAAGGGAACCTTAAAAAACTCTGTTTTACAGAGGAAAATAACTTGGGTGTGGTCGAGAACGGATCTTGGAGCGGTTTGTCTGTCGTTCGTCGGTGAGCGGTTGATTGCGCTGACCTTATCTGGCGTGACTTTCATAGCCGACGTCCGGTCTCGAAGGGGAGAACCTCCCCGTTCTTGATCTGCCGGTTCTCCTCGGCGAGGTTACAGAGGGTCTACAAGGTCAGTATCTTGCAACAGCAACACAACACGAAAAGAAAAACCGCGATTCACATGAACCCTCTTAGGTCGAATCGTGCGGATCAGCGCGATTCATAGTTTTCCCTTCAAGTCAGTCGGAGCTTGTAGATTTGGACGTCAAAGGCACCCAGAGTCGGGTGCACATACCTGACGAGGGCATGGCAAACAGCCAAGCTGGTCATCAGGTTGGTTGTTCAATACCGAAAACACCTGCGAGAATTTGCGGACTTGAAACCCCAGCGCTCCAAACGAAACCGTGTCTGATAGAAACACTAGGCCCGAATGGGCACCGAAAGATGCCGGCAAGGCGTTTGCCAGTCAAGTAATAGGCGGCGTCTCAGGCGGGCATAACGGCATGCCAGGTATGGCCAGAAGCCAACCCCGACCCGGTGCCGGCGTTCCGCGCCGCCGTCGCCTCAGCGTAGACGAGTATGTAGACGGCGTGTTAGCCGGTGATCGCAATGTGCTCGGCCAAGCCATCACCTTGGTGGAGAGCAACGCCCACACCCACCTAGAGCTGTCTCAGGAGGTATTGCGCCGACTGCTCCCCTATGCGGGGCGGTCCATTCGGGTCGGCATCACCGGCGTGCCCGGCGCGGGTAAGAGTACTTTCATCGAGACCCTAGGTCTACACCTGTGCGAGCAAGGCCATCGGGTAGCGGTATTGGCGGTAGACCCTAGCAGCAAGGTCACCCGCGGCAGCATCCTCGGAGATAAGACCCGTATGGAGCAGCTCTCCCGCCATGGGGAGGCCTTTATTCGCCCTTCCCCGTCCTCGGGGACCCTAGGCGGAGTGACCCGCAAGAGCCGCGAGACCATCCTGGTGTGTGAGGCTGCAGGCTTCGACGTGATCCTAGTCGAGACGGTGGGCGTGGGACAGAGCGAGACTACCGTCCGCTCCATGGTCGATTTCTTCCTGCTGCTGCTGATCGCGGGCGCTGGCGACGAGCTACAGGGTATCAAGAAGGGCATTATGGAGCTAGCCGACGCCCTACTGGTTAACAAGGCTGACGGTGACAACAAGCCCTACACCAAGGCCGCCCAACTGGAATACAACCGCGCCCTCCACTACCTTGCACCAGCCACCGACGGCTGGCAGACCCGAGCCTATGCCTGTTCCTCGTTGACCGGCGAGGGTATCCCCGAGCTCTGGGCCGTGGTCGATGCCTTCCGCAAACAAACCACGGACTCAGGTGTCTTAGAGAAGCGTCGGCGTGCCCAAACCCTGGACTGGGTCTACTCCATGGTTGAGGAACACCTGCGTTCAAGCTTCTTCCAACACGCAGGAGTCGAGCAAATCCGAGCTGAGATAGAACACCAAGTCATGTGGGGCCGCCTGCCACCCACGGCCGCGGTCCAACGCCTTATCGCCCAGTTTGAGGGCAATGACGGCAATTCATGAGCTGCAAGCAAGACTTGTGGTGTAGATTTTGGCACCAGCTTGGAGGAGTACAAGTGAGAACTATTGGCATAAACAGGGTTGGTCCTGAATTGGTCGATTCCATAAGAGTGATGTTTACCCCATTACCAAATTTGGCACACCTATTGGATTGAGATTTATTGAGTCCACGGGATTTCTTGAAGATTTATTGGGGAAAATAGATATTTTAACGCCGGTAGGATTGAAAAGCATCTGTAATCCGAGGATTCTCCAAAAAATAGAGGAATCAAAGGGAATATCTATACCAAGATCCACACCAATCTCAGTAACGAAGCATTTTAAGCTCTTGTATGGATAAAGCAAACTCGGAATTTGACGTACCGTATCAGGTAGTGGTTGATATAGGTGAGTGGGATATTAGCCAACAGATGGCAACAATTTAGGTATTGTAGCGGTGCAGGAAGAATCTTAAACAAATCTCATGCATGCAACTGCATTTAGAAAAGGATTAAGGTCTTACGTATGAAGCGTGCCAAATGCTAGCGTCAGGCATTGTTCTACCGCTCAACATGGGTTGTATTGCCTATCTATAGTTGCTGAAGACCGTGGCTTCTTTATACGCGGGTGGTCTGCGATCCCAAAGTGTCCGGCACATATCTTCACTCCGATCACCGCAGGTATAAGCCACAACTCTGTTGTAGCTTATCTATTTAACGCGATCCAAACCCAGATTTAGATGACGGTTCTGAATACAAACGCGCATAGTTCATCCACCTCTAAAACTGGTAGATGCTTGAGATCAACGGGTTTCTACATGGTTTCATAGAGGTGGCAGCTGTTAAGTTTTTTAACCATGCACCCAACATCTGTTGACAGACCCCATAGGTCCGTTCGATCCCGCACGCGCTCGACCGTTCTTGATAAGCTTTTATAACAAGTTCTATTTCTCTTCCATATATCGCTCTCGGGTCTCAAGTACACCATAAGCACTAGTGGATTACAATATCAATTTATGCCATTTTTGACAATTTCCTTGCTATGACATTTACAGCAAGTATGTACTTTCGTTCCAACAGTTATCGTAAAAAACCCTTTGTTTTAATTAGCACTAAAGACGTTTATTCAAACCCTACTGTGTTCTTCTGGGAAGGGTTGTTGGAATTCAGTACTAGATGAATAGTAAAAACCGTAGAAGTCTGAGCGATTACGAACGAATTACTCTACTCTATCACTCTGAAATATACTACTACCCCTCCCAGCACTTCCTCTGCACCCTCAGCGTCTCTGTGGTTCATTGTCAAGATGATGTTTCAGTAGTGATTACTATTTGGTAGACCTGGGGGCTAGGTGCTGGCCAAGCTGTAGTACAATTAACCTTCATTATGCTGGAGAAAAGGTTGATTACATGAGGCGTCCCAGATTACCCGTACTGCCTATGACAGGATCCGAACGGCGAGCGGCTGTAGGGTTGGCGGGGATCTTCGCACTGCGCATGCTGGGCCTGTTCCTGATCCTTCCGGTCTTCGCCCTGTATGCCCGAGGTATGCCTGGAGCGACCCCGCTATTGATTGGGATCGCCGTCGGCGCTTACGGTCTCACCCAGGCCGTGCTCCAGATTCCGTTTGGCATGCTTTCAGACCTTATCGGCCGCAAGCCAGTGATCTTCGGTGGGCTGATCCTGTTCGCGCTTGGCAGCCTGGTGGCGGCATTGGCGGAGGACATCGGGGGTGTAATCGCTGGGCGGGCACTGCAAGGCAGCGGGGCCATCGCCGCCGCAGTCATGGCCCTGGCGGCGGATCTTACCCGGGAGGAGATTCGTACCCATGCCATGGCGAGTATCGGGATAAGTATCGGCGTTGCCTTCGCGCTGGCCCTCGTGCTGGGGCCGATGCTAGGGCACTGGATCGGCTTAGTGGGTATCTTCTGGCTCACTGCCGGGCTGGCCGTAGGCGGTATGCTAATCTTGGCCCTGGTGGTTCCGACCCCTGATCGCTCTAGCGTGCACCGGGATGCAGAGCCGGTCGCGAGCCAGCTAGGGCAGGTTCTGCGGACTCGGGAACTGGTGCGTCTGGATCTGGGGGTGCTGATCCTGCATATGATGATGACGTCTCTGTTCCTGGTGATACCCTTGTCACTGGTGGAACAGGGTCTGGGTGCCGCCCATCATTGGTGGGTCTATTTGCCGGTGCTGCTCTTGTCCATGGGCGCGATGGTACCCTTCATTATTCAGGCAGAGAGGAGGGAACGCATGAAGCCAGTCTTTCTCGGGGCAGTGCTGGTCCTAGCCCTGGTGCTCGCTGGGTTTTATCTGCTCGACGCCGGGTTGCCGTCATTGGTGTTGTTTCTGTTCCTTTTCTTTACCGCCTTCAATCTGTTGGAGGCCACCCTGCCGTCCCTTATTTCCAAGCTCGCACCCGCCGATGCCAAGGGTACCGCCATGGGTGTATTCGCGACTTCGCAGTTCGCCGGGGCCTTCGGTGGTGGGTTCCTGGGTGGTTGGATGCATCAGGCCTACGGGATGGATGCGGTCTTTCTGTTCTTTGCGGCGATAGCGGTCATTTGGTTCCTGATAGCTCGGTCTATGGTCAATCCACGTCCCGTCAGCAACCAGGTCGTGCGTATCGGTTCTGGAACGGAAGCGGAGGGTGCCGATCTACAGCTCCGCCTCCTGAAGATTCCGGGGGTGGAAGAGGCAGTGGTGGTTATGGACGAAGGGCTTGCCTATCTCAAGGTGGACAAACGTTGTCTCGATTGGGCAGAATTGAAAATTCATACGTTGCGCCCGGGATGAAACGTTGCCGGTTACAGACTAGACCGTGGACGGAGCGGCCACGACAACCGATTGTTCGTGGAAGCGATTTTGTAGTTGGCCTTGTAGTTGGCCTGCTCAGGGTGCACCGTGGCGTGATCTAATTTATAAACTGGAATAGCGTATACCAGCGCTTGGCACATTGGCAGAAGCGTGGTGTGTGGTCCGAAGTGTTCGAGGAGTTAGCAAAGAAATCTGATACTGAAGAAGTTTTCATTGATAGTATAGCGATCGAGGGCCATCAGCACGCGGCCGGTACACTAAAAAGCAGTTCCCAGGCGATCAGTCGCCTCTGTAGGGGGGGTGGGAAGCCGGTGAGGCGTCTGCCCATCTGCGATGTGACCGCAGGCCAAAGCAACGGCTCTGGCCTTGAGGTTAAAAAGGTAGTCGCCGATAAGGCCTACGATGCTTGGGTCTTGGATCTGAGTAAATTCGCAGTCATGGGGGAGGGCATATGGCATCGAGAGGGGTTAACAAAATCATCCTGATCGGTAATCTGGGTGCCGACCCGGAGGTTCGCTATACGCCCAGCGGCGCTGCCGTCGCCAATGTGCGGCTAGCGACCAGCGAGTCCTGGAAAGACCGGAATACCGGCGAAACGCAGGAGCGTATCGAGTGGCACCGGGTGGTCTTCTTCGGGAGGGTAGCCGAGATCGTCAAGCAGTATCTACACAAGGGGTCCAGGATCTATGTGGAGGGCAAGCTGCGGACCCGTAAATGGCAAGGGCAGGACGGACTGGATCGCTACAGCACCGAGGTCGTAGTTGACATAAACGGCACCATGCAGATGCTTGACAGCCGTAGCGGGGACTCGCCGGTGCCCTTCGCCGATGATCCGGGAGGACCAGCGCCGGGCGGTGGCGGCAGTTCTCAAGCGACTGCCGGCAGGGTCCCCCAGCCAGCCTACGAGCTGAATTCCGACGACGACATTCCATTTTAGTCTCCATACAAAGTATTCTAGTGACTGATGGTGCTAGCTTCATCGCTGCCAATTTCGTCCATTGTCCTATCAATGAGACAGATGTCCAGATTCTCAATCTAGATAAACTGAACCTACGCCGGTAATCTGGATACCCTGGCCCCGTTGTGGGGCAAGAGTACGCACGTCTTCGTTGAGGGCGATATCGGTGACCGCGACTTGGTGCGGTGCCTGTTCGATTGTGCCCGGGCCTATTGTGCCGGCCTTGGGATCTCCGGCAAGGCCAGCTTCCACTTCCTACGTATCTCCACCGACGAGGCCTATAGCTCACTGGGTCCTCCCGGGAAGTTCACTGAGACCACCCCCTACACGCCAAACTCACCCTACGCGGCCTCCAAGGCAGCCGCGGATTACTTGGTGCGAGCCTGGCACCACACTTACGGTCTGTCGGTGCTCACGACTAATTGCTCCAACAACTATGGTCCCTATCAGTTCCCTGAAAAACTGATTTCCGTGATGATCTTGAAAGCCCTTCGGGGGAAGCGATTGCCGGTCTACGGGGATGGATCCAATGTTGAGGGATTGGCTCTACGTTGCGGACCACTGTCGGGCTATCTGGCAAGTCTTAGAGGTAGGGCGTCCAGGCGAGGTCTACAGCGTGGGGAACGAGCGCAATCTACAGGTCGTCACCACCCTCTGTAGATTGCTGGACGAGCTTCTGCCCGATTCGCCCTACTGTCCCCATTGTCCCCATAGTCGGCTCCGGACATTCATTGCCGCCCGGCCAGGGCATGATACGCGTTATACCATCGACGCGCGCAAGCTGCGCTCAGAGTTGGGGTGGAAACCTCGGGAGGATTTCGAGAGCAGACTGTGGCAGACGCGGGTGTGGTATCTGGAGAATCAGACCTGGTGCAAGCGTGTCATGGATGGCAGCCAGCTAGAAATCCGCCTGGACTATACAGTACAGCCGGAACCTAGTGGATTGGCGTAAGCCTTCATCATCGGAAAGGCGTTCATCACCTCGCATCTGAGCTGCCTGATTCTGAGCGACAATATCTTTTATAGCTAGGGGCCTAGTCGCTCAGCTGCGGTCCGCAGCTGAGCAGGGGCAGAGGCCACCATGTTCGGGTACTGGGTCAGCAACCCACAACGCTACAGAGTTGCGAAATTCGACCCCGATAGGCATGTGGTTAGCCTAGAAGAAAAGCCAAGGCATCCGAAATCTAATTGCGCGGTGACCGGTCTCTACTTCATACAACCCATCAGGTGTGCGATCTGGCGACCGAGTTGTGGCCCTCCACCCACGGTAAGCTGGAGATCACGGATCTCAACAACCAGTATCTGGCGTAGGGGAAGCTGTTTCTGGAGAAGCTGGGGCAGGGTATCACCTAGCTGGATACCGGGACTCATGAATCACTGTTGCAGGTGGGAAACTTCATCGAAACCATTGAGCTGCGCCAGGGATTGAAGATTTTCTGCTTAGAAAGAGATCCCTTACCGACAGGGCTGGATCAATGTCAATCAGCTTGTAGTCATCGCCGATTCACTCACTAAGAGCAGATACGGCAACTATTTCTTCAAACTGTTGGCACGGAATGCCCAAGTTCTGTTGATATTTAACTCTAATCTAACTGTTTCTTCATGTGTTAAATGGCTATAACCCAAGCGGTCTGCACAGCGCGGCCCTATGTTAACAGTTTGATTATTCTAGGGTCTGTTGTGTAGTCTCTCCTAAATTCCTACACGACCTAGAAGCTCTTTTAGAAACCGGAATAGGCGTATATCAGCGCTTCGTACGTTGGCAGAAGCGTGGTGTGTGATCCAGAATGTTCAAGAAATTAGAAAAAGGCTCTGATTTTGAAGAGGTTTTCATTGATAGTACAGTGATCGGGGTTCACCGGAACACGGCTGGTGCACCCAAAAAAACAGCACCCAAGCGATCGGTCCCTTGTCGATGGGCTTGAAGAATCCGGTTCGGCATCTGCTCAGTGCCGGCAACACCTACGATATGACCCAAGCCAAGCCGTCGCTGGCTGGCCTTGGGGTTAAAAAACTAGTCGCCGATAAAGCCTACGATTCACGGGCCTTGATCAAGCTGATCCACGACCACGGAGTACAGGCGCTAATGCCGCCGCGCACTAACAGTCAACACACACGCGAGTTCAGTCCCCAGCTTTACAAACCTCATAACCCCGTTGAACGCCTTTTCAATCGCATCAAACACTTCCGGCGTGTCGCCACATGCTACGATAGGCTGGATGGGTGTTATCTCGTGTTCGTGATGAGGGCTTCGATCTTGATCTGTTTGGCTTAAAGGCCAACACGACCTAGCCTCGCGTCCTGTGCAGGCCAAGTGTTGAACAGCGCGCCGATCCGTTCAGGCTCCAGTAGATAAAGGGACCTAGGGGAATATGTCCGAGTTCAACCGTCCACCAGAAAGCTGCCTGCCACCCGAGCTAGCGGTGATTGTCCCTATCTACAATGAAGTCGGCAATATCGAGGTGCTCGCGGAGCGGCTGCGGCACAGCCTTCAAGGCTTGGATTGGGAGCTCATTTTCGTCGATGACAACTCCCCTGATGGTTCTGCCGACAAGGCACAAGAAATCGCCCGGCGCGACCGCAGGATACGGGTGCTCAGGAGGATTGGCCGGCGTGGACTTTCCTCGGCCTGCATCGAGGGCATGCTGGCCACGGTTGCACCCTATCTCGCAGTGCTCGACGGCGATCTGCAGCATGACGAAACACTGTTGCCATCCATGTTGCAGACCCTCAAGCGCGAAGGGCTTGATATCATCGTCGGCAGCCGGTACCTGGAGGGTGGCGGTCTTGGAACCTGGAACAGGCGACGCCGGTTCATGAGCCGGTTCGCAAGCCGCTTGGCCCGAACTTTGATCAAGGCGAATCTCAGCGATCCGCTGAGCGGATTCTTCATGCTGACCGCAACCCTCCTGCACAGCTGCATGCGCAACCTCAGCGGCATCGGATTCAAGATCCTGCTTGACATCTTCACCTCGTCGCCACATCCATTGTGTTTCCAGGAAATCCCCTATGTCTTTCGCGAGCGCAGGGCCGGTGAAAGCAAACTCGATAACGCCGTGCTCTGGGAATATCTGCTAATGTTGGTACAGAAAACTACGGGTTCCATAGTTCCGGTACGCTTCATCGGTTTTTCACTGATTGGCGGGTCTGGTATTATCGTGCACATGGTCATGCTCTGGGTCCTCTTTCGGCTGATAGGCGCTTCGTTCATGATCAGTCAATCCGTAGCAGCGCTGGTGGCGATGACCGCCAACTTCTTTCTGAATAATATGCTGACCTACCGCGATCTGCGCTTGTACCGGTGGCAGCTGCTCCGGGGCTGGTTATTCTTCATCCTCGCGTGCAGCATCGGTGCGGTCACGAATGTCGGAATTGCTACCTATTTGTTTCAGAGTAAATCCTATTGGGTGATATCGGCGTTTGCTGGCATTCTGGTCGGGGCGATTTGGAACTATGCCGTAACCGCAGTCTATACTTGGCACCATAAACCAAGTTGAACATGGCTTTCCACCCCAATCGTGAAACCTGGGTAGAGATGGATGAACTTGCAAATCACCGTCGACTTTGGCGTGTCGCATTCGACGCGCAAAAGCGCGTTGATCGTCTACTAGGCCAGTACCGGTACTTTAACCTAACTTACATCCACATTACCCCCTGAGCAATACTAACAAGCGCGGACCTTGCGTTAATATGTAGGCAGCATAGCTGCGTTGGGAAACGCCTAGGAGGCATAACGCAACATGACGCTAGGATTCCGTTTTAACCAATAATAGCTGCCGAGGTTGTAGGCCTTTCCGATTCCGGTCAGTCACCGATGAAGATTGTGCCCGCAATTCCAGACGCCTAGTCAGTGCAATGCAAGGCGTTCTTAGGGAGCTGGGTGTTCGCTTAAGAGGTGAGGTCATATCAAGGTTTCGTGGTATTGTCCCTGTAGGTTAGTCGTACATCTCGTCTACACACGGGTCGCTTGGTCCCCAGTGAGTTCTCCCCATCTGTTCAACTGTGCAATGAAGGTAGAGGTGATAGCCAAGCGGGGTAGCGCCGCCAGATAAGAATAACTATAGACTGGGCAGCTTAAGAGTCGATGCCTTTCTGTCTCGACATCGGATTCTACTGTATTTAGGTTCTGCCCAGGATCAAGCCCCGCAGGGGCCAACCAATCAAGCGCTTTCTCTTCATGCAACCTAAAGGGCCACAGGGTAAGCTCGATTCCGTTGCTGTTTGGCTGTGGGTAGCGCTTGTCCTGGTAACACTCTGGCGGGTTTGGGCAGCCTGGATTCTCCCGGTCACTCAGGACGAGGCCTATTATTTCGATTGGGCACATAGCCTAGCATGGGGCTATTTCGATCACCCCCCAGTAGTCGCCCTGCTTGGAATTGGCAGCCGGCTCATCCCAGCGTCCGCGTTTGCCGGACGCCTCGGCGCTATCCTGGCCGCTACGCTTTCCCTGGTGGTGCTAGTTCGCTTCTATCGCGCCTGCTATCTGCGTGGCAACGAGCTAGTAATCGCCATGCTCATCGCGGGCACAACCTTGCCGGGTCTTGCCTCCGGGGTACTTGCTACCCCAGACACAGCGCTCGGACTTGCCTGGATTCTCGCCCTGCACGAAGGCTTAGCAGCCTTGCGTGGCAAGCGGCGACGTTGGTTGAGTGCGGGGATTGCTACCGGTTTCGGCCTACTCGGCAAGTACACTATGGTGCTCATCAGCCTGGTGTTCCTATGGGCAATCCTGTGGGCGGACTTCAAGGCCTTGCGGACACCATGGCCTTATTTAGGTGGTTTACTAGCACTCCTGGTTTTCGGTCCGAATCTCCTATGGAACGCTCAGAACGATTGGCTGACTATTCGATTTCAGTTTGGTCATGGTTTTTCTACCGAGACCGACACCCTCGTGACCAATTCGCTGCCTGTCCCCACTGGGAATCATCAGGTCGTGACCACCCAACTCTCTGAGCAACGCTCAGTAGCCGAAGGTCTCAGCGGCCTGCCAGACTTCTTTGGTACTCAGATCGCGCTTTGGGGGCTACTGGCATTACCCATGGTGGCGGGATTATTTCGCAGGCGTGGGACTGGGCCCAAGCAAGTGGTAGCAGTCCTCGACCCGGCAGCACGGGCGCTTCTGATCACTGGGAGTGTGTTTCCACTTGCCTTCTTCGCACTGGTGGCAATCTTCAGCGAGGTCGAACCCAATTGGCCGGTCATGTATTTATCGGCAGCTGCACCGCTTGCTGCATTTGCCACTGCCGGACTGCAGATGTGGGTAATGGCGGCGGCCGGGGGGAATCTCTTACTTGTGGGCCTGTATGTACTACATGGCTCAACGGGCATCTTGCCCCTATCTGACGTCTACAACCGAATCTTGCGGGAAACTCACGGCTATTCGGAGTTGGTACAAAGCCTAGCAACCCTGCCTGGACCCCTGTTTTCCGACCGATATCAGCTAGTCGCCATGACGCGGTTTTATGCGCCGCACCGGCAGATAACCCAATGGCCGGGTATATCGCGCCCTTCGGAATATTTACGGGGCCTGATTGCGCCCATCATAACCCGGGAACAGATTAAGCTAGCTGGCGGTTTTCGGTACCTGGGCCATCGGGCCCTGCCCATGGAGCTACCAGGCTTTAGTCTACGCTCGCAAAGCAGCCTCTATTACTGTATGAAGGGCGGTCTGTTGGAGGTGCCAACGGATGCCCCTTGGCCATGCCCGGAGCCCCTCCATCACTGGCAGCTCCTTACTTACACCATGGACAGTGCACAGTAATATGAAAGGGCGGTTTCTTGGGGTTCCTGCTTGGATATGGATCGCGTTTATCCTGATTAGCGCTCTGTTTGTTCTTTTTCCGGAAATCGATCTTGCAGTTTCCCAGTTCTTTTTTACACCAGGTGTCGGGTTCGAGGCAAAAGGAGCTAGGATTGAACGATTGATTTACAGATCTGTGGGATTCCTGCTCGTAGTTGGAAATACCAGCCTGATCGCATGGTGGTTGTCTACCCGGTTCCTAAGCCGGTTGCGGATTCAATGCACCACCAAAGATCTAGCGTTCCTCCTACTCCTACTCGCGTTGGGTCCCGGTTTGATCGTCAACGGGCTGCTAAAGGGGAACTGGGGGCGAGCCCGACCAATTGATCTTATGCAGTTCAGCGGTAGTGACAGGTTCACAGCCGCTTTCGTCCTGTCCGATCAGGAGGGCAGATCGTTTAGCTCGGGACATACCGCCGCGTCAGCGTATTGGATTGTCGTTGTATTTCTGATCGCACCGCAGCGAATTTTTCTCTTAGGCATTGCGATTGCGTATAGTCTCGCCGTTTCATGGATGCGAATAGCCGTCGGAGGGCACTTCCTGAGTGACGTTGTGACTTCCTATTTCATCGTGGCGATCCTGGCACTCGCACTCCATAGACTCCTCTACGAAGTGTAGGAAATAAACGCAAATTCGTGCCCACTCGTGTCTATTCACAGATCCCCGGTAGACCAGTGGCTCTGACAGCTCACACTGCAGCGGAAAATCCAAGCGGGATGGGTATAGAATACCCATCGGTTACGACAACCAAGCGAGGAGTTTGAAGTGGAAGAGAGAAGTGTTGACGTCGCTGTCATCGGGTCAGGCACCGCTGGCCTCAATGCTATCGGCCAGATCCGCCGTGCCGGAAAGTCCTTTGTACTTATCAACGGCGGCGAGCCCGGAACCACCTGTGCCCGGGTCGGCTGCATGCCGTCCAAGGCATTAATCCAGGTAGCGGAGGACTATCACCGCCGGCTGTCATTGGGCAAATACGGTATAGACGGATACCGGGAGTTGACCCTTGACGGCAGGCAGGTCATGGAGCACGTCCGAGACCTGCGGGATACCTTTGTCAACCGAGTGCTCGGCAGGTCCACCGACAACATGCCCCCGGGCCGCTTCATCCAGAACTATGCCAAGTTTATTGAGCCCACCTTACTGGAGGTAGCAGGGCAGCGTATCCGCACCCGGAGCGTGGTTGTCGCCACCGGCTCACGGCCCCTGGTGCCCCAAGCCTGGCGGGCCTTCGGTAAGCGGATACTCACCACTGACGACATCTTCAAGCTAGAGGATCTGCCAACCTCCCTAGCGGTCATCGGGCTCGGCACCATTGGTATTGAGCTGGGCCAGAGCCTGCACCGCCTGGGCGTAGAGGTCACGGGCTTTGACCAACTAACGACCATCGCCGGCATCCAGGACCCGGAGGTGTCGGCCAGCACTATCGACCTGATGAGCAAGGAGTTTCCTATCCATTTAGGAGAAGCCGCCCAGATCACCGAGGCAGGCGACAAGCTGCGCATGACAGCCGGTGAGCACAGCGTACTGGTGGATCGGGTCCTGTGCAGCATCGGCCGCGTCCCGAATGTGGAAAATCTGGGTCTGGAAAATCTGGGCGTGGACCTGGACGCCCGCGGCCTCCCAGGCTATAACCCTAACACTATGCAGGTAGGGAACCTCCCGGTCTTTTTCGCCGGTGACGTTAACGACGAACGCCAGATCCTCCACGAAGCAGGCGACGAAGGCAAGATCGCTGGCTACAACGCCGCCCGCGACCAGGTTACCGCCTTCCGTCGCAAGACCCCTCTGCTCATCAACTTCTGCGATCCTAACATCTGCACCCTAGGTCGACGTTGGAACGACCTGGATCAAACGACCACTGCCGTAGGCCAGATCCGCATGGCGCCCGTGGGCCGGGCCTTAATCATGGGCAAGAATAAGGGTGTACTGCGGGTCTACGCTGACCGACGCAATGGCCTCATCCTAGGCGCGGAGATGATTTCGCCTAAGGGAGAAAATCTGGCCCATCTGCTGTGCTGGTGCATCGAGCAAAGGTTGACGGTCGGGCAGCTACTACGCATGCCCTTCTACCACCCGGTCATCGAAGAGGCCCTACAGGCGGCCCTCTACGACCTTCACGGTAAAGTCGAAGCCGGAAACGAAGAGCTCACCGAACTGGCTCCTGTTGAGGTTTACGGCTAGTGGAATTTTACATGCAATTCGAAGAATTTCTGGAAAGGCTAACCCGATGAGTTAGAAGCGTTTATGGGTTAGATATAAACGCACCCTAGTCCCCATCACTTATCCGTCAAGCTAAAACCTACACTAGCACTACACAGTGCAGTGTTTCCTTTCTGCCGTAACTCTTTTCCGAGGGGTCCATACTTGTGGATAAGTAACGGGAATCGATATAAACTTCTAATCTTACGAGTTAGCTAACTGTCCGCAGAGTCTTCGATACATCGAAGCTGATATAGCTTCTGCTGTGGATTCTTGCCAATCAAAGAGTTTACAAACAAAGAGATCAAATATCCGTGGGAATCTGGAATCGATGTGCCTCCTGCCTAAAAGGCGAGCTGACGACGACTGAGTACAACACCTGGATCCTCCCCCTTCAGGCAACTGAAGATAATGGAGAGCTCAGGCTGTATGCCCCTAACCACTTCGTAAGAGATCGGGTCGCCCAACACTACGAACAACGGATCATAGAAGTCTGCTCCCACCTGAGCGACGGGAAGATCCATACGGTCTTATTTAGGGTCGGCACCTTGCAACGGCCCGACGATTCTGCAGAAACCAGAGGAGAAAGTACATCTGCACCTCAAGTAAAGTCCATAGAACATCGCTCCGCAAGCAATCTGAACCCTGAATTCACCTTCGATACATTCGTCGAGGGGAAATCGAACCAAATAGCCAGGGCAGCTTCGATTCAGATAGGCAACAACTCTGGAACTGTATATAACCCCTTATTTGTATACGGGGGCGTTGGGTTAGGAAAGACTCACCTGATGCATGCAATCGGAAATATGGTGTTGGACAATAATCCCACGGCACGCGTAGCTTATCTCCATTCAGAACGATTTGTCGCCGAGATGGTGAAGTCCCTACAACATAATCGGATCAATGAATTCAAGAAGCACTACCGGACCGTCAACATGCTGCTTATTGATGATGTCCAGTTTTTCGCAGGCAAGGAACGATCACAGGAGGAATTCTTTCACACTTTCAATGCCCTTTTCGAATCCAAGCAGCAGATTGTGCTATCAAGTGATCGGTTCCCAAAAGAAGTCAGTGGGCTGGAAGAAAGGTTAAGGTCAAGATTCGGTTGGGGTCTCACTGTTGCAATTGAACCTCCGGATTTAGAGACGCGTGTAGCTATCCTGCAAAGCAAAGCAACTCATATAGGTATTGATTTACCGGAGGAGGTTACCTTCTTTGTCGGAAGACGTATCCGCTCAAATATCCGAGACCTTGAAGGGGCGCTGCGACGCTTAGTAGCAAATTCACAGTTTACCGGTATTCCAATAAACCTCGAGTTTGCCAAAGGTGCACTTCAAGACATGCTTGCTGCCCAAGATAGGCAGGTAACCATAGAGAACATTCAAAAGGCAGTTGCGGAATACTACAAGATTAGGTCCGTAGATCTAGTTTCCAACAAACGCAGCAGATCGATCGCCAGACCTCGCCAGCTTGCTATGGCACTTGCCAAGGAGCTGACTAAACACAGCTTACCCGAAATCGGTAGTGCTTTTGGAGGGAGAGATCATACTACAGTGCTCCACGCAAACAAAAGAGTCAAAGAGTTACGTGAAAGTAACATAACTATTGAAGAAGATTATAAAAACCTGCTACGAATCCTAGCAGGATGATGTGGGTAACCAGTGAACAACTTTCAACGACGGAACTTTATAACATGTAGACCCACAGATTATGAACAGGAAACTATGAGAATTTGAACTGCCTCTTCTCTGAATAACGAGTTGAAAATGAAAGAGAAAATATATTTTTAGTTATCCAGCAAGTCTAGTTATAAATAGACTAAGACTTAGGAGAATCTAATAATGAGGATATGTGTGAACCGAGAAAGCCTGATGCCGGTACTCGCAAAAGTGGGAGGGGTTGTAGAGCGACGTCAAACACTTCCAATACTCGGCAATCTACTGATATCGGCAGAGGATGATTCCATGCAACTTATCGGAACCGATTTGGAAATAGAGATTCATGCAAAATCCAGTTCGATAATTGAACAGTCTGGGGAGATAACACTACCAGCAAGAAAGCTAATCGAAATCTGTAGAGCATTGCCAGAGGGAACGGAAATGACATTGAGAGTAGAAAAGGATCGTGCATCCTTGGTTGCAGGGAGAAGTCGTTTTATGTTAAGCACCATGCCAGCAAGTAATTTTCCGATTATGGAGAGAAATGAGGAGATGCAGAGTGTTGTTGTCGAACAGCGAACGTTGAAGCATCTCTTCGAGAAGACGGCATTTGCAATGGCGCATCAGGATGTTCGCTATTATTTGAATGGTCTTCTTCTGGAGTTAAAACCGGATAGGTTGGTAGCAGTTGCAACTGATGGTCATCGGTTAGCTAAAGTGGAAGAGATACTACCACTGGGGGTTGATGATGAGATGCAGATTATTCTTCCGAGGAAGACAGTATTGGAGCTGAACAGACTGCTTAGTGGAGGGGATACAAACGCGAGAGTTCAGATAGAAATTTCTGATAAATTATTCCGAGCTATTATAGGGGATGTGTGGGTGGCTTCGAAGCTCGTTGATGGTCACTATCCGGATTATGATCGGGTAGTGCCACCAACCCCGGAGCGCATTGCCTATGTTGATAGAGATACCCTAAAGCAGGCACTGTTTCGGGCGTCTATTTTGTCAAATGAAAAATATCGAGGGGTAAGGTTTAGTTTGGATCAGGGAGAACTCAAGCTTCGGGCACAGAACACGGAAAAAGAAGAAGCAGAGGAAGAGCTGGAGATAACCTATTCTCAAGAGCCGACGGTCATTGGATTTAATATTGGGTACCTGATTGATGTACTGAATGTTCTGGATGAGAGTGAAGTCGAGATTGGATTTAAAGATTCGGACGGTAGCGTGATACTACGGAACAAAGGTAAAGAAGATGAAACGTTTGTAGTAATGCCGATGAGACTTTGATGCCACTTACTTTAAGCTGCTGATCTTTATCTATAATGCTGTGTGCTTGTTTCCCGGTCTTGAGTAGGGTTCTCCTCCATAATTAGGCAAGAGAGTACTTGAGGGTACCTTGGAGAATAAGTATTTCTGCCAACCCAGAGATTCTAACCCATTTATCCTTCATGCATACTTTCAACGAAAACTATATCTTCTGGGGTGCCCTTAATTTGATGAGCAGGTGTTTTTTCTGTAAGGTAGGATCGTCTTCCCTATGCAGGCATAGCAGGAACGATTAGTAATTACGTCTTGACCCTTTCTCCGCAGATCAAATAGAGCATCTGCCCTCTATGTTATTTCGTGGTTTAAACTGTTCCGCCTCATCGTTGAAGCTAGAGTAGCCTCGATTCTACCGGTGATTGGCGATGCTTGCTTACTCTGCATCTCATGGTTGGGTGTTCCACGTGGAACAGAGTATTCTGATGTCGTTGGTTTTTAGTGCTGTGGATCCTATAAGATTCTCTTTTTTATGAAAGGTTTTGTATATGGGCTACGATTCATCAAGCATAAAAGTTCTACGGGGTCTCGATGCTGTTCGAAAAAGGCCTGGCATGTATATTGGTGATACGGATGATGGGACTGGCCTCCATCATATGGTTTTCGAGATAGTCGATAACTCTATTGATGAGGTTTTGGGAGGGCATTGCAGCAATATCGTCATTACCCTCCATGCAGATAATTCTGTCTCCATTGCGGACAACGGGCGCGGGATTCCAGTGGATATTCACCCCGAAGAAAACCGATCCGCCGCTGAAGTGATCATGACAGTCCTCCACGCCGGCGGTAAATTTGATGCCGATTCCTACAAGGTTTCTGGTGGTCTGCATGGGGTTGGTGTATCTGTTGTTAACGCTTTGTCTGAACACCTTACCATGCACGTGCGCCGTGGCGGCAACCTCTACATACAGGAATACAAATTAGGAGAACCGCTCTATCCCTTGAAGAATATAGGCAAATGTGATGAAACAGGAACTGAAATTCGGTTTCTGCCGTCCAGAGAAATATTTTCGGACCTGAAGTTCAACTACGATATTCTTGCAAGACGTCTGAGAGAGCTTTCTTTCCTCAATTCCGGTGTCCAAATTTCATTGGCAGAAAAAAATACGGGGCGTGAAGATTGCTTTGAGTATAAAGGCGGGATACGGGCATTTGTAAAGCATCTTAATCGTAATAAGGTTGCAATTCATCCCACAGTCTTTTCTTTTCTTTCGGAGCGTCAAGGTGTCCTTGTAGAGATTGCATTGCAGTGGAATGAATCTTTCCAAGAAAAGATCTTCTGTTACACGAATAACATTCCTCAACGAGATGGTGGAACCCATTTGTCTGGTTTTAGAGCTGGTCTAACGAGGGCGCTTAACCAGTACATTGATCGAGAGGAGTTGGCGAAGAAACATAAGATTCGGGCAGTTGGTGATGATGCCCGCGAAGGACTTACGGCCATCGTGGCCCTGAAGGTTACGGATCCTAAATTTTCTTCACAAACGAAGGAAAAGCTCGTTTCCTCCGAGGCCAAAGTCGTTGTTGAAGGGCTGCTGATCGAGCAGCTAACCGAGTTTCTTGAAGAGCATCCAACTGAAGCTAAGATAGTTGCAAACAAGATGCTCGAAGCAGCACGTGCAAGAGAGGCAGCACGGAAGGCTCGGGAAATGACGCGACGTAAGGACATTCTAGATGTTGCAGGGCTGCCAGGAAAGCTTGCAGACTGCCAGGAAAAAGATCCTGCAAGGTCTGAGATCTATTTGGTCGAGGGAGATTCTGCTGGTGGTTCTGCTAAGCAGGGACGTGACCGGGCGTTTCAGGCAATCCTTCCCCTCAGAGGTAAAATCCTCAATGTAGAAAAAGCGCGTTTTGATAAGATGCTTTCTTCCACAGAGGTGGGTACGCTCATTACTGCTTTAGGATGCGGGATAGGTCGGGAGGATTATGATCCTGATAAGCTGCGCTATCACCGGATAATTATAATGACTGATGCAGATGTGGATGGAGCTCATATCCGAACATTGTTGTTAACGTTCTTCTATCGTCAAATGCCGGAACTGGTGGAGCGTGGACATATCTATGTTGCGCAGCCACCGCTATATAAGATCAGAAAAGGAAAACAGGAGTTCTACCTGCTTGATGATGCGGAGCTGAATGAGGCCTTGCTGCAGGTGGCGTTGGATGGTGCTCGGATCTTTGTTTCCGAAGATTCCCCACCTATGACTGATACCAATTTCGAGGCGTTGGCAAAAGACTATCAAGTCTGCCAAGGCATCATTGCAAGGCTTTCCACACGTTATGACCAGACTTTTCTGGAGTCATTGTTTTCCTTACAGCGGATTAGCGCGGAAACTTTAACGGATGTGGAGGGGTTCACTGGTTGGCTGTTTCAGTTTCAGGGGTACCTGAATTCTAGATCTAGCTCTGGTGAAAGTTTCTCTGTCAAACAATTGGAACCTGCTGAAGCAGGTTATCCCGGTTTGGTGTTTACCCGCTTGTACCATGGGATTCCGGAGACGAGCTATATATCGACCGACTTTTTTCGGAGTGCGGATTATACTCGTATTGCTGCCGTCGGAGACGAATTTAATGGATTGGTAGAACCTGGGGCCTATGTTTCCCGTGGTGACAAACGTAGGGTGATTGGAAGTTTTGGTGAGGGTCTTGAATGGCTGATTGAGGAGGTAAGGCGCAGCTACCATATTCAGCGTTATAAGGGTCTTGGTGAAATGAATCCTGGTCAATTGTGGGAAACAACGATGAATGTTGAAACAAGGAGACTCTTGCAGGTGACTATTGAGGATGCAATCGCTGTGGATGAGATCTTTACTACCTTGATGGGAGATCAGGTGGAACCTCGCCGAGAGTTTATTGAAAGGTATGCGCTAGATGCAGAGAACATTGATATCTGATGCGGTAGTCGTAAACTTCAACAGATCTTAGTGCCTCGTTTCAGCCCATTTTTCTGGTAGTAGGATGGTGGTTCGGCTCGTGGGTTCTCCTATTATTGTAGTTTAATGGCCTTGATGGTAAGGATTACACGAGTTGATCAAGAGGTGGGAGAGCGGGTAAAAGAGACAGAGTATAGTATGTAATTCCCTAAAGAATATATCGTGTCGTTCAACGGATGAGGAGTGTGAGTAGCTTACGGAGTGAGTGAATAGAGGCAACGCAGCAGCGTACAAGATCAAACATGCCACTGTGCTGTTGAGGGTCGACGCAGAGAGCTGAAGTGGCGTGATGTGCAGACTGTGGAGGCACTCGCGTGTACCTTGCGAGTGTGTCTAATCTGCTGTGGATGAGGGGCTTGAGACTGCTCTGGAACATAAGAAGGGTGCCTGATCCAGCTGGCCTATAGTGAGCCATCCTCGTCCACCACGCGTGGTGGACGTTGCAGTTGTAGTCTGCGGAGACCGTCGTTGGGTCCTAGAAAATGATAAGCATGGCGGTTGTTTGGACATCACTGAAGTTGGACTGAGTGTGTTTACCAAGCAATACCTGAACCTGCGCATCCCGGATCTGGAAATACTCCGCCGTGAGGCAACTGCCTGGGTGCAGTAGTGCAACGTCGAACAGGCTGGTGTTGATTAGCAATTTACCATCGAGGATGCGTAGACCAAGCTCAAGCGACTCTATCCGCAATATAAGGAGAAATGACGTGCCTCTGGGCTAGGCTGCATTGCACCGGAAAAATAGACTAAAACTAGGTACTAGGTCGTGTTGACCTTTAGAAGGTCCATACATCGGATACTAATAATGATCAAATGATTAGCGTAGGGCGTAGGGCATGTTATGCGGATCGTTTGGGTTGTGACCATTTAATACATAAAAACTAGTTAGTTAAAGCCAAATATCAACAGAATCTAGCAATGGCTGTGAGCAGTGGCGTGGATCTGGTCCAGATTGACAACGCTCAGGTAGGGCGGCGTATCGACAATTTCCTTATGACCCGCGTTAAAGGCGTGCCTCGCAGCCGTTGGTACCGGGTTCTGCGACGTGGTGAGGTACGGGTTAACAAGAGTCGGGTAAGACCGAGCTACCGCCTGCAGTGCGGTGATCTAGTGCGGATTCCCCCCCTGCGGTGCGCGCCGTCAGTCGCTCCTATGTACCCGGTACAGGAGCGATTGAAGTATCTGCTAGCGGCGGTACTCCATGAAGATGAACATCTTATGGCGTTGAATAAGCCGTCAGGGATAGCAGTGCATGGGGGAAGCGGTCTCAGCTGGGGCTTAATCGAGGCAATGCGGATTCTGCGGCCTGAACTCTCCGAGCTTGAACTCGTGCACCGTCTCGACCGTGAGACCTCGGGCTGTCTCTTACTTAGTAAGCGTCGCGGTACTCTACGGGAGCTGCACCGCCTGATCCGTAATCAAGACGTGACCAAGCATTATCTGACGCTGCTCGCCGGGCATCTGGAGCACTGCTGGAAGGTCGATGTCCCCTTGCGTAAAAATATTCTGCGCAGCGGGGAGCGGGTAGTCCGCATTGATCTGCAGACGGGCAAGCCAGCGTGCACGCTTTTTCGACCCATGTGTCAACTCGGAGGTTTTACCCTGACCACAGCGGAGCCCCTCACCGGGCGTACCCATCAGATTCGCGTGCACGCTGCCCAACTTGGAATGCCGGTTGCCGGCGACAAGAAATACGGCGACACTAAGGTGAACTGCCACTTGTGGGGTCTGGGTCTCAATCGCTTGTTCTTGCATGCCTCCACCCTAATTCTCCAACCGAGTTATCGGGATCGGCCGTTGCAGATCGAGGCGCCTTTACCACGGGAGCTTGAGACCCTGTTGGGATCAATCAGGGAGATAGATTTAGAGAGGAGAAGAGTTTGCAGCCGGTGATGTATGACGATAGATACGCTGGTACATATGGTCTCAACCACCGATGATATCGAGTTAGTAGTATCCTCAAGGGAAATTCAGCTTCAAAATTTAGAGGTCATATATGTTTTACCATTCTTAATGGAAATTGGTTGCTTGCAACCATACCGGATCCTTAGGTATTACAAGATTCACAGATAGCTTCATTAAATAAAAATCCGGTAAATCCAGTCCATTAGATCCCATCTCCGACAATATCGAATGATTCAAGATTACTCCATCAGGTATCTATCCCGGACTCTAAAGGATCAATCCCCTCCCGTTCCAGCATGGATATTAGTTGGATCAGGGGTAGACCGACGAGTACATTTGGATCGTCACTCTCGATACGCCTGAACAGTGCGATGCCAAGGTTCTCGGCCCGGAAGCTCCCGGCGCAGTTGAATGGTCGCTCGCGATCGACGTAGGCCTCGATACGAGCACGTGACAGGTGCCGGAAGTAAACCTGGAAAGGCTCGCAGCAGAGCTGGGTACGCCCGATAGCAGTATTGAGCAGGCACAAGCCCGTGTAGAAAACGACTTGGCGTGCGGATGCGCGGGTGAGCTGTGCGATGGCCTGGGTACGGTTCCCCGGCTTGCCGATCACTGTCCCGTCCAGGTAGGCTACCTGATCCGAGCCGATGATGAGGGCGTTCGGATAGTCTGCAACGACCGCCCTTGCCTTTGCCTCCGCTAGCCGTGCTACGAGTTCCTGGGGAGACTCGTCTGGTCGCTTAGTTTCATCTACATTGGGTATGGCGACGGTGAAGGGTATCCCAAGGCGCTCTAGCAGGGCGCGGCGGAAAGGGGAGCCGGAGGCCAGGACCAGAGGTGGGTAGTGCATATAGTGCGAGTGAGCTCGGCTGCAATTCATCTTTGTGGTTTTCCTTTCGCCGGACTTCGTTCCAACCTATATGCCCTTTGCGGTTTATCAGTCTAAAGATAAAGATGCGGTTCACTGCGCTTACCATACCCTACGTGGCTGGTAACCTCATCGAAAAAATCGCTTAGTAGTGGGTAAGTTTAAAGTGGCATGGTTGTGTGACCTAATGATTTGAACCCCCACTTTTTTATCGTCCATGGCCTGAGATTCCTGCAATCACTGTTTGAATGATACAGTAGGGACTAGCAGGTTTTACCACTCATAATTTATCCACCACCAATCCCTTATCCAACCTCTACCAAGCTTGGTGTGTAATCCGCTGGGGGTTGAAAGCCAAGCAGTGTGATACAGGTAGCTGCCAGGTTAGCGATGCCGGGAGCCGCTACCTGCGCTAGGCGCGCTTGAGATCTATTGGTCGGATCGTAGATGATCGCTGGCACTGGGTTGAGGGAGTGTGCCGTCTTGGGTAGAAACTTGCCGTCGATGCCCCGCTTTAGCTGGCCAGTCTTTTTGTCCGCTTCGTACATGTCGTCAGAGTTGCCATGGTCCGCCGATAGGATCGCAATACCATTGGCATTTTTTACCGCCTCTACGATCCTACCGACGCCTTCGTCTACGGCCTTGATAGCGATCTTCACGGCGTCGGTTACACCCGTGTGGCCGACCATATCACCGTTCGGATAATTGAGGCGGATGAATCGGTACTCACCGCTTTTGATCGTCGCCACCACGGCGTCGGTAATCTCGGTCGCCTTCATCCACGGAGCCTCTTCGAATGGGCAAATGTCTGAAGGGATTTCCTGCCAGGTTTCAGTGGTGAATTTACCTGAATTGTTACCGTTGAAGAAGTAGGTGACGTGGCCGTATTTCTGGGTTTCGGAGATGGCGAATTGCTTGACCCCCGCGTTAGAGAGGTATTCACTCATAGTACGATTGATCGCCGGCGGCGACACCAGATATTTCTCCGGTACGCACAGATCTCCGTCATACTGCATCATGCCGGCGTAGCACACATCTAACTTGGGACCACGGTCGAATTCGCTCAGTGCTTCGGCCTCGAAGGCTTTGGTGATCTCTAAGGAGCGGTCACCACGAAAGTTGAAGAAGATGACGCTATCTTCCGCCAGGATGGGTCCCACCGGCGCGCCGTCGCGCGTGATGACGAAGGCCGGCAGATCCTGGTCGAGGATACCTGGCTGCTCCCTACGGAAGGTCTCCACCGCCTCGCGCATGGTGGAGAAGTGGCGGCCCTGGCCCCTGACGTGGGTATCCCAGCCGCGCTTGACCATGCTCCAGTCGGCGTTATAGCGGTCCATGGTAATGTGCATGCGCCCGCCGCCAGATGCCACACAGTAGTCTACTGTGCTGTCTACATTGATGTCGTCCAGGAATTTATCAAAGCGTTCGACATAGTCCAGCACGGAGGTTGGGGGCACATCGCGCCCATCTACCAAAGGGTGGATGCGGGCCTGTTTGATCCCCTCCAACTTGGCCTGTCGCAACATCGCCTCCAGGTGGTTGAGGTGGGAATGTACGTTGCCGTCTGAAAACAGACCGATGAAGTGCAGCGTCGATTGGTGGTCTTTGACATTCGCTGCTAGTTCTTTCCAGACCGCACCCTCAAATAGAGAATCGGAGGTAATGGCCTGGTCGACCAGTGCTGCTCCTTGCGAGAAAACTCGACCGCAGCCGATCGCATTGTGACCGACCTCGGAGTTTCCCATGTCGGTGTCGTCCGGCAGACCAACCGCTGTCCCATGGGCCTTGATCTGGGTATATATCGCATGCGTGCGCAGCCAGTCCAGATTGGGGGTATGCGCGATCCTGACGAAGTCACCTTCCGGGTATTTGCCGATCCCGATCCCGTCCATGATCACCAGCACCACTGGTCCTTCCGGTCCACCGAAGGCCCTATTTTTCTTGAGCTCTTCCATACCATTCCTCCTCAATGCAGTCTTAGAAATCGTTTACGATAAGGGAAAGTGTGAATTTAGGTATAGTATAAACCAGCGCTACCCATTGATCTGCATTAAGTCCTGTTGATATATAAATCAAACTAACTATTTTTCTGTGTTAAATAGCCACAACCCAAGCGGTCCGCACAGCGGACCCTACGCTAACCATTTGATTATTGTGGGGCCCGCTATGCGGGCCTTCTGAATATCAGCACGACCTAGAGCATGTTGATATTTAACCTAGAAACGTTCCTAACTCATCGAGTCGGTCTTTCCAGTTCTTATTCTAATTGCTTATAAATCCAATACACTAACCGTCAACGTCAACAGAACCTAGTGTTGATCTCTGCCTGGTAACTGCGCTACGGTTTCCTCGATCCATTCCTCGACACGCTGGCTTATCTCGGTTGGTGAAAGACGTGTTGGATCCAAAGGTTTTCCGATAACTAGGGTGACTTTCCCTGGATACTTCTTTATATCTCTACGATGCCAGAATACCCCTGCATTGTGGGCTATAGGTAACACTGGATAGTTTGCCTTCTGTGCCAACATGGCACCACCCCGACCATAGTGCTGCCTTTGCCCTGATGCGACCCGTGTGCCTTCTGGGAAGATAATGATCCAGCGTCCCTTATCTAACCAGTGTTTACCTTGATCAAGCAATTTTTGGATTGAACGTCTAGCATTAGTGCGATCAATTGCGATTGGTCTATAGACTGCAAGAGCCCATCCAAAGAAGGGTATCCATAGTAACTCACGTTTCATTACCCAAGTATTTTCCGAGGGTAATAGAGCACGCAATGCGATAGTTTCCCATGCCGATTGATGTTTGCAGAGGACAATGCAAGTAGACGATGGTAGGTTTTCTTCCCCTTGTACTTGATAACCAAGTCCGCAAATCAATTCCAGTGCCCAGAGATTGACCTTCCCCCAGTGTTGGCCCATCCTCGAAATCAGTCTGTAGGATAAGACCCATCCAATGGTACTAATGGGAAAGGCATATAGGATGACAGTGAGCGATAGGAACAGCACGTACAGAATTGATCTCAGTCTGGTCATATCTAGGTTTGGCTGGTCAGCAGTGTATCTACGATGGTAGAGAGGTCCTTATGGATAGGTATACTGATAGAATCAGGTGATGGTGAGGCATCCGCTGTGATCGCTGCCTGAACATCAGGCTTGCTTCAGGAACGATATATTCGCGACCTTCAGAAAAAGGACTTCGGTATCTCGCAAGAGTGCGAGCCTATTACGCCTTAGATCCGGTTGCTCAGTCATTACCATGACCCTATTGAAAAACACGTCGATATCGTTGTGTAATTCGGACAGCATCTTTAAGACGCGCTTGTAGTTTTGGGTCTTGAGGAATGGTAAGATGCCGAATTCTAGGGATTTAACCCTTGCCGCCAAGTGTCGTTCCGCATCGTCTCGCAGTAGGTCAGTATCGACCCGTTCAGGTATATTTTCTGAGTATCTACACAGAATGTTGTGTATACGCTTATTGGCCGCTGTTAAGGCCACTGCTTCGGGCAGTGATCGGAAATCCTCCACCGCGAGGATCCTGCGGTGAATGTCGCTCGGTACTGTGGGATTTACTGCCAAGACTGAATCGACAATATCTACCTTGATGTTTCGGTCTGGATAATAACCCTTAAGGCGTTCCATACAGTATTCAAAGACCCCTCCGACCGCCCCTTTCGTATTGACCTTGTCCTTGAGTGCTTCCGCTGAAAGGGCGAGGATTTCCTTTAGATCGAGTGGCAACGGAGTCTCGACGAGGATTCGTAGCAGGCCAATTGCTGCTCGGCGCAATGCATAGGGGTCCCTGACACCTGTCGGGTGTTGACCGATTGCGAAGATACCCACGAGTGTGTCCAGCTTGTCGGCGATCGACAAGACCAAGCCACAGTCTGATTGAGGGAGCGCGTCGCCTGCGTGGCGTGGTAAGTATTGTTGCTCCATGGCGGAAACAACACAGGGATCCTCCCCAGCCTTCTGAGCATAGTAGCGGCCTATGACACCCTGTAGGCTAGGGAACTCGAGGACCATTTGAGTTACCAGCTCACACTTGGCAAGCTGAGCAGCCCTGATTGCCAGTCTTTGGTCCATACCCAGAAGACCTGCGATCTGCTGAGAGGTATGACCGAGGCGAGCCGATTTTTCCGCCAGTGTCCCGAGCCTTTCCTGAAATATGACTTTCTCCAGTCTGGGTCCGAATGCTTGGAGGGGTTGCTTTAGATCCTGTTGCCAGAAGAAGGCTGCATCCGAGAATCGGGGTCGAATGACACGCTCGTTTCCGGCCTGTACCTGAGTGGGATCCTGGCTTTGAATATTACTGACGGTAATAAAGTACGGCAGCAGCTTGCCAGCGGAGGAGACTATGGGAAAATACCTTTGATTTCTCTGCATGGTCTCTATGAGGACTTCCGGTGGCATCTCCAGGAAATCCTCATCGAAGGCACCTATGATTGTATAGGGCCATTCACAAAGTGCGGTAACCTCGTCAAGTAAATCATCTTCCATAATGGCTTGACCGCCTATGTTTTTAGCCAACGCTCGTACTTGGTTGCATATCATCTCCCGGCGTGCCGATAAGCTCGGTTCGATCTTTCCCTGAGTGCGGAGGATCTCAGCGTACTGGGAAGCGGATGGAATAGGCAAAGCTACCGGAGCCTGGAAACGGTGGCCTTGGGTTAGATGACTGGCATTGATACCGAATAACTGTCCTTCTACTGGGTCTTCTCCGAAGATAGCGGTTATCCAGCGAACCGGGCGGACAAACTCGTCGTCTCGTTCACCCCAGCGCATGCGTTTAGAAATAGGCAACGCCTCCAATGCCTTTTCTGCTATACTGATGATTAGATTCGTAGTGCTCTGGCCCTGTTGAACCCGACGAAACACCAGCCAAGTGCCCTTGGGCGTTTCTTCCTGCTGGAGTTTCTCTACCGGAACACCGCAGGAGCGGGCAAAGCCTGAAGCCGCTTTTGTGGGCCGACCTTGAGTATCGAATGCAGCCTGCAACGCCGGACCCTTACGCACAATCTCCCGGTCCGGTTGGTGTGTTGCCAACTCTCGGATGAGCAGCCCTAGACGGCGTGGTGTGGCGAAGGGTTCAATTTGCAAGAATCCGAGTTGATGTTTCCGAAGCTGGTTCTCGAACCCTTTCCTGAAAGCCTCTGACAGTACCCGCAGGGATTTCGACGGGAGCTCTTCAGTGCCAATCTCTACCAAGAGATCACGTGTCTCTTCCACAACTAACCTCCGTTATTCGGCTTTCTCGTGCCATGGGGAAACCCAAAGCATCCCGTCGGTCATAGTAGGCTTGGGCTACCGCCTGGGCTAGGGCGCGGATGCGCAGGATAAAACGCTGTCGTTCGGTTACGGAGATTGCGTTACGGGCATCGAGCAAATTGAAGGTATGAGAGGCCTTGAGCACCTGCTCATACGCAGGAAGCGGAAGCCCGGTTTCGATCAGGCGTCGGCTCTGTTCTTCACAGGTATCGAATTGTTGGAGTAAGGAGTCGACATCGGCATGCTCGAAGTTATATGCTGATTGTTCGACCTCATTCTGGTGGTAGACATCCCCATAGGTCACCGACTGGCCATTGATATCGGTCCAGATGAGATCATATACGCTCTCCGTTTCCTGTAGATACATGGCGATGCGTTCAAGCCCATAGGTTATCTCACCTGTAACAGGCCGACAGTCAAGTCCTCCTACCTGCTGAAAGTAAGTGAATTGGGTTATCTCCATGCCATTGAGCCAGACCTCCCATCCGAGCCCCCAGGCACCTAGAGATGGTGACTCCCAATTATCTTCGACAAAGCGAATGTCATGGACGAGTGGATCGATTCCCAAAGTACGGAGCGAATCCAGATACTGATCCTGGATGTCCGGGGGCGAAGGCTTCAGGACAACCTGGTACTGGTAATAATGCTGCAGACGATTCGGGTTCTCTCCATACCTCCCGTCGGTAGGACGTCGTGAAGGTTGAACATAGGCGCTCCTCCAAGGTTCCGGACCGATGGAGCGGAGGAAGGTTGCTGGATGGAAGGTACCGGCCCCGACCTCCATGTCGTAGGGTTGCATGACAATACAGCCGCGCTCGGCCCAGAAGCGCTCTAAGATGGAGATAAGATTCTGGAATGTAACAAGGCCTTCCGGTTTTGTGATCAATGCCGACTCTCTTGAATTTATGCTAGAGGGTAGGTATGGGTACCTTGAGAAGCGAAGCGACCCATAGGGGGGAGACCAACTGAATCGGCTTTTCCTCCAAGTTTCAAATTATATCCGGTCCAAACTTTGTCCGAACCATTAAAGAGCTAAGGTTAAGTATTCAGACCCCCTGCCAAGCAGCAGGTCACAGATGTGAGCTAGTACCTTATTCCATCTCCTGATCGGATGGCTGGAACTCATTATCGAGTGTGTCGACGGAGGCGTCGCCCCGCACTAGACTGGTCTCGCTGACGTCGTCTTCAACGCTTGATGGCAGCAAGGTTTCCTAGGCACGGACTCCCCCCTTACTTGTAACATTTCATCATGAATGTCAACCTATCGGATCGAGCCTTGATTGGGAGTGTATCTTTGTTACTACCAAGCGCGAATTCTTTCGCAGTCTCCGGAGACTGGAAGCCAGAGGCAATCTGCATTTTTTACAATTAAAAATCAATAGGTTATTTTTTAGTCAGCCTCTTAGGCGTGTTGTCAGATCTCGAAAGTACAGTGACAGGACTGAATACACTGCAACCTAACACGCCGGATCCCACAACCAAATAATCTAGGACTATGCTGTACTTGCCAGATGAGTGTGCTGGTGGGTCTGGACCTTGCCCCGTAGGATAAACCACGCATAGGCGTGAGTTGATGTAGATTCGTGTCTATGCGTAGTTCCTGATCCAGACCCAAGAACTTTCGTTTACCGGGAGCTGTCAATGCTATCGGATTTCAGGCCACTGGCCAGGAAGCGCCAGGGTCATGTCTGATCGGCGCTCCGACTGGGAGTTGGTAGCCAGGGTGCAGGGAGGTGATCGGTGCGCCTTCGATCTGTTGGTGATCAAATATCAGCACAAGGTTACTAGTCTCATCTCCCGTTATATTCGCGATTCTGGCGAGGTCATGGACGTTGCCCAGGAGGTGTTCCTGAAGGCCTATCGGGCGTTGCCGAGGTTCCGTGGCGAGAGCGCCTTCTACACTTGGCTCTATCGCATCGCGCTCAATACGGTGAAGAACTATCTGGTCACTCAGGGGCGCCGTCCCCTTAGAGATGGTGTGGAAGCAGTCGTGGCCGAGCAGCTGGAGATGGGGGGACGTCTCCGGGAACTAGCTACTCCAGAGCGCCATCTGCTGAGTATGGAGATAGCCGGGACGGTGCAGGAAGCGCTCGATGGGCTACCAGAGGAGCTGCGGATGGCCCTCCTATTGCGGGAGCTTGATGGCCTGAGCTATGAGGAGATCGCGAACGCGATGGAATGTCCCGTGGGCACCGTGCGTTCGCGCATCTTTCGTGCCCGCGAAGTGATCGACAAACGTTTGAGACCCTTGCTCAAGCCATGAGGAAAACGATGAGTGAACAGCAACGGCGGCACCTCTCGACCCTGGTAGATGGTGAAATCGATCCGGGTCTGGTACATTCGACCCTGTCCGCGCTCGTGTCGGATGAGCGCCTGATCGCGACCTGGGAGGGCTATCATCTCATCGGTGCCGCCATGCGGTCGGAGCAGATTTGCCCTGAGTACCGGCTAATTAGGGCCCGTGTAAGCGAGCGTATTGCCGCAGAGCCGGTTCCCCTACAGGGACAAAAGGCACGCCGGAGGTGGACCCTTCGCCTTGGCCCCTTGACCGGTGTTGCACTGGCCGTTTGCGCTGTCTCTGCCGCTATCCTTACCGTGCCTCAGCTCTTCGGGCTCAGGCGTGACGAACCTCCTCCGAGCCGCCATGTCGCCGTGTCCACGCCGGAGCAGTTCCGGCTTGCCGATCCTGTCCGGCGTTGGCATGTCGACAAGCCAGCCCTGGAGGACAAGCTGGACCGATTTCTCGTTAATCACCAGGAACAATCGCCAGTATCTCACATGCAAGGTTTCTTGCCCCATGCGACGCTTATCGGCTATGTAGCACGTCGCTAGTATTCACGCGGTGAACGCCCCACTCCGATGCTCCGCCTGACTCCCGGCGGACCGGATTATATCCGCTGGGCAGAGGTGGTGCGGAAAAAGCAAGGTGTATCTACTAGGTAGGGCTGTGCATCTGGATGGTGGCTAAATTTCAAGTGGTGAAGCTTGCTTAGTTCTTTTTCTTCACCGTTACAATCCAGAAGTAGAAGCGGCAGTCGCACAGTTCGTTTAGCCCCTACTTTATCGTTCCGGCAGGGAGTGCCAGAATCCAGGTGCCGTGAATAGCAGAAACAGCGGAGGGACGAATTATTACGTCACACGACTATACCACTTGTTTAATCGTTACCTGCATCGCGGCGGGGAGTCTATGTGTGACAGATATCCTGTGCAGTTATCCCACCTGTTACCGCTCACTCTGATCTGGTTCACCCAGGCCACTGTTGCGGAGCTCGGACCGGCTGAGCAGCTGGCGCGGATGGTCGGTGCGTTGCGTTCCCTAAGCTACGAGGGCACGCTTGTCTATCTGCACGGCAACCGGCTCGAGGCCTTGCGGATCGTGCACCGGGTCGAGGATGGTCAGACTCAGGAGCACCTGGTTGCCCTCAACGGGCCGATCCGTACCCTGACCAGGGGCAAGGGCGGCGTTACCTGTAAGTTGTCTACTTCCTATTCTGTTTCGGTGCCGGGGCACAATCTGGGGCAGGATGTGTTCCATGCGGGGATGCCGGACCTCAGGGCATTGCAGGACCACTACGGCATCCATCCCCTGGGTGAGGCCCGAGTGGCGGGGAGGTTTGCAGAAGTGGTGGGTGTTACACCGCGGGACCGTCTGCGGTACGGTTACCGCTTCTACCTGGATCGGGAGAGTGGGTTACCGCTCAAGTCTGACCTGATGGGACAGCGGACCGATCCCATCGAACAGGTCATGTTCACGTCTCTGGACCTGTTGCCGTCGCAGGGATCGGCGTCCATCGCCAGTCCGGTGCTGCAACAACAGCTGTATGGCCCCAAGCCCCCGATTCCCGATTTGCTGCCCTGGCGGTTTGATGCCCTTCCCCCCGGTTTCAGCTTGGTGATGCACAATGATTGGCGAGCTACCAGCGGGCAGCCGGTGGATCACTTCGTGCTTTCAGACGGCCTGGCATCGGTTTCCGTCTATGTCGAGGCGGGCAATCCGCGGGAGGGCTTGGAAGGTGGCACCCATATCGGTGCCGTCCATGCCGTTGGCAAACGAGTATCTGATCATCAGGTTACAGCCGTGGGTGAGGTGCCACCTGAAACGGTGCGGACGGTGCTAGCAGGCATCCGACAGGTTCTAAGAAGACAGCGGTGATCGAAAAGCTAGGTCAGGTTATCTCGGTGCAGGGCGAGCTGGCCGAGGTGGAAGGGCAACTGCGTAGCAGCTGCGGAGGTTGCGCCGTCAAGGGGACCTGTAGCACCTCGTTGCTGACCCGCTCCTTCGGTCCCAAGCGATTGCTGTTGCAGGCCCATAATCCCATCGGGGCCAGGCCCGGCGAGCACGTGATCATCGGGTTGTCGGAAGGCAGCTTACTGAAGGCATCAGTCCTTGCCTATCTGATACCTCTGCTGGCTATGATTGGCGGGGCGGTGGCGGGTGTCTTCGTTGCCGAAAACTTAGCCCCCGCGTACGTGCAGATAATGAGTGCCGTGACCGGGTTGGGAGGACTTGCCGCCGCGCTGACCTGGCTTGTCAGGTTCATCCGTGCCAAGTCCTTGGACGAGCATTACCGACCGCGAATCCTGTGCCGCCTTGCGGAAGATCCGGGCGCATCACTGGAAGTCCCCCCCCTCCCCC
>Ga0066188_1000016_pt1 | contig 31083 bp, 26 predicted proteins | sample WorMetHERISLAND2_FD_61185 | JGI IMG/M metagenome (GOLD analysis project Ga0066188, IMG submission 61185) | Marine gutless worms symbiont microbial communities from Max Planck institute for Marine Microbiology, Germany - Olavius loisae HERON... | ecosystem: Host-associated > Annelida > Digestive...
GCCATTCCAGAATGGGCCTCTCGTCCAATCGTCTTCACGCTTGATTAGAGCATCCTTTTCAGGATGCCATAATGTCATCCAGCATATATGGTAGGCAACAAACCATAGGGGCACACTACCTGCAAACCCCGAAAGTGGGCCTTTGAAGTATATAATCTCCAAAAATTTGTCATTACCGACAAGCAAGCGGGTTATGTGGGTTATGCAGGATATCCTCGGGCGGGCAAGACAGATCCGGTTGGCGATCTTCGACGTGGACGGGGTCCTGACTGACGGCATCCTCTTCCTCGGCGATGATGGCCAGGAATACAAGGCGTTCCACTCTCGGGACGGTCACGGCATGAAAATGCTGCAACAGGCTGGCGTCACCCTTGCCATCATCACGGGCCGGACCTCAGAAGTAGTGCGTGTCCGGATGGAGCAGTTGGGGATAACGCACGTCTACCAGGGACAGGAGGACAAGCTACGGGCCTATGAAGAACTCAAAACGATCCTCCATCTGGGCGATGAGCAAATCGCTTATGTAGGAGACGACGTGGTGGATCTGCCGATTATGCGCCGAGTCGGGCTTGCAGTCGCCGTCGCCGATGCCCACTCCTTAGCCCGCAACCATTCCCATTGGCAGACTCACCTCCCTGGCGGACGGGGTGCCGTACGCGAGGTGTGTGACCTCATCCTGGAGGCCCAGGGTACCCTGGACGAGGTGATCGTGTCGGTAGTGGTTGATATATAAGTTGAATGTTAGCCAATATATAGCAACAATTCGGTATTATAGTGGTGCGGGAGGAGTCTTAAATAAATCTCATGCATATGATTGTATTTTGGAAAAGATAAGGTCTTACGTACGAAGCATGCTAAATGTTGGCGTGAGGTATTATTCGCATGCTCATCGCTCAACATAAGCCATTTCTCCCGTTTCTTTACCCACAGGGCGATGTCCCTCATCTGGAGTCATGGCTTGATACGCTTTCCAGTAGTCGCTGGAAGCGGATGGTCTGCGATCCCAAAGTGTTCGGCGCGTATCTTCACTCCGATTGCTGCAGACACCTGCCCAGGATCAACGGGGTTCGGCATAGTTTCGAGGGGTAGCGGCTGTTCCGTCTTTTTAACCACGCACTCAACGTATATCGACAGATTACATGAGTCCGTTCGATCCCGCGCATACTCGGTCGTCTTTGATAAGATCTTATAATGAGTTCTCTTTCCTCCTCCGTATAGCGCTATCGGGGTTCGAGTACGCCGTAAGCACCACAGGTTCCACAATGATATTGTGGATTACCGTGCCCATTCTTGACAATTTCCTTTGTTTCAATAATCAGCGTTGAAAGCCACTTGGTTTAATTAGTACTGAAAATGGTCGTTTAAACCCTACTGCATTATTCTGGATAGGATTATTGGGGTTCAGTACCAGGTAAATAGTAAGAACCGTAGAAGTTTAAACGATTACGGAGGATCTACTTTACTCTATCACTCTGAAATATACCACTATCATCGTATCTCATCTCTAACCCGACGACGAGGTAACTCGGTATGCTGTCCACGCGCCAACGTATCCTGGTTTTGGCTATGGCGTCAATGGGGGCACTCGCCTGGTGGCTACGCCAGGGCGAGGAGGTGCTTGGTCCGAGTATGGATGACCCCGAGCGCCGTCCCGATTACACGGTTGACGATTTCAATGTGACTACGATGGATGAATTCGGGGTGCCACATCGGCATCTGACCGCTACTGAGCTGCGCCATTATCCTGACGATGACACCAAAGAGCTGGAAACCCCCTGCTTGACCCTATACGTGGAAACGGGTCCGCCCTGGCTGGTACGTTCCGAGACGGCCTGGATCTCGAGTAACGACAACCTGATCCGGATGTATGGTGAGGTGTACATCGACCGCGCAGCCGGGGTCGAGACGCGGCCAGTGCATATGAAGACCCGTGAGGTGATTGTGAAGCGGGACAAAAATTACGCCCAGACGGATCAGCCGGTGCGGATCACCAGCGAGTCCGACTGGGCAATTGCGGAAAACGGCGCCCAGGTTTGGCTGGAAGATAAGTTACGGATCAGGCTATTGGGGCGGGTTCAAGGCGAGATGATCGTCTCCCAAACCGATGAGGAAACGCCCCCAATGTCGAACGACCATCCGAGGCAGTCGCAATAATGTCAAGAATCCCCCCCCCCGCCCTTACCATTCTGGTAATGTTGATCTTGGTACCGGTATTACTCCTGGTCCCCCCGTGTCTGCTGGCCATCGAAGACAACCCCGAGGAACTACTCTACCTGGAAGCGGATAGCGCGGAAATCTTCGAGGCCATAGCTTTAAGCATCTATAAGGGCAACGTTATTATCAGGCACAGCACCATGGAGATCCGGGGTGATCAGGTCACGGTGCACCATGACCTGGAGCGCAGGCCCGAACTCATCGTCGTAATCGGCACACCTGCTACCTATCTGCAACAGAAGCAGGGGGAGGAGAAGAATATCAAGGCAACGGCCCTGCATGTGGAGTACAACCGGGCCAGGGACGAAGTTACCCTCATCGACCAAGCCGTCGTATTCCAGGGCGGGGATACCTTCCGCAACGACTGTATCGTCTATGATCGTGCCCAGGCCCGTATCAAAGCGGGGGTCTTTACCCAGGGGAAAGAGCGGGTGAAGATTCGTATTTCCCCGTCGCGTTGATGACGACTCTGCGTGCAACTCATCTGGTCAAGAGCTACCGTCGTCGTATGGTCCTGAAAGGCGTCAGCATTGGCGTCAATGCGGGCGAGGTCGTCGGCTTGCTCGGACCCAACGGCGCGGGTAAGACTACTTGCTTTTACATGATTGTCGGACTGACTCACGCCGATGATGGCACCATCTATCTCCAGGGGCGCAACATCACCCTGCTCCCGATGCACGCACGCGCTCGGCAGGGCCTGAGTTATCTTGCCCAGGAACCGTCGGTTTTCCGCAAGCTCACCGCCAGGGACAACCTGATGGCAATCCTCCAGACGCGCCGGGATCTCAACCGACAGGCACAGGAAAACCGCGGGCTGGATCTGCTCGAAGAGCTGGGTATCGCCCATGTAAGCGAATCGCTGGCTCTGAGCCTCTCGGGTGGTGAACGCCGGCGCCTGGAGATCGCACGCGCGTTGGCGATGGATCCGCAGATAATACTTCTCGACGAGCCCTTCGCCGGTATCGATCCCATCGCCATGGGGGACATCAAGAATATCGTCGCCCACCTGCGGGACCGCAACATCGGCGTCCTGATTACCGATCACAATGTCCGCGAGACCCTCGATATTTGCGACCGGGCCTATATCATCAACGACGGCAAGGTCATCGCTGAAGGTGGGCCGTGGGAGCTGCTGGGAAACGCAGAGGTACGCTCGGTTTACCTGGGCGAGCACTTTACCCTTTGACAGAGCCAACCTGCACAGACTTCAACATTGGGTGTAGGATGCGGTGAGCACAAAAAATTTTGCAGGATATTTCCTCCCTTTCTTAATATCTGTCAGACAGCTCCTCTTCTCCACTGGCAAACAAATCTCGCATCTCGGCCCGTGGTGGCACCCCCGGTGGTGCGGCCTTGCCGAAGTGCCCATAGGCCGCCGGGGTCGCCATGCGTCCCCTGGGGGTGCGCATGAGGAAACCCTGCTGGATGAGATAGGGTTCGAGTACATCCTCGATCGTACCCCGTTCCTCACCGATGGCCGCCGCTAGGCTCTCCACTCCGACCGGCCCACCGGCGAACTTCTCGACCACCGCCTGCAGTAGCCTCCGGTCCATGTGGTCGAAGCCCAAGCCGTCCACCTTGAGCATAGTCAATGCCTGGTCCGCCACCTCCGCTGTAATATGGCCCCCGGCTTTGACCTGTGCGTAGTCCCGCACTCGCCGCAGCAAGCGGTTGGCGATGCGGGGCGTACCGCGGGAGCGACGCGCGATCTCCCGGGCACCGTCCGCTCCGGTTTCAAGGCCCAGGATAGCGGCAGAACGCTGGATAATACGGGTCAGTTCCTCCGACGAGTAATATTCTAATCGCTGCACGATCCCGAACCGATCACGCAGGGGTGAGGTCAAGAGCCCAGCTCGGGTCGTCGCGCCTACGAGCGTAAAGGGAGGCAGATCTAGTTTGATAGAACGGGCAGCTGGCCCCTCCCCAATCATGATGTTGAGCTGATAGTCTTCCAGGGCGGGATAAAGAACCTCCTCCACGATGGGACTCAATCGGTGGATCTCGTCCACGAACAGGACATCCCCAGGTTCTAGATTGGTGAGTAAGGCAGCGAGATCCCCTGGCTTTTCCAGTACTGGGCCGGAGGTTTGACGCAGGCCCACCCGCAGCTCGTGGGCAATGATATGGGCAAGCGTAGTCTTGCCCAGTCCTGGCGGACCGAAGATGAGAACATGATCCAAGGCGTCACCACGCCCACAGGCGGCCTGGATGAAGATCTCCATCTGCTCGCACACCGCCGCTTGGCCGACATAATCGACCAAGCGCCAGGGCCGAATGGCCCGGTCCAGAGCCTGGTCCTCGGACTCAGATTCCGGACGGATCAGGCGGTCGGAATTACTCATGCCGGTGTCGTCTTGACCTCAAGCGAGTTGATATTCAGAGTAGGGGAAACCTTTCCAAGTGGGTGCTAGAAGTAGGTACTAGAATAGTCTACCGTGTGGACTGTGCGGGTGTTGGGGGTGTTTAGTGAATGAAAAACAGTCGGTTAGAGTTAAAGGCGCTTTGAAAGATGCGGTTCTTGTCTACGGAACACTTCAACGTTAAGTATAAATGCTCTCGACTGTCGATAACATTGAGCAGGCATGACCTTCGCGGACAAAGTTAGCTGCAAATAAATACAATAGGATCACGGACTGTCGATGATGGCGAACCGATTGCGACTGATTTACGGCAAAAAATAATTCCCGTCACAAGGAAAAGGCTGATGAGCGTCACTTTCCTGCATACAGCAGACTGGCAGATTGGTAAGCAGTTCGCGCATATTCCAGGAGATCCAGGGGCTATGGTGCGACTGCAACGGTTGGATACCATCAAGGCTATCGCCGAACTCGCGCAGGAGCGTCAAGTGGACGCAGTGCTCGTCGCCGGTGACGTTTTCGAGGACAATGCCGTTTCGGACGAGATCCTCCGGCGGACCATGCGTACGCTGGCCCTGTTTAAGGGCTTTTGGGTATTGCTGCCCGGCAATCACGATGCGGGTTTGACCCAGAGCGTCTGGAGCCGCTTGCGCCGGCTCTCAGTCGTGCCCGCAAATGTCATTCTCGCTGATCGGCCTGAGCCCGTCATGCTTTGTGGGGGACGGCTGGTCGTACTGCCGGCCCCGTTGCGGCGTCGGCATGAAGTGGGGGACCTTACGGAGTGGTACGACACCCTGCGTTCAGATACGGATGTTTTGCGGGTCGGGCTCGCGCACGGTGCGGTCATGAATCGTTTGCCCACGGTGGCCGAGGTCCACAATCCCATCGCCGACACTAGGCTGGAAACGGCGAACCTCGACTATCTGGCCTTGGGTGATTGGCATGGGACCCTCGAGGTGGCGAACCAGACTTGGTATGCAGGTACCCCCGAGCCGGATTGCTTCAAGACGAACGAGCCCGGCAATGTGTTGCTCGTGACCTTGCAGAAAAGTGGTGCCCTGCCTCAGGTAGAAAAGATTCCAGTCGGCTACTACCGCTGGGTCCGGTTGGCCTTTGACGTCATGGATGACCAGGCCCTGGCTGTCCTGGATGGCCGGCTGGCTGCCTTGGGTGAAAGTGAGCGGACACTGGTGCGGTTGGAGTTGACTGGCACGGTGAACCTCGCCACTAGGCAAACGCTTGATGCGTTGCTCGACGGCTGGCGTGCCCGGTTGCATTTCCTGGATGTCGATGATACGGCGCTGCTGGCCCGGGCTGGTCTGGACGATATAGTCGAGTTGATTGCTGAGCTTGGGGCTACCGGATTTGTACGCGATGCGATCAAGACTCTGGTGAGCATTGAGGCCACTGCAGGGCATCCTGACCAGGCCGACGCGGGACGGGCCTTGCAGATCCTCTACCTTGAGCACAAGGCCCTCTGGAAATAAGCACCCTGCGGCAATGAGTGCCATGCACTTCAAATCCATCGAGGTGGAGCAATTTCAGCAGTTCCGAAGCGCGGTAGCCGTCCGCGATCTGACCGCTCGGCTTAACGTCATCGCCGGCCACAACGAGATAGGTAAGTCCACCCTGGTGCGTGCCATTCGCGCGGCCCTGTTCAACCGCTATACAGGCATTGCGGGGGAACGTTTCCGACCTTACGGCGCCGTGGTGAGTCCCAAGGTCCGCCTGATATTCGATCTGGATGCAACCGAATACCGGCTCACCAAGGTCTTTTCGCGGCGACGCGATGGCGAAGCGACCCTGGAAGCGTCCGATGGCCATCGCTGGGAAGGCCCCAAGGCGGAAGATCATTTGGCAGAACTCCTGGGGTTCTCCTATGCGGGAAGAGGCGGCAGCCGCCCAGAGCTGCAAGGCCTGGCTGGATTGTTGTGGGTCGACCAGGCAAGGGGCTACGAGCCCGTAACCCTGACGGACCGGTCCCGGCAACAGGTCTATGCGGTATTTGAGAACGAAATGCGGGAGCTCTTGGGTGGTGATCAGGGCGAGGCACTGCATCGCCGCATCACGGCGTTACGGAGGGAGTATCTCGACGCACGGGGTAAGCCGCGCGGCGACTACCGGCACCTGCAAGAACGCGAAGCCGAGCTGCGGCAGCGGATGCAGGCGATACGCAGCGAGCTGGAGGCATACGAGGACAAGGTAGACCGCCTGGAGCAACAGCAAGCGGAGCTACTTGCCTATCGGGAAGATCGAGCCTTGGAGAAAGCTGAGGAGCGCGCCCGGTTAGCGCAGGCAGTATCCAAGCAGGTGACCGAGCTGCGGGCCCAGGTCCAAGCAGGTAAGGAGCAATGCGGTCGGGCCAATGCCGAATGGGAATCCGCAAAGCAGGCCTGGGCAAGCCGTATCAGATTGATCGACGAATGCGGGGAGGCACAGGTGGCAGAGCAGATCGCCGAGCAGGTGGTACGGGGGAAGGAGACCGAATTGGTGCACCTGAATGAGCAGCTTGCGCAACGCCGGGACCGGCTTGCTGCGTTGAAGTCCCGTAAGTGGGACCGGGATGCTGAGCTTCGCATGGCCCGTGATGCCGCAGATCTCCGCCATCTCGTGGCGGAGTACGAACGCCTGAACACTAGGCTTGAGGAAGCCCGAGGTGTGGATGTCAAGCAGAGGCAGTGCGTATCGGAACGGGCCGCGCTCCGGGTGACGGAGAAGAAGGTATTGGCGCTAAAGCGGATCGAGCGGACCCGCGACCTTGCTGCAGAACACCTACACGCTGCTGCGACTCAGGTTGCGTATCGGTTAGAACCGGGCGCAGTCGTCAAACTGGGGGAAGAACCACTCGCCGGGGATGGGTTGGTACGACTGACCCGGTGTACCGAGCTCCAGGTCAAAGGCATCGGGCGGTTTACGGTCACCCCTGGTAGGGAGGACCTAGACGCGCTATGGTGCAAGGTGGAGCAGGCGGACCGCCGGCTTGGGCAGGGACTTTCCGAGGTGGACACCGACAGTATCGCTGGTGCTGAGGCGATGCTGCGTCGCTCAGGAGAGCTTGATAGCCAAGCGTCGCAACATACGGCAACCCTCAAGGGACTTGCCCCAGAAGGTCTCCGGGCCTTGGAAGAGCAGCTAAACACTGTCGGTGTGCAGAGAGATGATCTGCGTCGCAAGCTGGGTGAGGATGCTGGTCGAGAATTCGGAATAGACGGCCTGAAGCAAGCGGCCCAGACACTCCAAGACCAGGTTACAGCAATTGAGAGCGATGTCTACGCTGAAGAAAATCTGGTCCAGAGGCTGCGGGAGGCACTTGCAGGGCTCCGTGCGGAGAAGCTGTCTGCAGAGCGACTTGCCAGGCGTTGTACCTCTGAGCTGGAATGGGCCCGGATCGAGGCACCGGATGATCGGTTGATGGAAACCCTCAAGGCTACGGAGCAAAGGTTTGGTGCAAGCCACCACCGTCTGGAAGCAGCGACCCGGGCGCTTGAAGCCGAGCATCAGGAGGCCGTCGAGCTGGAGATCGAACGGTCGGGGTATGCCCTCGAAGATATCAAGCAGGCGATTGCGCAACTCGAGCGCGAGGTCCATGGTCTGAGGGTAGAGCTCCGCGCCCTCGGGCAGATAGGGCTGGCTGAAGCGATGGCATCTGTTACGGCGGACCATGCCTTCGCAGCCTTGCAGTTGGAACAGGCCAATCGGCAGGCACGCGCACTCGATTTGCTGCAACGTACCCTAGATGCCGCCCTGCAGCAGGCGAAGACGGCCGTCACCGAACCGGTTGTTACCAAGCTCGTTCCCTATCTGCATCGGTTGATCCCGGATGCTGTTCCCACGGTCAATGAATATCTGATCTTCAACGGAATCAAGCGTGGCGGGACAACCGAGGCCTTCGAAGATCTGAGCATCGGCACCCGGGAACAGTTGGCTGTCCTGGTCCGGTTGGCGTATGCTGACTTACTCAGCGAGGCGGGTGAGCCAGTAACCGTGATCCTGGATGACGCTCTGGTCAATTCCGATGACGAACGCCGCGAGTGGATGATAGCGATCCTGTATCAGGCGGCGCAACGTTACCAGATATTGCTCCTGACATGCCACGGCGAGGAATATCGGGATACGGGCGGGACCTTCATCTGGCTTGAGAACGCCCTTGAGGAAGGCAAAACAGGTTAGAGGGGGTATCACTAAGAAAGAATGTCGATTGTAGTGATCGCTCTGGTATTGGCAGGGCCGCCCAGGGGCTGCGAGAGTTCTCGAACTCGAAGCGGTAACCAAAACTAAGTTAGTTTGGCGAATCCTGGATATCCTGCCAGTAACGCCTCTTCTGGGACGCACTTCCATTGTGCCTAAACATTTCCAACACGCCTGCCACTTTCTGCGACAGAATGAGAGAACCGCCAGTTGTATCACCGTGATCGAACGCCACACTCAGCTGCTGCGTTCGATCCGAGCCGTCCTGCCTCCACCCCTAGATGAACACTGTCTGCACGCCTCCCTTGAAGCCGGAGTATTGACGTTGCTCACGGATTCCCCGGTCTGGTCGTCACGTTTACGCTTCTTTTCCCCAGAGATCGAGCATCATCTTATCCCGCGTCACGGCCCCATCGTTACCTGCCGCATCCGCGTCTGGCCTCGCGCCTCCGTATCTTCCTCGAAGATCCTAAACAACAAACTATCTGCAGCAACGATACAGCATTTGGTAGACGCGGCTACAGGCATCGAAGATGCCCGGCTTGCAGCCGCGCTGCGCCGGCTGGCGAAGACTGGCATACGGAAGTGCTAGCGGGTGTTCTCAATTAGGGGTAACACGATGACTTTACTCGATGGACTAAGATTGCCCGCGTCATCCGATGGATGCAGTGGCCAATTTCTAATATCAGCAAAACCATCCAGTTAGGTTCGACCCTAGAGTTTCGATTGAAAACACCCCCTAGGCCGATACAGCCAAGGGTTGCAGGTAGGAAATTGGCGTAGACCTGGAGTCCTCGAACACGACCTGTTCCCAAGCCGTTGTGTCAGCCATCAAGGCCCGTAGCAGACAGTTGTTGAGGGCATGACCGGATTTGTGCCCGCGGAAGGTGCCGATCAACGAATGGCCGAGCAGATAGAGGTCACCGATGGCGTCAAGGATCTTGTGCTTGACGAACTCGTCTTCGTAGCGCAGGCCATCTTCGTTGAGCACTCGATAGTCGTCCACTACGACGGCATTGTCCATACTGCCTCCGAGGGCAAGGTTGCTTTGGCGCAAGGCCTCGATATCGCGTAGGAAACCAAATGTCCGCGCGCGGCTGACTTCCCTGACGAAGGAGGTCATGGAGAGGTCCACGCTGGCCTCCTGCACCCGCGACACGAAGGCCGGATGATCGAAATCGATGGAGAAGTCCACTTTGAATCCCTTGTAGGGTTCGAGGACAGCGAGTTTGTCCCCATCTTCCACCGCCACCCTTCGCTTAATACGGATGAAACGCTTGGGCTGATTCTGCTCCTCAATACCAACCGACTGGATCAAGAACACAAAGGGTCCCGCGCTACCGTCCATGATGGGCACTTCAGGAGCACTTACCTCGACGTAGGCATTGTCTATCCCCAAACCGGCGAAGGCGGAGAGCAGATGCTCCACTGTAGAGATACCCACGCCCCCCTTGACTAAAGTGGTCGACAATCTAGTGTCGCCTACATTTTTGGGACAGGCGCGGATCTCCACCAGTTGCGGCAAATCGACGCGGCGAAATACGATCCCGGTATCCGCCGCGGCCGGACGCAATGTCAGATAAACCTTGTTACCCGAATGTAACCCAACCCCGGTAGCTCGGATCGCGTTCTTCAGGGTTCGCTGCCTGATCATTACCGTACCTCCCATTGTACTCCCCGTGCCCTCTATCCCGTGGAAACACCCTGCCTTCGTCAGGGGCGGCATCCCAACCGTTCAACACAAGAACCTAAAGGCTCCCATCCTTAGTTCTCGTGTCTGTCCATCTTAGCCGTCCATGTGGAGGCAAAGGGAACAACCCTAGGTTTCTCCAGATTAGGGTTTTCCCTCTATTCAATCAGGTACGAAACGTCTTTACAAGAAAATTTATTGATTTCCTTCGAAATCCTCTTCCCTAGATTACCCTGATTCAAGCGATTCAATCCGCCTGATGGCGCAGAAACGCAGGAATATCCAGATAATCCAGGTCCGTCTCTCCTACCGCGCCCGGCTGGAGTTGGACGGCCGCCGCGGCACCCTGATAGCCCTTGCGATAGACCGCCGGCCGCTCCATGTCCCGATAATCGGGGGTAACCGACTCCACGCCTCCGCGTGCCACTAGGTGGAGCGGCGACTCACCCCTAGCTGGTCTCGATAGCCCCTCTCCAAGGCCGGTAGCGACCACAGTCACGCGCAGCTCATCCTCCAGGTTGGGATCAATGACGGTGCCGACTACCACGATAGCGTCGTCGTCCGCAAAGTCCCGCACCGTATTGCCCACCTCGTCGAACTCACCGATGGACAAGCTCATGCCCGCGGTGATATTGACCAATATCCCCCTGGCACCGGCTAGGTCGATGTCCTCCAGCAACGGACTCTTGATGGCCGACTCGGCTGCTTCCTGGGCCCGCCGCTCACCATTGGCGATGCCTGTTCCCATCATTGCCTGCCCCATCTCGGCCATGACGGTCTTGACGTCCGCGAAGTCCACATTGATGAGGCCAGGACGGGTGATGAGCTCGGCGATTCCCTGGGTGGCGTTTAAAAGCACATCGTTGGCCGCCTTGAAGGCATTCAGGAGACTCATCTCCTTACCGAGCACAGCTAGCAGCTTCTCGTTGGGGATGGTGATGAGTGAATCGACCTGGCTCCCCAGCTCAGAGATCCCCTCCATCGCTACCCTCATCCGCTTGGTGCCCTCGAACGGAAAGGGCTTGGTCACTACGGCCACGGTCAAGATGCCCAGCTCCCGTGCTACCTGGGCGACGACGGGAGCGGCGCCCGTTCCGGTGCCACCGCCCATGCCGGCCGTGATAAAGACCATGTCGGCACCATCCAGGGCATCATGGATGCGCTCCTTGTCTTCCAATGCGGCTTCCCTGCCCACTTTGGGGTCGGCACCAGCGCCGAGTCCCTTTGTGATATCGGCCCCCAGCTGGAGGATGGTCTTGACGTTGGAGTTCTTTAGGGCCTGGGAATCCGTATTGGCGCAGATGAAATCCACTCCCTCGATGGAAGCATCCACCATCTGGTTGACGGCATTGCAGCCGCCGCCGCCGACACCGATCACCTTGATGATTGCATCTTGACCGTTGGTATCCATTAGCTCAAACATCGATTTTCTCCTGATCTTGCTCGCTAGTTCTCTGAATTGGATCGACTCGTCTTGCAGAATGTCATGGAGGCCTCGCCGCGTTACGGCATGATCACGCCCGCCAGTCCTCGGTTGGGGCAAGTGGACGTTCAGAAATTGCCATGAAACCAGCTCTTCATCCGTTCCCAGATTGCCTTCAGACTGGAGGATTCCGCCAGCTCCGAGCGCTGCATGAGCCGGTGCTGCCGGGCATACATCAGCAACCCGACGCCGGTCGCGTAAACAGGATCACTGATCACATCCCGCAGACCGGTTATGTGTTGGGAGACCCCAAGCCGCACCGGCATATGGAAGACCTCCTCGGCCAGTTCGACAAGTCCTTCCATCTTGGCGCTACCGCCAGTCATAACGACTCCTCCCGCCACCAGGTCCTCAAAGCCACTGCGGCGCAGCTCTGCCTGGAGCAAGCCTAAGAGCTCCTCATAGCGCGGCTCTACCACCTCCGCCAGGGCCTGACGGGTAAGGCGCCGTGCCGGGCGCTCACCGATACTCGGGACCTCAATGGTCTCGCCGCTTCCGGCGAGCTGAGTCAAGGCGCATGCGTATTGGATCTTGATCTGTTCCGCGTATTGAGTGGGGGTGCGCAGGGCGACGGCAATGTCGTTGGTCACCTGGTTGCCGGCGATGGGAATCACAGCCGTGTGGCGGATGGCACCGTCGGTGAATACCGCCAGATCTGTGGTACCGCCGCCGATGTCTACCAAGGCGATGCCCAGCTCCTTCTCATCCTCGCCCAGGACGGCATAGCTGGCGCTAAGCTGCTCCAGGACTAGGTCATCCACCTCCAGCCCGCAGCGGCGGATGCATTTGACGATGTTCTGGGCCGCACTGACCGCACCCGTGACCATGTGGACTCGGGCCTCCAAGCGTACCCCGCACATACCTACGGGCTCACGGATGCCTTCCTGCTCGTCGATGATGAATTCCTGGGGAAGGATATGGAGGATCTTTTGATCGGCCGGAATCGCCACCGCCCTAGCTGCGTCGATAACCCGGTCCACGTCCGCTTGGGATACCTCTCGCTCCTTGATGGCGGTAATGCCGTGAGAGTTGAAGCTGCGGATATGACTACCCGCGACGCCGGCATGGACGGAGTGGATCTCACAACCCGCCATGAGCTCCGCCTCTTCCACTGCCCGCTGGATGGACTGCACGGTGGACTCGATATCCACTACCACCCCCTTCTTGAGTCCCCAGGACGGATGGGTACCGATTCCGATGATCTCAATCCCCTCGTCGTCCTTCACTTCGCCTACCAAGGCAGCGATCTTGGACGTACCAATATCCAGTCCGATCAGGAGATTCTTCTCGCCTCGCCTCAACATTGGGTTCAACTCCTGGAGGGTCCCGAGGCCCGGGACTTCAGTTTCGCCGATTGTACGGTTTCTACCACACCAGACCCTGGGGTATTACCCTCGGCCCCCAACCACCGGATCGCCAACCCATTGCTGTAGCGCATATCGATCAGCAACGGCATTCCAGTGACGGCCAACCGAGGGTAGACCCGAATGAACCTGGAAATCCGTTCCTGCACCCGCTCCTTACCCAAGGCTAGGCCAAATCCTGTGCTCAGGTACAAAGTCCAGGCCCCACGGGCGTCTTGAGCGAGGGTCTCGATCTCGAAGCCGAGGGCGCGCAGCCGTGGCCCCCAGTCCACAAGACGCCGTACCAATTCCAAGGCATCCTGATCCCTTCCTGAGAGCCTTGGGAGCCCCCGCAGGAGACCGCCCTCCTCGGGCCTGAAAATCACGCCGTCGGCGTCTATGAGAGCATTTTCGCTCCAACGTGCCAGGGCCACCCGCTCTACCACTTTGATATCCAAGCGATCCGGCCAGCGCCGCCGCAGGCTCGCTGATCGCACCCAGGGGATGGCCTCTACTGCCGTTTGGAGCTCCGCTAGGTCCTGAGTCAGGATACCGCCATCCAGCTGGGCGATAACCCTTTCTTGTAGGCAATGCGACGATAGGTATTTGAGCACCCCGTCCACCGTCACCAACCGCACTGGCAGGCGCTGGGGTTCCCAAAGCATCAGTAGGTAACCACTACCGCCCAACAAGGACAGCAACCCCAGCGCCCATACCCAGCGCACCAACCGCCAACCCAGAGCCGGTGTGTCGGCCAGGCGGTCCTCAGCTATCGTGCATGCGGGACTACTCAAAGTTGGTCTCCCCAAGACTGGTCTCCAAGATGCGCCATGCCAGGGCATCAAAATTCAGCCCCTGGGCCTGCGCGGCCATAGGCACCAGACTGTGGTCGGTCATGCCGGGCACAGTGTTCACCTCCAGCAGATACGGCCGTCCGTTGCCATCAAGCATAAAATCCACCCGTCCCCAGCCCTCGGCACCGACTGCCTCGAAGGCCTCCAGGCACATGGCCTGGAGACGTGACTCCGATTCGGCATCCAAGCCACAAGGGCAAAGGTAATGGGTGGTATCGGCAAGGTACTTAGCCTCGAAGTCGTAGAAGGCGTGTGGCGTCTCCAGGCGGATCACGGGTAGGGCCTTACCGTTGAGGACGGCACAGGTATATTCGGGACCCTCGACCCAACGTTCGGCAAGGACCAGGGCATCGTACTGCACCGCCTCACGCCAAGCCCTGACCAGGCCCTCGGGGTCGTCTGCCCGCGCTATCCCGATGCTGGAGCCTTCGCGGGCTGGCTTTATCATAAGGGGAAATTCCAGGGTCCCAGCCTGTTCCAGATCCGCTTCCTGACGCAGCAGTGCGAAATCTGCAGTTGGCAGACCGCAGCCCTGCCATAAACGCTTGCAGCGGTATTTGTCCATTCCTAAGGCCGAGCCCAAGATCCCCGAGCCCGTGTAGGGCAACCCGATGGTCTCGAGTACGCCCTGGGTCTGCCCATCCTCGCCGCCGCGACCGTGGAGGATGATGAAAGCCCGCGCAAATCCGCCATTGCGCAGCTGCTCCAGGGTGCCGACCTGTGCCGGATCCAACCCATGGGCATCCACCCCCTGACGTACCAAGGCTGCCAACACGGCACTACCGCTCTTGAGGGATATCTCACGTTCGGCTGACTGCCCGCCTAGGAGCACGGCCACCTTGCCAAACTTGTCTGCCTTCGAAGTCATGACTCCCAATCTCCGACCCGGCACACTTCGGGTGTCAAGCGTACACCGCTAGTACGCGCTACCTTTGACTGCACCCGTTTGATGAGCCGGGCGATGTCCCAGGCGCTGGCAGCCCTGATGTTGACGATGAAGTTTGCATGCTTTTCCGATACCTGGGCATCGCCCATGCGCAACCCCTTCAGACCCGCCGCCTCAATGAGCCGCGCGGCATGGTCGCCGGGGGGATTGCGGAACACCGAGCCGCAGCTGGGAAGCCTGATCGGCTGAGCACGTCCCCGCCGCTCAAGCAAATCACGGATGCGCTCTAGGCTAGCCACGGCATCCCCCAACTCCAGCACCAGCTCCGCCTCCAGAAACCATTCGCCCGACGGGCCCTGAACCTGGCGGTAGCCGATGCGGAAATCAGCCGGCGAGCGCTCGCGTACTTCATCCTGGCGGTCGATGGTGAGTACGCGCCTGACCCAGCTCCAAGTCTCCCCCCCGTAGGCACCGGCGTTCATAGCTAGGGCCCCACCGAGGGTGCCGGGGATTCCGGCTAGGAACTCCACCCCGGTCAGACCTAGCCGGGTGGCAAAGTGTGCCACCTTGGCGCAGGAGACCCCGGACTCGGCCCGCACTCCGCGCTCCCCGACGCGCTTCAGAGTATTCAGGCAACCCTGGGTCTGGATCACGGTACCGGAAAAACCCTCGTCGCTTACCAACAAATTACTGCCCAACCCGAGCCAGAGCACCGGCTCGGTCGGGTCCAAGCCGCGTAGAAAGACCGCCAGATCGGCGGCGTCCGCCGGGCGAAAAAACCGGCGTGCCGGTCCTCCTACCCGCCAGCTGGTGTGACGGGCCAGGGGTTCGTCTACGCGCAGTTCACCTCGGAGGACTGCCGAGCTTCTAGCTGGACCATTCATTGGCCAATATGACTCCATTGGCACATGGGCGTTTCAAACAGAAACATCATGTAACTAAAACTTTTAGCAATGCCTAGTTAGTTTCTAGCTGCAAATAAACACAAATGGACGCGAGCTGAATCAGCTCCGATTTGCGTTCACTTGCGACTAAAAAAGAAGCCTCCACCATAACCGCAACCTAGCCAAAAAACACATCGCCCTCTCCTGTCACCCGCAACAGTTCCGGCAACTGGGCTGCCAGGGTACCGATGTCGCCGGCCCCCATGGTCAGGACCAAGTCGCCGTCTTCGAGCAAGGTGTCCAGCGTGCTAGGTACATCCTGTAAGTCGCGGGCGAATACTGGGTCCACCTCGCCGCGTGCCCAGATCGCACGGCTCAGGGTATAACCGTCGGCGCCCAGCAGCGGCGATTCCCCTGCCGCATAGACCTCGCACAAGACCAGTACGTCCGCATCCGATAGCACCTGTACGAAATCCTCAAACTGCTCCTGGGTGCGAGTGAAGCGGTGCGGCTGGAATATCAACACCAGTCGTCGCCCTGGCCAGCTACAGCGCGCCGCTTCAAGGGTGACCGTGATCTCCCGCGGGTGATGCCCGTAGTCGTCCACTAGAACTAGATTGCGACCGTCCCCCATGCGGGTCTCCCTGATGGTGAAGCGGCGGCCGATGCCTGGGAAACCGCACAGGGCGCGCTGGATGGCTGTTTCCTCCACGCCTAGCTCTAGGGCTACCGCGATGGCAGCTAGGGCATTGAGCACATTGTGGCGACCAGGCAGATTGAGCTCTACCAAGAGAGGACCCTCCCAACCTTCCCAACGCACCGAAAAAGTCATATGCGGGCCTTTCTGATGGACCCCCTCGGCTCGTACGTCCGCCTCCGCGAGGGTGCCGTAGGTACGCACCAGACATGGGACCCTGGGCACCAAGGCGCGGACCTGCTCGTCGTCGATGCACAAGACTGCCAGCCCGTAGAAAGGTAGGTGGTGCAGAAATTCCATAAAGGTGCTGCGTAGGCGGTCGAAATCATTGTCGTAGGCATGCATGTGGTCGGCGTCGACATTCGTGAGTACCGCTAGCATGGGCTGCAAATATAAGAAAGAGGCATCGCTCTCGTCGGCCTCGGCAATCAGGTACTGACTGGTGCCCAACCGGGCGTTGGCGCGGGCACTGTTCAGGAGCCCACCGATCACAAAGGTCGGATCCAGCCCGCTCTCGGCCAGTATGCTTGCAATCAGGCTGGCGGTCGTGGTCTTGCCGTGGGTCCCGGCCACCGCCACTCCATAATAGAAACGCATAAGCTCGGCTAGCATCTCGGCGCGGTGCACTATGGGTATTCGCTGCGCCCGGGCGGCGCACAGCTCCGGATTGTCCGCGTTGATGGCGGTGGAGACCACCACCGCATCGGCTCCTTGTGCTCGCTCGGCTTGGTGTCCGATGGAGACGGTCACGCCCAGGGACTCCAGTCGTCGGGTTGCCTCGCTCACCCGTTGATCAGAACCGGAGACCCGGTAGCCGAGGTTGGCCATGAGCTCGGCGATTCCACTCATACCCGAACCCCCAATGCCCACGAAGTGCAGACGGCGGATCCGCCCCATATTGCCGGCTCCGAAACGTATCGACGCGCTCATACCCCACCGACCTCCCAGCAGGCCCGGGCGATCCGCACCGCCGCATCCGGCTCTGCCCGACTGCGGGCGGCCTGCGCCATCATGATCAAACGTGACCGGTCGCTGAATAACCCGATCAACATTGCACCCAGGGACGTCGGGGAGAGCTCGGTCTGAGGTAAGAGCAGTGCGGCGCCCACATCTGCTAGGTAACGGGCGTTACTGGTCTGATGATCGTCCACCGCGTGGGGATAGGGTACCAGGATTGAACCCACCCCCGCCGCCGCCAGCTCGGAAATGGTCAATGCGCCGGCCCGGCACACTACCAGATCCGTCCAGGCATAAGCCTCCGCCATCTCTTCAATGAAGGGGGTGACCTGGGCCGCGACGCCCACTTCGGCATAGGTCCTGCAGGCCGTCTCCAGTGTGCGCTCCCCGGCTTGGTGGCGGATCTGCGGTCTCTGCTCAGGAGGCAAGATGGCAACCGCCCCGGCGACGGTTTCATTCAACACCTTGGCCCCTAATGACCCCCCGATCACGAGCAGGCGGCCGGGACCGGACCGTGCCGCCAATCGTTCCTGAGGCGCCGATAGGGCCAAGATCTCCGGCCGGACTGGGTTGCCGCTGGTGACCGCGCCACGCCCTTTGGGGAAACTACCGGGGAAGGCCTCGAACACCTGCGCGGCGACGTGGGACAACCAGCGATTGGTGAGTCCCGGCACCCGATTCTGCTCCTGGATCACTAAGGGGATTCCCAGCAACCTGGCCATAAGTCCACCAGGCCCGGAGACAAAGCCGCCCATCCCCAGCACCAGATCCGGGCGGCGTCTGTGCAGGATACCCGCGGCTTGATGCAGGGCTACCGCGAGCTTGAAGGGGGCCGCCAGGAGCTGCCGCGGCCCCTTACCTCGCAGCCCCTCGATGCTGATCCACTCGAGCGAAAATCCATGCGCGGGAACCAGCCATGTCTCCAGGCCACGTCGGGTGCCGATCCAGAATACCTCCATGCCCTGCTCGCGCAGCAACCCGGCCACCGCTAAGGCGGGGAAGACATGACCGCCGGTGCCCCCGGCCATGACGGCTAGGCGCGGGCCCATTGCGTTCCCCCCTCAGCTATCTGTTCCACCGTCTCGCACCGTAGGTCCCGGTCGATACGCAACAGGAGCCCCACTGCCATACAGGTGACGATGATGCTGTTGCTCCCGTAGCTCATGAAGGGCAGGGTGAGTCCCTTGGTCGGTAACAGACCAAGATTCACGCCGATACTGACCATGGCCTGTAGGCCGATGCCCAACCCAAACCCATGTGCCGCGTAGGCGGCGAACCAGCAACCGGCACGCTCGGCGCGGGCACCGATGGCCAGCACTCGCCACAGAAAAAAGCCGAAGGCCGTGATCACCGCCAGCGTGCCCGCCAGCCCAAGCTCCTCACCGATGACTGCCATCAAAAAATCCGTATGAGCCTCCGGGAGAAAAAACTGTTTCTGGATACCGTTCCCGAGTCCGACCCCGAGCCACTCACCACGACCGAAGGCGATGAGTGCCTGGGAGAGTTGGAAGCCTGTATCGAAGGGATCGGCGAAGGGATCCATGAATGAGGTGACACGTTCCAGCCGGTAGGGCTCCAGCGCCACCAGGATCACGGCGGCCACGATCAGCAGTCCGAACAAAACGGTGAAATGGATCACCCGGACCCCACCGAGGAACAACAGACCCAGCACCGTAGCAAGCAGGATGACGGTGGTGCCAAAGTCCGGTTGGCTCATGATCAGGGCACTGGCGATCACCATCAAGAGCATGGGCTTGAGAAAGCCCCACAAGTTGGTGACCACCTCCTCGCGGCGGCGCACCAGATAGCCGGACACGAAGATGACGGCAAAGAACTTCATGGACTCGGAGCTCTGGAGGTTGAAAGGCCCCAGCGGAATCCAACGGCTGGCGCCGTTGACCGTACGCCCGATTCCCGGAACCAGAACCAGGACCAATAAGATCAGACCCAGCAAGAACAAAGCGGGTCCCGATCGCTCCCACCAAGCCAAAGGGGTAGCAAACACTAGGGTTCCCGCCGCGGCGGCCAGCCCTAAGGCCAGGGCATGCCGGATCACGAAATGGAAGGGGGTATCGAAGGTACGATCGGCAATGGGCATAGACGCGGATGACATCATCACGAACCCGAATCCCAGTAGCATCAGTACACAGGCTAGGAGCGGCCAGTCCAGATCCGGCACCCTGTTAGCTCGCCGGCGACTACGCTCCCGTACCCTCGAGCCGCGCTTCGCCCGCCCCCCGGTACCGCCGGGGTGTATGTTGGGGTTTGCCTGTTGGATCCGATTCTCGGCGTTCATACCTTGAATGCCTCCACCGCCGTCGCGAAGACCTGCCCTCGATGGGCGTAGTCCTCGAACATATCGAAGCTGGCGCAGGACGGGGAGAGCAGCACACAATCGCCAGGCCGCGCGGCAGCGAACGCGCGGCGCACCGCATCCAGCATATCCCGCGCGTGTAGTATCTCCACTCGGTCAGCGAGTGCGCGCTCGATCAGGGGGGCATCACGCCCGATCAGGACCACCGCCCGTGCCGTACGCTCCACTGCCGCTGCCAGGAGGGTGAAATCGGCACCCTTACCCTCACCGCCGGCGATGAGGACTGCCCGCCCCGAACCTGTAGGATCGATCAGGCCTTTCAGGGCAGCGACGGTCGCACCTGGATTGGTCCCTTTGGAGTCGTCGTACCAGTCGATTCCCCCTTTGTTGGCTACCAGGGCGGTGCGGTGAGGCAGCCCAGGGAAGATACGCAAGGCCTCCAGCATGGCTGCCTCTGATAGACCACAGGCCTGACCCATAGCCAGCGCGGCTAGGGCATTGGCTAGGTTATGACGGCCTTTTATAGCAACCTCGGAGATTGGCAGCAGGCGCTCACTTCCGCAGGCAACCCAAGAAATACCAGCGTGTTCGATCAATCCGAAATCCGATGCTTGCCCTGGGGGCCCCAGGGAAAATCCGAGGTCCCGCGTCGCTATCCCCGTCATGGCCCGCACCTGGAGATCGTCGAGGTTGAGGACTGCCGTCCGGGCCCCGGATAGGATCCGTTGCTTGGCAGCGGCGTAATCGTCGAGGCCGTCATAACGGTCCATATGATCCGCCGAGACATTGAGCACGGTCGCCACCTCAGGTTTGAGAGATCGGGTGGATTCGAGCTGAAAGCTGGAAAGCTCCAACACATAGAGCGCCACGTCGTCGTCAAGCAGCTCCAGGGCCGGTTGTCCCAGGTTCCCGCCGACTGCCGCCCGGATGCCAGACAGATGCGCCATCCATCCCAACAATGTGGTGACCGTGCTCTTACCGTTGGAGCCGGTAATAGCAGCCACCGGCGTGCGCGAGGCCCGGGCGAAGAGCTCGATGTCCCCCATTACCGGCACCCCACGCGCCACCGCTTCGGTAATGGGAGGTTCCTGCAAGGACACGCCGGGGCTAACGATCAGCCACTCGGCAGCCCTGATAACATCAGGATCGAAGCCGCCGAGGAATAGGGTTAGATCCGGCAGTTCCTGGCGCGCAGTCACCAGCTTAGGAGGTGCTGGGCGCGAATCCATGGCCGCCACGGTGACCCCCTGTTTTCCTAGATAGCGGGCGCAGGACAGACCGGTCTTGCCAAGGCCCAGAATCAGGGCTTTGTCGGGGAAGGATCTGGACTGCGTTATTCGAGTCATTTCAGGCATTGCTGTAAATGAAGCCGTCATCTGGCTCCCACGCTTCAGCTTCATGAAACTTATGTCCGCTAGAGCGGCCACGATTACGTTCCCATTCTGGAGCTTGGAAACGAGCCGAAACAACCGATTCACGTTTATTCGCGTTCATCTGCGGAAAAATTTCGTGTTCATTCATGTGATTCGTAGCCCGCGTAGGATGTGGTGAGTAACACGAAACCGCATCGACATAAACCGATAGGCCGGATGTCTATAACCGGTGTTTCAAGGTTTCCCCAAGCTTTCATCCCTGGCTACTGGATTCCAGTAATCCCTGCCGGAACGGCGAGGTAGTAAATCTGATTCGTGTCCATTCGCGGTTACAATCGATGCGGTTCGTATTACTCACCACATCCTACGATTGTTGACGAGATTTCGGTTGCAGTCGAGTTTCCCATTGTTGCGTCTTTGCATCTCCGTTGATGTTCTGGTCCTTGGTGTTGAACTTCGGAACCTCTCCATTGACATTTGGAATCTCATCGTAGGGCGAACCTTGTGTTTGCGCCGATTTCAGGGTGCAGAATCCTGAGAACCGATAACTGCCCCCTGACAATTTCATTCCTCCATGTAGTTGGGCTGCCTCGTTACGGGCTTCAGACCCGGCGTAGTCTTGGCAGCGGTAGCGGTTTTGACATAGTTGTAAACCTCGGTCGTTCCCTGCATGGCCTCGCTGCCCACCACTGGGCGCGTGCATCCGGGGAGGATATTCGGGTAGTCCTGAATGGCATCCAGGGCATTCAGGATGAAGGACACGCTGTCGGCTCCGGTCTTTAAGATGGTCTTGCACTCGTGGGGCGTCATATTGACCAGAAAAGGGAGTTTCCTGAGTATGGTCTCGAAGGCATCTGTAGGGTACTCATAGAAGATTAAACCGCAAATAGATCAGGAATAGTCGATGATGGCGATTCGCGTTCATTTTCGGCAAGAAATAAAGTTCTTTGATGAGGCAACGAATCCGATTCGTGTCTATTCGTGTTCATTCGTGGTTCCCGGTTCGCGTAATTCGCGGCTCCAACCCTCATCTGATCTTCAGACTCGCCAGACCAATTAGTATCAAAATCACGGTCAGGATCCAGAATCGCACGATCACCCTTGATTCCGGCCAACCCTTGAGCTCGAAATGATGATGCAGGGGCGCCATGCGAAAGATCCGTTTGCCCGTCAGCTTGAAAGAGGTTACCTGGATCATCACCGACATGGTCTCCATGACAAAGACCCCGCCCATAATCAGCAACACTATCTCCTGACGGGCGATCACCGCGACCGTGCCGAGGGCTGCACCCAGGGCCAGGGCACCTACGTCTCCCATGAAGACCTGCGCCGGATAGGTGTTGAACCAGAGGAAACCGAGCCCAGCACCCACCAAGGCACCGCAGAAGACCATTACCTCGCCGACGCCCGGCACATAGGGAATCTTGAGATAGGTAGCAAAATCCACACGGCCAGAGGCATAGACAAACACACCCAAGGCACCGCAGACCAACACCGTGGGCAACACTGCGAGCCCGTCCAGCCCGTCTGTAAGATTCACGGCGTTGCTGGAGCCGACAATGACCAGATAGGTCAGGAGCATGAACCAGGGCCCGAGCTGGAAGGATACCTCCTTCAGATAAGGCACTAACAGGGCCGTCTCGGCGGGGGTCGCGGCGATGGCATAGAGGTATCCGGCAGCGGCTAGACCTACCAGGGATTGCCCGAGGAATTTATGGCGGGGGGCCAAGCCCCTATGGTCCTTGAGCACCAGCTTGCGATAGTCATCCACCAATCCGATGGCCCCGCAGGTGAGGGTGACCAGCAGTACCAGCCAGACATAGCCGTTGGCTAGGTTTGCCCACAGCAAGGTGGCAATCCCGACTGCCACCAGGATCAGGGCTCCGCCCATGGTGGGGGTACCGGCCTTGGACAGGTGGCTTTGGGGACCGTCGTCCCTTACGGTCTGACTAATCTTGTACCGGGTGAGATGCCGAATCATGGCCGGTCCAACCAGGAAAGAAAGGGTCAGGGCGGTGAGCACCGCCATAATCCCGCGTAGGGTCAGGTAGCGAAAGACAGAGAAGGCGCTCTCGAACTGCCCAAGCCAATCAGTCAAATAGAGGAGCATCTCAAGCCTCTCCCTCACTACAGATGGCGTCCGCCACTCGCTCCATGGCAGCGGCCCGCGATCCCTTCACTAGCATCAGATCCTGGGAACCCAAGTGTTCCCGCAGCGCGGAGATTAGGGATGCCTGATCGTGGAAGTGCCTTCCGCCCGCGCCGAAGGCCTCCGCTGCCAGGGCACTGAGCGTTCCCACTGTGTAGAGAACCTCAACGCCGGCCGTTCGGGCGGCCGCTCCCAGATCCCGGTGCAGTGCCTCAGCATCCGGTCCCAGCTCTGCCAGATCGCCGAGTACCAACCAATGACGGCCAGGCAACCCCACCAGCACTTCGATGGCTGCCCGGACTGAGTCCGGATTGGCGTTGTAGCTGTCGTCGATCAGACGCAGCCCGCCAGGACCCCGTCTGGGGCACAAACGCCCCGGCACCGGTTTCAAGCCCGCAAGCCCGGCCTGGATCGCATCGGGTCCTACCCCCAAGACCCTGGCAACGGCCACTGCAACCAGAGCATTTCGAATGTTGTGCATGCCCGCCAGACCCAGCTCCAGCCTCAGCTCCGAGCCGCCGACCTGAACCCTGAAACGGGTGTGGAAGCCATGCTCATCCCAAACACCCCGTATCCCATCGACCTCGACGCACACATCGGCCTTGGCATCGGGACCGCAGATCAGCACCCGGCGATAGGCAGCCAGATCGCGCCACAGGTCAATCCAAGGTGAACCCGAGGGCACAATGAAGGTACCGTCCGCTGGCAAACCCTGGGCGATCTCTCCTTTGGCGCGAGCAACGCCTTCGAGGTCGCCAAAACCTTCGAGGTGGGCGCTTCCTGCGTTGGTGATGACGGCGATGTCCGGACGGCCGATGGCGGTTAGGTAGGCGATCTCGCCGGGGTAGTTGGCACCCATTTCCAGGACCAGAAAGTCCTGGTCGCGGGCGGCGAGCAGGGTCAGGGGCAGGCCGATGTCGTTGTTCAGGTTGCCGCCAGTGGCGTGCACTGAGCCGATTTGCTTTAGGACAGCGGCAATCATTTCCTTGCAAGTCGTCTTGCCATTGCTCCCGGTAACCGCGATCACTCTTCCGGTGATGCGCTCCCGCCAAGCCGCGGCTAGCCTTCCCAGACCCAAGCGGGTGTCATCTACGATCAGCTGCGGAATATCCGCATCCACCCGATGGTCTACCAAGGCCGCCGCGGCCCCCTGCCGTCCCGCCTGAGCGACGAACCCATGGGCATCGAAACGCGCTCCGCGCAGGGCCACGAAGAGCTGCCGGGTGCAATCCCTACGGCTGTCATTGCCGACGGCGTCGAAACTGACATCGATGCCCGCGACCCAGCCCCCGATGCGGGCGGCGGCTTCGGAAAGCATCCACATCAGCGTCGGCCCCCCGCTCTCGTCAACAGCAGGGTTGCGCCCAGATTATCAGGCGGCACATTGAACAGACGCAGGGCCCCTTCTATAACCTTGGCGAACACGGGAGCAGCGATCTTACCGCCGTAGTAGTCTTTACCACTTGGCTCGTTGACCATGACCACCATGACGAAACGGGGCTGAGAAGTGGGGGCTATACCAGCGAAGACCGCTTGATAACGCCGGGATGAGTAACCGCCCCGGACCGCCTTCTTAGCCGTACCCGTCTTGCCGCCGACCCGGTAACCCTTGATGGCAGCCAGCCTGGCCGTCCCCTTGGCGGAAACGACCGTCTCCAGCATGGCCCTCACCCGGCGTGCCGTGGTGGCAGAAAGAATCCGTTCCGCAGCGGGATGCTCAGGGCGCTTGAGGAGACTGACCGGCCGTTTGACACCGTCCGCCGCTAACACTCCGTAGGCCTGGGCAAGCTGCAGGGTGGTCACCGACAGGCCATAGCCGAAGGCTAAGGTAGCGTGCTCGAATGGTCGCCAATCCCGGAAATGACGCAGCTGCCCCGGGGTCTCGCCCGGGAACCTGACCCCGGTCGAACGACCGAAGCCGAGCCGATCATAAAGCTGCCATAGCACGGACTTACGCATTTGCAAGGCCAACTTAACCACCCCCACATTGCTCGATTTGGCGATGACGCCTGTGGTATTCAGCCGACCGTAGTTGCGGATATCCCTGACTACATCGGACCCGACGCGCAGGGTGCCCGGATTGGTGTTAATGGGCGTACGCGGACCCACCAGACCTACCTCCAAGGCTGCAGCTACCACCAGGGGCTTGACCGTGGAGCCAGGCTCCATGATATCGGTGAGAGCACGGTTACGGCGGGCGCTTTCCTTACCTCTCAGCTTGGAGTTAGGGTTATAGGTCGGCTGGTTCACCATCGCCAGCACCTCGCCGGTCTCCACGTCCAGCATTACTGCAGAGGCGGCTACCGCCCGATGCTTGTTCACCCCCCGCACCAGCTCGCGGTGGGCGAGGAACTGCAGGCGCCGATCGATGCTTAGGGTCAGATGCTTGCCGTGACGCGCCGGCTTGATGCGCTCGACCTCGGCCACAACGCGACGACGACCGTCCTGGATAACCCGCCGCTTGCCGGGCTCCGCCCGCAGCCAGGAATCATAGGCAAGCTCCATACCCTCGATACCCCGGTCGTCCACATCGGTGAAACCGATGACATGGCCAAAGATCTCGCCGCCGGGATAGAAGCGCCGATATTCGGATTCCAGGCCCACCCCCCGCAGCCGGTGCTCAGCTATAACCCGTTTCACGGCTAGGGTCTCCTTAGGCCCGATCCTCCGTTTGAGGTAGAGGAAAGCGCGTTCGCGTTTGGCTATCAGACGCGCCATCAGCTCAGTCCCATTTATCCCCAAGGCTTCGGCTAGAGCACGCACCGCCTGGGGCCACTCCACCAGTTGACGGGGATCACCCCAGACAGTAGCCACTGGAGTACTGACGGCAAGCGGCTCCCCGTTGCGGTCCAGGATCATGCCCCGGCGGGCAGGGATCTCGGATACCCGAAGGTGGCGACGCTCACCCTCGGTGCGGAGAAAATTCTTCTCCATGACTTGGCGCTCGAAGGCGCTCGCGATCAGGGCCAGAAACAGCATCCCCAAGCCACCCACCAGGACTCGGCGCCGCGCTATGAAGCTCGGCCCTTTGCCCAAGCGTTCAACCCGCTTAGCATGCTTACGCCGCCGTGCCTTAGTGGTCATTGTCACCTCCGATCACACGCACGTCCTGACACCGAGGCAGATACATGCCTAACAGCCTGCGGGCCCTAGTTTCAATGCGAGACTGGGTGGTCAGCGCAGCTTCCTCGAGTCGCAGCTCCCCCCAGCGCACCTCCAGCTTTTGGCGCTCGGCGCGCAGGGTCTGGAGTTCCACGAACTCGGTCCGGCTCAGATACTTGGCGTACACGACCCCGATCCCGGTACCGACGGTACCTGCGATGAGCAACAGTAGGAACCAAAGTTCGTAACGGGTCATGCTAGCCGCTCCGCCACCCGCATCAGGGCACTACGCGCGCGGGGATTGGCAGCTACCTCCGTGCTGGAGGGCCGCACCGGCCTGCCGACCGACCGCAGACGGGCTTTGGTTTCCTGGATCATCACGGGAACACCGCGGGGAAATCGGTCCCCACGCACCTCATTGCGGATGAAACGCTTGACGATACGGTCCTCCAGGGAATGAAAACTGATGACCACCAAGCGGCCACCGGCGGTCAGCAGACCGCAGATACTGTCCAGGCAGGCGCGGAGTTCTTCGAGCTCGCGATTGATATGTATCCGAATGGCCTGAAAGGTCCGGGTAGCCGGATGCCGACCCGGCTCTCGATCCGGATTGGCGGCAGCAACGATTTGTACCAGGGCACCGGTGGTGACGAGCGGTCGCTTGCTCCGAGCCTGGATAATGGCACGGGCGATACGCCTAGCCCTACGCTCCTCGCCGTAATCCCGCAGGACGCGTGCGATCTCTTCCTTCTTAGCCTGCGCCAGCCACTGGGCCGCCGTCTGTCCAGCGCTGGTGTCCATACGCATGTCCAGGGGTCCATCTACCGAAAAGCTGAAACCTCGGTCTGACACGTCGAGTTGCGGCGAGGAGACCCCCAGATCCAGCAGCAACCCGCTTACTCGACCAAAGAGACTACGCCGCCGTGTCACTTCCTCCACCTGGGAGAAGGGCAGGTGCTCTATGGCGAACCTCGGGTCGCTCTGCGCCAGGGAGACACCGGCGGCGACCGCCTGTGGATCCCGGTCCAGGCCCAACAGGCTGCCTGTAGCACCTAACTTGGCCAACAGGGCACGTGCGTGCCCACCACGGCCGAAGGTGCCGTCCAGATAGATCCCAGCGGGGTCGATCACCAAGGCCTCCAAGCTTTCCTCCAGTAATACTGGTGTATGGATACCTGTTATATTTGGATATTCCACCACACTCACAGCGCTTGTATAAGCAGTTGTCAGCAGAATAGTTTGAACCACTTAGGACGCCGAGAACGCAGATGAGGTGATGGTATACTTCAGAGTGATAGAGTAAAGCAATTCGCTCGTAATCGTTCAAACTTCTACGGTTTTTACTATTTACTTGGTACTGAAATTCAGTAGGGTTTGAATGACCATCTTCAGTGCTAATTTAACTAAATGGGTTTCAACGGTGATTACTGAAACGAGAATACACACTTGCCGTAAATGTCACAGCAAGGAAAGTGTCATAAATAGCACAAATGGGTATTGTAATCCACAATATCATTGTAAAACCTATGGTGATCACGGCGTACTTGAACCCAGAGAGCGCTATAGAGGTTTATCAAGAACGGCCGAGCATGCGCGGGACGTACTCATGGGATCTATCAACATACGTTGAGTGCATGGTTGAAAAGAGGAACAGCTGCCACCCCTTGGGACCATACTGAAACCCGTTGTTCCCGGGCAGACCCCCAATGTTGGGGGTGGATGAATTATGCACGCTTATCTTCAGCACTGTCATCAAAGTTTTGATTTGGGTTATGTTGAATAGAGGAACCCGACGAAGTTGTGGTTTATGCCTACGCTAACTTCACCCCTATAATATCGAATTGTTGCCATCTGTTAGCTAATATCCTATTTACTATAATCAACCACTACCAATGCAGGATATGCTGGGACCATGTACCAGGATCTGTTGATATTGAGTAGATACTCTGTTCCCGAGCCAGTCCAATTTAGGTGGCGATCGACAAGAAGTTATCTGTGATGCATAGATTGGCTTAATCGGCAGCCATCCCGGTCGGCATGTAGAAGCAGCGGCTGTCGGAAGGTATTCGGTTCTCGAGCATGGCTTGGATAGCATTCAGCAGCCTATGCATGACGGCACAGACGGCCTGGGGCTTGTTGAGGCCGCGTTCCTTGATGAGCTAGGGTAAAAACTGGGGTAATACCCGTGAATTGGGATCGTGGCGTACAGGGCTTAGGAGCGGGCATGATAGAGGGCAATGCGCAGGTAGCGGTTGCCGACTCTGGAGAGGCGGTTTTTTGTTGACACTGGGACCGAAATGAAGTTGGGGCGGATCAAGCCCGGCCATAGCGCCCCACTGCCTGGCCTGCATCTCCTCGGGCAGGAGCAGGGGTTCACCGAGGAGTTGAATAGCACTGGCGTTAGCGATGCCGGTGGCACTGATGAGCAGGTCAGATGAAGGCACGGGTCTGTTGGCGCAGGTGTTCGATCTTGGGCGTTGAGTCGGGCGATGCTGTGTCGCAGACCAGGGCTCAGGAAGTCTGGTGTCATCGCGGTGAGTTGGGCGGTCTAGAGCTAGTTTCTGGTCTAGGTCCGGAGCTCGTTGAAGGCGAAAATGGAGAGCGCACAGGCGCGGCTGGTCAGGACCAGATCCAGGCGTTGCCAGGGCTGGTGCAGGTTTGCATCGCCTCAGCGGAGTGTTTGGCAGCCTTGGGGATCACCATCAGGTCCAGACCAGCATTATCCAGAGTCGCAACCCGGCTCACCCGAGCCTCGCGCAGGGCTCGGATCAGGGCCAGATCGGCGGTGTTCTTGAACTCATAGAGCATACAAGGATGCTGGTGAGCGCGGTGGTTTTGAGCTCGCTGGTCGGTGTACCTTCTCCCCACGCGAATCGCATCAATGAGGTATCACTTCTACGCTCTCCGAGTCTGTAAGTGGTTCAAACAACCTTCGAGTCTTTTTCTGCCCTTTGTCCCTTTGTGACTCGAACCATATCCGCTAGTAGCTGGTAGCTAAATGTTCAGAGACGCGATATCGGGACTAGACTCCATCTGCGATAAATCGGCCTTGTTTAACCAGTCGTGGCAGTTGCCGTTCCAGATCTCCTCGTCCCACAACTCGAACTTCTTGCCCTGACCCACTAGGGCGACCCGTTTGTCCAAAGCAGCAAAGCTGCGCAGTGCCAGTGGCAATAACACGCGACCCTGGCCGTCCATCTCGACTTCCTGGGCATGACCGATGTAGAGCCGTTGGAGCATCCGCGCCTGCCTGTTGAACGAGGGAAGCTGATCGAGCCTACATTCGATCTTGATCCAAGTAGGCTCCGGGTAGATCAGCAGACAGTGGTCGCGGTCGACCGTTATGACCAAACGGGAGTTACAACAGGACTGCAGACGCTCGCGATACCGTGCCGGCATCGCGAGCCTGCCTTTGACATCCAGATTGAGGAAGGAAACCCCTCGGAACAACGCCGCATCCCCCGCAAGCGGATACTCCCCTTTACCCCACTTTCCCCTACATACCAGCGATAGTAGGCAGGCATACTCCCCCCGTCAAGATATGAATTGCTTTTTTCTCGTCTCTCAGAGACTTAATAAGATAAGGACTCAGATACAAGATATTGTGTACTAGTATTCAAAAACAATAATATGATGTGCTTTCACCACGCAAAGGAGGATATGGCAAGGCAATGCGACGATGGGGGGGAACTGTAGAAATAGGTAAACTGCTTGGTTAAAAGACACCCGTTCAGGCAACACCAAAGGTCGGCGGAAGAAAGGCTAACCTCAAATAGTTCCAGACACTTCTAAGGAGAAACCACGAAAGTCAAGAACGAACACGGAATTGTCATCCCGACAAAGGAGGGATCTTTTCGTGCCCTTTCGTGTCCTACGCAGTAGGGTTTGAACGACCACCTTCAGTGCTAATCCAACCAAAGATTTCTCAACGGTGATTATTGAAATGAGAGTACATACTTGCCGTAAATGTCAAGAAAAGAAGGTGTCAGAAATGGCACAAATGGGTATGGTAATCCACAATATCATTGTGAAATCTGTAGTGCTTACGGCGTACTTGAATCCCGAGAGCGCTATATGGAGGACAAAATTTGTCTTCAGCACTGTCATCAAAGTTTGGATTTGGGCTGCGTTGAATAGAGGAACCCGACGACGTGCCCGAATACTTCGGGATCGCAAACTATTCGTGTATAAAGAAGCCACGGTTTTCAGCGACTATTAGAAAGCGTATCAAACCGTGATTCCAGATGAGCAACGTGGCGCCAGTGCCGGCGTCTTTAACACAACCTATCCTTGGATCGCTGACTACCAGCTGACTGCTGCGAGTTCGTCACGGTATTCCCCAACCCAGGTATCTGCGTTCGGTGTTGACAAGGACCAAGGCATAATATGTCGAGTCAGGATTAGTTACACATACAAGAAAACAAACACTTACAATTCAACTGAGGATTAATGGTAGCCCGAAAAGACGGTTCATGGGGGCTGTCCTAGCTAAGCGAGATGCTTGGGCTAGGATTGCAGGATGTATGCGAGAAGAAGCCGGCTCAGTGGTTGGAAGCGTGATCGTTTGATGGAGCACTTTGTGGCGGGGACGA
>Ga0066188_1000018_pt1 | contig 30090 bp, 18 predicted proteins | sample WorMetHERISLAND2_FD_61185 | JGI IMG/M metagenome (GOLD analysis project Ga0066188, IMG submission 61185) | Marine gutless worms symbiont microbial communities from Max Planck institute for Marine Microbiology, Germany - Olavius loisae HERON... | ecosystem: Host-associated > Annelida > Digestive...
ATGAAGCTGCACCGCGACCTCGGTATTACGCAGAAAAGCGCGTGGTTCATGGCGTATCGTATCCGCGAAGCCATGATTGGCGAGTCGGGCAGCTTCCTCGGACCGGCGGAGGCCGACGAAACCTACTTTGGGGGAAAGCGCAAGAACATGAGCAACGCAAAGCGGAAAGAACTCGCTGGTACAGGCCAAGGCGCAGTTGGCAAGACCGCAGCGCGTTTTCTTCAGCGACCAAACCCTGCGACAATATAGCCTTCAGCTTAGTCAGATATCCTTGCATGGATACTGGCACCGGGGGGGCGACCTTGTCCCCAGAGGGTGGTGGCTTCACCTTTTTCTCGGCGGCTCGCCGTCCCCGCCAACGATAGGGTTGGATCGACGGTGATCTGCATCATAGGCAACATCGGATTTCCTCCGTACCTTAACCGCCTTGATTCCAGGGACCCCGCTCGGCGATCTTGGAAGCGGCATTCGGCCCAGCCGGAAACAGAGTAGCCTTTTTATGAGCACAGATTCGACCAGCTCCCGCAACGAGAAGGAACAGATAGCGACGAACACCGGCACAGCGTCCGGCATACAGCGTATCAGCGAGCATATCGTCGAGATCGTCAGCGACTCGGGCGAGGGGGCCCAGAAGGCCGGCCAGACCTTCGGGACCATCTGCGCCCGGATGGGCAACGGCGTCTGGACGGTGGAGATCATCCCCGCGGAGATCCAGCCGCCGGCCCGTTCCCCCGCAGGCGCGAGCGGGATCCGGATCCGCCTCGCTTCCCATGATGTCACCAATATGGGGGACGAGGCCGACATCGTAGTCGCCTTCAATGAGCAGGTGCTCTACTCACGCATCGCTAACGGTGCCTACAAACGGGGTACCATGGTCTTGCTTGAGGACAAATGGCGTGACGACCCGGTCCTTGAGATCCGCGACCAGTACGCTAAGGCAGTCACAGAGTTCTGGAACAACGGCCTAATCGTCCATGAGCTATCCATTGAGCAGGCTTGCCTGGAGATCATGTCCAACCCACGTCGCGGCAAGAATATGTTTGTACTAGGCATGCTTTGCTACCTCTACTCGCGGGACATCCAAAAGGCCAAGGACGAGATCGCCACCACCTTCAAGCGCAAGGATGCTAATGTCATCGCCCTGAATCATCGCTTGTTCGACGCCGGCCTAGCATTCGCGGCCGGGCACCTGGATGTCCGCTTCGAGGTCCCGCCGAGACCCCAGGAGGAGACGGAAGGCAAGCGCTTCATCGTGACCAACGGCAATCAGGCCTTAGGGCTGGGGGTCATGGCCTCGGGGATGGAGCTGGTGTCCATGTACCCCATCACCCCGGCCACCTCGGCATCGCACTACTTGGCCGACGTCTTCCACAAGGTTGGGGGCTTCGTCCACCAAGCCGAGGACGAGATCGCTGCCATCGGTTTCGCCATCGGCTCCTCCTTCGCGGGTAAGACCGCCTGCACCATCACCTCCGGTCCCGGACTGGCGCTCAAGACTGAGATGGTGGCCCTCGCGGTCATAGCCGAGATCCCTCTGGTGTTGGCGGTGGTGCAGCGCGGCGGTCCGTCTACAGGCCTGCCGACCAAGGTTGAACAGGGAGATTTACTGGCCTCCCTGTACGGCGAGCCGGGGGACGCACCCAAGGTTGTCATCGCCGCCGCCACCATCCAGGAATGTCTGCACTTCGTCATCATGGCACGGCGCTTGGCCGAGGCCTTCCGCACCCCCGTGGTTCTGCTCAGCGACGCTAACCTGGCTACCGGAGTGCAACCCTATCCCCGCCCTGAACCTACTCCCGACTGGTTGGCGCCACCCATCGACCAGTCGGAGTGGGATCAATCTGTGCCACCCTACGACTGGGACCCGGAGACGGGGCTTTCACCCCGCCCCATCCCCGGTATGCCCGGCGGCCAATACATACTCACCGGTCTGGCCCATACCAATTCCAGTAAGGTGGCCTATGACTCGGATTCCAACCAGCAGGGCTGCAACATGCGCAGCCGCAAGCTGGCGGCCCTGGCCAGTACCCTAAAGCCACCCCAGGTTCACGGCGATGAGGAAGGCGATCTGTTACTGGTTGGTTGGGGCTCTACCCTGGGCGCCGTCGAGGAGGCGGTGGACCGGGCGCGGGCCCAGGGGTACCGGGTCTCATCGGTGCACTTGCGCTTCCTCTCCCCCCTGGAACCGGGCCTGAAGGAGATATTTACGCGTTTCGGCAAGATCATGACAGTAGAGATTAACTACAGCGACGACCCCGAAGCCCCCCTAATTACCGAAGAGACCCGGCGCTACGCCCAGATCGCTTGGCTTCTGCGTGCCCACACCCTTCTGGACATCGACTGCTGGTCCGTGGTCTATGGCCATCCCCTGCAACCGGGGATGATCCACAACGTGATCCTACAACGCCTGGCTGCCCTGCAGGACGTCGGGGACACAGACGAAAACGCGGGAGGAAGCGACTGATGTTCGGACTCAAAGCAGACTGGTCCCTTGAGGTTTTCGAGCGCTACTTTACCATTGGCGACTACGCTGGCGGGGAAGCCCGCTGGTGTCCCGGTTGCGGCGACCACGGAGTGCTCACCGCGGCTCAGCGGGTGCTGCGCGACGAGCAGCAGAAGCCCGAGCTCTCGGTGTGCGTGTCTGGCATCGGTTGCTCCAGCCGCATGCCCCACTACCTGGGCACCTACGGCTTCCACGGCCTGCACGGGCGTGCGCTGCCACTGGCTTGCGGCATCAAATCCCGACGCCCGGATCTGGATGTCTGGGTTGCCACCGGGGACGGGGACTGCTTCTCTATCGGCACCGCCCATTGGATCCATGCCCTGCGTTACAACATGGACATGACCCTGATGGTGTTCGACAATGCCATCTATGGCCTCACCAAGGCCCAGACCTCGCCCACCAGTCCCCTCGGCTTCAAGACTAATACCCACCCCTTCGGGGCCATCATCGACCCCCACAACCCGCTGACCGTTACCCTGGGGATCACCAATGTATCCTTCGTGGCCCAGGTCGTGGACTGGAATCCGTCCCTGCTCTACGAGACCCTCAAAGCCGCCTACCGCCACTGCGGGACCGGCTTCGTGCGCATCATCCAACGCTGCCCCGTATACGCGGAACAGGTCTCGAAGACCTTGCAGGAGGATTCATCTAGATTCCTGCTGCTCGAGCACGCGCAGGGCATACCAATCGATCCCAGTGCCCAGCGCCAGTTTCCCCAGCGGGCAGAGCACGACCCTAGTGATCTGGTCCGGGCCTTCCGGCTTGCCACAGACTCGGCACTGATCCCCGTGGGCTTGATCTATCACAACCCGGACGCTCCCTGCTATGAAGACCTGTCCAGCCAAGGGACCGATATGACGCCCCAGGAACGGCTGGAGCGTTTCGACAGGGTTCTGGACCGGCTCACAGTTTGACTGCCGCCATGACCACCAACCAAGCCCCACGGGGCCGATGGACCCAAATCCCCAGACCGCAACCGGAGAGCATCCCGGCCCTGCCGACGGCGGTGAAAGATGCCAAAGCCACCCGGGATCTTATGTTCACCCTGCGCCACTTCCATCTCGGTGAACCGACGGCCAGGGACCAGCTCGGAGCGGCACCCAATGATACCCTGCCGGCCCTGCTCGACCCGTTCCGCGATACCTCCAAGCTACGCTACGACTATCCCCTGTTTCTGTTTCCACCCGACGCCGGGGACGGCCATCAGGACGCGGACGACCTGGAACAGCCCCTGGCGGAATGGTTTGCCCAGACTGTGCAGGGATTTGCCCCTGGTAACCATGAGGCGCGTATCCTCAAAGACCATCTGCATTGGCTCGAGTACCATCTCCGCCAAACCTTGCGGGAACGCGAGGGACCCACGCCGGCAACACTCGTCTTATGGAGAGCGGGGCTGGATTTGCAGCATCGTTTGAATCTAGATCAGGCCAACCGCGAACGCCTGCAGGAAGACCTGGATAGGCTGCGGGACGCGGCTGGCGAAGGTCGGATCATGGGCTACGGCCGCTACCCGGCCCTCCACCTGCTGATCCACGCCGTTCGCAGCCGGGTCATCCCGCGTTTGGCCCGGTTCCAGTCCCAGATGGACCAATCCATCCGCGGTCTCCGCGCCCTATTCGAGGTGGAATGGGGTAAGTCCGACGAGGCCATTGAGCCGCGCCAGGCCCGCAACAGCGTCGGGCCCGGGGGTGAACGCTTCGACCCCGCCGCCCTCTCAGCGGTGATGGACCACTCCAAGGGCACTCAGGAAATGTCGCCGGAACGGCGTGCGCGGATCGAACGTGTTCTCGAGATCCTGGAGGCTTGGCAACCGGATCCAATCCGGGTCCAGTTCGTTCATCTAGGCGGCGTCAAAGGGCACTGGCTGTCCGAGAGCTACGATACCAAGGACTTGATCGATCCAGATCCCTGCGCCTTGGCCACACAGCTCTTCGACCGCGAGGCTGCCAAACTCGCTGGTGTCTTTGCCGCCGTGCGCATCGCCCAACTCGAGATCGAGGGCATTTACGACCCGGTGATCCATGACCCCTGGTTTGATAACTTCCAATGGGAAGCCTTCTCCCAGGAAGAGCTCCTGCTCGTACCCAGTATCATCGCCCTGGACGGTGCGGATCGGGTTGCCAGTACCGGCCTCCACTCTTTCTCGCGCCTGTTGAGCTCGGGCCGCCCAGTGCAGATCATGATCCGCATCCAGGCCCATAACAACCCTGGTGCACTGCCAGACGAAAACCCCTTCCAGGCCTATCGCACCGAGCTCGGGTACCTAGGGATCAGCCACCGCCAGGCTGTGGTGACCCAATCGTCCGCAGCCCGGCACCGCCACCTAATGCGCTGCTTTCTCGATGCCTTGGATGCCACCCACACCAGCCTGAACCTGATCACCATCGGCATCCGATCCCCAGGCCCGCTGGTTCGCCTCAACGCCTGGTTGGTGGCTGGGGCCGGTATCGAAGGACGCGCGCACCCCTTCTTCCGCATCAACCCAGCGGCCGGGGACTTCGCGGCTACCCGCATGGATTTCAGCGAAAATCCCCAGGAGACCAATGACTGGCCAGTGCATCCCTTCCGCTATCGGGACGAGAACGGCAACGGCATCGAGGCCCAACTGGCCTTCACCTTCGCCGACTACGCCCTTCTTGTCGAGCGCCTGCGCGACCATTTCAGGATAATCCCGCCGGGCTGCGACTCGTCAGCCCTGGTCCCGGTGGCCGACTACCTAGCCTTGCCCTTGGAAGAGGCAAACCGGCTATTGCCCTTCGTCTGGGCCGTGGACGGCAGCAATCTACTGCACCGGTTAGTCATCTCCAGGGAACTCATTCTCGCCTGCCGGGACCGGCTTAACTTCTGGCACACCTTGCAAGAGCTGGCCGGCGTCCGCAATCCCTACGTGGAACAAGCAATCGTGCGCACCCAGGCCGAAGAACGGCAACAGGCCGCCGCCGAGCGCGATCGCCTCCAAGCCGAGCACGACGTCAAGCTGGAACAGGTCCGCGAGACCGCCGCCAGCGAGGCCATGCAGCGGCTCACAGATATGCTGCTGGGGATAGACCTGACCAACACCTCTGGCGGCGGGTTCATCCCAGCGAAGCCGGCGAGCCTACCGCCCATGGAAGAGGCGGTAGCCCCACCCGTAGAGGAAGACGATGGTGAGATCGGAGAGCCGGTCACACCTGAGCCTGCTTTGAGCCTTGATGAACCCTGGATCGACACCCCCCTGTGCACCAGCTGCAACGACTGCACCAACCTTAATCCTCTGCTTTTTCTCTACAACGAAGAAAAACAAGCCCTGCTCGGGGACCTGAACGTCGGCACCTATGCCCAATTGGTCGAAGCCGCCGAACTTTGTCCAGCCGATTGCATCCACCCAGGCAAGCCCTGGAACCCTAATGAGCCCGGACTTGATGAGCTGATTGAGCGGGCAGTGCCTTATAATCAGTAGCCAACGCGGCACTGGTGACACGTAAGGCTGATACTCTGTGTTAGCCATGGGCACTCTGAAAACCAATGAGTTCCCTCAAGTGTGTTCGTAGCGATGCTACAGACAGCAGAGATTAACAATCGGGCGGTGCCAACTTGTCGGTGTGAGATGATTGACGATGGAGGAAAGAAAATTATCGATGATGAGATTTCCTTTTTCGCCGGCCGGTAATGCTTGACTTAATGCATAGGATCTCAGTCCACCCACACCCGGGCGTTTCTAAACAGCCGTATCCAGGGGCCATACTCGTCCCAATGGTCTGGCCGCCAGGAGTGCTGAAGGGTGCGGAAGAGCCGTTCGGGATGGGGCATCATGATGGTGACGCGCCCGTCGCTGGTGGTGAGGCCGGTGATACCCGCGGGGGAGCCGTTCGGATTCGCTGGATAACGCATGGCGATGCCGCCATTATTTTCGACGTAACGCAGCGCCACCTGCGGAGCGCCGTTCGATAGATCCACAGCGTCGGAAAACTCCGCCCGCCCCTCACCGTGGGCTACAACAATGGGCAATCGCGAGCCGGCCATGCCGGCTAACAGCATCGAAGGCGAGTCGGTCACTTCCACCATCACCAACCGAGCCTCGAACTGCTCCGAGTGGTTACGCACGAAGTGGGGCCAGTAGTCCGCGCCCGGAATCAGCTCCCGGAGGTGGGAGAGCATCTGACAGCCGTTGCACACCCCCAGGGCAAAGGTTTCCTGCCGTTCAAAGAAAGCCTGGAATTGGTCCCGTGCCCGCGGATTGAACAGGATCGACTTGGCCCAGCCCTCCCCTGCACCCAGGACATCTCCATAGGAGAAGCCGCCGCAGGCCACCAGGGCGCGAAAGCCCGCCAGCTCCACCCGCTCGGAAAGGATGTCGGACATGTGCATGTCCACGCACTCGAATCCGGCTTGATGGAAGGCCGCCGCCATCTCCAACTGCCCATTCACGCCCTGTTCCCTGAGCACCGCCAGCCGAGGGCGCCTTCCGCTCAGGATGTAAGGGGCCGCTGTATCGTCGGTGGGATCGAAACCAAGCGCCACACTTAGGCCCGGATCGGTGGTATCGGCGATGCGGTCGAACTCCTCGCGTGCACAGTCCGGGTTATCGCGTAGGGATTGTAGATGTAGACTGGTCTCTGACCAGCACTGCTGCAGCTCCGCGCGGGATGCCGCAAGGATCTCAGTCCCCCGACGTCGGAACCGAATGTCTTCCGATTTCTGGGGTGTGCCGATTACTAGGCCGCAACTGCCCAGCCCATGCTCCTCAAGCAGCTTGAGCACGGCGTCCGTGTCCGTACGCCGGACCTGGATCACGGCTCCCAATTCTTCGCTGAAGAGCATGGCCAGGTCATCACTAGGCTCCGACAGGTCGAGATTAATCACCAGACCGCACCGCCCGGCAAAAGCCATCTCGCATAGGGTAGTGAACAGCCCCCCATCGGAACGGTCATGGTAGGCCAGGATCAAGCCCGCTCGATTGAGTGCCTGCACAGCGGTGAAAAATCCCGTGAGTAGCCGCGGATCATCCAGATCAGGGGCCGCGTTGCCGACCTGCCCGTAGACCTGCGCCAGGCAGGAAGCCCCGAGGCGGTTGCGTCCCTGCCCCAGGTCGATGAGGATTAGATCTGTAGCGCCCGCGTTCAGGCGCAGCTGGGGGGTGAGGGTGCGCCAGGCGTTCCGTACTGGCGCGAAGGCCGACACGATCAACGACAGTGGGGCGATCATCTCCTGTGGGTGACCGGCGTGGTCTGTCCACAGGGCTTTCATGCTCATCGAATCCTTACCTACAGGGATAGCCACCCCCAAGGCTGGGCACAGCTCAAGACCCAGGGCGCGGACGGTGTCGAAGAGCCCAGCATCCTCCCCCGGATGTCCTGCCGCCGCCATCCAGTTGGCAGAGATCTGGATGTCGGAGATCCGGTCGACGGCGGCAGCCGCTAGGTTAGTGATAGCTTCGCCCACGGCCAAGCGTCCCGAGGTCACCGGATCGATCAGCGCCACTGGGGGCCGCTCGCCCATGGCCATGGCTTCACCCGTTATCCCCGTGTAGTCACTGAGGGTTATCGCCACATCAGCGACTGGCACTTGCCAGGGGCCGACCATTTGATCACGCGCAACCTGGCCAGTAACACTGCGGTCACCGATGGTGATCAGAAAGCCTTTGTTGGCTACCGTGGGTAGACGCAGTACCCTCTGTACTGCTTCCGATAAGGATACCTGCGACAAATCTAGCTTCGGGCGCTGAAATTCGATTCGTGCAGCGGTCCGCAACATGCGGGGGGGCTTGCCTAAGAGCAGGGATATAGGCAGATCAATGGGAGTGTCCCCAAAGTGGGTATCAGTAAGTAGTAGGCGTTTCGCTCGAGTCGCCTCCCCAATGATCGCATAAGGACAACGCTCGCGTTCGCAGATGGCTACGAACGCCGCGAGTCGCTTGGTGGCCACTGCTAGCACATAGCGTTCTTGGGACTCGTTGCACCAGATCTCCATGGGCGACATGCCCGGATCGTCGTTCGGAACCTCCCGCAACTCGAAGCGTCCGCCGCGACGGGCATCCTGTATCAATTCCGGCAGCGCATTGGAAAGCCCGCCCGCCCCCACATCATGGATAAACAGTATGGGGTTCTCCTCGCTGCAGGCCCAACAGCTGTCGATGACCTCCTGGCAACGCCGCTGCATCTCCGGGTTGGCGCGCTGGACGGAAGCGAAATCCAAGTCTTGCGTCGAAACCCCAGATGCCATACTGGAGGTGGCCCCACCCCCCAAGCCGATGAGCATGGCAGGTCCCCCCAGCACGATCAGGGGCGTGCCTGGCGGAAACTCTCGCTTGGCGATGTGCTCGGCGCGGATATTGCCGAGGCCGCCAGCGACCATGATGGGCTTATGGTAGCCGCGTAATTCGGTCCCTTCGGGTCCTGGTACTTCCTGTTCGTAGGTACGAAAGTAGCCACACAGATTGGGACGCCCATACTCGTTGTTGAAGGCGGCTGCGCCGATGGGGCCTTCGAGCATGATGTCCAAAGCCGAGGCTATATGACCTGGCTTACCGTAGTCTTGCTCCCAGGGCAACGCTTGGTCCGGGATACGTAGGTTCGACACCGAGAAGCCGCACAGGCCCGCCTTGGGTTTGGCACCCCGGCCAGTGGCGCCCTCGTCCCGGATCTCCCCGCCGGCGCCAGTCGCCGCGCCCGGATTTGGGGCGATCGCCGTGGGGTGGTTGTGGGTCTCCACCTTCATCAATAGGTGGATGGCCTCGTCGTGCTCGCGGTAAACTCCATCCTCGGGGGACACCAGGAAACGTCTCCCCGGCCAACCTGTCACCACGGCGGCATTGTCTCGGTAGGCTGACAGGACCCCCTGTGGCGAGCAGGTTGTGGTGTTGCGAATCATCGCGAACAGGGACTGGTCTTGAGTCTCGCCGTCGATGATCCAGTCGGCATTAAATATCTTGTGCCGGCAATGCTCGGAGTTCGCCTGGGCGAACATCACCAGTTCCACGTTCGTGGGATTGCGTCCCAGGTCCCCGAAACGCTCTACTAGGTAATCAATCTCGTCCCCGGACAAGGCGAGGCCCAGCTCGGCGTTCGCGGCTACTAGAGCCTCCCGTCCCCCGCTCGGTATGTCGCCTAGCATATCGATAGTCCGGTGCGGACTTGGTTCGGCCCGGTTGAACAGCCGGTGGGAGTCCTCTATGGTGAACAAAGGGACCTGGGTCATTGGGTCGTGGAGAGGGGTCGCGGCGGTAACTAGCAAGCCGTCATTGATTTTGGCGGATTGGGCTTGGAGAAAATAAGCGATACCCTGCTCCAGGCGTCGGATCTTACCCAGGCCGCAATTATAGGCGATATCCGTGGCCTTGGACGACCAGGGAGAAATAGTCCCAGGACGCGGCACCACCAGCACTAGTGCCCCTTCCGGATCTGGTCTGGGCAGCGCCGGGCCATGACACAGCAACCGTTCCAACAGTACCTGTTCTTCCGGGAGCAGATCCCGCTCGAGGTCTGCGAAGTACCTGTATTCAGCAGCGACCTGCAGGACCTGCCCGGTGGCACTCAGCAGGCGTTGGCTGAGCTTACGTAAACGGAATTCAGAGTGGGCGAGAGCGCCGCGTAGAATGAGCATAGCTGCTCCTTTAACATATCCCGGTGTAGGTAGTGGTTAAGGTTTAACTCGCCACGGCGATCGACCTCATACGGCACCACACCGTCAAAGGTGACCGGCAGACCCGGCTGTCCAGTTAGCGACAATCTGTGTATCCCATAAAAACTACCTTCCCGATAAAACAGGAAATCAGGAGCCTCATGATCGACCAAATTCAGCCTTAAATTTTGCTTCCAATTGCGGCCTTCTTGCAGCCCAAGGAGTATGTGTGCCAATTCAAGCTTGAAAAGCTTCTCTCTCGTCCCGCCGTAAAACCGAATTTTGCTTATCTTCGTGGGTAAACAAAGCACCGACACCAAAGTAAGGGATTCTGATTAGCAGAAAACATGTGCCTTCTTCGAGTGGTTCGCGGATGTGCTCGGAATCGTAAAATTCCATGCCGATTCAATGTCTGTAGTATATTTCTGCTGCTTGGTAGATCGATCCATCACCTCCGAATGGATCCAGGATAAGCGGCAGGTTTGGATCGGTAATCTAATCCGATTAGAAACGCGGGGCCTGCCCCGCGTGTAATACAAAAGGGCATAATGGGCGGGATAGAGCTTATTACTGCGCGGGTAGTTTCCCTCCATAGCCAGGGCTATCTAGTGCCTGAAATCGACCGTTCACTCAAAGGATAGGTTATCAATCAGATCAAGTACCAGCAATTTTGAATTATCTGACACTGTTTGGGAAACCGGGCTTAATCAAGGTTAAATGTCGACGGGGGTGTAGCTTCGCTCAGGTCGGTTTCTTTGACGGGCACCAGCCATGCCGGATGGTAGGCCTTGGGAATCTGCCGATCCAGTCTGCCGCGTAGACTCGGCTTGTCATCGAGTAAATCCTGGATGGACAGGCCTTGTCCTTTGGTAGTGGAGAAGTCTTGTTCATAATTCGAGGTAATCATAGGATTCCCCGCTGCGTGCTGGTATAGCACATTATAGCTTTAGGGTTGTACCGACAGATCGTTGTCTCTTTCTCTTTGCCAGGTCTGTGGGATGGACGTAGGATGTGGTAAGCGCAGTAGTGCTTACAGGATGGTAGCATGAGGGGCGCGCGAAACCGCATCAATCAATCCGTAGAATAGGCAAAGCATACACTTGGCAAGATGCTTTAGGGCTTTGCCCATTTCGCGAAGGTTTCCGTGGGCGAGGACTATCCGCTGTGCGCCGATTCGCGTGATTCATAGTTAAAAAAACTTGGCGCCTACCATCCGCAAGATGGCGGGCTTTGCCTGACCTACGGCCCAACCCGCGAAGATCCTGCTCACTCAATGTCATCGGTATAGAGAGCATCGGTATTAGGTCGTGTCAACATTTAGAAGATCCGCCCGGTTGGATCCCATGGTCAATCAAAGTGCGGTTCGTCATCTTGATCGAAGGGAGAGATCTTACTGAAGTAAGGGTATTGTTTGGACACAAGATCCCTCCTGCTTCGGGACAAGGATTTGGATTTCTCACTGCATTTCGAAGTACCTTGTTTCAATGTATTTTACAGGTACAATACAGTCTGGCCAGGAACAAAGGTATTTCCCCTTATATTGTGGGTAGAGTCGCATGAGCTTTGGTGCGTGCATCCTCGGTGGTAAATTGCCGATCAATATTGCGCCGCTGCGGCACCCAAGCAGTTGCCTACGGCGGAGTGTTTCCAGATCCGGGATGCGCCGGTTCAGGCATTGCCTGGTGAATACGCTTAGTTCGATTTCAGCGACGTCCAACCAACCGCCATGTACTAAGGAGGTGGGGGTGTTTAGCTGGCCCCAAATCAGCACCGCCTGGGGCGTAATCCACGTTGAGTAGCGTCTTGACCTCCCGGGCCAGATCGCGTGCTGTTTTAGGGGCTTGTTGACATTTAAGCCAAACAGATGCAGGGTCTACAAGCCCTCATCACGAACGCGAGGCAGCTATCCGTCCAGTTTACGTGCACTGGGTTACATCGCGGGCTTTGCCGGTACTGAAGCAGACCACCGAACCTGAATCCCATGCCCAGCGACGGGGCGCATGAAGCTTGGTGGTCAACCCACCGCGGGAGCGATTGGTCGGCTGGGCACCGTTTTCTGGATGTACCCCCTACATGCCGAGGATGCCGAGGGACCTGATCCAGGATTGATAGGGTTCTTGTCGTTCCTGGGTTTTCGGTGCCCAATCGCGCCTTGATCAAACCAGCAAGCCCTCTTCACAACAAAAAATCCTGTTAATCCTGTACAATTTTAGCTGGCAAGACAAGACGTTGCCTTAGGCTCACGAGGTGTAAACTTTGTGTGCAGTGCAGAAACTTGACTCATTCCTGAGGACAGGGCAGGCATGCCGTAGTTAAGCAATTGTTGCGGAAGACACGCAGGATCAATCCCTTTAAAAACACCGGGTTTCACACCTATAATGCGAAACTTGGATTTTCAGGCTGAAACCGAGATTAGGAGATACCTGCCAATGAAAGACACATGCAAGCTCGCCGCCGTGGCCATCACCGCCGGCGCGTCCCTCCTTACCCAGCCGGCATCCGCCTTCTTCGGTATGATGGATGATTTCTTCGGCAATGACAACGATGATTACTACGACGGCTATGGGCCCTACGGGTACGGTGGTCCCCATGGTTGGGGTGGTCCCCATGGTTGGGGTGGTCCCCATGGTTGGGGTGGTCCCCATGGTTGGGGTGGTCCCCATGGTTGGGGTGGTCCCTATGGTTGGGGTGGTCCCTATGGCTACGGCGGTTACCCTGGTGTCCAACAGCCCCCAGCCCAATCCATCCCAGCGCCCCTGCCTACCCCGGAATGAGCGGCGGGTAACTCCTGCGTAAGGACAACAGGATCCGGGGTCAATCTGAGAACTCGAACAGGTCACCCGGCTATAGGCAGGCGATTCCGCTTGAGCACGGCTTCGGATCTGAGTTTCCACTTAAGGCCCGGTGGCGGACTGCACGGGCGTTTGCGGGTACCCGGCGACAAGTCAATCTCCCACCGGGCTATCATGCTCGGTGCCATCGCCGATGGGGTAACCCGGATCTCCGGTTTTCTGGAGGGCGCAGATAGCTTAGCGACCCTAAGTGCCTTCCGTGCCATGGGGGTTCCCATCGAAGGGCCGAACGATGGACGCGTGCGCATCGCGGGGGTTGGACTTAGGGGTTTGCGTGCCCCGCATTCGGATCTGGATCTCGGCAACTCCGGTACCTCCATGCGGTTGCTGGCCGGGTTGCTGGCTGGGCAGCGGTTTGCCGCAACGCTGGTGGGTGATCCTTCCTTGAGCAAGCGCCCGATGCAGCGAGTTACGGAGCCCCTAGCGCGGATGGGGGCCCGAATCGAGACCACGGAATCGGGTACTGCGCCGCTGCGGATTACGCCGGTTGCTGCGCTGCGTCCGATCAACTACGCGCTGCCCGTGGCCAGTGCCCAGGTGAAGTCTTGTCTACTATTGGCCGGACTTTATGCCACGGGCGAGACATGCGTCACGGAGTCGGCGCTGACCCGGGACCATACCGAACGGATGCTCGCGACTTTCGCCCATCCGGTCCGTTGCGCCGGACCAAGGGTCTGCGTCGCCAGTGGCAAACGGCTGGCCGCCTGCCAGCTCGATATTCCCGGAGATATCTCCTCTGCCGCTTTCTTTTTGGTGGGGGCGAGCATTGCCCCCGGCTCGGATCTGACATTGGAGCATGTCGGCGTGAATCCGACTCGGATTGGGGTATTGAACATCCTGCGTGCCATGGGCGCGGATATCCGGCTCACCGACCTGCGGGATGCTGGCGGCGAGCCAGCGGCGGATGTGCGGGTACGCGCAGCCCCCTTGCAGGGTATTGTGATCCCGCACGATCAGGTGCCATTGGCGATCGACGAGTTTCCGGCTCTGTTCATTGCAGCCGCCTGTGCCCGGGGCGAGACCTTGCTGACCGGCGCGGAAGAGCTGCGGGTCAAGGAAAGCGATCGGATTCGAGTCATGGCGAAGGGTCTGGCAGTCCTCGGGGTAGAAGTCGAGCCCCGCGCCGACGGCATTAGGATCCGCGGCGGCGGTTATGGCGGGGGCCAGGTAGACAGCGGCGGCGATCACCGGATCGCCATGGCGTTTGCCATCGCGGCCCTGCAGGCTGGGGCCCCACTCGAGATCCGGGACTGCGCCAATGTGAATACCTCCTTCCCAGGCTTTGCAGCCTTGGCGGCCGGGGCCGGGTTGGGTATCGAGGAAAGGTGGGTATAACCTGTAATGGTGCTAACCCCCATAGTTGGCGTGATAACGTGGCGAAAAACTCGATAATAAGTGGACGAATTACACCTTCAACCCCATGATGGGGTTATCAAGGTGATAGATGCCTGTAAACACTGTCACGCTGAGGTTTGGGCTCGACGCCTCAGTTCCAATCTGTAGGGACCGGCGGTAAGTGGCCCGCGAAGGAAAGCGCCGGCGGGTATTCTGTGCTTCAATGGCCGACGTGTGCGAGGATCGTTGAGATCTCGACCCTTGGCGCGAACGACTGTGGCACTTGATCGGAGAGATCCCTTAGCCCGATTGGCTATTGTTGACGAAGCCCCCGGAATGCATCGGTGATCTGATCTTGTGAGACGCTGTTCGGTACACTCGATCTCGGCGCGTGGACCACGGTGGCGGTTTGCACTGGGTGGTTGCTGGCGGCGAGAGTAGCCCAAGGGCATGCCCGATGAATCCGGTCTGGATCCAGGCACTGCGTGGCCAGTGCACCCCTGATGGTGCCACCCTTCCACTCCAAACAATGGGGCCACTGATGCCGCAGCCAAGCAGAACGGATCTGGCAGCCTAACCATCATTTTATCAAGGGTATCCATGGTAACGAATTCTAGCTAATAGCGGTCGGCGAGAAGGCCACGGGAAGATACCTCGAAGGTCGGTGCTGGGACCAGTTTCCACAAATGCCATGAAAGTGAAATGAGGGGAAGACAATTGGAGTTTGATGGTGAAGGGTTCGAAGTACCCGATCCAGATCAATTGCCTGAGATTCTGTTTCAGAACGCTAAAGTTACCACTTTGATTCCGAGCATAAAGCAAAGCTCATAGGGCGTTATCTCTACTACTTTGTTCAGATCACGCATCATGGTACCTAGCATTGATAGCTTCGCTAGTCCATAAGCGGCTGAAACCCCAGACACATAGATGGTTAAGACTTTGGCGCAATACAAACGTTTCAAGTGCAAGATCGAACTTTTCTACTTCTTGGTCTAAGGTTGGCTAGGCCGTTTGTTTTCAGCACTTAAGGACGAAATATATTGCCGCGCGGTGGTGGAGTAGTGACGACTGGCAGCAGCTCGATACATGGGGGTGGAGGTGGACGCTTAATGTACCACATGATCTACGCGGCTGATCACCAGGAGCTTCCTAAGGCTCATGGCACGCGCCTATAGCAAGGCCCTTTTGATACTCGAACCACTGGAACGATTGGAGCTTCTATTTCAGCAGACAGGAACAGTCCTTTATTTCAAGCCAACGAGGTCTTACGACTGCTTGCCGGGGAGTAAACGTAAAGAGATCTACTGCAATTAGCGTAGGATCCGCCGTGCGCCGCCGTGCGGATCCTCTAATTATGTCAACGCGAATATCTTGGATCGGTTACAGTTCATCCTGACGGCATCAGACATGATTCCTATTATCACTATCGATGGCCCGTCCGGAACCGGCAAGGGCACTATTGCCGATCTTCTGGCCCAGCGGCTGGGCTGGCACTGCCTAGACAGCGGTGCCCTCTACCGGGCGCTCGCTCTGGCTGCGCAACGCCGAGGAATCGATCCGGGCGCGGCGGAGGCACTGGCGACTGTGGCCTCGACCATGTTGGTGGAATTCCGGGAACGGCGTGTCTTCCTGGATGGCGAGGATGTATCTGAGGCCATCCGCACCGAAGCGTTGGGAAACGCCGCTTCCCGGGTGGCCGTCCACAGCACCGTGCGCGAGCGGTTGCTGGCCTGGCAACGGGAAGCGGCAAGGCCGCTCGGTCTGGTCGCCGACGGGCGTGACATGGGAACCGTGGTCTTTCCGAGCGCACCTCTGAAGATCTTCCTGACAGCAAGTACCCGGGAACGGGCTGAACGTCGTTATAAACAGTTGATACCAAAGGGATTGAATGTTAGCCTTTCCCAGCTTGTCGGGGAGATTCGTAAACGTGATGAGCGCGACGGCAGTCGTTCCGCAGCACCGTTGAAACCGCCTTCTGGGGCGTTAGTGGTGGATACCACCGCCATGACGATCTCGGAGGTGCTGGTCCAGATCCTGGAAGCTGTGAAGCGTGCTTTCCCGGATGCAACCGAGTTTGCGTCCAGCATGCCGTTTTTCGCCGATCATTGTTAGTTGCGGGTAGCCGTGCCAAGGTAGCCGGTCGCCCGTTCCCAACCGGCCCACTTCCCGGCAGCGGGCCGTAAATTTAACCCAAGCCCTTGGCCCGGAAGGGACAAGACGACGCCTGCATCAGGATATCTTAGAACCCATGACTGAAAGTTTTGCCGAACTCCTTGAGGAGAGTCTTTCCGCTACCCAGTTGCAACCAGGTGCCATCGTTACCGGTAGGGTAGTGGCTATCACCCCCGATACCGTGATCGTAAACGCTGGTCTGAAATCGGAGGGTGTCATCCCCAGGAGCCAATTCTCCGATGCTGATGGTGACCTGGAGGTTGCAGTCGGTGACACGGTACAAGTCGCCCTCGATGCGGTCGAGGACGGTTCTGGCTCCACTCGCCTGTCACGGGACAAGGCGAAGCGCCATGCGGCCTGGGAGTTCCTGGAAGATGCCTTTGAGGCGGCGGACACCGTCAGGGGCCTCATCAGCAGCAAGGTCAAGGGGGGGTTCACGGTCGATTTAGGCAGCGTCCGCGCCTTTCTCCCCGGCTCCCTGGTAGACGTGCGTCCGGTACGCGATACCAGTTATCTGGAAGGTAAAGAGCTGGAGTTCAAAATCATCAAGCTGGACCGCAAGCGCAACAATGTAGTGGTTTCCCGGCGTGCCGTCGTGGAAGAGGAGTACAGCGCCGAGCGCGAGGCCCTGCTTGGGCGGCTGGAAGAGGGTATAGAAATCAATGGCGTCGTGAAGAATCTGACAGACTACGGTGCCTTTCTCGACCTGGGGGGCATCGACGGTCTGCTGCATATTACAGATATGGCTTGGCGGCGGGTCAAGCACCCTTCAGAGGTGGTCGAGATCGGCGACGAGATCACGGTCAAGATACTCAAGTTCGACCGCGAACGCCAGCGAGTCTCCCTGGGTCTCAAGCAGATGGGAGAGGACCCGTGGGTCAATATCTCCCGGCGTTACCCTGAGGGTACCCGCGTCTTTGGCAAAGTTACCAATACTGCCGATTACGGCTGCTTTGTGGAAATCGAGGGGGGTGTCGAGGGACTAGTCCATATTTCCGAGATGGACTGGACCAACAGGAACATCCACCCCAGCAAGGTCGTTACCCTGGGCGACGAGGTGGAGGTGATGGTACTTGACATCGACGAGGAACGCCGTCGCATATCCCTCGGCATCAAGCAATGTCGGATAAACCCTTGGGATGAGTTTGCTGCCAACTACAAGAAAGGCGACCACATCAGCGGCAAGATCAAGTCTATCACGGACTTCGGTATCTTCATCGGCCTCGCTGGGGACATTGATGGCTTGGTGCACCTATCGGATATCTCCTGGGACGAGTCCGGCGAGCAATCCCTACGTCGCTACCAGAAAGGCGAGGAGCTTGAGGCTGTGGTGCTCTCGGTCGATCCCGAGCGAGAGCGTATCTCCCTTGGAGTAAAGCAACTTGATAAGGATCCATTTTCTTCTTTCGTCGCTCTCAACGAGAAGGGCAGTGTCGTCGCCGGAACCGTCAGGGAGGTAGACGCCAAGGGTGCGACCGTAGTCCTGGCCGATGGCGTCGAGGGCTATTTGCGCGCCTCCGAGATATCCCGCGACCGGGTGGAGGATGCCCGTGCAGTGCTCAAGGTCGACGACCGGATCGTGGCCAAGTTTGTTGGTGTGGACCGTAAGAATCGTACCCTTTCATTGTCCATCAAGGCCAAGGATCTAGATGAAGAGACCGCAGCCATCAAGGGGTATGCCCGTGATGCGCAGGCCGGTACTGCCACCCTAGGCGACATCCTCAGGCGACAGCTGGAAGAAGATCGGAAAGATTGAATCCCCATCTTCTGCCTGGTTGAAGCTTGGCTACGGAAGCGAGAGTGATGACAAAATCGGAGTTGATTGAGCTGCTCGCGGATGAGCAGGCGCATCACCTAGTCTACCGGGACGTGGAGTTGACCGTCCGCTGCATCCTGGAGCAGATGAGCAACACCCTCGCTGCCGGTGGACGCATCGAGATCCGCGGTTTCGGCAGCTTCTCCCTCCACTACCGCCCGCCACGCATGGGGCGTAACCCCAGGACGGGCGGTCCCGTTGCCCTGGCGGGTAAACATGTCCCCCACTTCAAGCCCGGAAAAGAGCTGCGCGACCGTGTCAATGCTGCCTTTGTGGCCCAGCAGGCCGCCCAGGCCGCAGCCGGCCAGGCCGCAGCCGGCCAGGAAGCGTCCAATCCTGGATAATTTAGCGTTGTCTGGGTAGTATCAGAGGGATAGACGCTGGCCGGTGACACCCATCGCGTCCGGTCCGAGCAGATACAAATAGCTCCCCGTCACCATTTCCGCGCCTGGCAAACGGGCCGGGTTCTCCCCCGGATAGAGTCGGGTGCGCAGCCCGGTGCGGACGACCCCGGGATCGATACCGTTGACCCGAATGTTGCTGTTATCCTGCGTCTCCTCGGCCAGTGTCTGCATGAGGCCCTCAATCCCGAATTTGGCTGCACAATAGGCACCCCAATAGGCTGCACCTCGGCGTCCGATCCGGTCCAGGGGGAAGATTACCGAGGCATCGTTTGCGGCACGCAGCAGGGGTAGGCAAGCTTGGGTAAGCAGAAAGGGAGCGGTCAGATTGATACGCAATACGCGCTCCCATTCGCTTGCGTCATAGTCGTCGATCCGGCTCAGAAAGGGGGCAAAAGCAACGCAGTGGACAAGGCCGTCCAGACGCCCAAACTCCTCATTGATCAGACCCACGGCCCTCTGCAGGTCCTTCTCATCCACTCGCTCCGGATCCAAAGCCAGGATGGCCGGTTCCGGTGCACCACCGGCCTCCAGCTCGTCGTAGAGGAGATTCAGGTCATGCTGCTCCCGGTCCGATAGGATAAGGGCTGCACTGTGCCGGGCACAGGCCACGGCAACGGCACGCCCGATACCCTCCGCAGCCCCGGTTACAAGGACGACGCGCCCGGCGAGGAGATCGGGATTCGGCTGATAGTTTTCCATATCTGCGGATAGAAACGCGCTCACCTTAGCTGGAACGGGTGAAGCGAACCCTTGGAGTTCATAGCATCCGCCGGCTCTCCTGCCACTCCTGCCAGGCGAGCCAGAGTTTGCGCAAGGGAGTAAGCCCGATACGCCGGTCAGCGACCGCGAAGCCTACGCCTTTGAGCTCATCAAGCAGGGATACCAGAATGCGTACCCAGATCCTGATACAGACCGGCAGGCCCTGGTCTGTATCCGACACAGCGAGGTTTGTCCTGGCCCGGTCCGCTGCAAGTGCCAGCAACTCTGGCAGGCGGTCGCGGTGTTCGCGCCGACCGAGTGCTGCGTTCGAGAGACCGAGTGCATGCAGCTGCTGGCTCGGAAACAAGACCCGACCACGCCGTGCTAGGACCCCGCTGTTGCGGATCAGGTAGACCCGAGCACAGAATCCCCCGAGACGGCGCGCCACCCGCAGCACATCAGCATCGCTCAAGCCGTGACAGCGGGCGATCAGCTCCAAGAGAGCCCCTAGATCCCGCTCGCAGGTGGCGTCCAGATCGGCCTCGGTAGCTGGCTGCCGACGCAGGATTTCCGCTTCCACCTGGTCGGCAATGTCGGTAAACAATGTCTGAGGCAGCTCGTGCCGCTCCAACACCAATCCCAGGGTCCGGCTCAAGGGGGTGGTGCGGCGTGCCGGCAAAGGTACACTCCAGCTCCTCGCGCCACCATTGGAGCTTGATCCACGCCAAGCCAAGGTCCGAGACCCGATCTGGGATCGTCCGGACCTGATACCGCCAAGCTGACAGCACCGCCGAATCGTCCCTTAACTCCCGTGGGGCGAAGCGTAGGCTGTAGTAGGCAGCCGAACCTAGAGGCGTTGCCTGGTTGGGGAAACGCCACTCGTCTAGCGCCGCTCTGGTGACCTCAGTGACCATCTGCCTCACTGGGGATCGTCATCAATCGCTAGGGGTCTGTTTACAATCTATGGAATAACAAGGTTAGGAAAGCTAGGGTCACAAATTGTGAGCTGGTATTGAGTTTTAATTTTTACTCGCCGACACGTTTCCAACGTTTGGGAGTCACTGCAAAGATGTGCAAATGGTTAGAGAAAGCTACCGAGGCGCTTGCTCTGTCGGTAACATCCACTATCGCATGGGGATAGCCTTTCTGTTCTGCGGTATCTGTATTCTTCACGCTTTGTGCAGCAAGGATCACGAAGGTTGTCTTCTCACCCCGACCACTGTCGATACGGACCTCGTCAACCACATTTTTAATGTCTGCCCGGGCTGGCTTAGCTCACCATCAGAGGGTTTCTGACCCCAGCGACGAAAGTAGCTATACACCACCTGCCATTTCTACGTCCAAATCACTTTGGCGCAAAGATCGTAAACAGATTCTAAGAAGATCGAAAGTATTGCAATTGGAATAATGGCTTCGTTTCGATGCGGTCAGTAACTGTCAACGGCTCCTAGGAGGTATCACCCAACAGATGTGTGACTTTAGTGGCTCCAGCTCCCCACTCCGGTTACCCGTTGACCACATCCAAAAGCAAATACCGGATGGATGTAGCATAGGCTACCCCCGTAGCGAAAGGCCTTCTTGCTCTCTTTGCCAGGGGACACCCCGATCAAGCAACATAAACACTACATCATCCGGATTGTCCGTAAACAGATGCAGGCACACGCCTTGAGTTGGATCCACGCTTCCGGCAAGCACGGAGCCCACGAGTTTGGGTGCAAAAACGGCGAAGATATCCATAGCCGCACAGGACCTGCTTGCGCAAGCTTGTAAGTTTACTCTCTCGTTTCGCGCCCTGAAACAGGCGCTGTTGCTGCAACAAGGCCTCTTGGATCTCCTCATTTTTGAGCCACAATCGCCTGTCGCCGATACTGACTCGCTCGGCCGCTTCCGCCACGCACGGTCAAACCCCCTTATCCCCCTGATCGACCATGGTACGAGCGGCTTCATAGGCCAACCTTTGACAATGTACATTGGATTGATTGCGGCCACTCATCCGAGGTCTCCGAAGACGTCTATGATCACCACATGACGTCGGTGGGATACCATCTGCAAAACCACGTACGCTGGTACCCGGTCGGTTTCATCCAGGCTACCGAATGATAATCACTGCTGAAACATGGCCTTGGGTAATGGTTTAGGGCCTCGCTGTTGTTACTATCCATGGCGTTAGATTCTGGCACTCTCTGCCGAAATGGCGTGGTGGGACCTATTAAGGATTAAGAGGCTGTTTAAACAAAGATAGTCGGGAGTAGACTAGGTTGAGGAACGAAACCCAGCGTTTACAGGCCAGCCAGGTTTACTGGACTTCATCTCTTTATCAAAAAGACATGTCTAAAATCAATATGCTATTCGTATATCCTGGTTCCGGCGCATTCGGATCACCAAATGTTGGGCACGGGCCATCCATTGATGCGGTTTCCGCCCGGGGAGAACGCGCACCAGTTTAAGCCATTTTAAGAAACCAGAACATGAAGAGCACCGGAATTGATGTCAGCCATAAAACCGTGACCATGGTGATTAACCGCGAGGGGCGAATCGGATACCCTATGGAATCAAGAACACTGCCCATCTGGCTCTGATCCAAGCGCTGCACAAGGCTCAGGTGAGCCGGGGCTGCACCTTGGATGATGCTAAGCGATCCCCATGGCCACCAAACGCTTCGCCGAGGCGACGCAGAGCCGCACAATGCCAATGCCATCAATGTCCATGCCCGTCCAGTCCTGGCAACGCCCGGATGCCCTTCCCGACCAGCCGCGCCTGTGCACTCCCCATTGCCGCCCCCAACGAGCTCTGAACCCAGACCAAAAACCAACCCCAGGTGCCCAACTCACCGCGACGACACCAGACTTCCTGATCCCTGATCTGCAATACAGCATTGCCCGACTCGACGCTAAGATCGAATACCTGCGCCAACAGATCCGCGTCTTCATTGATATCGACGAGCAGTTCCAAACTACCTTTGAGCTACTTACCAGCGCCACCGGTATCGCCGACGCCTGTGCCATTCAACTCTTCAGTGAACTGCTGCTCGTGCCCGAGAAAACGCCGCTTGCAGTCTTCCGACCATGGAGTTTTCCGCCATGGTCAGCCGTAATCCTTTGCTGGATGTAGCCTGGTTCGACGACCCTCGCGGAAGCCTATATCGGGACGGAAGTCAAGATCAGAATAGTCGGACATTATGACAGATAGATTTCCTGACAACCCGATATACTAGTCTCATTTTCCGTCCGTATCAGCCACCGGTGTGTGCGTCGGCTTTAGGAACGACCATGAGCAACAAGCCCGACAGTGATCCCCAAGAAACCCAGGAGTGGCTCGACGCCCTGGAGGCCGTGTTGGAGAACCAGGGTGTCGAGCGTACCCATTTCCTGATCGAACGTCTCATCGACAAGGCCAGGCGCTCCGGTGCTCATCTGCCTTATAGTGCCAACACGGCCTATGTGAACACCATCCCGGTCCAGCAGCAAACGCGCTTTCCAGGCGATCAGGCCATGGAGCGACGCATCCGCTCCTTCGTGCGCTGGAACGCCATGGCTATGGTGGTCCACGCAAACCGGATCGCCACCGAGCTCGGGGGCCATATCGCCAGCTTTGCCTCTATCGCCACCCTGTACGACGTCGCCTACACCCACTTCCTGCATGCCCGCACCAAGGATCACGGCGGGGACTTGGTCTTCATCCAAGGCCACTCCGCCCCCGGCATCTATGCCCGGGCCTTTCTCGAAGGGCGCATCAGCGAGGAGCAGCTCAACAACTTCCGTCAGGAAGTGGATGGCAACGGCCTGTCCTCCTACCCCCACCCCTGGCTTATGCCGGGCTTTTGGCAGTTCCCGACTGTGTCCATGGGCCTGGGCCCCATCATGGCTATCTATCAGGCCCGCTTCATGCGCTACCTTCAGGACCGCGGACTGCTCAATACTGAGCAGCGCAAGGTCTGGGCCTTCATGGGCGACGGCGAGATGGACGAGCCCGAGGCCATGGGTGCCATCGCTCTAGCGGCCCGCGAGCGTCTGGACAACCTGATATTCGTGGTCAACTGCAACCTGCAGCGCCTGGACGGGCCGGTGCGCGGCAACGGCAAGATCATCCAGGAGTTGGAGGCAGACTTCCGCGGTGCTGGCTGGAACGTTATCAAGGTCATCTGGGGTGGCTACTGGGACCCCCTGCTGGCGCGGGATAAAGACGGCATCCTGCTCAAGCGCATGCACGAGTGCGTGGACGGTGAATTCCAGGCCTATAAAGCCAAGGGTGGCGCCTACACCCGGAAGTACTTCTTCGGAAAATACCCGGAGCTGGCGGACATGGTCGCCAACATGACGGATGAGGATATCTGGCGCCTCAACCGTGGTGGCCACGATCCCATTAAGGTCTACGCCGCCTATGCGGCTGCCGTCGCCCACCAACGACAGCCGACGGTGATCCTGGCTAAGACGGTCAAGGGCTACGGCATGGGCCAGGCCGGCGAGGGCATGAACATCACTCACTCCCAGAAAAAGATGGGCGAGGCGGCGCTGAAGGAGTTCCGCGACCGCTTCAACATCCCCATCTCGGACGACGAGATCGGTATTGCCCCCTTCTACAAGCCCTCCGCCAACAGCCTGGAGATGAGCTACCTGCACCACTGCCGCGAGGCCCTAGGCGGCCCCCTGCCGATCCGTGATCCGACAGCACCCAAGCTCACCACGCCGGCAATCGAGGTCTTCCGGCCCCTCCTGGAGGGCAGTGGCGACAAGGAGATGTCCACCACCATGGCCCTGGTACGGATCATGACCCTGATCGTCCGCGACCAGGAGATCGGCAACTACTTGGTGCCTATCATCCCAGACGAGGCACGCACCTTTGGCATGGAAGGCATGTTGCGCCAGCTTGGTATCTATTCCTCGGTGGGCCAGCTCTATAAGCCAGTGGACGCGGATCAGCTCTTGTATTACCGGGAGGAAAAACAGGGCCAAGTACTGGAAGAAGGCATTACCGAGGCCGGTGCCATGTCATCCTGGATTGCCGCCGCCACGGCCTATGCCAACCACGGTCGGAGCATGATTCCCTTCTATATCTTTTACTCCATGTTCGGTTTCCAGCGCATCGGCGATCTGATCTGGGCCGCCGGTGATCTACGCGCCCGCGGCTTCCTGATCGGCGGCACCGCGGGGCGCACCACCTTGGCCGGCGAGGGCCTGCAACACCAGGACGGCCACAGCTTAGTGGTTGCAGCCACCATCCCTAACTGCGTCGCCTACGACCCTGCTTATGCCTACGAGCTGGCAGTCATCGTTCAAGACGGCCTGCACCGTATGTACCAAGAGCAGCAGGACCGCTTCTACTACATCACGACCATGAACGAGACCTATGTCCAGCCAGCCATGCCGGAAGGCGTGAAGGAAGGTATCCTTAAGGGCATCTACCGGCTACGCGCCGGCGGGACCATAGAACCACGGGTGCAACTCCTGGGCTCCGGCGCTATCCTACGGGAAGCCCTGGCCGCAGCCGAACTCCTGGAGCAGGACTTCGCGGTCGCCGCAGACGTGTGGAGCGTCACCAGCTTTAACGGGCTGCGGCGCGAAGGTATGGATGTGGAACGCTGGAATATGCTCCACCCGGAGCAGAAATCCCGGCAGAGCTATGTGGAGCAACAGCTCGGTCCCACCAGCGGCCCGATCATCGCCGCCACCGACTATACTCAGGCCCTGGCAGACCAGATCCGCCCCTTCGTTCCCCGGCGGTACCGGGTTCTAGGCACCGACGGCTTCGGGCGCAGCGACATGCGCAGACAACTGCGAAAATTCTTCGAGGTTGACCGCCACTACATCTTGCTGGCTGCCCTTAAGGCCCTCGCTGACGAGGAAACACTCCCCGCGGCCCGGGTCGCGGAGGCCATTGAAAAATACCGGATCGACCCGGAGAAACCCAATCCAGCAATGATATAGGTGCCCTCAAATTGGGATAAACGTAGGTTGGCATGCATGAATTCGATCTCATTGGTGAGATAACCGACGATCAAGTGAATCACCCCTGATATCCGCGACATAGCTCAACTCAACCGTCAGTAAAGAAAGGGGAAGTGGAAGAAATTAGAGGGATACGCCTTTATTCGCTTGAGAACTGAGTGATTCCGAAGTGCTGAGCTTTATTGATACGAAGCTCACGGAATTGGTAAACGAGAGATAAAACGGAAGCGTTACCTGAAATAGACATGAACGAGCATTTTGACAAACCACCTGGGTATGTTGCGTATATCGAAAACTTCGACTACCCGACATCTTTGGGGTGCCACAAGATCTATAAAGTCGTTCCAGATGCAGGTGCTGAGGCAGATAGAGACATTAGGATCATTGATGAAAGCGGTGAAGATTACCTCATGTTCTTCAGGGCGGTTTATTCCGATCCGTGTACCGTACCCTCTGCGGTAAGGAAATCGCTGGAGATGGCCGCGTATCTGGGGTGATAGAGTAGGAGAACTCGGTATGGCAAGGGCCCAAGACGTACTGCTCCCCGACATCGGGGACTTCTCGGATGTAGAGGTCATCGAGATCCTAGTACAATCCGGCGACCAGGTCGGCATTAATCAGTCCCTGATCACTCTGGAGAGTGACAAGGCAACCATGGAAGTTCCCTCCCCCCTAGCCGGCAAGGTCGTCTCCGTCGCAGTGGCAGTAGGAGACAAGCTGAGCCAAGGGGATCTGGTGCTGACCCTGATGCCCCCCCCGACATCGGCTCTGGCTCCGGCGGCCGAGACACAGTCAGCTGTGCTGGCAGCCGCACCGAAAGCGACCCCGACGGAGGAGCCCCCAAAGGAGATCCTGGCAGGGATTGGATCTATCCCCGAACCCATGACCATGACTAAGCTGGCGGCAGTTGGTCTAAGACCGGGCGAGGCGGAGCGCCGGCGGGCACCGGTACCCACACGACCGGAAGACTTGGCCGCTATCGCCAAAGGAAGCAAACCACATGCTAGCCCCGCCGTGCGCCGCTTTTCCCGCGAGCTGGGCGTCGATCTAATCCTGGTGGAAGGGTCGGGCCCCAAGCACCGCATCCTCAAGACCGACGTCCAGGACTATGTCAAAAAGACCCTAGCCCGCGGTGCCACCGCCACGCCGGATGCCAGCCTGCCCTTCCGGCTTCCCCCCGGGCCCGAGATCGACTATACCAAATTCGGTAAGGTCGAGCTGGTTCCCCTGCCGCAGATCAAAAAGATTAGCGGGGGCCGTCTGCATCTCAATTGGATCAGCGCCCCCCAGGTCACCCAGCACGACGCGGCGGACATCACGGACCTAGAGGTTTTTCGTGCATCCCAACGAGAAGCGGCGGCTGAGGAAGGTGTAAAGCTCACCTCCCTGCCGATCTTGATGAAGGCAGTCGCCAAGGCTCTGGAACAGCTTCCTAATCTCAAGGCATCACTCACCAGCGACGGCGAACACCTGGTGCTCAAACACTTCACCCACCTCGGCGTAGCGGTGAACACTCCCGATGGCCTCGTGGTCCCGGTCATTCGAGACGTAGACAAAAAAGGTATCTACGCGCTCGCCCGTGAACTCGCGGAGGCCAGTACTAAGGCCCGAACAGGCAAGCTACTACCCGGTGACATGCAAGGGGGCTGCTTCACCATCTCCAGCCTGGGAGGCATCGGTGGTGCCGCCTTTACCCCCATCGTTAATGTCCCGGAAGTCGCCATTCTGGGCGTCTCCCGCGCGGAAATAAAACCGATCTGGAACGGTAAGGATTTCATCCCACGCCGTATCTTGCCCATGTCCCTCTCCTACGACCACCGCGTAATTGACGGTGCAGAGGCCGTCCGTTTCACAGGCCTACTGCGGGCCTTCCTAGAAGACATTCGGAGCCTATTGCTCTGATTCCAAGCTGTAGGTATCATTTTACCATTATGAATTATTATGGGGGGAACTGTGGCTTTTTTATACGCGGGGGATCTGCGATCCAAAAGTATTCGGCACGTCTCTCCACTCCGACCACAGCTTCGTCGGGTTTCTCTATTCAACACAACCCAAACTCAAATTTTAATGACAGTGTTGAAAACAAACGTGCATAATCCACCTACCACCAACATTGGTGGAGTTCAGGATCGACGGGTTTTGGCGTGGCCTCAAGGAGATGCTCTTTAAGCTTTGGATGCCCCAGACCCGGGGTTGAACCGTTCTAAGCGCTTGTAAACAATATTAGGAGCTCCTTGGCGGTGAATTTCTTAAGAACGGTGGCAAGAGCATGTTCCATTTGGATACGCTAGTAGCCAGTTGTCTCATCGACAAGCGCAATAACAGGTGGGTCGTCGACCGTTTCCGCGGACGGTCTAGCACTCTAGCAACGATCTTAAGAGATTTTTTACCCGTCACGCCACCTCCAGTCCGTGATCGGGCGTTAGGTCGGAAGCCTTGAAACGGTAAAGGAATTCGTCCACATAGCGCTGCGGATGCTTCCAGATGAGCGATACAATCTTCTTGCGTTGGGGATTGCTCGGGAATCTGTATGACGTTCATAACATTCCTGTCCTGTGCAGGCATCTCAATCCAGTAACAGGACCAATATGGCCAGTGCAGAGAAGAATGTCATGAACCTAACTTGGGAAATCCACTTAAATCTTTAAACAGTAGCGTACAACGCAACGACTTGTATATCGCCATTGATCGCGCTACCCGTTGGGTATACGTGGAACATAAGTCAGCACGGTCTGCGAGCGGCTTCCTCCTGCGCCTGATCGGCACGGCGCCGTTCCACCATTGCTCTCAGGTCCTCACCGACAATGGCAAAGAGTTTACAACCGCTTCCACGCTACGGGCCAGAGCCAGCCGACCGGCATCCAGGTCTGTGCCGACATACACACCTTGGACATCGCCTGATCACATCCAGGACCCCCCGAACTAATGGCATGATCAAACGCTTTGACCAGCGCATCGCCGCGGCCTCGGACACCGCCCGCTTGGATTCTGCTGAGTACCTGGCCGATACCAGAAAACGCTACGTCCAGATCCACAATCAACACATTTCTCAAAAGGCGTTCTCAAAAGGCGTTAAGCTACATTCCATATCTTCAGGCCATTAAGAACTGCTACAAAAACAGCCGAACCTGTTCATAGAGCGTTTCTATAATCTAGTGGGACTCGACACATAACTACTACCTAAATCGGTCGCAATTCAGCCCATAGTCATCGACTATCTTTGTCCTTGGTTGTGTTGATTTGTGTCCATTTGCGTTGACTCCCGGCTAAATTCTCCGTGGAGTCCCTGCCGGCTCGATGTTATCGGTAGTTGAGAATGTCTGGAGTAGATGTCCGGCTCGCTTGTCGCACGGCTGTCAGCAGTTCTGAGGGCAGGTGTTTGAGACTAATTGCCTGGGTTCCCAGGCGCCGCACCGGCCACACACCGAGCAAGGCGTTGGTGAGGAAGAGCCCGTCGGCAACGGCCAAGTCGGCGCGCATGATGTCCCTCTCCAAAACCTCAATACCAAAAGTGCCGGCAATGCGTAACACCAGATTCCGCACCGTGCCGGCGATGCCGCAGGTATCCAGCCGCGGCGTGAGGAGCCGACCAGCGTGAACTAAGAACAGATTGGATAGGGTACCGCCGATGATGCGGCCCCTGCCATCCTGCATGAGTCCCTCGGCGATTCCTGGATCCCGCCACTCGGAACGTGCCAGGACTTGCTCCAGCCGATTCAGGTGTTTGAGACCAGCTAGCACCGGATTCTCACCAAGCGGGGTACGACAGAAAATCACATCGACGCCTTGTTCCTCCCAAGCCACAGGGTAATCCGGATAGGGATGGAGCGTGAGAATACGGACCGGTTGCGGAGTCTCGGGAGGACTATAGCCGCGGCTGCTACTGCCACGGGTAAGGATGATTTTCAATACCCCGGTGGATTCACCTGCAGCGAGACGCCGGCATTCGCGCAAAAGCAGTTTCCATGGCGGACAGGGAATCCCGAGGCGGTCAGCCCCCCGCACGAGGCGATCAAAATGCTCCTGCCAAAGGCAGGGTTTGCCTTCCCGTACGGCAAGAGTCTCGAACAGCCCATCTCCATACTGCAGGCCGCGGTCAGCAACGGTCAGGCAGTCGATCTCGAACCCATTGATCAAGGCTCTCGGGACCAATACCACAGACCTCGCGCCGGCTACACCAAACTCGCTCCCTCCACACCTAACAACTGGCGGAAGGTAAGCGTACTCTTGGTATCGCCGCAACCCTAAGGGAAATTATCACGGCGACATCGCTCTCTAGCTCATGGGCACTGTTGGGCACTCGCTCAAGGTCCCAATGGGTTGGTTGGTCGTTGATAAGATGTCGTCAACGGATGATGAAACACTCTGCGATGCCGCCTCGATCCTGTCCGACTACAAAGGCATCATCGTTTGCAATGGCTTCAAGTCATATCGCTGCCGCGACGTTGGGTTCTGAGCTACGATATAAAGTTATAGACTGAAATTAATCAAACCACGATCATCAAAACCTTTGATTTTTGGATATTCTGGAGAAGTGCTAAACGCGAGTATAATCTCGGCGTGGTCGCGAGACGATATCACTTTGCCAGCCCAATACACTATTCCTTCCGGGGTCGGCACAGCAGCCATAATAACCAATATAAGCTTTTGGGGCTGTCCTAGCTAAGCGAGATGCTTGGGCTAGGATTGCAGGATGTATGCGAGAAGAAGCCGGCTCAGTGGTTGGAAGCGTGATCGTTTGATGGAGCACTTTGTGGCGGGGACG
>Ga0066188_1000020_pt1 | contig 29581 bp, 19 predicted proteins | sample WorMetHERISLAND2_FD_61185 | JGI IMG/M metagenome (GOLD analysis project Ga0066188, IMG submission 61185) | Marine gutless worms symbiont microbial communities from Max Planck institute for Marine Microbiology, Germany - Olavius loisae HERON... | ecosystem: Host-associated > Annelida > Digestive...
TCACCTGTTCCTAAAGGAGTGCGAATGGCGGTTCAATGGAGGTGATCACCGAGAACTGCTTAACCAATTAAAGACATGGGTGAATTCGAGACAAAAACGTCCTTAGCTAGGACAGCCCCTGGGGTTAATGAACTGCTCTACGCTGACCACTTGAGAATTTACCACTACCGATCTCGGCATGGAGGCAAACCGAGTAGTGCCCGACACCCTTGTTAGATACGCTGCCGTCATAACTCTTTTGTTTCCAACGAGGCGGAAATAGGGGATCGGGATCTTGTCAGGGCCTCAATCCTCAAAGTACTCATCAGGCCAACTGCGCGAAGCTACGATCACACTTGGCAGCCATGATGAAATCATTCAGATGCAAGTCATTGATCTTATGGGTCCACCACCAGATGGTCACCCGAGAATACTCGACCAGCATGACCGGGTGGTGTCCCTCCGACTCAGCAAGCGCCGCGACCGCGTTGACCAGGGCAAGGCTGCGCTGATAATCGCTCGTATCATAGCGACGCATCAGCTTCCTGATGTCCTGCTCCTTGATCAGCTGCCACGCGGGGATGAGCGGTAACTGTTGCTTGATATCTTCATCGGTTACCGAAGGCGCGCCAATCCGGCAGACCTCGCAATGGGTGTCGAGAAGTGGGTTGTTCGTATTTGACATGGGGTGCCTGACTTGGGTTTAAGATGTCGCTTCTTTTTACCACAAATTAGCCTGCTGTTCTTCCACCGGTCTATCCCTCCAGTCTACCTGACAGCTATCGAATAATAATCGCTGTTGAAATAAAGCCTCTGGCTCTGATTCGGAGCACTACTCTTGTTGCCATCCCTGGCACCGGATTCTGGTGCTCCCTGCTGGAATGACGCGGTGAGTGAAACGAACCGCCTTGCCGGAGTTTAAAATCAGTGATAGGCAATGAGGGAAGACTAATCTGCCTAGTGGCTTGTCTGCCGCTGGGCGGCGGTTATTTTATGCTGCTGGAGACCGGTGACTGGAAGCCGGAGCGGCAGTGATCGGAGCTTTACCCTCCGCACCTTTGCAGTCGAATACTCAGGGATCAGGGGCTGATCGAGGGCCACCTTCCATCTCGGATGGATGAACAAACGACACCCGCCAAGATCGCCTGCAGCGTGCCCAGCGAGTTTCCCAAGAGTTGGGAACTATGAGATGATAACCTAGGAATTTTTAAGTGTGGCCTATACTATCCTTGGCTTAGCCCCTGACTGGTGCCGGCGAAGGGAGAACTCAACTGCAATTGGCCAACGCAGAAGCCCAGACACAACCAGCCAATACAGAGGCGCAACCACAGCCGACCAAGGTAGAATCCCATGGGGAGTGAGCGTTGCAGTGTCCGAAAAGTGGTCCTTCCTTCCTCATACAACGGGTTTTTTCAAAGACAATTAAAGAAAAACCTCTGATTAAGTGCGGTCTTGCAGTTTGCAGATAAACCGTCGCGCTTGTTGCTCACAATACGAACTCCCCTGGAAGTTCTGCTCACGCCGGGGGTCGGCCTCGGCGTGGACGAGGTAAAGACTACCACCAATCCTTTCTACCATTGCCATCCCGAGGGTTGCCTGGCTATCTTTCCCGTGTCGAAGAAACTGCGAAAAAACCTCGAGTCGGGAAAGCAGGTGAACATCGGTTACCACCTTACCAACGGCAAGAAATACCACATCCCAGTGTCTTGGACAGGGGTAACCGCAGGATTATAAGCACTGAAAAATACGTTGTTGCAGGAGTGCTAACCTTTCATATTCTAGCCCAATGCTATTACTAAGGCGCAGGCCTGGGTTATTTGTCGCGTAACCCTAATAAGATAGGATTTACAAGATTCCTGCATGACTTCGGCTGATTGCGGTTCTCACAACAATTCCAATGCAATACAAGGACCTGAGGGATTTCATCACCCGGCTCGAGCAACGGGGCGAGCTCAAGCGGGTGTCTATCGAGGTCGATCCCTACCTCGAAATCACCGAGGTCTGTGACCGTACCTTGCGCGCGGGAGGACCCGCTCTACTGTTTGAGCAGCCGAAGGGATCGCGGATCCCGCTCCTGGGCAATCTCTTTGGAACTGCCAAGCGGGTAGCTCTGGGAATGGGGGAGGAGTCTGTCGACGCCCTACGAGAGATTGGAAAGATGCTGGCCTTCCTCAAGGAACCGGACCCGCCTCAGGGGATGAAGGACGCTTGGCAGAAGCTACCCCTGTTCAAGAAAGTGCTCGACATGGCACCCAAACGGCTTGGTGATCCTCCCTGCCAGGAGATGGTGCATGAAGGAGCGGAGGTGGACCTGGGTCGGCTACCTATCCAAACCTGCTGGCCAGGAGACGCGGGCCCCCTCATCACTTGGGGGCTGGTGGTGACTCGGGGACCGGACAAGATGCGCCAGAACCTCGGCATCTATCGCATGCAGGTATTGGGTACTAATCGGGTCATCATACGCTGGTTGGCCCATCGCGGCGGTGCCCTAGATTTCCGGGGGTGGTGCCAGGAGTACCCGGACGAACCCTTTCCCGTATCCGTCGCCTTAGGGGCGGATCCGGCAACCATGCTCGCCGCCGTTACCCCAGTACCGGATGGATTGTCCGAGTACGCCTTCGCCGGTCTGTTACGGGGCAGCCGAACGGAGGTTACCGACTGTATCGGCAACGATCTCCAGGTACCGGCGAGCACCGAACTGGTGTTCGAAGGCTACATCCACCCCGAGGACATGGCCGCCGAGGGTCCCTTTGGGGATCACACCGGCTATTATAATGAGGTCGAGCGCTTCCCCGTCTTTACCATCGACCGTATCAGTCAGCGCTGCGACCCTATCTACCACAGCACCTACACGGGCCGGCCACCGGACGAGCCGGCCATTTTGGGCATGGCGCTCAACGAGATTTTCGTTCCCATCCTGCAGAAGCAGTTTCCAGAGATATGCGATTTCTACCTACCGCTGGAAGGCTGCTCCTACCGCTTGGCGGTGGTCAGCATGAGGAAAGAATACCCGGGGCACGCCAAGCGCGTGATGCTGGGTGTTTGGTCATTCCTGCGCCAGTTTATGTATACCAAGTTCGTGATCGTGGTGGACGAGGAAGTGAACCCCAGGGACTGGAGGGACGTTATCTGGGCTGTGACGACACGCATCGACCCGGCGCGGGACACGGTTATCGTAGAGCGCACGCCGATCGACTACTTGGACTTTGCCTCTCCAGTATCGGGGCTAGGCTCCAAGATCGGCTTCGATGCCACCAACAAGTGGCGCGGGGAGACCCAACGGGAATGGGGTCGGCCCATCTGCATGGATGAGCAAATCAAGCGCCGCGTGGACGAACGCTGGAGTCAATTCGGGATCAACTGATTCCGGATCGAACCCTCGCTGCTAGCGACCGCTCAGGTCTGAATTGGCTGCCCAGACACCTTGGACACCCTGCCGGGCAAGGGCACGTGGTCCCTGTAAGAACAAGGACCACGCGCCGCCGCCTCTGCTTAGCGGAAACCACCGCTGCTGGACCGCGGGACCTTGGGTCGGGCCTCGTTAACCGTCAGGTTCCGCCCCTTTACAAGCTTACCGTTCAGCGCCTTGATAGCCTCCTGAGCTTGGTCGTTATCGGGCATGTCCACAAAACCAAATCCCTTGGACTGGCCGGAGAATTTATCCTTGATCACATCCGCGCTTGCCGACTCACCGAATTCGGCGAAGATTTCTCTCAGCTCGTCATCAGTGACCTCGTAGTTCAGGTTTCCTACGTAAATCCGCATCGTTCTCTCTCGTGCAATTGTGCATTGATCGATCTGGCACCATCGCCTGACCAATGCACAAGTCAGACAATAGTAAACGGCTGTGTGCCGCTGTATCCTGTTGACCGCCTTCGACTTCGAGGCCCTCTAACACCTCGCATCACATCTCGAATCCCAGATATAAACCGGAAGGCGCGCTCTTGACCGGGAGGTCTATCCGCCTGGCGCGGACACCGGTTTTCGGGTCAACCGGTTTCGGCTTGTCTCGGCTAACTTATTTCGGCTAAGGGGAAGTGCCGTCGACGAATAGCGGACAAGCGCGGACGGACTGAACGAACAACAGATCCCGCAGGCAAACCCCGGCGGATCCAGAGCGAAATGATATAGCTCTCCATGAGTAATTCGGAACTCTGAATACCGTAGCGCTGGAACCTGGGACAACCCTAGTTTATCCAAGCTTTCTCGTCAACCGGATTTCTGCCGTACCATACTCCGAGGCACGGAACCCAGCCTTTTCTACAGCCCGGATCAAGTCGGTGACATCCAAATGATCACCGCATACCCGTACCAGCCCAGAAGCAAGCTCCGGTGTCGCCGCGCTGACAGCCGCGACGTCCTCCAGGGATTTTCTCACGCTAGCCACGCAGTGCGCGCAGGACATGCCCTCTACTTTGAGCATAAGGTCCGGTTCCGGTTCCAGGTTGCGCCATGTCTGGAGCATCGCCTTGAGACGAAGCCCCAGCAGATAGGTGAGTAGTCCGCTCAGAAGCAGGGCTGAGCCGATCGCGAGGTAGGATGGGCTGCGCCCACCATACTCACTATGCTTACTGGTGGGCGCAACATGAACACCCTGCAGCAGGGCATCGAAGCCGAGGCCAAGCAGGATGCTCATCAGGATCACGGTCCCGAGGTAGATTGCCAGGACCCGGGTCCCCAGCACCCGATAGACGGCCACGAGCGTCGCGATGTTCGTAGCTGGTCCGGCCATCAGGAAAACGAGAGCCGTACCCGTCGGTATGCCCACTGCGATGAGGGAAGCGGCTATCGGTACCGAGCCGGTGGTACAGACGTAGAGGGGGATCGAAATAGCCAACACGAGCAACATGCCGTAGATGCCATGGGTCCAGGTCAGGGTGGCTAAATAATTGGTGGGGATAAAGGCAGCGATCAGCGCTGCTGCCAGGACCCCCGCCAAGACCCACAAATCGATCGCTGCCAACAGATCGAACACAGCATAGCGCAAAGCCCCCTTTAGTCCGCCCGCGGTCGGTTCGGCAGCGGTCACAACGGACTCAGGCCGAGGCCGATCATCAGGCGCAGCAAAACGATTGACCAAGGTGCCGCCGATCATACCCGTCACATAAGGCTGCCACTAGCTTGAACAGAGCGAACGGCCAGCCTAGAAAGGAGGCGCTGACCAAGAGGGAGTCCACTCCGGTTTGAGGTGTACTGATCATGAAGGCGGTGGTCGCCTCCTTAGAGGCGCCCTGGTTACGCAGGCCCAGCGCGGTGGGATGACCCCGCATGAGCAGAGGGGCAGCGGCACGCCGACCAACGCGGCCCTGGCTGCACTGCGCAGGTCAGGACGGTTGAGTCCCCGGTGCACTAATCCCTTGGGTAAATACAGATGTGCGAGTCCGGCGATGAACAGCCCGAGTAACAGTGAAGGCGACAGGTCGAGCATGATCTGCCGGAGTTGGTGGATAAAGGCCTCAAACCACACGGACTCATTCTCTGTTCGGTTACTGACGGGTTGTCGAAACGACCGACGACACCATATTTTATGAGGGAGGTTATCGACATTCACGAGCCTCCGTCTAAACCATATGTACTAAAACTGTAGATTGTAGAGAGTGTCATGAGTTTCAAGGTCCATACCGAGCCTGGCGGTCACACTTTCGAGGTCGCGACCGGCGAGGATTTGCTCGCAGCCGCGCTGCATCAGGGAATCGGCCTGCCGTATGGCTGCCGCAACGGCCAATGCGGCTCCTGCGCTGCCCAATTGCTGCAGGGTGAGGTCGCTTATCCCGATGGCATGCCGGAGGCGCTTGAGGGCCGGAGCCCAGATACCTGCATAACCTGTCAGGCTGTCCCCCAGAGTAGTCTGATCATCCGGGTCCAGGAGGTAGCGACCTCGGCCGGGCTGGAAGTGCGCACCCTCCCGTGCCGGGTTGTCGCCAAGCAACAACTGAACCATGATGTGATCCGGCTCTATCTCAAGCTGCCGGACAATCAGCGCCTCCAGTTCTTTGCCGGTCAATATCTGGACTTCATCTTGCACGACGGACGCAAGCGCGCCTTCTCCATCGCCAATGCGCCCCATGATGACGAGCGCATCGAGCTCCATATACGGCACGTACCCGGCGGCGAGTTCACCAATTATGTCTTCGAGAGCATGCAGGAGGAGACTATTCTACGTATCCAGGCCCCGCTGGGGACCTTTACACTGCGGGAGGACTCACAGCGCCCGCTGATCTTTATGGGCGGGGGGACCGGCTTCGCGCCTATCAAGGGTATCATCGAACACGCCTTCCATATTGGCATCAAGCGCCCCATGCACCTTTACTGGGGGGTACGTGCACGGCGTGACCTCTACCTCCCGGACTTACCCGGGCAATGGGCACGGGAGCATTCCAATCTGGTTTATACGCCGGTCCTGTCCGAGCCGGACGCGGATTGGGCGGGACGCACCGGCTTTGTCCACGAGGCGGTCTTCGCCGACTATCCAGATATGAGCGGCCTCGATGTCTACATGAGCGGACCACCGATTATGGTGGATGCAGGCCGGGCGGCCTTCGGGGCACGTGGGTTGGCGACGGATCATATGTTCTACGACGCCTTTGAGTACGCCGCTGACAGTCAATCCTGAATAATTCAGCGCGGTTTGAGGGACCGGACTCACCGGCGGGAAACATAAGATTTCGTACTTCACGGGTCGTCAACGCCCAATATCTTGTGTCTGGATCATTACTTCCACGTATTAATGACCATTCTGATGTATCTGACAAATATCACAATTTTTGTGTCTCACCGGTTGTCCCTTCAGGTGCGAGCGTCTATGCTGAGTATAGATAGTCGATGTCGGTTCGGCGTACGGAGGTAGTTGTGTGTCGGTCGTATCCCGTAACTTGGCCATCAGGACTCCAAAGAATTTCGGATTATGAGGTAAGCATCGGCCATGAGCACGCATGACGACTTTCGGGACCCTTGGGACTCTAGGTCTCGGAGCTGGTCAAAGGCACGCGCCTCCTAGAAGCCTGATACACCCGGAAGAAAAGGCTTCCTGGTTCGTCTACGACTTGACCGCCCGTAAAAAGCTGGTTGCCATCAGCTGATGATGTCCCGTGCCAAGCAGCCAGCATGATCAAACCTTTTGTCGCCCAAGCCTAACTTCTACCAGCCCTAGGATGCCCGCGGTAAGCTGCGCTACACCAGAGCAGTGCGCAAGACTATGGAAGACATGATCCGTGACAGCGGCAACCGGGCGACCAACCGCATCATGGCCATCGTCAGCCGGTACAACCGGATGTCCTTCATGGGCGAGCTGCGTGAAATCATGTCCCTGCCCAATCATGGCTGCATCTGTCAAGGTGTCAGATCCATTCCGGAAGGCGAAGATCATATGATAAGATCAACTCTGCGGCACCTTGATTAAAGGAACTTGTAGCGGGAACCGGAACATGGGCCTCGTCGAGGCAACGGAATGCTGAGGAAACTATTACCCCTTAATATCTTTGAATTAGGCGGTATCATTGAGCACTTCTTCCGCTGGCCTGAGCCTGGTCGTCTATCACCCCATCTCATCGGGGCGGGGTGTTGGCCTTGATGACGACTAGGGTTGGGTTATACATACTCGAATGGGTCATAATCCGCACGGCATAGAAAGTCATAAGCAGATTCTTGACGGCTCTCGGCCTGCTGCGGGGTCTGCCGGATGAGGTCCCGGCACATGCCGAACCCCGATCCGGTCCCCCAAGGGCGAATGCGACCCCGGCAGTCTCCACCAAAGTAACGTCCGCACCTCCCCGGATGCCAGAATCTTCTGGTTACCCGGATTAAGTCACCAAGTGTGACCCAGCACGAACACAAACCGCTCCTTCGGACTCACTTCATGTTGGACAAGACTCCGAGCGTTCACTCCCGACCGAGTCGGTTATAATGGTTTGCCACTTGTGGAGGAACGTCATGGCCGATTTTCATCAGGAACCACTGATCACTACGCTGCATGGCCTTTACGAGGCCTTCGACAAGGCCTCCTATCTGGACAAACTCGAACGCCGGTTGGAACAACACGCTCGGCACCAGAACATCAGCCTGCTGCTGCCCTCACTCTATGCTGAAGTGGGGAACGCGGGGGTGCTCGATCGCATTCTGGAACAGATCGAGGCAGTGCGTTATCTGAGTAACGTCGTGGTTGCCCTCGGTGGTGCCTCGGAGGAGCGCCAGTTCCGCCAGGCGAAAGAATACTTCGGGCGCCTCGAGACCGAACAGCGGTATGTTCAAGTCGTCTGGATCGAGGGTCCGCGCCTCCAGAGGTTGCTGGGCGAGTTGGTGGAACGGGGAGGGACCGCCTTTGGGGTGCAGGGCAAGGGGCAGTCTGTGTGGGTAGCCTTGGGGTATCTGTTCGCCCGCGATAATGTCGATGTCATCGCGCTCCATGATTGCGACATCGTTACCTATGACCGCATCCTCTTAGGAAGGCTCATCGAGCCGGTGGCTAATCCGAACAACCACTTCCAATTCTGCAAGGGTTTTTATGCCCGCATCTCGCCCACCGAGCGCGCGTTGAAAGGGCGTGTGACCCGGCTTTTCGTCACCCCGTTCATTGAGACCTTGTCCAAGATCATGGGTCAGCGCGGACACGGTGATCTCGAGTGTTTCTTCCAGTATCACAGTGCCTTCAAATATACCTTGGCCGGGGAGTTCTGTTTTACCGCAGACTTGGCACGGAAGCTGAATGTAGCCTACGACTGGGGGTTGGAAGTGGCAACCCTGTCCCAGGTCTACGATCAGCTAACCACGCGCCAGATTGCCCAGATTGATCTGGCACCCAACTATGAGCACAAACACCAGGAGCTATCCCCTGAGGATACCGAGCGAGGTCTGCATCGCATGGTAGTGGATATTGCCAAGTTCTATCTTACCTATATGCGTTCCCACGGTGTGCCTCTAGACGATGCTTTCGTGGATATGATCCTGCACAGCTACTACCAAACCGCGCTGAAGTACGTCCGTAAGTACAGCTACGACGCGGATGTCAATACGCTAGCCTTCGATTTGTACGGGGAAGAATCCGCCGTCGGCTATTTCCGCGGCTTTCTCTGGGATGCCTGGGAACAGAGCAAGGGGCCTCAAGAAGCCAAGTTGATCCCCTCCTGGAACCGGGTCGCCTATTCCTTCCCGGAGATCTACGAGCGCCTGTTGCACGCGGTGGAGCAGGACAACGGACGGGCTTAGGGCGTGAGTTGCTGCTAGGGGGTATTCTTTCTCAATCGACAACCTGTATCTGCGAGGTATACTTCAGAGTTGAACTGAACTCGTTAGTTTTTCTGATATTGGGAATTGGCCACTACCTCCGCAGGACGCCATGGGCAATCTTAATACCTGAAATTTCTCGTAATCGACCGCCAGGAAGGATTTTTCTTGGTACCGTTCGGAGAATGGATACGGACCAGTATGACTTATGGTCAAGCACTATCCTTTCATCCTCGTCGACGGATCGTCCTACCTATTCCGTGCCTATCATGCCCTCCCCAAGCTCGTCAACTCGAAAGGGGAGGCCACTGGCGCAGTGGTCGGTGTGCTCAACATGCTGCGAAAGCTCAGCGCGAACTACCGGCCCCGATACATGGCGGTGGTATTTGATGCTGCCAGTAAGACCTTTCGGAATGCGATCTTTCCTGGGTACAAGGCCAACCGGCCACCCATGCCGGAAGATCTGCGCGAGCAGATCATGCCCCTCTACGAGACCATCCATGCCATGGGTTTACCGCTGCTGGTAGTCCCCGAAGTAGAGGCGGACGATGTCATCGGCACCCTCGCCACACAGGCCGCGGCCAAGCATTTGGATACCCTGATCGCTACCGGCGACAAGGATATGGCCCAGCTGGTCAACGACCATACCACCTTAATCAACACTATGACCGACACTTTGCTCGACCGGGCGGGTGTCATTACCAAATTCGGCGTCCCGCCGGAGCGTATCGTGGACTACCTGAGCCTGACGGGGGACAGTGTCGATAATATCCCCGGTGTGCCCAAGTGCGGACCCAAGACAGCGGCCAAGTGGATTGATGAGTTCGGTAGCTTGGACGGAGTGATCGAGAACGCGGACAAGATCAAGGGCAAGATCAGGGAGGGCCTGCGTGAAAGCATTGATTGGCTACCCCGCGCGCGTACACTGGTTACCCTCAAGCTGGACGTCCCCTTGGACCTGGGACCCTGGGATCTGGAGCCTACCCCCCCCGATCTGGGCCGCCTGCGCGGCTGGTACGAGCGCTTCGAGTCCAGGCAGCGGCCGGTCGCAGAGCCGACAGTGGGCAACGAGTATGAGATCCTATGCTCGAAACAAACCCTCGAGGCTTGGCTTGAACGCCTAGAATCTGCGGATCTTTTCGCTGTCGATACCGAGACGACCAGCCTGGATTATATGCAGGCCTCGCTCGTAGGTCTGTCCTTCGCCATCGAGCCGCACCGAGCGGCCTATGTTCCGGTGGCCCACGACTATCCAGGGGTACCTGAACAGCTTGATCGGGACTGGGTACTGGAGCGCCTGAGGCCCCTGTTGGAGGACCCGGACCGGCCTAAGCTAGGCCAGAATCTCAAGTACGACATGAGCGTGCTGGCTAACCACGGCATTCGCTTGGCAGGAATCGCCCAAGACACCATGCTGGAATCCTATGTGCTGGCCAGTACTGCCACCCGCCACGACATGGATTTCCTGGCGAAGAAATACCTGGAGCAGGAAACTGTCCATTTCGAGGATATCGCAGGCAGGGGTGCCAAGCAGCTCAGTTTCAATCAGATCCCATTGGAGCAAGCTGGTCCCTATGCTGCTGAGGATGCGGATGTCACCCTCCGCCTGCATCGGGAACTGTTTCCCCGGCTGCAGGCGGAACCCTCCTTGTTGAATCTGTACCGGGAGATCGAGATGCCCCTCATACCGGTGCTCTCGCATATGGAACGCAACGGCGTGGCTATTGATACGGATCTGCTCGCCGCTCAGAGCGCCGACTTGGCGACACGTATGCAGGATCTGGAGCAGGCAGCCTTTGATGCAGCGAGACGCAAATTCAACCTGGGCTCCCCCAAGCAGATCGGAGAAATCTTCTTTCAGGAACAGGGGCTTCCGGTCATCGCTAAGACCCCCAAGGGAGTCCCATCGACCTCCGAGTCCGTGCTCCAACAACTCTCCGAGCAAGGATACGAGCTGCCGCGACTCATCCTGGAATATCGGGGGTTGGCCAGGCTCAAGTCTGCCTATACTGACAAGCTACCACGGATGGTCAACCCGCGCACTGGCCGGGTGCATACCAGCTATCATCAGGCGGTAGCCGCCACTGGCCGCCTCTCCTCTTCCGGCCCTAACCTGCAGAACATCCCGATCCGCAGCGAGGATGGGCGTCGCATCCGCCGTGCCTTTATCACCGCGCCCGGCTGTTGCATGCTAGCAGCAGACTACTCCCAGATTGAGCTGCGCATCATGGCCCATCTCTCCAGCGATGAGCGTCTGTTGGCCGCCTTCGACGCGGGCTTGGACATCCATCGGGCCACCGCCTCGGAGGTTTGGGGTGTGTCCCCCCAGCAGGTTTCCGACGACCAACGCCGTTCCGCCAAGGCCATCAATTTCGGGCTCATCTATGGGATGTCCGCATTTGGGCTGGCCCGCCAGCTCGGCGTCGAGCGCCAAGCAGCCCAGGAGTATGTGAACCTCTACTTCCAGCGCTATCCGAAGGTCAAGGAATTTATGGAGAACGTCCGCGAGCAAGGGCGTAGGGACAAATACGTCGATACCTTGTTCGGTCGCCGGATCTATCTGACCGACATCGACCACAGCAACCAGGGCCGCCGGGCGGGTGCCGAACGTACCGCCATCAATGCCCCCATGCAGGGAACGGCTGCGGACATCATCAAGCAGGCCATGATTGCGGTGGACCGCTGGATCCAAGGCGAGCCGCCCGTGGTGCGGATGATCATGCAGGTCCACGACGAGCTGGTGTTCGAGGTAGCGGAAGAAGCGGTGGAAGCCGTGGGGGAACGTATCCGCAGGGAGATGGAAGCAGCGGTGGAGCTGCGGGTGCCGTTGGTAGTTGACCTAGGGATAGGAAAGAATTGGGAGGAAGCGCACTGAAGATCCGTAACCGTTCAGCTCCCACCTCGTCATTCCGGCAGGATTGCTGAAATCTAGGGCCAGGGATGTCAAGGGTGCAGCGAGATGACACATTTTTCATCTGATACCTTCGAATTCCTAAGTAATTTGACCGGTGTCCGCGACAATACGCGACCGTGGGAAGGGCTTGATATGGGATATCTCAATGGACCTGATCGATCAGGGCTGGAACACCCGGCAACGAACCGGAAAAATTGTCCACTTCAACTTACTGTTTTCCTTAGTCCGATTTGACTTAAGTATAGAGTTACAAGCCCGAACCTTCTCTACTGCGGGATACGGATCCATGGACCCGTCAAAACTCATGACCTTGGTATTTCGGCATCCTGTTTGCCTGCGCCATGGTCGTGGCGGTGACTCGAGTCGTAGCCGCACCGAAACCACCACGGTCAGATGCGGATACCGCTCATCAACCTGAGGGTTGGAGAGCCACCGACGGTCTCTACCCCCAGATCGCTGGTCAGTTCTGGCCCGTGATTATCAAGCAGATGGCGGACATCCGAGCAGGCAATCGGGATACCCTTACCATGTTCCCCTTTACCATGCTGAACGTCCTGGGCTTACAGCAACTTGCGACGTGGTCGCCTACACCAGCCCAGCCGGTTGCCGATGAGCCCGAACAGCAGCGTGGGACAGGTACGGACCTAGAAAAAGGGGAACACCTGTACCGGGAGTACTGTCTGGAATGCCACGGCGCGTGCAGGGGGAAGGTATAGCCGACGAGCATGGACTACACTTCCCTCTTAGTCGCCACCCCCTCGTCGCCACCCCCTCGGAAAGCTGGCCAAGCACTGGACGGACGAATCCGGACTTTGAAGCCGTGGGCCGGAGGTTAGGCCTTTATGGGTTCGGGTTCAAGGCACCTTGGCGTTTTCAAGGTGCCCTGCAATCGGCTAGCCGCGTCAGCTAGTATACCTGGCTGCCACGAAATGCCAGTTGACGATCTTCCAGATTTCCTCCAGATACTTGGGGCGGGCATTGCGGTAATCGATATAGTAGGCATGCTCCCAGACATCGACCGTCAACAGAGCGGTTTTGCCTTGGGTCATGGGGGTGTCGGCGTTGGAGGTATTGACGATCTCCAGAGAGCCATCCTTGCCCTTCACCAGCCAAGTCCAACCGGAGCCGAAGTTGGTGGTGGCGGACTGGGTGAATTGCTGCTTGAATCCGTCGAAAGAACCGAATTTGGAGTTGATGGCATCGGCCAGGGCACCGGAGGAGGGCTCACCACTGCCGTTGGGGCTCAGGCAGTTCCAGTAGAAGGTATGGTTCCACACCTGCGCGGCGTTGTTGAATATACCGCCGGAGGATTTCATGATGATTTCTTCCAGGCTTTTACCCCCAAATTCAGTGCCGGGCACCAGCTTGTTGAGGTTGGTGACATAAGTCTGGTGGTGCTTGCCGTAGTGATACTCGATGGTTTCCTGGGAGATGACGGGCTCCAGAGCCTTCTTGTCGTATGGAAGTGCAGGCAGTTCATGTGTCATGATGGTGGTCTCCTGATGTGTACTATGTGCCTGTTGGCGATCGGTAAAGATCCATGTCGGATGCTCGGATCTCAACCTGGAATCTGTACTGGTTAAAAGCGATCCCGAATGATTTGGTGTTGCCTGGAGGGGAAAGATCCTTACCTAGCGTCGGGACGAACTTGGTCTTTTACTCAGTTCCACCGACTATCCTTTGCGCCTTTGCGGTTCTGTTTCCTAAGCTGCGATGCCCGCGTGCCGCAGCAGGGCGTCGATGGTCGGCTCGCGCCCTCGGAAGCCCACGTAGAGATCCATGGCATTGCAGGATCCACCTTGCTCCAGAATGGTCTTGCGAAAAGCGAGCCCCGTATTTTGGTCGAAGAGTCCGCGTTCCTTGAATAGGGAGAAGGCATCTGCGGACAAAACCTCCGCCCACTTGTAGCTGTAGTACCCTGCTCCATAGCCCCCGGAGAAGATATGAGAGAAGCCATGGGCAAAGCGGTTGAAACCCGGCGGCTTCATTACGGCTACCTGATCGCGCACCTGATCAAGGATCTCGTAGATGCGCCCGCCCCGCCGTGGGTCGTACTCCAGGTGGAGGCGAAAGTCAAAGATGGCAAACTCGAGCTGGCGTACCAGTTGCATGGCGGACTGGAATTTTTTTGCCGCCCGCAAGCGTTGGTACAAGACTTCGGGGATGGATTCTCCCGTATCCACGTGACCCGATATCAGAGCCAGGGATTCGGGTTCCCAACACCAGTTTTCCAGCAGCTGACTCGGCAGCTCTACCGCATCCCAGGGTACGCCATTGATGCCTGCCACCGCCGGATAATTGACCTTTGTCAATAGATGGTGCAAGCCGTGGCCAAACTCGTGAAACAGGGTCTCGACCTCATCATGGGTGAGTAGAGATGGCAGATCTCCCACCGGAGGCGTGAAATTGCATACCAGGTAGGCAACGGGAATCTGGTTGCGACGGTTTGTGTGGAAGCGGCTTATGCACACAGCCATCCAGGCGCCCCCGCATTTCTTGCTGCGGGCAAAGGGGTCGAGATAGAATTTCCCCCGCAGCTCGCCGCTGCCGTCCTGGATCTCGAAGAATCGCACGTCCGGGTGCCAGGTCTCGACGCCTTCCACCTCCCGTATGCGGATATCGAACAGCCGCCCCACCACTGTGAACATGCCTGCGAGCACGCGTGGGAGGGGAAAATAGGGGCGCAACTCCTCCGCGGTGATCCGGTACCGGTGCTGGCGCAGCTTCTCCGAATAATAGGCGAGGTCCCAGGGTTTGAGCCCCTCGCATCCGTACCTTTCTTCCGCGAACTGCGCCAATGCTTCCAGCTCGCGGCGGGCTTGAGCTACGGACCGTTGTGCCAGGTCGTTCAGGAAGCGCATGACCGCTTCGGTGGAACGAGCCATCTTAGTGACCAGTGAGCGCTGGGCGTAGTTTTCAAAGTCCAACAATACCGCCGATTCATGACGCAGCGCGAGGATGCGGTCCATGACCTCGGTATTGTCCCACTTGCCAGCGTGCGGTCCCTGGTCCGAGGCCCGGGTGCAATAGGCTTCATAGACTTCACGGCGGAGCCTGCGGTCGTCCGCGTAGGTCATGACAGGGAGGTAAGAGGGTAAATCCAGGGTCAGAACCCAGCCCTCTTCATCCCGATCAGTGGCTGTCTGTTTTGCAAGGGCTAGGGCCGAAGCGGGCAACCCGGCCAAGGCAGACGGGTTCATGATCCGCTTGCTCCAGGCGTTGGTGGCGTCGAGCAGGTTCTCCTCGTACCTGCTGGTGAGCTCGGCGAGCTCTCTGCTGATCGTCTTGTAGCACGCCTGCTTGTCTGCCGCTAGATCCACACCGGAGAGACGAAAGTCGCGTAGCGCGTTCTCCAATAATTTGCGCTGGGAGGCGTTCAGGCGCTCCTGCCTGGCAACGGTCCGGAAGCCTTCGAACAGGGCCTGGTTCTGGCCGACTTCGGTGTCGTACTCGCTGAGCTTGGGTAGGCAGGCGTTATATGCGGTACGCAACGCCTTGCTGTTCATGACCGAATTGAGATGACTGACCGGCGACCAGGTCCGTTCGAGCCTGTCGTTGGTCTCTTCCAGGGGCTCAACGAAATCCTCCCAGGTAGGTAGGTCCACGCGGCCCGTTAACTCCTTGATCTGTACCCGGCACGCGGCGAGTATGCCATCAATGGCAGGTTTGACCTGCTCGGGACGGATGCGGGAAAAAGGCGTGAGCCCTTTCAATGCAAATAATGGGTTATCCATCAGGGAAAGCGAATACCTTCACAGTCTTTGGAGCGAGTCTCTGGAACGGGGAACCAGATCAAATCGTGCGAGTCCACGCGAGAATTGATCTGCGCGATTCGTAGTTTTTCCACCCCTATCATACCTCCTCGGAGTTACGGATCGCTCGGTGCGCCCTAATCAGGCAGGAAACCAGTGCTTGCTTTATCCGGAGCGCGGGTCCGCATGGCGTGGATCATGTCCTGCCTGGAACGCGGCTCGAATCCCCGCGGGATGCAGAGGATATGTTTGTGCAGATCGCGGTGGAGCTTGTCGTGGCGACGTCTCTGGATGGAGATCCAATCGCTCTCGACCGCCTCAAAACGGCCATTGTTGCCGTACGCATAGAGCTTGAAAACGCCACCCGGCGTACAGCGCAGGCCTTCGAAGGACAAGTTGCGAACGCCGCTTCGGGACTCCACTACCAAGGTGTAGCGTACCGCCCCGTCAGTGCCTATCGAGAGGTGTTTTCCGTCGATATAGTAACGAAACCGAGATTCGGGATCATCTACGCTGAACTCGACCAAGTCCCTGTCGTTCGGCCACGGCGGCAGGCTCGTGGCTCCTTCCTTCCAACCCCTATCCCTGTCCACGATGCTACGGAGTGCCGGTGATCCCGCCTCGTCGATGAAGGGCTGGTCCCAGTCGGCTATAAGCATAGGGGCATAAACAAATAGAAAGGATAAGCTGGGGATAAGCGCTTGCATGGAGGGCCGTATCTGGGGGGGTTAAGGGTCCACGTCTAGTTATGAAATACTAACTCGAAGCTGGTTTTCGGAGGGTTGGGGTTTGGCCTCATTGATCGGTTGGACCTACTCATTGTCGCTGATAGCCCAAACAATTGCATCCGGTTCAGACTCAACTTTACCTGTTGGACAAGACTTGTCGTTGACCTCACGGCTACCGAGAAAATATAATTTAACTTCATTATCTTCAAATTAGATTGTTAGCGGCGAGCGGGCACTACGCTCCTTAGGAATTGACAGATGAAAAGAACCTTCCAGCCAAGCCGGCTGAAACGTGCCCGGACCCATGGCTTTCGCGCGCGTATGTCCACTCGTGATGGGCGTAAGGTGCTGGCGGCGCGTCGTGCGAAGGGGCGTGCGCGTCTCTCGGCCTAATTACCAGGTCACCCAGGCGGGTCCTGCCGATACGCGCTTTCCGCAGCAAGCGCGCCTGAAGCGATCAGGGGATTTTCGGAGTCTGTCTGCCCAGACAGCAACCTCGACCGATTCCTGCTTTGCAGTTTTCGCTCGGCGCAACGGTCATGAGCCGGCACGGCTGGGGCTCGCGGTCTCGAAGAGGTATGCGCGGCGGGCTGTTGACCGGAGCCGCCTGAAGCGTGTCGTGCGCGAAAGCTTTCGTCAGCATCGCCATTACTTGCAGGGCAGTGACCTGCTGGTAGTTTCTCGTCGTTATGCCGTAACCTTGTCGAACGGTCAGCTTTCCTCCTCTCTGGTTGCACACTGGAAGCGGGTTCGGGAACGATTATGCGTAACCTGTTAGTTGGTTTCCTCCGTGGTTACCAATATTTGATTAGTCCATTGCTCGGAAACCATTGTCGCTTCTATCCGAGCTGCTCCCATTATGCCGTCGAGGCGATTGAGACCCATGGGGCGGTGTGGGGTACTAGGTTTGCCTTGCAGCGCCTCCTGCGGTGTCATCCCTGGCATCCAGGTGGATATGATCCGGTCCCGGGGACATCCGACGATACCTCCTAATGGTTAATCTGCGTTTCCTGTTGTTCTTTGCCCTTGCCGTCGTCCTGCTGCTGATCTATCAGGCCTGGATGAGAGACTATGGGCACCCTGTTGTCCAGCCTGATACCGTACTGCAACCTCCTGCCCCTACCCAGAAGACCTCTGAACCGGATGGTACCCCAGACGTCTCGGAGGTACCGGATACGCCTGTGCCGACCGTGGCTGCTACGCCCATCCCGTCCGTGCAAACGGCGGGGAAGGAATATCTCGTTCGCGTAGAAACCGACTTATTGGAGTTGGAGTTATCGCGGCGGGGTGCCACCATTGCTAGCGCTTGGTTGAAGGATTACGCTGTGGTGGCGGAGGATTCGGGAACTAGATTCCGGCTGCTTAAGCCGAGTCCACCGAACATGTTCATCGCCCAATCCGGGCTCCTTGGGGGTGAACAGGGACAGTTACCGACCCACCAGGCAACCTTTTCCAGCGCTCGCGACCGCTTTGTCCTCGGGCCAAACGAGAATGAACTGGTTGTTGAATTTCTCTGGACTCACCTCTCCGGGGTCAAGGTAAGGAAGCGTTATAAATTCCAACGGGGCAGCTACGTGGTCCAACTTACGCAGGTTGTGACCAATAATACCGGTTCATCGCTGGCGATCCGTTCCTATGAGCAACTCCAAAGGACCGAGCTGGTTGACCCTAACGCCTCTCAGTTCCTCCATACCTATACGGGAGGTGTGTACTACAGCCCGGAGGATAAATATACCAAGGAGTCCTTTGATAACATGCGGGACAAGAAGCTGCAGCGTGTCATCTCCGATGGCTGGATTGCGATGATCCAGCACTACTTCATGTCGGCCTGGATCGCACCCGGTGGCATTGTAGAGACCTTTTACACTAACGTCCTCAATGGGTCCCGCTATATCATCGGTAAATACTCCGAGCCTGTGACGTTGCCTCCCGGCGTTACCCACAATTTCGAGAACCGGCTCTTTGTGGGACCCAAGTTGCAGGATACCCTGGCGTCCATCGCACCCGGGTTGGAGCTTGCGGTCGACTATGGTTGGCTGACCGTCCTGGCTCAACCTATCTACTGGTTGCTTAGCAAGATTCACGCAGTGGTCGGTAACTGGGGCTGGGCCATCGTTATCCTCACTATCCTGATCAAGGCAGCCTTCTACAAGCTGTCCGAAACCAGCTATAGATCCATGGCCAACCTGCGCAAGATAATGCCGCGGATGCAGGCCCTCAAAGACCGATATGGAGACGACAAGCAGCGCCTGAATCAGGCCATGATGGAGCTTTATAAGAAGGAGAAGATCAATCCCCTGGGGGGTTGCTTGCCGATCTTAGTGCAGATCCCCGTATTCATAGCCCTCTATTGGGTTTTGCTGGAGAGCGTTGAGCTCAGACATGCACCCTTTGCACTCTGGATCAATAACCTATCCGGTCCTGACCCCTACTTCGTGTTGCCCCTGGTTATGGGGGTCTCCATGTTCGTTCAGCAGAAGCTCAATCCGACCCCCCCGGACCCGATCCAGGCTAAGGTAATGATGAGCCTCCCTTTCGTTTTCACGATCTTCTTCGCCTTTTTTCCCGCAGGACTTGTACTTTACTGGGTAGTCAATAATATTCTGTCCATTGCCCAGCAGTGGTACATTACACGTAATGTCGAGAAGGCAGCAGCCAAGGCAAGGGCTTGAAATGGGATCCTTACTATTGTTAACTGCCATTTCCCAGTGGATGGTAGCTGGATTTTAAGTGATGAAGTCTGCCAGCCTCTACTTTGTCATGCCGGCAGGAGTTACCGGGGTCCAGATACTATGGATGGCAAGAACTTGGAGTTTAAGTAATTGCGCCTCGGAGCGTGCAGTCTTTTCCCCTTTAGAGGAGTAAAGAGATATGTCAAACTGTATACAGTACCAGCGAGAATTAATGGTACCTTGAGAAATAGGCATTTATTACCAACCAGGCGACTCTAGACTATTGATTGTTGAGATATACTACAGGCGGAAACCGTATTTTTAGAGATGCCATTAAGTTTGCAATTGGAGACAAGTCATATTATGGCCCGAGTTGATGTTGAAGGGCAACAAAATCTGGCAGAAGAACTCGCGCGACATCAGGAATTCTCTGACTAAGTTGGGTTCCCCTCGCAACGTGTTGATGTAGTGACTTTGAAAGAGCAGATACAATTTATGCTCCCACTCAATGGGGAGTTGTTTTCCCCATTGGGAAATGGTGGATATGTCCAAGCGTACGTCAAGCTGGAACTGTTCCTCATCATACCAATTCATTTGGATCTCAAAGAAGATTTTGAGATCGGCTTCGTCAATTATTGAGAGAGGTGGATAGTATCATTTAGATTATTCCAAATACCATTTGGTGAGATCAGATTCCTCGATTCAGAAAAATCCCGAAGCCTATGCCAGTTCCAGTAGGCATGCTGGAACTCGCCGCCAAAATGCAGTAGTGGGATACAAAGTTTCTTGGGGCTGTGTACTCAAGTAGTAATGGATCAGAAAACATGCTGAAAGACGTCTAACAACCCTATAAGCTCGGATAGCAGAAAGCATCGCTCCTTTATCGCTCTGCCTTTTACTGCCAGTGATGCAAAGCCATAGTCACCATGGCGACATCGGAGACCATAGCGGCTGTCGCTACCCCATCGGGCATTGGCGGTGTCGGTATTATACGTATATCCGGGCCCCTGACCCCGGCTGTAGCTAAGGGCCTGATCGGTCGCGTGCCTAGGCCGCGTTTTGCAAGCTTAGCCGATTTTCGTGCCCGGGACGGTGAAACTATTGACCAGGGTATCGCCCTGTTCTTTCCCGCCCCTGGATCTTTTACTGGCGAGGATGTCCTAGAGTTGCAGGGACACGGAGGCCCAGTCATCTTAGATCTACTCCTACGGCGTACCCTGGAGCTGGGTGCCCGCTTGGCCCGCCCCGGTGAATTCAGCGAACGGGCATTCCTGAACGGCAAGCTCGATTTGGCCCAAGCAGAGGCTGTGGCAGACCTGATCGGGAGCACCACCGAGGTGGCCGCGAGGTTGGCTAGCCGTACCCTACAGGGAGAGCTCTCACGTCGGGTCGGGGATCTACTCGAGGGAATCGTCCGACTACGCACTTATGTGGAAGCGACCATCGACTTTCCTGATGAAGAGATCGACTTTATTGCCGATTCACAGGTCGAAGCCGATCTACATGACCTGATCTGTGATACGAAAGATTTACTAGCCAATGCCCATAAGGGTCACCTGATCCGTGAAGGACTCGATCTGGTCATCGCAGGTCTCCCTAATGCCGGTAAATCGAGCCTACTCAATGTCCTTGCCGGAGTCGATGCCGCGATTGTTACCGATATCCCCGGTACCACCCGAGATCTGCTGCGTCGGCAGATCCAGATCGAGGGTATGCCCCTACACATTATCGATACCGCTGGCTTGCGCCCCGCACAGAATACCATTGAACAAGAAGGTATCCGCCGCGCCCGTGAACAGATCGAGCAGGCCGATCATATTCTCTGGGTCTTTGATGAGCAGTCCGAACCGGACCATACGGACTTCGATATGAATATGTTGCCGTCCCATGTTCCCCTTACCTATGTACGTAATAAGATCGACTTGACCGGGGCCCCTGCGGGTCTTACGCATAGGTCCTCAGGACCGGAAGTCGCAATCTCCACCCTTACGGGTGTTGGGGTGGATGCCCTACGTGAGCATCTCAAGGAGATCTGTGGTTTTCCGGCATCTACCGAGGGCATGTTTATGGCCCGAAGGCGTCATCTGGTTGTCTTGGATCGAACGTTGGTTTGTCTGAATTCCGCGCTGAATTTGCTGGGGCAGGCTCCCGCCATGGAACTGGTAGCAGAGGATTTACGTCAGGCCCAGCTGGTCCTTGGAGAGATTACGGGAGAGTTTACCCCGGACGATCTGCTGGACCGGATTTTCTCCGGCTTCTGTATCGGTAAGTAAGTAGCTGGGTAGTGGATAAATTTTAAGTGGTGACGTCTGCTTGGTTCTTTTTCTTCCCCGCACAGCTCGTTTAGCCCCGACCTCGTCATTCCGGCAGGGATTGCCGAAACCTAGGTGCCAGGGATGACAAGAAAGTGGGGAGATAAATCATTAGGTTGCACAGTTATGCAACTTTAAATTACTGGAGGGTACGGTCTTAATGACATGCCGATCTGCTACGGAACAATGCTCACTATATTTAAACTTCATTTGATGAAAGTACTCAGTAAAACATGTTAGCGGCAGAAACCTATGATGTCATTGTAGTCGGCGGCGGGCATGCGGGGACGGAAGCAGCCCTCGCCGCGTCGCAACTCGGGGCGCGTACCCTGTTGCTTACCCATAACATCGAGACGATCGGCCAGATGAGTTGCAACCCGGCCATCGGAGGTATCGGCAAGGGCCATCTGGTCAAGGAGATCGATGCCCTCGGTGGACTGATGGCTCGTGCGATCGACTTGGCAGGCATTCAGTTCCGTATCCTTAATGCCCGCAAAGGTCGCGCTGTGCATGCAACCCGCGCCCAGGCCGATCGTATGCTTTATGGGGCGGCGGTACGGCGGGCGATCGAGTGTCAGGAAGGCCTGGACCTGTTCCAGCAGGCAGTGGACGACTTGTTGTTGGAAGATGGGCGGATTGCAGGTGTTCTCACTCAGATGGGCCTAACCTTTTGGGCCCCTGCCGTGGTGTTGACGGTCGGGACCTTTCTCGGGGGCCGCATACACGTCGGCCTTACGAGTTATGAAGGCGGACGCGCCGGAGATCCGCCTGCCAATGCCCTTGCCCGTCGGTTGCGCGAGTTTCCTTTCCGGGTTGAGCGACTCAAGACCGGGACCCCCCCACGTATCGATGGGCGCAGCATCGACTATTCGGTGCTCCAGGAGCAGCCCGGCGATGATCCCGTACCCGTCTTCTCCTTTCTTGGCCAAGCGCGGGACCACCCGCGTCAGGTGAGCTGCCATATCGCCTGTACCAACACCCGTACCCACGAAATCATCCGCGCGGGCCTGTCACGCTCGCCTATGTTTACCGGGGTAATCGAGGGGATCGGGCCACGCTACTGTCCTTCGATTGAAGACAAGGTGATACGTTTCGCTGACAAGGATTCGCACCAGATATTCATCGAGCCCGAGGGATTGCAGACTCGTGAGGTCTACCCTAACGGCATATCCACCAGCCTGCCCTTCGACGTGCAGCAGGACTTGGTTCGCTCCATGCGCGGCTTCGAGCAGGCCCGTATCACCCGCCCCGGCTATGCGATCGAATACGACTTCTTCGACCCCAGGGACCTCGAGTGCTTGCTCCAGACCCGCTTCATCCCGGGGCTCTTTTTTGCCGGTCAGATCAACGGCACCACCGGCTATGAAGAGGCAGCAGCCCAGGGTCTGCTTGCCGGACTCAACGCAGCCTTACAGGTCCGGGGCGACGAGCCCTGGTGCCCCCGTCGGGACCAAGCCTACCTAGGTGTGTTGGTGGATGACCTGATTATCAAAGGTACCAACGAGCCCTACCGCATGTTCACCAGCCGGGCCGAATACCGACTATTCCTACGTGAGGACAACGCTGACCTGCGCCTGACCGAAACCGGCCGCCGTTTGGGCTTGGTGGGAGACGAGCAGTGGCGGGCCTTCGAACACAAGCGTGAGACCATTGAACGTGAACACGCGCGGTTGTGGGATACCTGGGTGCGTCCGTACGACCTTGACCAGGATCTGCTCCGTGAGGTCCTTGGCGACGAGCTCCGTCGCGAGAGCCGGGTACTGGATCTACTCGCGAGACCTGGGGTAACCTACCATTCGCTCATGCGTTTGCCCGGACTCGGTCCAGGCGTGGTAGATCCCAAGGCGGCGGAGCAGCTGGAGATCAGGTGCAAATACGCCGGTTACATTGGCCGTCAACGCGAAGAAATCGACCGCCAGCAGGCTCAAGAGGCCTTACGCCTGCCCGCCGATTTCGACTTCGAGCACATTCGGGGTCTGTCCGCAGAGGTGCGTGAGAAGTTAGTCAGGGTCCGACCCGCAACCATCGGTCAGGCGGCCCGCATCCCCGGCGTCACCCCGGCAGCGGTCTCCCTATTGCTGATCCATTTGAAGCGGTGGTCAGGATAAGGAGTTGCTGTCTTCAAATCAACGGGGTCAGATTCGATTGATTTATATTGGATCATATGCTGCGGATACCCTGGAATGACGATTAGCACACAATCGTGAATCAATGGCAGCACTTCTGCATCAGAGGTTGGTCAATATCCAGCCCTATGTCGACGGAAATGGATGTACCCCGCGTTTGGTGATGAACCTTCCTTTATTAAGAAACGGGTATCCGATCACCATCGTTGATTCCGAAATGGAGAAAAGACAGAAATACTACTGTATTCTGAGTGAATATCGAGGCGTAGCTGACGGCGATAGTAATCCGTTTGAACGCTTTATCGCCAAGAAAGTGAAAGAGGCCCTTTTTGAATATCTGTATTTTCTGTCATCGGACTCGTATTCCCGAATCGGAAGGGGAAGGATACCATTTTTCAGAAAATCGCCACCTTTCCCAGCCAGACCCAACCTGACGGAACCGTGGGAGACAACCCCCCGCAGGAGGTTGCGCTTCTATCTGCCCTATTATGATGTGCCGTCCGCATCTTACCGCCTACCTGTTAATTTTCCTGGCCCTGCTCCTCGGTGCCTGCGATATTTCGTATCCCGGAAGTGACTATCCTACATTTTTTCCCTGGTGCGCCGGGTCATGCTGGCAGTGGTTAGCATCTCGGTGGAATCTCAGGCTCCGTATAAGGAATACCCTTTCTTCCGCGATCCAAGATTCCGCCGCTTTCTGAAGCAATTCAGCGGGCCGTTTCCCGAGCACCAGAGCATTAGTCGTCATCGGAGCATGGGCTCCGGGTTTATCTTCGATTCTACCCAGACTTGGCGCAAATATCCGCGTCGGGCCTGCTTGGCCTTGCCCGCCACCTGCAACAGGGCTAACCTTGCCGAAAAATGCAAGCACCCGCATGGTTTTTCTGCTCCAGCTCCAAACAACATTCCAGCACAGGGGACCACTATGCAACTCAAGGTTCTAGCCTTCGTTCTCGCCGGGGGCGAGGGGACGCGACTTTACCCATTGACCCGGGAACGCGCCAAACCGGCGGTCCCGTTCGGCGGCAAGTACCGAATCGTCGATTTTGTGCTCAGTAACCTGATCAACTCCGGGATCCACTCCATTTATGTGCTGATCCAGTTCCGTAGTCAGTCCCTGTTGCAACACCTGAGCGACGGCTGGCAGTTCGGAAGCCTCCTGAAGAACGAGTTCCTGATTCCAGCACCGGCTCAGATGCGCACCGAAGGCAAGGAGTGGTATCGCGGGACCGCCGATGCTATCCACCAGAACATCAACCTCATTGAGCAATCGAGACCCGATATCGTCGTCGTATTCGGCGCAGATCACATCTATCGCATGAATATCCGCGCGATGATTGAGTATCACGAGCATAAACGCGCCCATGCCACGGTTGCCGCGCTACCTACGGATAAAAAATTCGCACAAGACTTTGGCGTGATCGAGGCGACCAACAGTGGGCGTATCGTCAGTTTTCATGAGAAGCAGGCCGATGCTCCAACCATGCCTGGGGATCCGAATCGAGTCTACGCCTCCATGGGAAACTATGTCTTCAGTACTGAGATGCTGATAAAGATGATTGAGGAGGACCAGCGCGACCTCGAGAGCTCACATGATTTCGGTAGGGATATCCTACCCAAGGCCATCGGTCAGGCCGAGCTGTTCGCTTATAATTTCGACACCAATCCGATACCGGGAGAGGATCCCAACAAGACCCCTTACTGGCGCGACGTAGGCACCCTCGACGCCTTTTATGAGGCCAACATGGATGTCCGCGCCATCTCCCCGGAACTCAATCTGTTCAATCGACAGTGGCCGCTACGCACCGCCAGCTATCCCGATCCACCGGCTAAGTTCGCATTCGACGAGGAGGATCGCCGGGGACAAGCCATCGATTCGGTCATTTCCGGAGGCTGCATCGTCTCGGGGGGGCAGGTAAAAGATTCCGTGCTGGGTCGCAACGTCTATGTGCATGCCAAAGCCGAGATTGATGCCTGTGTCATATTCGACAATTGCGACATCGGCCGCAACGCCAAGCTGTGTCGCTGTATCCTGCAGAAAAACGTGCGCATTCCCGAAGGTGCAATGATCGGCTACGATCTTGAGGAAGACAAAAAACGCTACCATGTGACCGAAAGCGGCATCGTCGTTATCGACGGCAAACGTACCCCCATGCAGCTATCGACGATCACGGTCTAGATGAGCGCCTGTCTGACTTACGACTGTTCTATTATGAAACCGAGGGGACCGTCAGATTTTCCGTTCGATCTCGCCAGATCGATCCGGGATGTACCTCAATCGAGTGGGAAAGCTACCTTTTACCACCTGATTTTTCGCTACGAACGGGTAAGCCAGGCAGGCTTTGAATCCTGGCTACTACCTTGAGGAGGGTTCAATGACAACTGGGAAAACGACCAGCTTTGAAGAATTGGCAAAGCTGGCAATTGATTTTGTTACAACGAAAAAGGGCCTGTGGGACCATGCGGCCTGGATGAGTTTTATGTCCAATCTGCAGGCGGAGGGGTTCGATCTCTCTGGGGATATGCAGACGAATCTGGGCAATCTGCTGGAAGCTATGAAGCGGTTCTACACGGCGGCTGCTGCAACCGAAAGTGTGGAAAAGGCCGTGAAAACCATCGTCAGCGACAGTGTAACCTTTGTGAAACAACATAAGGGGGTATGGGGCCATTCCGAGTGGGAAGATTTCGTGAAAACGGTGGAACGAAATACGCTCAGCCTGTCCGAGGGAACAGTGACCTATCTGGGGCGGATCCTGGAATCGATCAAGGTCTTCTATGCATTATCCCTGGTAGGAAGGGTTCAAAAACGCCTGTCGGCCACCCCTACCGAGACGCCATCCACTCCCGGACCTACACCAGCTGCCACAGAAAGAACGGAAACTAAAATCGTTGCCGCCAAGCCGCCGATGGGGGCAAAGGTAACGCCGAAGTCACCGCCCAAGGCGCCGCAGAAGCGAGACGATTTGACGGCAATCGGTGGTATCGGACCAACCTTGGCGAAGAAGCTAAACGAGGCGGGTATCTCCAGCTATGCGCAGCTTGCAGCCCTTTCAGATGATGACATCGAACGTCTGGAAAAGAATATCATCCGCTTTTCAGGACGTATTAAGCGCGACGACTGGATAGGCCAAGCGAAAGCATTCGCCCAGGCTCGATAACTGCGCTATCCGTTCTGATAGGAACATGCGGGGCCAGGTATATTCTTTTCGATGAACGAGTTGTGCTTCCCGTTACCAGTCCCGGCTGCCGGCTGCTGAGAGCCGGTGACTGGAAAACTACAGAGATGCAGATGTGCTTGAGGATTGCTCGTTGTACCCTGATTGAGAAATATCTTTACTTAATTGTTTTACTCAGCGTCCTCTAGCGTTCTCTGCGGTTTAAACCGACGCAAAATCTTTGCGCCCTTGCGGTTTAAGAATCATCCAGGTCATCATTCCAGTCAGGCTAGGTAGGGTAAAGCGTAGAGTAACCAACCTTAGAATCCGAATCCGATGCCGACGGAGCTGGGCCCTGACGAGCTAGACCCTGCCTGCGCTCACGGGCCTTTCCGGTCCCCTGGAGAGACCAACGACATGAATGCCATCCCCGAAGAATTCATCACCAAGACCGCCCAACTCTCGGATCAGGTTGCCAAGTCCTTTCCCGCCTCGCGCAAGATCTACGTGGAAGGCTCGCGCCCCGACATTCGCGTGCCCATGCGCGAGGTGATCCAGACCCCTACCCGTACCAATCAGGGGATCGAAGAAAACCCGCCGATTTACCTCTACGATACCTCCGGCCCCTACACGGACCCCAACGCCTGCATTGACCTGCTTACTGGCCTGCCCGAGGTACGCACCGCTTGGATTGAGGAACGGGGAGATACCGAGTCCCTGGCAGGCTCCAGCTCCGAGTTCGGCTGCCGGTGCCGGGAAGATCCCGGCCTTGTCCACCTGGGCTTCGCGTATATCCGCGCCCCGCACCGGGCCAAGGCGGGTGCCAATGTCTCCCAGCTTCACTATGCGCGCCGGGGCCTGATCACTCCGGAGATGGAGTACGTCGCCATCCGTGAAAGCATGCAGCTCGACCAGTTGCGGTCCGATTCACGCTACGAAAAGCTCCTGCGCCAACACCACGGCCAGCCCTGGGGTGCCGACCTGCCCGAGCGAATCACCCCTGAATTCGTTCGTTCGGAAGTGGCTGCCGGCCGCGCTATTATCCCCGCGAACATCAACCACCAGGAGCTGGAGCCCATGATTATCGGGCGCAACTTCCGGGTGAAAATCAACACTAATATCGGCAATTCAGCCATAACCTCATCCATCGCCGAGGAGGTGGAAAAGATGGTCTGGTCCGCCCGCTGGGGCGGTGACACCCTCATGGACCTGTCCACCGGACGGAACATCCACGAGACGCGGGAGTGGATCCTGCGCAACGCCCCGGTACCCGTCGGCACCGTGCCACTCTATCAGGCCTTGGAGAAGGTCGACGGCAAGCCTGAGGAACTGACCTGGGAACTGTTCCGCGATACCCTCATTGAGCAGGCAGAACAGGGCGTGGATTACTTCACCATCCATGCCGGCGTGTTGCTGCGCCACGTGTCCCTGACCATGGAGCGGGTCACTGGCATCGTCTCCCGCGGCGGTTCTATTATGGCTAAGTGGTGCCTCGCCCACCACCAGGAAAGCTTTCTCTATACCCATTTCGAAAACATCTGCGAGATCATGCGAACCTATGACGTCACCTTCAGTCTGGGTGACGGCCTGCGCCCCGGCTCCATCGCGGATGCCAATGATCGGGCCCAGTTCGCGGAGTTAGAGACCCTCGGCAAGCTGACCAAGATCGCCTGGAAGCACGAGGTACAGGTCATGATCGAAGGTCCGGGTCATGTCCCTCTGCATATGATCAAAGAGAACATGGACAAGGAGCTTGAGAACTGCTTTGAGGCTCCCTTCTATACTCTCGGCCCCCTCGTCACCGATATCGCCCCTGCCTACGACCACATTACCTCCAGCATTGGGGCGGCCAACATCGGCTGGTACGGCACCGCCATGCTCTGCTACGTCACCCCCAAGGAACATCTGGGCCTACCCGACCGAGAGGATGTGCGCGACGGTATCATCACCTACAAGATCGCAGCCCACAGTGCCGACTTGGCCAAGGGTCTCCCCGGCGCTCAGCTGCGGGATAATGCCCTCTCAAAGGCGCGCTTCGAGTTCCGTTGGGAAGACCAGTTCAACCTATCCCTTGATCCGGAACGCGCTCGCGCGTACCACGACCGGACCATGTCCCACCAGGCGCATAAGGTTGTCCACTTCTGCTCCATGTGCGGCCCTCACTTCTGTTCCATGAAGATCACCCAAGACGTGCGCGACTTTGCCGCGTCCCACCGGATTGAGGACGTAAAGACCGCCGTGGCAGAGGGGATGAAAGCGAAATCCGCTGAGTTCCTGGAAGCGGGTGGAGAAATCTATCGGGAGGTTTGAAAAGCTCCACCGCGGGCGATCCATGGTTCGATGCCGAGTACAGATGCTCTTGACTATCGGTAACATTGAGTCAGCAGCATCTTCATGCAAGAGCCAAACAGATTAATTGGTACTTCGACATTGCGGTAGTTAGCTCACTCCGTAATCGAACACTCCGGGCTACACAACTCCGTCCACGGTCTGACGCTTTGCCTAGCAACGGGTGCTGAATCCGTTCCCATTGGTCGCCACACGATTTCAAGCGAACCATTGGGTAGTGGGTAGTGGGTAGTGGGTAGTGGGTAGTGGGTAGTGGGTAGTGGGTCAGTTTGAAATTTAACGACAAAAAATGATAGAACGTATGAGCAATCGAAATGGATCCTACATGACCAAACTTTTGGATGTGCCGAAAACATCTAATGCGGAAGGATAACC
>Ga0066188_1000022_pt1 | contig 27771 bp, 16 predicted proteins | sample WorMetHERISLAND2_FD_61185 | JGI IMG/M metagenome (GOLD analysis project Ga0066188, IMG submission 61185) | Marine gutless worms symbiont microbial communities from Max Planck institute for Marine Microbiology, Germany - Olavius loisae HERON... | ecosystem: Host-associated > Annelida > Digestive...
AACGTAAGGCCGAGGAAGAGGCCCAACGTAAGGCCGAGGAAGAGGCCCAACGTAAGGCCGAGGAAGAGGCCCAACGTAAGGCCGAGGAAGAGGCCCAACGTAAGGCCGAGGAAGAGGCCCTGCAGGCTAGGGAAGCGGAACTGCTGGAGGCCTTGGATGCGGAGCAAGCCGCTGCCGGCAAGTTGAGTCTTTACACGAACAAGATCCGAGCGCGTATACGCCGCAACTGGGTCCGTCAGCCGGGTATGGGGCGGGATCTCTCGTGCCTAGTAGAGGTCAGACTCATTCCAGGCGGGGAAGTGGTTCCCGCCGGCGTGCGTGTGATCCACAGCAGTGGCCACCCGGCATTTGATCGATCCGTGGTGACCGCCGTCTATAAGGCCTCTCCCCTGCCTGTACCTTCCGGGCCCTTGTTCGGACAGTTCAGAAATCTGAGGTTGGATTTCAAGCCTTGAAGGGAAATCTTAGGGCAAACGCGTGTTACTGGTGTCCAACCTACACTCATTGTGAGGTCCGCGCGTACAGACCGCGCGGGGGAATAATATTGCGTTCAAGATACCGGCACCGTCACCACCGATGATCAGTGGGCCTTTGAGCGTTAAATGCAATACGTCCGGTTCTCAAGCTCCTGCAGGAGGGCCAAAGCGGATGACTTTCTTGAGAGGCGACAGGTTGATCTCGTCCACCACGGTTCCGGGGGGTGCATTGAGCATGGCGATGACCGCATCGGCAACGGCGTCCGGCGCAATGGCATTTTCGGGGGCCTCACCAGGCCGGAAGGCGAGCCCGTTGTAGAAGCCGGTCCTCACCAGCCCTGGATTGACAATGCCGACCCGCACACCGGCGGCGGCGCATTCCTGGCGTAGGGATTGCGCGAACCCACGCAGCGCGGATTTGCAGGCGCTGTAGACGGCACCTTTGATGCCGCCTGACAAGGCGGTCTCCGAACCCATGAAGATCAAGTCACCCCGTCCCCGCCGCTTGAGCAGAGGTAAAAATGAGCGTGCTACCAGAATATGCTGGGTCAGGTTGAGGTCCACGGATGCGCGGATCCGGTGCGGCGAGAACTGTTCCAGGTGCCCGAAACAGCCAACACCAGCATTGGATATGACCGCGTCCAACTCATTGTCAACCCAAGGGCGATAATCCCCGACGACCCGGGAGAGCCGCTTCAGCAGTGCATCGAGATCCGCCAAATCGACCGTGACTGCATCGAAACCGGTCTGGGGAAGGGACCAGTGCGAGAAATCCCGCCCGATGCCGATAACCCGGTTTCCTGCGTCTAACAGCTTGAGGCTCAACGCTTGCCCAATACCGCGGCTGGCACCGGTGACCAGGACCAAGCGCCGTTCCGGGCTGTTATCCGTGTTGGACACGAGAAGATCCTATTGTGATGGTCCGTTGCAGGCGATTTCTATTTTCTTTAGGGTGAACTAACCAACTTGTGGGTTGCCCCAACCGGTCGGACAGTGTTTGAAGCACGTTTAAATATGCTGTAGTTTCGTGCATCTTTAGACAAGTGTCGCTACTCCGTACCATCAAATGCAACATCCGTGTTGACCAGCGAGGTTAAATTGAAGCTCCAGGACCCTAAGCTGCTGGTCCAGCCGGTGCCCCTGCTCAGGCAACCACTGACCACTGCCAAAGCCATGGGAGATGTGGCCTTCGCTCTGGTACCGGTGACCCTGACCGGGATCTGGTTCTTCGGTCTCGGTGCCCTACTGATCGTGAGCGCCTGCATCGCCGGGGCCATACTGACCGAGTGGGTTTTCTCCCCGCCTGTGCAGCGCCGGACTAGGTTGCTCGACGGCAGCGGTCTGGTCACCGGACTTCTCCTCGGCCTCAGCCTACCCCCCGGACTGCCCTGGTGGATGGCCTTCCTCGGCGGGGTGGTGAGCATCAGCCTGGGCAAGCTGATCTGGGGTGGCTTAGGCTATAACCTATTCAATCCGGCATTGGTGGGGCGGGCTTTTCTGCTTGCTACCTTCCCCGTGGCCATGACTACCTGGAACGCCCACAGCGGGGATTTCTTCGCTGTCCCGCCCTCTATCCTCACCCTCCCTTTCCTGCAGGCGACCTACGAAGGTATGAGCGCGGCGACTCCCCTAGGGAGCATGAAATTCGAGGGCCAATCTACGCCCCTGTGGGACTTAGCAATCGGCAAGACCAGCGGCTGCATCGGTGAGACCAGTGGTCTGCTGCTGGTCCTCGGCGGCGTCTACCTAGTACTGCGCCGGGACCTGGATTGGCGGATACCAGCCAGTATCCTGCTCTCGGTAGCCGCTTTCTCGCTGCTCCTCTTCCTGATCGATCCGGCCAGCTACCCAGACCCCCTGTTCTCCCTGTTCTCCGGGGGCCTGTTACTCGGAGCTATTTATATGGCTACAGACCCAGTTACCTCCCCCATCACTCCCAAGGGTACCTGGATATTTGGGGTAGGTGTCGGGCTGCTGGTGGTCCTGATCCGGGTCTTCGGCGGCTTCCCCGAGGGGGTCATGTACGCCATCCTGCTAATGAATGCCGCGACCCCCTTGATTGATCGTTATACCCAACCACGGGTCTTCGGCAAGGGGATCACGACCCCGTGAGCGGCAACCGGGACCGATCACTCCGGGAACCCGGTTGTTCCGCCAGGCTAGTTGCGACCTTAGGGCTGGCGGGCCTGCTCTCTGGACTCATCATCGTCTCCGTATTCGAGGCCACCCAGCCCACCATTGTTGCCTATCAGACCAAAGCGCTGCGCCAAGCGGTGTTAAAGGTACTGCCCGGCACCACCCAGATACAGCGCCTAGTCTACCGGGAGGGACAATTGTTGGTCAAGGAAACGGAGGATCAGGACGAAGAGGCCCTGTTCGGCGGCTACGATGCCCAGGGCCGACTTCTGGGCTATGCCATCCCCAGTGCAGGCTCCGGCTTTCAGGATACCATCCGCCTTATTTATGGTTATCAACCCGCTACGCGCCGGGTGGTCGGCATGGAGATCTTGGAGAGTCGCGAGACTCCTGGCTTGGGAGATAAGATCTATAAGGACGTCATCTTCGTCGCCGACTTCCGCTCCCTGGCCATCGACCCCCAGATCGAGGCCGTCAAGCGGGGTACCAAAGCGGCGGTCAACCAAGTCAACGCCATCACGGGCGCCACCATTTCCTCCAAGGCAGTGGTCAGGATCATCAACCAGGGCAACACACGCTGGCTCGAACGCTTGCCGCCACCCGAGGCTGTGCCTCCGTTGAAGGGCCAGCGCCTAATCGGTGCAGATGCTTTCAATGACCGATAACATTGAATCACAGGTTTGGTCATCATGGGTTGGACGCTCCGTAACCTACCGTAAAAGGGGCGGGTAAGGGGCAGGTTACGCCTTCAGATTGAGTATGGGAAAATGATCCGATAGCTCTGATCTATCCGCAGATTACACAGATTTTCACAGATCAAAACGAAATAATTTGTGAGAATCTGCAGCCAGAAATAGAAAACGTGATCTTTTGCGACCGATTTGCGTTCATTTACGGCAATAAAGAGCCTTTGCGCCTTTGTAGTCCAAAATCAAAACCAGGTTCTGTTAACATTGAAGGGCACCTTAATAAATAGATATTTTTACCAATCAATTGAATCTAACTCATTAGACAAAAACTGTATTCTCAAAAGTGGACTTAACTCTAACCAACTGTTTTTATGTGTTAAATTGCCATAACCCGAGCGGTCCGCACAGCGGACCCTACCCTACGCTAACCGTTTGATTATTACAGGGTCCGCTGTGTGGGCCTTTATAAATGTCAACACAACCTAGCTGCGTACCCCGAAGCGAGTAAGCGAGATAATCCATGCCGAAAGTACAGGCCGACGCCCACCAGGAGTTCATCAAGGGCCTCTGGCGCGACAATCCGGTCTTCGTCCAGGTGCTAGGCATGTGCCCTATGCTGGCGGTCACCAACTCCGCCGTCAACGCCCTAGCCATGGGGGGGGGCACCTGCTTCGTACTCGTGGCCTCTAGCATCCTAGTCGCCTCCCTCAAACAGTGGATCCCCAAACAGGTCCGGATCTCCACCTACATCATCATCATTGCCACCTTCGTGACGGTCACAGACCTCGCTCTGCAAGCTCTGGTACCTGAGATCCACAAGGAGCTGGGGGCTTTTATCCCGCTGATCGTGGCCAACTGCATGATCCTCGGGCGTCAAGAGGCCTTCGCGTCCGGAAACTCGGTATCCCTGGCAGCAGTGGATGCCCTGGGCATGGCCAGCGGTTTCCTGTTTGCACTCTTCTCCCTAGGCAGTGTGCGGGAGATCCTGGGGGAAGGGAAATTCTTCGGGATCGATCTGTTCGGACCTGACTTCGAACCCTGGGTCATCATGATCCTGCCCCCCGGCGGCTTCCTGACCTTGGGTCTCTTGCTGTTGTTCTTCAACTGGGTGAAAGAGCGCCGGGAAAAGCTTGCCGAACGTCTGGCCGAGACAGGCGGAGCACCATTATGAATGAGTTGATCTGGATCTTCGTCAGCGCCGTGCTAATCAACAACTTCGTTCTCGCCTATTTCCTCGGACTCTGTCCCTTCCTCGGCGTTTCCAGGCGATTGGGAACCTCGTTCCGGCTCGGGCTGGCGACCATCTTCGTCATGTTAATCACCGCCCTGTGCGCTTGGTTCCTCAACCATTATGTGCTGGTCCACGCACCCTATCTGCGTCTGATCAGCTTCATCGTAGTGATCGCCAGCACCGTGCAGTTCATCGAGATGCTGATCAAAAAGCTCAGTCCCGCCCTGTTCAAGGCCCTGGGGATCTTTTTACCTCTCATCACCACCAACTGCGCCATTCTGGGACTGGCTATCTTCTCCACTAACAAGGGCTACGGGCTGGCCCAGGGCGTGCTCTACGCCCTGGGAGCCGGGATGGGTTTCACCCTGGCCCTGGTGCTCATGGCGGGGCTGCGCGAGGAATCCGAGACGGCCCCGGTCCCAAGACTGCTGCGCGGTACCGCCATCAATCTCATCATCGCCGGTATCCTATCTATGGCTTTCATGGGCTTCGCCGGTCTGTTCAGCGCGGCCTGAACCATGTGGGAATACCTCGGGGCCAGCCTTGGACCGGCGGCGCTCTGCGCCGGCTGGGTACTCTTCCAGCGCTGGCTCGAACGGGTGGACCTGGATGGCCGTCGTATTGAGGACTCACAAGGTTGTGGTCGCAGCTGTTCGGGCAAGTGTGGCAAGACGTAGATTTCTTCAACGGGCTTTTCGCGAATGCGTCTGGTAAAGGATTCGCCTTCTTAACGTAAGCGAGTCTGTGTCCCAACACATCAACGGCTACTCGGGCTTGTTCAAGGGTAATATAACCGATCAAGTATACGCCGAACCAGTATCGACCAGTGCATTACAATGCACGGCAGACTCGAGATTAAAAATATTCTTGACAGAGACATGTGCAATGATTCGTCCCATGTTTATCTCTAAATCAAAGTTGAAGGATGGTGTATATCCAAATACCAGCAATAGAGGTTGGAGCTTATCCCTCATCCCAAGCTATCATCGAGTCAAAATCCCTAAAATCGATGGTCGTTTATCGCGGGGCCAACGTCGGCTACTTTGTGGGTGAAGGGGCGAAGGGTAGTTTTTATTCCACAAAGATGAACATTAAGCCAATCTCTCGGTTCAGGTGACGGATGATAGCACCGATTTCCCGCACGATATCGGGCTGGATGTCTTCGGTGGGTTCGTCCAGGATTAGCAGCTTAGGGCCCTATCACCAGGGCGTGGCCGATGGCAATCTGTTGTTGACCACCGGAGAGGTCGCCGCCGTGCTGGCCAAGCGTTTCCTGCAACACGGGGAATAATTCGAAAAGGCGAGCTCGGGGAGCTTCTGCTTTCCGTCGGTCCACGCCGCCAAACCGATGTGCAGGTTTTCTTTCACTGTGAGTATGGGAAATATCTGCCAGCTCCGGGTACATAGCCGACGCCGAATCCAGTTCGCATGTCCGCCGCTAACCTGGCCAAGTCTGTTCCCTGATATTCCATAGTACCGGAGCACACGGGCAACAGGCCCATGATGACCTCCATCATGGGTCGTCTTGCCGACGCCGTTGCGGCCCATGACACATGGTGCATTGATCTGTTGGGAAATCGACGTCCAGATCCCAGAGTATGTAGCTTTTGCTGTAATACTCGTTGACTCGCCGGATGCTCAGCATGAACGACCTACCCCCATTACAGGAGAGCGCTTGATATCTCGTCTCACTCTGGTTTCCGATTCGGCACAGGGGGAGCAGGATGCCACCCTAGATCTGGGGTAAGCGCGTGTAAATCTCATCGAAAACATGATGTTAGCAAACCGGTTTCCCCGACTCCCGATCACTGACCGTCGGTAGAGTAGGGTACAACGCTCTTAGGTCAAGAGGCTGTCTAGAAACTAACCTATTAATTTTCCAATCAGCAGGCTCGGTCATTTGGCTTCCACGCTCTAGCGTCTTGTAACCTTGACCGCTGGGGAGCGTGGGAACACTGGGTTTTGGCCGTATTTTCCTATAGGAGAAACCAGTTTTAGGGCACTTTGAGAAATACAGTTTTCGTATATGTTAGAAATCAACGGTTCGAAGTCGCTTGATTGGTAAGAATACCTATTTTTTTAAGGTGCCCTTGATCTGTGGAAATCTGTGTAACCTGAAAATTAAACAGAGATGGTCATCTTTGCCTACAGACATCAGGCGAGGCAGAGTGCTCGTGCCTTCCAAGAGGACCTCGAACTGAATATGATGGGAATTCTTACCCTACGTGGGTACCTTGAATTCTATAAGATACCCCTGAAACAGCAACTAGCGGAGAGTAAGTGCATGTCATCCAGTGTCATCGAGAAGATCAAACAAGAAGAAGTGAAGTTTGTCGATCTTCGCTTTACCGATACCCGCGGTAAGGAACAACATGTTACCCTGCCAGCAGAGGTCATCGACGAGGATTTCTTCACGGAAGGTAAGATGTTCGACGGCTCATCGATTGCCGGCTGGAAGGGTATTCAGGAGTCGGATATGGTGCTGATGCCGGATATCGGTACCGAGACCATGGATCCCTTCTCCGAGGAGAACCAGCTGATCATCCGGTGCGATATCCTCGAGCCCACCACCATGCAGGGCTACGAGCGTGACCCCCGCTCGCTGGCTAAGCGCGCCGAGATCTACCTCAAATCCACCGGGATCGCCGATGCCGCCTATTTCGGTCCGGAACCCGAGTTCTTCGTACTGGACGACGTACGTTGGGGTGCCGATATGAGTGGCGCCTTCTACAAGGTCGACTCCGAAGAGGCCGAGTGGAACTCCGAGCGGGTCTATGAGGAAGGAAACATTGGTCACCGTCCAGGGACCAAAGGCGGCTATTTCCCCGTCCCGCCGGTGGACTCTTTGAACGATATACGCTCCGCTATGTGTCTGGCCATGGAAGAGATGGGCGTAACTACCGAGGTCCACCACCATGAGGTCGCCACCGCCGGTCAGTGTGAGATCGGTACCAAGTTTACTACCCTCGTCAAGCGTGCGGACTGGAACCAAGTCTTGAAGTATGTGGTCTGGAACGTGGCTCATGTCTACGGCAAGACCGCCACCTTCATGCCCAAGCCCCTGGTCGGCGACAATGGTAATGGGATGCATGTGCACCAATCCCTAGCCAAAGACGGGCAAAATATCTTCTCAGGCGACAAGTACGGCGGCCTCTCCGAGACAGCGCTCTACTATATCGGCGGCGTCATCCAGCATGCTCGTGCCCTGAATGCCTTCACCAATGCTTCGACCAACTCCTATAAACGTCTGGTACCCGGCTTCGAGGCCCCGGTCATGTTGGCCTACTCAGCACGTAATCGCTCGGCTGCGGTCCGCATTCCCCATGTAGCCAATCCCAAGGCACGCCGCATTGAGGTCCGGTTCCCGGATTCTACCGGCAACCCATATCTCTCCTTCTCCGCCATGATGATGGCCGGTCTGGACGGGATTGTAAACAAGATCCATCCTGGCGATCCCATGGACAAGGACCTCTATGATCTGCCGCCTGAGGAGGAGAAGGACATCGCCCAGGTCTGCTATGCGTTAGACCAGGCCCTGGATGCCTTGGACAAGGATCGGGACTTCCTCACCATAGGCGGAGTGTTCAGCGATAACCTCATCGATGGCTATATCGACCTGAAGATGGAAGAGGTTACCACGCTGCGTATGACGACCCACCCGCTCGAGTTCGATATGTACTATAGCCTGTAACCGCAGCACCGCCTTGAATTACTCAACGCCCTGCAAAGGGCGTTTTTCATTTTGAGTGTGCCAGCAAAATTAGCAACTAAGCCGATTCCGCTCACCGTGGGCATTTCACGGTTTGTCTGAGACAACCTATTCTAGCTACAACGCTAATCCGCCTTGGTGGTCCGTTTGGTAACTTGATCGTCATCTACTTCGGAACCTCAATAAAGTATGCTCATCGCGATGTCGTGGAAAGAGACTCCTATTGGCGCTGGCCATCTGTAGCTCAACATTACGGATTTCTAACTCGCTTGCTTGACTAATGCACTTCTCTACAGAAATTTCTAAGGAATTTGACTTCAATAGTTCTGTATGTTGTGTTAACTACGAAGACGCGCATGCTCTCTTACTAGAAAAGATAAAGGAGGAATTGAAGGAAATTAAGGTCTAACTCGTGATCAAAATCTTATCCGGGCTTATGCTGCAAAGTCGCGATACCCGTGGCCCATAAATAGGAAATACGAGATAAACTTGGCCAATGCAACGTGACTGAACGGGTGCTATTTCCAGGCCTAGATGGACTGAGCAGGTGGCTACACTATCACTACAGCTCGAAGCGCTAACGATGCCCTGCTAACAACCGTATTTATCTGATACTTGGTGCGTTCACACAGATGATATGGAACGTGGGGCATATAGTCGTCTTTGGCAGCTTTCTCCAACCTGCAACCCGATCCAAAATCTTACATCTATATCCTCTCCGACCGCGGCGCAGGTGATGCCCATGAATCCCGATAACCCAGGTACTGACCACCCCGAGAAGAGGGTACTGGATCATCTAGTTACCGCGGTGCTGTTGTTCGACGGCGACCTGTGCCTGACCTACATCAATCCGGCTGGAGAAATGCTGCTCCAGGCCAGCGCTCGCCATGTGCTGGGGCAAAGCGTCGGCAACTTGATGCCGTGGCCCACGTGTTCGATGGAGCAGCGATTGCGCGACACCTTGAACACCCGTCGTCCTGTTACGGAAAGGGAGGTCACCATCCCGCTGTCGAATGACCATGCCGTCAGGGTCAACTGCACAGTTCTGCCGCTCCACCACTTCGACGCATCATCGGAGCTCCTGGTTGAGTTGTGCCAAGTGGATCGTCATCTGCGTATCCTCCGCGAGGAGCACCTAATCTCTCAGCACCAAGCCGCGCAGGCCCTGATCCGGGGCCTGGCCCACGAGATCAAAAACCCCCTGGGCGGTCTGCGTGGTGCCGCCCAACTACTGGAGCAGGAGCTGCCGGATGAATCGTTCCGCGGGCACACGCGTATTATCATCGGCGAGGTGGATCGGCTACGGAAGCTGATCGATGAGATGCTGGGCCCGAACCTTATTCCCAAGCAGCAACACGTCAATATTCATCAGATTCTGGAACATGTGTGCGGGCTCTTGTCAGCGGAGTATCCCGAAGGACCGGTGATCATCCGCGACTATGATCCCAGCATCCCAGATTCCAGGGTGGATCCCGATCGCCTGATCCAGGCCGTGCTCAATCTTGCCAGGAATGCGATTGCCGCGTCTGGACCGGACGGCCAGCTCGAGCTACGGACCCGGGTGCTGCGCCACTTCACGATCAGAAACAGATGTCACCGCTTGGTCATGCAAGTGGAAGTCATCGACGACGGCGAGGGTATCGCCCCCGATTTATTGGATCGTATCTTCCTGCCCATGGTGTCCGGACGCCCGGAGGGAACCGGCCTAGGGTTGCCGATCGCCCAGGAATTGATCAACCAGCACGGCGGCTTGATCGAATGCGAGAGTCGCCCAGGGAAGACGCGGTTCTTGATTTATTTACCGCTGGAATCGTCCCATGACTAGCGAGACCTTGTCTCAGATCGACGAGTGCTCAATTCGGGCATCGTCGCAAAACGCCAAAAGGCCCATCGTGTGGGTAATCGACGACGATAGCTCCATCCGTTGGGTACTGGAACGGACCCTGAACAAGGCCGGCATGGAGGTGGCGAGCTTCTCGGACGGCGTCGGTATCATGGAATCCCTCCGGCGCGAGCGGCCGGATGTCATCGTCTCCGATATACGGATGCCTGGTATCGACGGTCTAGACCTGCTACGTCGGCTGACATCCGAGCATCCCGACCTGCCGGTCATCATTATGACGGCGCACTCGGATCTTGACAGCGCCGTTTCCGCCTTCGACGGGGGGGCCTTCGAGTATTTGCCGAAACCCTTCGATCTCGACGAGGCGACGGATCAGATCCGACGTGCCTGTCGCCGCAACCCGGATGGCGACAACTGGGCCGATAAGCTCCCTGATCGGATGCCGGATATCATCGGTAAAGCGCCAGCGATGCAGACGGTGTTTCGCGCTATCGGGCGGCTGGCGCGTTCGCATATCACCGTGCTGATCAACGGCGAGTCCGGGACTGGGAAAGAGCTGGTTGCACGGGCCCTACACCGCCACAGCCCCAGGTCCAACCAACCCTTCATCCCATTGAATATGGCGGCGATTCCCCATGATCTCCTGGAATCCGAGCTGTTCGGCCATGAACGCGGTGCCTTCACCGGCGCTCATGGCCGACGCCAGGGACGCTTCGAGCAGGCGCATGGCGGGACCCTATTCCTGGATGAGATCGGTGATATGCCGGCGGAGTTGCAGACGCGATTACTGCGCATCCTCGCGGACGGGGAATTTTACCGGGTCGGCGGTGTCTCCCCGGTCCGGGTCGATGTACGAATCATCGCCGCCACGCACCAGAATCTCGAACAGCAGGCTCAAACCGGACGCTTCCGTGAGGATCTGTTTCACCGCCTGAACGTCATCCGGATCCGGCTACCAGCATTGCGCGAGCGCCGCGAAGACATCCCCTTGTTGATGCGACACTTCCTTTGCCGCGCTGCCGCCGAGCTAGATTGCGAGCCTAAAATCTTACTGCCGGGTACCGAGGAAAGGCTCAGGTGCCTCGCATGGCAGGGCAATGTGCGTCAGCTCGAGAACACGGCGCGCTGGTTGACGGTGATGGCCTCGGGCAAGGAGATCCATGCGGAGGATCTGCCTCCCGAGCTGGCAGATGGGATGCCTGGAGAGTCGGCAGACGATCTATGGCAGACTTCCCTGCGCCGGTGGGCCCGCAATAGGCTCCAGGAGGGTCAGACGGCCCTGCTGGACAGGGTCCTCCCCGTATTCGAACAGATCCTCATCGAGACGGCCTTGGAGCACACTGGCGGCCGGCGCCAAGAGGCTGCGCGTTTGCTGGGTTGGGGCAGGAATACCCTGACCCGAAAAATCAAGGAGCTCCGGCTCGACCCAGATACCTCTGCGGTCAAGAATGCGGAATAATTTAAACTACGGAGGCACAAAGAAAGAACGCAAAAATTTCCGTAGGATGTGGTGGGCGTGGTAGGTCCTACAAGATGACACTGCGAAAAGACACAAATCGCATCATAGTGCGGTAAACGTCTGTTTATATGCAGTGATACACGGGCAGGCAGCGAGCCACATCTCTAATCTGCAGATTACGCGGATAAAAAACAGAAAACGAAATAATCCACGAAAATCCGTGTGATCTGCGGATGAAAAAGACGAAAAGAGGTCGGATAACGAATGGAAAGCAGTAGTATCGAGCTTCCCGGCTCTGAAATCGGTGTCGTCAGTTACCGAGACGGGTGCCTATGTATTTGCTTCTCCCGTGTCTACATCATCAAAACCATGACTGGTTCCCATGAGTGTACCCGTTGGTGGCAGTGCGGTGATCTGATCATGGAAGGCGCGAAGATCGAGTCTGGGCTGCCGGAGGGGCGGGTGATCTGCGACGGTGGTGATATCGACGACAACATCTTTACCTATCGAGATATGATCCCGGTCCCACTCGCTACCCGCGGTCATACCCGCTGTGATCTGGGTTTCCGTGGCACGGACAGGCGTCTAGTCGCCGGCGGCGAAACCCTGAGGCTGGAGATGATGGATGTTCCGAGGTACATCGAACACATACGGCTCGAGGGCTAGGAAGCTATCGACGTCGAGGCCCACGTCAGCGGTATCTCGGCACGCAACCGCTGGGGCTTGCTCCAGGACTGAACCCAACCCATCGGCGGGCAGCTATACCTGCTGTGTGTCGGGGACGAGACCAGTCCCGATTATTGGCACTTGTCGCCTCCTACCGTTTTCATTGAGTTCTCGCTTTCAGTTTTTCCATAACCTTCGACACGTTTCAAACCAAGCAAACGATCGTTCGACAACCCATCGTTTGGAAGTCACTGCAAAGGTATGTAGTTCGCTTTACCTGGCAACTTCTACCGTAGCCCCCAAAACATTCCGCACAAGCATCGGCGGTCGGCAGATGTCCCGTATAACCCCACCATCAACCAGCACATTCGTCACTGCCAACAAGCTGTCTCAATGGTTCGAGAGGCGCCTGCTCTACCGATGATATACGCTGTCGTAATGGCAATCGCATGGAGAAGCCCTTGTGTATCCACGGCAATGTGTCATTTGATGACAGATACCTTTTTACCTGCACCATAACCCTTCTGTCCTGCGATATCTGTGTTCTTCACGCTTTGTGCATCAACGAGCACGAAGGTTGTCTTCTCGTCCCGACTACTGTCGATACAGACCCGTCAACCACATTCTTATAATGCCTGATCAAGTCGTCATAGCTCACTACCAGAGGGTTCTGACTCCAGTGATGAGAGTAGCTATAAACCACCTGCCATTTCGAAAAATCACAGGGTAACATTCGCTATTTGGAGCTACTTTCAAATACATACAAAATAGCGCAAAAGACATCATATAACCCAACAACTTGCAGCCTGGTCTTCTTCTTAGCTTACCCGAATAAAGCTTGGATGGACTCGAACTGCTCTTGGCCTATATCACTCGGGTAGGAATCTCTCATCGGTCTTCCTCTATGGGCACCTTAAGGAATAGGTATGTTCACTGATCGAGGGACTCTAATCTATTGATTATTCAGACGTGCTGTTGACGAAAACCATATTTCTCAAGCTGCCCTTGTATCAAAATCACTTTGACATAAAGATCGTAAACAGATTCTATGAAATTTACGGATGGAGCCTGTCATTGCTCACGGGCGAAGTCGAGCATACGCTGGATTGGTTGCAGTGCACGGGCTTGGATTGCGGGGTCGATGTGGATCTCCTGATCCCCCGTGAGTAGGACCTGCTCCAGGTTTTGGAAAGCGTTCATGGCCATCCAGGGGCAGTGGGCACAGCTCTCGCAGGTGGCACCTACTCCAGCGGTGGGGGCGGCGATTAACTTCTTCTCCGGTGCTAGTTGGCGCATCTTCCAGAAGATCCCCTGGTCGGTGGCGACGATGAACGCCGGATTCGGTAGCCGGGTCACCGCATTGATGAGCTGCGCGGTGGAACCAACCACGTCAGCCTGGTCAACCACGTCTTCCGGAGCCTCAGGGTGGACTAAGACGGCGGCATCTGGATGCAACCGCCGCACCCGGTCTAGGACAAAGCCCTTGAATTCTTCGTGGACGACACAGGCTCCCTGCCACAGCAGCATGTCGGCACCAGTCATCCGCTGCACATAGTGCCCCAGATGTCTATCCGGGGCCCACAGGATCTTCTTTCCCTGCCCGTGGAGGTGCCTGATTACGGGCAATGCGATGCTGGAGGTTACCACCCAGTCCGAGCGCGCCTTTACCAAGGCGCTGGTGTTGGCGTAAACCACGGCCGTGCGATCGGGGTGGCGACTGCAGAAAGCGACAAAAGTATCTGCAGGGCAACCCTCATCTAGGGAACAGGTAGCCGCCAGATCGGGCATGAGCACCCGTTTCTCCGGGTTTAGGATCTTGGCCGTCTCCCCCATGAAACGAACGCCGCACACTACCAGGGTACTGGCTGCGCTTTCGCTGCCGAAGCGAGCCATTTCCAAGGAATCGGCCACACAGCCGCCGGTCTCTTCCGCCAGTTCCTGCAGGTCGGCATCCGTGTAGTAATGGGCTACCAGGACCGCATCCTGTTCGGCCAGCAAACGGCTGATCCGTGCTTTGTACGCTTCCTTTTGGGTATCGGACAGCACCGGCCACCGTGAGGGTTCCGGGACCTGGATGCGATATCTGACTCCGGGCTCATGCAGGCGACCTGCAAGGCGTTTGAGGGAAGTTGTCGATATGTCGGTCATTGAGTGAAAAGCACAATACTCAGACCAAGTGCCACGAGCTTGTGAGTGTCCAACCTAAGCCCTTGGTTAAGCCATGTTTGGTATGATAAGGATTGACGGTGAGAATTAAGTTACTAATGCAATGCCATTAAGTAAGCCCTAAAGCTTCTCTCCTGGGAGGAGAGAGGCTTTAGGGAGAGGGCAGACGAGAAACAGTGATTAATCAGTCACAAACGGCAATTGATACCGGTTTTTGGTAGGAGTCTTTCGCTAACCCCCAGCGTTTCGCTTCGAGTATGTCATGAACTGCCTTCGGGCCACCTCATCGTACGACAACAGCTTGGTCCTAGAAAGCCTGCTCCTTTTCAGGATCCGGTATGGTTTCCTCTCCAGGTGCTTTGGAAATCAATTGCTCCCATTCCCCCAGACTAGGTCGTGTTGACGTTTAAGCTAACAGACTACGTGCAACTCAGCTGCTTTTAAGAGAGTAGAAATAACTCGCTAAATGTCAACACGACTTCATCGCCGATTTCCGCACAACTGGATGGGAACCAGCCAGAGCAGATTTCAACCTCGCAATCGCCTTCGTGACCGTCGCTTCTTCCGAGATAACGCAAAATACACCCTCTCACATAAGCGGTGGATGTTTGAGAAAGGCGATGATTCAATCATAAGAATCTTATCCCCAGTATGCGTCAGGACCGGGATAACCTCTTACTCATGGCCTTTTACAGTACTCGACGCGAACAATATCACCTGTAGGTGAAGCATATCGGCGAACTCGACCTGGAACAGCAAATAGATCTAGCCTGCTTACCCCCATTTTTAATAATGGGTTAAGCAACCTGTTCATAAAACATAGTTTTATTATAGACGCAATTTGATTCATCTGAATCCGCAGTCATGACCTTCGAACTTCGAATACATATCTTCGGCCCTCGAGCCGTCCAACTCAGGATAGATTCCCATATGAAGTCGATTCCTACGCTTATTCTTAAAGAAACAAACTTAAAAACATCCCGTTCCGTCTTAACTCTATATTTTTAGCCTTCTAATGGAGGGGAAATATGTAGTCTCTTAACAAAGTATCCGACATATCTCGCAATAGAGAAGAAAAACCTTTTCCTTAAAGGTTCTGCACCTTAATTTTATAAAAAGGCCCCTCTGCATTCTTAACAAATTCATCCTATAGTCTATTTTTGAATTTGAAACGTATCCATCCCCCAATATCCGACAGGATATCCTATATTCCAGATGACCAAATTGGGCCCGAAACTTCTCGGGTTTAAAATTCCTAGGGTAAGAAGGCAGAGCGGTAGTGTTTGATATAGGTAAGTGTGATATTAGCCAACAGATGGCGGCAATTCGTATTATAACAATGCGTGAAGAGTCTTAAATAAACCTCATGCATACGACTGCATTTGGGGGGAACAAGGTCTTAGCACACGCAGCGCGCTAAACGCTAGCGTCAGATATTATTCCATCTCTTAACATGGCCGGTTTCTCCCATTTCTTTGACTAATAGGGCGATGTCGCTCATCTGAAGTCACGGCTTGATACGCTTTCCACATAGTCACTGAGAACCGTGATTTTTTTATATGCGGGTAGCCTGCAATCCCAAAGCATTTGGCACGTCTCATCACTCTGATCACCGCAGGCATAAGCCACAACTTCTCAGACTCCTCTATTCAACGCAACCCAAATCCAAACTTTGATGACAGTGCTAAAGACAAACGCACATAATTTATCCACATCCAACACTAGAGTTGGTTCTGAATCAACGGGCTCGGACATGGTCTCATAGGGGTGGTAGCTGTTCAGCTTTTTAACCATGCACTCAATGTATGTCGACAGGCCACATAAGTCCGTTCGATCCTGGCGTATGCTAGGTCCTTCTTGATAAACTTTTATAATGAGTTAGCTCTCTTCCTACGCATACCGCTTTCAGGGTTCACGTATGCATTAAGCTCCACAGGTTCCACAATGATATTGTGGATTACAATACCTATTTTTGCCATTCCTGGAAATTTCTTTGCTGTGACATTTACCACAAGCATGTACCTGCATCTCAATAATCATCGTTGAAAACATTTGATTGAATTAGCACTGAGGATTGTCGTTCAGACCCTACTGCGTTGTTCTGGAGATTATTGTTGGAACTCTATACTAGGTGAATAGTAAAAACTGTAGAAGTTTGAGCGATTACTAATGAACTACTTTACTCTATCACTTTGAAATATACTACTCTCGGTAGAGCTATGCAGCTACCGGGTGTGAGTGACACGACAGGTAACCTTACATGACAGGTATATTACACTAAGTCATAAGGGGTGCATCCCAAAGCCAAGCGGTGCTACATACACCGCTGGAACCCCCGTGGATGGGGGGCCGCAAGTCGATATAGGCCCCATCCGAGAACAGGTAGCAGCCGATGAGCTTGGGTATTTCCTGATAGAACCGAACGAGGTTTGAGAGTCCACTGCTCAGCACGATCACGTCTGGGTCAAGGAGGTTGACGGCGTCGGCGAGTGCTCTCGGGGCCACACGGTCTTCATAGCGTTGCAGGGCGGCCGCGGCAGCTCTTCGTCCTGCTGCCAAGGCAGGGGTGGGTTATGTCCCTGCCTGCCGGCAATGCGGTTGGGTCCGGCAAGCAGACGGCCGTTCACCACGATACCGCCGCCGGTACCGGTGCCGATGAGATCATGCCAAACACCGTCCCCCCCCGCTGCTGGCACCGTCCACCGCCTTGGAGAGGGCGAAGCAGCTGGCGTCGTTGGCCAGCCATACCGGGCGTTCTAGCACTTCGGCCAGATCTGCATCCAGGTGTTTCCCATTCAGCCATACCAAGTTGGCATTGCACATGCAGACGGTAAGGGGAGACAGAGAGCCTGGGATACCGACGCGACGCCTATGATGCCGTGTGCGCTGGTCTCCGACTCCACCTTGGCGACCAAACTCAACTGATGGTGCGCAGGGTCCCGGCATAATCGTTGCGCGGGATTTGCGACCGGTGACGCGCCCGTACAGTTTGCTTGGCATCAAGCGCGATGACCTCAATCTTGGTGCCACCCAGCCCGATGCCGATGCGGATTTTGTTCACAACTAGTACCAGCCCTAATTCGGTCACGAAAGAACTAGGTAATACCACGGATGAAGAACACCTTGAAAAATAAGTATTTTCACCAATCAAAAGGCTCTAACTCATTGATTGTTTAGGTGTGCTGTAGACAAAATGGGTCGTCCGCATTTACTTCCTTTCCGTTCTTCTCGGGAAATCAACCTTGCTCCGTGGTCTCAGCAAACTCAGCACTGAATCGAGATGGCGTAAGATCCGAGTTCAGGCTCTTGCCGGAGGGATTGGTGAAGCGGTCGTTGAGCGTTTGCACGTAAAGGTTGGCGTCTTGTCTCACCTTGTGCAGGCGACGCCTAGCACCACTATTCCAGCCCACCGGTGTACGCGCGAAGATGGTGTGCCAGAAACGGGTGTTACGCGCGAAAGCAGCGGTAAGGTTACTGTGCAGACCTTCCTCCTCGGCGCGGGCGGTCAATAAACGGGCTACATATTTCGCGGCCAGGGAGCGGATTCCGAAATGGACCGCCAGGAGCAGGACGAGGGCCACGATAATCAGGGTCGGGGTCACCCAGGAGGTATCCATAACACCCTGGAGTACTGCCAGTCCGTCGCCCCGGAAGATCCAGGCCAGCAAGAAGGCGATCAGGGCCAGACCCAAGACGATCCCGTCACCCCACAGGGTGCGTCTGCGCCAGCGGTCTATCGCTTGCTGGAGAAAGGGTACGGTACGCTCTTCAATGTCCCTAGCGGTTCTGTCCGCAGCGCGGACAATGCGATAGGCCCGCTCAACCTCCACCTTATGTATGCGCTGGTGGATCTCCTTCAGGTCTTGGTCCCGTTTCTCCTCATACCGGGTGCACTTGGTCACGTCCTTGATAGGGATAGCGGCGTCAGGGTTATAGATGGTGTAGAAGCGCCCAGCGGTCAGGCCCTCCTCACCGATAGCTCGTTGCCAGGCGGCGACCACATCCTCGGGATTGTCCTCCCCCGCCGCGGTGTCGAGCTGGTTGAGAATATAGAGAAATTTGCCGGCGTCCGGCCGTCCGATAGTATCGGCGACCAGGTGCTTCAAGGTATCGCGCATGGCCCCTGGTTCCGGGTGGCGGGCATCGAAGAACACCAGCACCAGATCGGACAGGTCGATGATGTGATCGGCAATACGCAGCGTCGCTGTGCGCTGGGCATCAGCATCAAAGCCCGGAGAATCGATCAGAATCCTGCCCCGCAGTCGCTCACTGGGGCTGGCCTTGAGCTGCAGATAGGTATCGATACGCTCGCCTTCCCCTTCGGATACCAACTCGATGTCCTTGGATATCTGATAGAGAGGGAAACGCGGGTCCGAATCAAGGGCAACCCCTGGCAGGGCATGGTCCGTCGACTCGCGACTGTAACAGATGACGGTGAAACGGTCGTCCACCGCCTGATTACCCGTTCGCTGCAATTTGCTGCCGAGGAAGTGATTGATGAAGGTGGACTTACCGGCAGAAAAGGTTCCGAGCACCGAGATCAGAGGCCACCACGGGATCTGGGTCGCGTAGGATTGGTTCTTCGTGAGCAGTCCCATACCATGAGCGACCCGATCCAGGGTGCGAAAGCTCTGAACCGTGCCGAGAAGCACCGGGTTCTCCTGTTCTAGATGGGCTTCCAGGTTCTTCAGTCGTTGCTCAACGGCGTTGGTGCAAGGATGCATCGATGGTTCCTCATGGCTTTGAAGCGCGGTCAGGAATCAGGTGAGGAGGTTCGGATCCGGCTGCCCCTATCTATGTTTAAATGAATCTTATACCTAAACAGCATCCGGGACGATGGCTGTTTGTGTCGGCACCGGGGTAACCAAATGTAACTGTTCAGGCCCTACCGCGTCATTACCAGCAGAGGGTGCCAGAATCCAGTGCCGTGGATGGCAAAAACAGCGGGGACCTAAACGACTACAATCGAAATTGACAAGCAAGTACAAAGCAGCCGAGGGTCAAGGATTTGCTTTATCCGAGCGTGTGATTGGGACCGCCAAATCGGTTAACCTAACGAAAATAGTATCCTCCAAACGGCAAGGCCGCCCCTAAGCGCCTTGGAGACGTATTGGAACGCCCCAGACAGGCACGACCGTTGCGCGAGCCGGATCGGCTGATATGCCCGTCGGGCAGACGTGATCATGGACAGGAGCCAGGGCGTACTACGGAATCTACACCGATAGCGAAGCGCACTGAAAAGGCGGATCTTTCAAGGTTCCCTCATGTCTGGCAAGCTGCGGGGATCTTCCGCTACCTCGCTAAACTAAAATCGAACGGGTGAGGATCAATTTGGCAACCTGAGGCTATCCATGTTCAGTAATGTCGATCTGCGAAATTTTGGGCCACTCAACCGGCTTGAGTGGCGGAATTTGGGGAAGATCAACCTAGATAATCAGCGACAATGGTTGCATCCGAACTTTTTCGGAATCAGTAGTTATGGGTTCGAAAGGAATCGCCGTTTTCGAGCACTTGCCGGAGCAAGAGACTTGCATCAAATACTCAGATAAGGTTCTCTGGGGTGGCAATGCACACTACTTGCATTGCGGTTCCTCTGTTGCTCAGCAAAGCTGAGAGGGCCCGCGTGGGCCCCTAGATCGGCCACGAAAGAGCCTTTCAAGCTGCCTAGCTTTCCCACAATAACGCATCCACTGCGATAGTGGCTTCGGCGATTACGCCCATAACTACTGAATTACGTCAAGTTATTTCTGATTGGGCAACAGTGAATATAGGTATCGGCGGACTGGAAGAATGGCATATCCAATAATCCGATCATCAATGAGTCGATTCGGTTCTACGAGGAAGAAGTGGAGCTGAGTCCGGAATGAATTGTGAAGAACCGCTGTCGGAATCAGGCATGACCTTCGGGTCATTTCCTGAATGGCTACTGTTTCCCCATCTGAAGTGTCCGCAAACATGGGTCAATTCGTAGAGCAGTAGAATTCAACCACAGTATGCCCTCCAAACCCATTAGGAGGCAGTTACAAATTTCGCTTAGGTCGGTCGAACCTGCTTGGGTGTGCATGCACGCAGAACGGTAATTTCCTACCGGCCAGCCGCAGGCAAGTGAGACGGCGAAATTGCATCAGGCACCTGATTCTTATGCACTAAATCGATGCCCGCGCTTGCGGGCGTCGATTGATTTGGTGATAATTCTCATTTCGCTGCATCAGCAGATCACCTCGGGTAGCAAGGCATATGGGATTATCGATGGTTCACGGATTGCTGGTAGCGGGTTTGCTGGTAGCGGCGCAGGCCGTTGCGGCGGTTCCTCCGGGCGGCGAGTTCGTGGTGAAGCAGGCCGAGGGAACCCCCACCGTCTCGGTGGGCGGGACCGTTATCCCTTACAAAGAGGTAACCTTCGCCGCCCAGCTGCCGGGCAGGGTCAAATACCTGGCCGGCATTGAGGGTGATGCCTTCGAGGAAAGCGACTTGCTCGCTTCCCTCGACGACCGTGAGCTGCTCGCCAACCGCCAAGCCCTGCTGGCCCAGATGCAAAGTGCCGATGCCGCACTGCGCAATGCTAGCATGCAGTACAACCGCGAGATCTTCGCGCCACGCTCCCGCATCCCTCCAGGCGGCATGGGCGTTCCGAACCTGTTCGATCAGATGTTCACCCGCCCCATGGAGGATTTCATGGGGGAACGCACCTGGGGCGCGGAATTGTCTGCAGACCTCTATTCCTCCGGCACCCAGATCGAGCAGGCGCGCAGCGCCCTCATGCGGCTGCAGGCGGAACTGCAAGCGCTGGATTCCAAGCTGCGCGATGCCCGCAGCATCGCGCCCTTCGACGGTGTCATCGTCAAGAAATTCATTGAGGTCGGCGATACGGTTCAGCCCGGTCAACCCCTGCTCAATTATGCCGACGTCCAGTACCTCCAGGTGGAGGTGGACGTTCCGGCGCGGTTGCGGCCGGGTTTGCGCGAGGGTGTTATGCTCCACGTCGAGCTCGACGTGAACCACCGGCGAGTGCCAGCCCGAGTGGCTCAGATCTTCCCCATGGCCGATCCCCAGCGGCATACGGTCAAGATCAAGCTCGACCTGCCCCAGGGCGTGTCCGAGCCGGGGATGTACGCCAAGGTTCTGGTACCGAACTTCCAGGCCCCCATGCACACTAACCCGGTCATCCCCGACTCGGCGATTCGCTACAACGGCAGCCTGCCGGGGGTCTATGTGCTCGACGGACAGGGCAATGCCGAGCTGCGCCTCATCCGGGTCGGGGAGCCGCTTCCAGATGGCTTGATTACCGTGCTCAGCGGCCTGCGTCCGGACGAACGGATCCTGGCAGATCCGCCACCAGGGGTCGCCGCCGGTTGGTCCACCCAGCAACAACGCCAGCCTAACGCAGAGCGTTGATGCGGGTCGGGCACCCATCGACTCTAAATCGGTGCAGTCCCTCACGCCCTGGAGCCGGTCCGTTGGAGGTTATCCGTTCACGCCGGGATTCTCAGGTCGCGGGCATGCCTTGTACCCGTGTCGACGGCGTTGTGTTGCCAAGCTGCATCGTTTCTCTCCTGACCCCGCGTTTCCGCCCGGAATGTTCCATGCACACTCGTGAACCCTCGCCGCCACGTCGTGAGGTCGGGTGCGATGAGAGTTCTTCGGCTTCCGAAAACCCACATATAATATGGGCATAGTGAACGATGAATGAAGACCAGACCCTGACGAGTCCCGAGGGTCGGAAACCTAAGTACACGGAGGAAAGCCTCGGAATCGCCGGGCGTACGGCGCGGTTTTTTATCCGCTCTCCCCTCTCACCCCTGTTCTATATCTCAATGCTCCTGATGGGCCTACTCGGTCTGGTGATGACCCCCCGCCAGGAGGATCCTCAGATCTCGGTACCCATGATCGACATCATGGTGCAGTATCCGGGGGCCTCTGCCCAGCAGGTGTCGAACCTAGCGATGCAGCCGCTTGAGCGCATCATGAGCGAGATTCCGGGGGTCAAGCACGTCTACTCGGTATCCCAACGCAACACGGGATTGGTCACCGTCGAGTTCGACGTAGGGGAGCAGATGGGTCCGTCGTTGGTGAAGGTGAACGACAAGCTCGCCTCCAACATGGATAAGATCCCACCAGGGGTTATGCCACCCTTGGTCAAGAGCAAGGGCGTCGACGACGTGCCCATCGTCACCCTCACCTTGTGGTCGAAAGATATGGACCAGGATGGCCAACCGGACGTGGACGACGGTCAGCTGCGCCTCCTCGCCCAGGATGTGCTCCAGGCGGCCAAGGAAGTCAAGGACACGGGCAACGCCTTTATCGTGGGTGGGCGCCGTGAGCAGGTGACGGTGGACGTCTATCCTGAACGCCTGTCCGGCTACGGCATCAGCCTGGATCAGGTCGCCCAGACCCTCAAGACCGCCAACGCCAAGACTACAGCCGGCGGGGTGGAGTCAAGCGGCGCCTATTTTTCGGTGACCACCGGCTCCTTTCTCAAGAACGCCGACGAGATTAATCGGCTGGTGGTAGGAACCCACCAGAATGTTCCCATCTATGTGCGCGATGTGGCGCGGGTCGTCCAGGGTCCGGAAGACGCCAAGCAGCTGGTAGCCTACTACACCGGACCGGCCGCACCGGAAGGTCTGAAAGCCGATGGGGTACCTGCGGTCACCATCGCCATCGCCAAGAAGGAGCTGACCAACGGGGTCACCGTCGCCAACGCCATTATCGAACGCGTGGAACAGATCAGGGGCGAGCGTATCCCCAACAATGTGGAGGTCAGCATCACCCGCAACTATGGGGAGACCGCGGATGACAAAGTCTCGGACCTGATCAAGAAGTTGTTCATCGCCACCTTCTTCGTCTTCCTGCTGGTGTGGGGGGCATTCCGGGCCCTGCGGCCAGCCATCGTGGTGCTGCTGGTCATCCCGGTGGTCCTGCTCATGACCATCTTTACTGCCTGGGTCTGGGAGTACACCATCGACCGGGTGAGCCTGTTCGCCCTCATCTTCTCCATCGGCATTCTGGTGGATGACGCCATCGTGGTGATTGAGAACATTTACCGGCGCTGGCTGGAGGAGGGACGCACCGATGACGAGACCGCGGTGGACGCGGTGCGCGAGGTGGGTAACCCGACTATTCTCGCCACCTTTACCGTCATCGCCGCGCTGCTGCCCATGGGCTTCGTGAGCGGCATGATGGGGCCCTACATGGAGCCAATCCCAGCCCTGGGCTCGGTGGCCATGTTTATTTCCCTATTCACCGCCTTCGTATTCACCCCCTATTTTGCTTTGTCCAAGTGGTTACGGCCTTCCATGCGTTACCTGGAGGCGGCGGAAAAACGCGAGCATAAGGGAGCGGAGAGACTCGAGAAGGGCTTTCGTAAGGTCCTGATCCCCCTCATAGAAGGCAAGGGCAAACGGACCCTCTTTCGCCTTGTCCTCTGGTGTATCTTCCTCTTCACCTGCGCTTTCTTTTACTTCAAGTGGGTACCGGTGAAGATGTTGCCCCTGGACAACAAGCCGGAGTTCTCGATCGTGATCGACATGCCAGAGGGCACGGCCCTGCCGGTCACCGCCAACCTCGCGCAACGTATGGCGGAGGTGCTGCGTACCTTGCCGGAGGTGACGGCCATCCAGCTCTACGCGGGCGCGGCACGGCCCTTCGATTTCAACGGCATGGTACGACACTATTACATGCGGTCCAATCCCTGGCAGGGTGAGCTCCAGGTACAGCTCCTGCACAAAAACGACCGCGAGCGGAGCAGTCACGAGCTGGCGGTCAGAGCGCGGGAAATGCTGACAGATTTAGCCAAGGAAGCAGGTGCCAATATCGCCGTCGTCGAGATGCCGCCGGGGCCGCCGGTACTGCAGTCGGTAGTAGCAGAGATCCACGGCCCTACACCGGAGATCCGCCGCCAGTTCGCGCGTGACATGACTGAGTTCTTCACCCAAGCCGAGAGTGCCCGCGACGTAGATAACTACCTGCGCGGCACCTACGACTATTGGCGCTTCGACGTGGATACCGAAAAGGCAGTGCGCCGTGGTATCTCTGTCGACACCATCAATCGCAACCTGGCTATGGCCTTGGGCGCAGCCCCGATCGGGGACGTCAAGCAGAAAGCAGGCCACGAGCCCATCAAGATCGTCGTGCAGGTTCCTCTGGCGGAGCGGTCTCAGATAGAACGTCTGGGTGATCTGCCGATCCAATCCAACGGCGGCTTCACTATCCCATTGCGGGAGCTCGGGGCCTTCCAGCGTGTACCCGAGGAGGCCATCATCTACCGCAAGGACCTGCGTGCGGTCGAGTTCGTAGTAGCCGACGTGGGCGGTACCCTGGCCGCGCCCGTCTATGCTATGTTTCAGATCCAGGATGCGATGGACGCCGCCGACTATAAAGCACCGGATGGCTCGGTTCCGCAAGCCTACTGGATCGCCCCCCCCCCCAATGACCGCTATTCGACCTGGGAGTGGAGCGGCGAATGGACGGTCACCTATGAGACCTTCCGCGACATGGGGGCTGCCTTCATGGTCGCCCTGGTGCTTATCTATATCCTGGTGGTCTGGGAGTTCGGCAACTTCCGCATCCCCTTGGTGATCATGGCACCCATTCCCCTAACCCTGTTAGGGATCATCCCAGCCCACCTGATTATGTTCAAACTCGGACTTGGGGGTGAGTTCACTGCAACCTCGATGATCGGCTGGATCGCCCTGGCCGGCATCATTGTGCGTAACTCGATCCTGCTCGTAGACTTCTCGACCCACGAGGTACAGAAGGGGGTACCCGTAGCCGAGGCCGTTATTCGGGCCTGTAAGACCCGAACCCGCCCCATCGTGATTACTGCCCTGGCGCTAGTGGCAGGTTCCAGCGTTATCTTTACCGATCCGATCTTCCAGGGCATGGCGATTTCACTGGCCTCTGGGGTGTTGGTCTCGACCGTGCTCACACTCATTGTGATCCCCTTGGGTTGCGTCGCCGCCAGCAAGGACCTGTACGAAGTAGCAGCGGTGATCCCACCATCCGGTACCAGCGTGCCCTACGCAACGAAGGAGGAGCAAAAGGTTGAGCAGGAGCCTAAGAAGGAAGAGCCGTGGGCTGGCATCTTAACCGAGGCCTGGGGCTACCTGAAGGAAGGGATCATCCTCGGTTTCTATCTGATCCGTGGGATCTTTCTGCTGTTGTACGATTTCCTGAAGGACCTGGTAAAAAAAAATCAGCCCACGCCTAAGCTGCCGGCGGTACTGGACACGGGTGAGGGGGATCGATCAGGCGATTCGGCCGCCACCCCCCCGACCGCTTTGGTTTCAGGATCTGGCAGTGCGTCGGTCTTGACGCCAGCGGATAGTGCTGCAGCAGCGAGCAAGCCTGCGGAGACAATGCAGAAAGAGGCAACCGGCAAAGCGACCGCCGACGCTACCGGTGAGGAGCGTGCTGCCGTGAAGAAACCAGTGGAAAAGAAGGCTACGGACGAGCTGAAAACGACAATGACGGCGTCGGTCCAGAAAAAACCCAGGCGGCGCGGCATACGCCTCAAAGTGGATGATGAGCTTTGATTGATGTCAGGGCCTTAAACGCTTTCCAAACCGATGAACGGGGGTGGAACCAAGATGAAGACTGCGATATCGACGATTTGGCGCTCGCTGGCCATTGGGCTGTTGGCGGTGACTTCCGGTGCAGTGCTCGCCGACACCGAATTCTCTGCCGAGATGTTCCAGCACGGACCATGGGGAGAGGCATCCGCCGGCAAGCTGTTTTTGGGCGACAAGCGAGTACGCACCGAGCTATCCCACCAGGGACGACAGATCATCCGTATAATCGATGAGGATCGCGGTATTGAGTGGATGCTGTTCCCGGACCAGAAGAAATACATGGAGCGACTGCTGGGCAAACTGAACAGTGCAGTCGGTGCGATGCCTGGTGCGCGGCCTATCCAGGCCAAGGATCCCTGTACTGGTATGCCGGGACTGACTTGTCAGCGGCTTGGGGAGGAGGAAATCAACGGGCGTATGGCTATCAAATGGGAGATAATCGCTTCCCACCAGAAACAGACTATGAAGAGCACCCAATGGATCGATAAGGAACGGCACATTCCTCTGCGTCAAGAGATGCCTGACGGGCAGACTCGGGAGATCAAGTTCGTTGCCATGGAAGAGTTGAATGGGCGTCGGGGTGAGAAATGGGAGCTAGTCGTGACCATGCCTGGTCGACCGGAGACGCGGATCTTCCAGTGGTTCGATCCCGCGCTCAAGCTTGCCGTGCGCCAGGAGTTTCCCGGAGGTATGGTCAGCGAGTTGAAGAACATTCGCGTCGGCAAACAGCCCGATGACTTGTTTAAGATTCCCGTCGGTTACGAGCAGGTAACCGCTCCTGTACCTCAGGGGATGCCTGGGTGTCGAGGCCACAGGGTGAGGCAATCAAGCGCCGATTCATCAGGTTGCAATAGCTTCTAGCGGGGCTTTGCCTCAAACTGACGAAGCATAAGTTTTTTGTACACAGTGCACGTACGCCGCGTTGAGGTCAGACCTAAGGAACCACGAATGGACACGAATTCACACGTATGAGAATTCGTGTCCATTCGTGGCTTTCGTAAACCAATCATTCGTGGAAGCGATCTTCCATGACCGCGAAGTGCAGGCGGTAATCCCTCACAAAGCTCGTAATCCCATTTGAACGCTTTCGCATCGAAAGCCTCCGGCGTGTCGCCACACGCTACGATTAAGATGAGGGCCTCGATCTTGATCTGTTTTGCTTATGGGCACCTTAGGAAATAGGTATTCTTACCAGAAAATAGACTCTAACTCATTGATTGTTGAAATATGCCGTAGACGGAAACTGCATTCTTCAAAGTAACCTTCTTATCCTAATTATGAAGTTAATCCTAGACGTCGTGCATCCGGGTATGCACGGTCCTGGGTTATTTGGTGTTGGTTGTTGGAAAAGATATCTCCCGCGTCGGGGCAAGTCTGACGTGTTGGGTTATGCTGCGTTCGACGGAATTTGTGTTCTTCGGAATCGGGTAGCGTCTAGCCGGGGGTAATATGGGCGTAGGTTACGTTAAGACGCAGAAGAAGGAAACAAGAAAAGGATACCCATTTTGTTGCTGCGCTGTAGCCGACGTCAGGCCGCTAAATGGTCTTCCTTGGCTGGGCTTGGGCGTTAGGCCAGAAGAAATATAAGTGTGGAAATGGAAAATATAATCAATGCTATTCGGAATAGTCAAGTGATAATAACCGACAGCAGCTTACGCATGACGGCACAGACAGCCTGGAGCTTGTCGAGGCCGCGTTTCTCAATAGGCTGGGGTAAGGCTATGAATTGGGATCGTGGTGTAAAGCGCTCAGAGCGAGTATATAGAGGGCGATGCGCATGTAGTGGCTGCCGACTCTAGAGAGGCGATTTTTGTCGACACTAGAGA
>Ga0066188_1000024_pt1 | contig 27050 bp, 38 predicted proteins | sample WorMetHERISLAND2_FD_61185 | JGI IMG/M metagenome (GOLD analysis project Ga0066188, IMG submission 61185) | Marine gutless worms symbiont microbial communities from Max Planck institute for Marine Microbiology, Germany - Olavius loisae HERON... | ecosystem: Host-associated > Annelida > Digestive...
TCGCCATGGAGATCAACCTGATTGCGCCGATCGCCATGGACGAAGGTCTGCGTTTCGCCATCCGCGAAGGCGGCCGCACCGTCGGTGCCGGCGTCGTCAGCGCGATCGTCGAATAGGTATTGAGCCGCCGGCCCTTGAAGGGCCGGCGAATTTATTGAGGTAGGGCGAAGGCCATGGAACAACAAAACATCAGAATCCGGTTGAAGGCGTTCGATCACCGCGTTCTGGATCAATCGGCGAGCGAAATCGTCAACACGGCCCAGCGCACGGGTGCCACGGTCAGGGGGCCGATCCCTCTCCCAACCCGGATCGAGAAGTTCACGGTCCTGCGTTCGCCCCATATCGACAAGAAGTCGCGCGAGCAGTTTGAGGTCCGTACCCACAAGCGGGTACTCGACATCGTCGACCCCACACCGCAAACCGTCGATGCTCTCATGAAACTCGACCTCGCTGCTGGGGTCGATGTGGAAATTAAGCTTTAGGATCAAGGCGATGCGAACCGGACTCCTCGCTAAAAAAGTCGGCATGACCCGCCTTTTCCAAGAAAAGGGCGGTCACATCCCGGTCACAGTCCTGCAGGTCGACAATCTTCAGGTCGTCGCCCACAAGACGGACGAAAAAGACGGCTACAACGCCATGCAATTGGGCTTCGGCGCTGCCAAGGTCAAAAACGTCAGCAAGGCGATGCGCGGCCATTTTGCCAAGTCGAAGGTCGAGCCGAAACGCAAGCTCACCGAATTCCGCGTGTCGGCCGACAATTTCGTCGAAGTCGGATCCGAGCTTTCGGTTGGCCACTTCCTCGAAGGACAGATCGTAGACGTTTGCGGAACGAGCATCGGTAAGGGTTTCGCCGGCGGCATGAAGCGCCATGGTTTCGGCGGTCTCAGGGCGTCGCACGGCGTATCGATCAACCACCGCTCTCTCGGCTCGACCGGTCAATGCCAGGACCCGGGCAAGGTTTTCAAGGGTAAGAAGATGGCCGGTCAAATGGGTTCCGTGCGGGTAACGACGCAGAACCTGGAAATCGTCGGCACCGATGAAGCCCGCGGCCTCCTTTTGGTCCGCGGTGCCGTCCCCGGCTCCAAGGGGAGCTATGTTCGCGTTACCGATGCCGTCAAGAAAGCGCTGCCCGACGGTGTTCCGCTGCCGGCCGGTCTGAAACAAGACGATACGCCGGAGGCGCCGGAGAGCGTCGAGCCGGCCGAGGCTCAAGGAACTGACGCCGAGGCAACCGAAGCGGAAACGACCGCCGCGCAAGCCGAGCCGGCGGCCGAAGAGGCACCGGAAGCCGAATCCGCCGCCGACACCGCCGACGACGGCGAAAAGAAGGAATAACGGGCCATGAAGTGTGATGTAGTCAGTCTGGCCAACAAGAAATCGGGGACCATCGATCTCGATGAAGCCGTGTTCGGCCTCGAGGTCCGCCGCGACATTCTGACCCGGGCCGTCAATTGGCAATTGGCCAAGGGCCGGTCGGGCAACCACAAGACCAAGCAGCGCAGCGAAGTCAGCGGCACCAAATCCAAGCCGTTCCGCCAAAAAGGTACCGGCCGCGCCCGTCAGGGCACCGCGCGGGCACCGCAGATGCGCGGCGGCGGCACCACGTTCGGTCCCCATCTCCGCGACCATTCGATCAAGCTTCCGAAGAAGGTCCGCAAGCTGGCCCTGAAGACGGCCCTGTCGGCGAAACAGGCGGAAGGCAAGCTCGTGGTTCTCGATGCGGCCAAGCCGAAGTCGCCGAAAACCGGCGAATTGGCGAAGCAGATCGCCGCGTTCGACTGGGGCCGCGCACTGGTTATCGACGGCAAGGAGGTCGACGATAATTTTGCCCGGGCCGCGCGCAACATCGTCGGCGTCGACGTGCTGCCCAGCCATGGCGCCAATGTTTACGACATTCTCCAGCGCGACACCTTGGTTCTGACCAAGGACGCGGTCGAGCAGTTGGTGGAGCGTTTGAAATGAGCAAGTACGCCGCCCTTCGGGACAAGGCACCGAGCCAGCAGCGCATGTACGAGTTGATCCGCCGACCGCTGATCACCGAAAAGTCGACCCTGCTGTCCGAATACAACCAGGTCAGCTTCGAGGTTCCGCTCGACGCCAACAAGTTCGAGATCAAATCGGCTATCGAGAAGCTGTTCTCAGTCAAGGTAACCGCCGTTAACACCATTCGCCAGAAAGGCAAAATCAAGCGGTTCCGCGGCAGGCTCGGTAAACGTAACGATGTCAAAAAAGCGATCGTGACCCTGGCCGAAGGCCAGACCATCGACGTGACCACCGGCATATAACGAGGGGCAGGTGAACGATGGCACTTAAGAAATTCAAACCCAACACGCCGGGCCAACGCAGTCTGGTTCTCGTCGACCGGTCCGAGTTGTGGAAAGGCAAGCCCGAGAAGAGCCTGACGGAGGGTCTGCGCGCCAAGGGTGGGCGCAACAATAAAGGACGCATCACGGCGCGCCGCCGCGGTGGCGGACACAAACGCCGGTACCGCATGATTGATTTTAAGCGCAACAAGTTCGGTGTCGAGGGCACGGTCGAGCGTCTCGAGTTCGATCCGAACCGCACCGCTTTTATCGCCCTGGTCCGCTATACGGACGGCGACCTGGCCTACATCCTGGCGCCTCAGCGTCTGCGCGAGGGCGACAAGGTCATCGCCGACGAGAGCGCCGACATCAAGCCTGGCAACGCCATGCCGATGCAGAACATCCCGGTCGGCACGATCATCCATAACGTGGAAATGAAACCCGGTAAGGGCGGCCAGATTGCACGCTCTGCCGGTACCTACGCCCAGATCATCGGTAAGGACCAGGGCTACGCTCAACTGCGCTTGAGCTCCGGTGAACTGCGCATGGTCCGTGCCGAATGCCTGGCGACGGTCGGTGCCGTGTCCAACCCGGACCAGCAGAACATCAAGCTCGGCAAGGCCGGGCGCAAGCGCTGGATCGGCAAGCGCCCGCAGGTCCGTGGTGTCGCCATGAACCCGATCGACCACCCGCACGGCGGCGGCGAAGGCCGGACCTCCGGCGGCCGCCACCCGGTGACGCCCTGGGGTAAGCCGACCAAGGGTAAACGCACGCGTTCCAACAAGAAGACGGACCGGCTGATCATGCGCCGCCGTCACGCCAAGAAGTAGAAGGAGAGGATCAGTGCCTCGTTCCGTTTGGAAAGGTCCGTTCGTTGACGGATACCTTTTGAAAAAGGCAGAGGAAGTTCGCTCCTCGGGCCGTAACACCGTGGTCAAGACGTGGTCGCGGCGTTCGACGATCCTGCCCCAGTTCGTCGGCCTCACGTTCGGTGTCTACAACGGCCAGAAGTTCATCCCGGTGCTGATCACCGAGGATATGATCGGCCAGAAGCTGGGTGAGTTTTCGCCGACCCGTAGCTATTTCGGGCATGCCGCCGACAAGAAGGCGAAGAGGGTTTAGTCATGGGCAAGAGAGCAGCCGATCGGGTCCTCGCCGACAACGAGGCGATGGCTTACGCGAAACACCTTCGCACAAGCCCGCAAAAGCTCAATCTGGTAGCGCAGTCGATCCGCGGCAAGGACTGCGAGACAGCGCTGGCATCCTTGCAGTTTTCTCGGCGTCGTATCGCCGGTGAAGTCCGCAAGGTTCTGGAAAGCGCCATCGCCAACGCCGAAAACAACCATCAGCTGGACGTCGACCGCCTCTATGTGGCGGAAGCCACGGTCGGCCGGGACCTCGTCATGAAACGCTGGCGCGCCCGCGCCCGCGGACGGGTCGGGCGCATCGTCAAGCCGTTCAGCAATCTGCGCATCGTACTGCGCGAGCGTGAGGAGACCGCATAATGGGCCAAAAAGTTAATCCGGTAGGGCTGCGCCTTGGTGTCAACCGCACGTGGGATTCGCGCTGGTACGCCGACGACGATTACGCCACCCTTCTGCACGAAGACCTGAAGATCCGTAAGTTCCTCGAGAAGCGCCTGGCCCAGGCCGGCGTCTCGAAGATCGTCATCGAGCGGCCGGCTAAGAAGGCGCGCGTGACCATCCATACGGCCAGGCCCGGTGTCGTCATCGGCAAGAAGGGTGCCGATATCGAGAAGCTGCGTGGTGTCCTATCAAGGATGACCTCCTCGGAGGTTCACCTCAACATCGTCGAGGTGCGCAAGCCCGAGGTTGAGGCGCAGTTGGTCGCTGAAAACGTCTCCCAACAGCTGGAACGCCGGGTGTCGATCCGCCGCGCCATGAAGCGTGCCGTGCAATCGGCTATGCGGATGGGAGCCGAAGGCATTCGGATTAACTGCGCCGGCCGCCTGGGTGGCGCCGAGATCGCGCGTATCCAGTGGTACCGTGAAGGCCGGGTGCCGCTGCACACGCTTCGCGCCAACGTCGACTATGGCGAATCGACCGCCTTCACGACCTACGGTACGACGGGCGTCAAGGTTTGGATCTACAAGGGCGAAATCATGGAACACGACCCCATGGCCCTCGACAAACTGGCTCAGGAACAACAGCCGGCGCGCTGACGGGACCGTCGGTTGAGGCCTAGACTATAGGGAAAGAGCAGGATGCTAAGTCCGAAAAGAACGAAATTCCGGAAGGCCCACAAGGGGCGCATCCACGGAAAAGCGAAAGGCGGGTCGAGCCTGAACTTCGGGGCCTACGGCCTGAAGGCGGTTTCGCCCGAGCGTATCACGGCCCGTCAGCTCGAAGCGGCCAGGCGTGCTATGACACGCCACATGAAACGTGCTGGCAAGGTCTGGATCCGGGTCTTCCCGGACGTGCCGGTTTCGCAAAAGCCGGCCGAGGTTCGCCAGGGTAAGGGTAAGGGTACGCCGGAATACTGGGTGGCCAAGGTCAAGCCGGGCCGCATCATGTTCGAAATCGACGGCGTTCCGCTCGACGTTGCCCGCGAGGCGTTTGCGTTGGCTGCCGCCAAACTGCCGGTGCGCACCAAGTTCGTGACGCGCCTGGGTGAAGAGGGTTAATGCGATGAAAGCGGAAGACATACGCGCCAAGAGCGACGACGAGCTGAAAGACGAGCTCATCGGTTTGCGCAAGGAGGCCTTCAACCTCCGTTTCCAGCGTTCCAGCGGCCAGTTGGAAAACACCGCACGGGTCCGCCAGGTCCGGCGCGACATCGCAAGAATTAAAACGGTTCTGGGCGAGCGCACCCGCGTTTCCCAGGCCGCGTCTTAAAAAAGGAGAAGGCGAGATGCCGAGGCGTGTTCTGCAAGGGATCGTCGTGAGCGACAAGATGGACAAGACCGTGACCGTCCAGGTCGAGCGCCGGTTCACGCATCCGCTCTACAAGAAGGTTATCCGGCGTTCGAAAAAGTATGCCGCCCACGATGAGAGCAACAGCGCAAAGACTGGTGACCGGGTCAGTATCCGCGAGTGCCGCCCGATCTCCAAGCGCAAACGCTGGGAAGTGGTTGCCGACGGAACCTCCTGAGGTTCGGCCGGCTGAGAAGGAAATAAGACTATGATCCAAGCGGAAACCAATTTGGAGGTTGCGGACAATTCGGGCGCGCGCCGGGTGCAATGCATCAAGGTCCTGGGCGGCTCGAAGCGCAAATACGCGTCCGTAGGCGACGTCATCGTCGTCACGGTCAAGGAGGCGATTCCCAGGGGCCGCGTCAAGAAGGGCGAGGTGCTGAATGCCGTGGTCGTACGCACGGCCAAGGACATCCGCCGTTCGGACGGTTCGGCGATCCGCTTCGACAGCAATGCCGCCGTCCTCATCAACAAGCAAGGCGAGCCGATCGGAACGCGTATCTTCGGTCCGGTGACGCGCGAATTGAGGGCCAAGCGGTACATGAAGATCATTTCTCTGGCGCCCGAGGTGTTGTGATGGCGACGAAACTGAAAATAAAGAAGGGTGACCGGGTCGTCGTCCGGACCGGACGCGACAAAGGCAAGACCGGCGAAGTCTTGAAGGTGATGCCGAAGGATAACCGCGCCATCGTTCAGGGCGTCAACACCGTCAAGCGCCATACCCGGCCGTCGCAGACCGCTCAGGGCGGTATCATCGAGAAAGAGGCGACGATCCATATTTCGAACTTGGCCATTGCCGATCCGAAGGACGACAGCCCGACCAAGGTCGGGTTCAAGGTCCTGGAAGACGGCCGCAAGGTCCGCTTCGCCAAACGCTCCGGCGAAGTCATCGATTCCTGAGTGAGGTTGTTGGCATGTCCCGTTTGCATGACGAATACGAAAACACCATAAAAGCGGCGCTCGTCAGCGAGTTCGGCTACAAGAGCCCGATGGAGGTCCCGAAGCTCGAGAAGATCGTCCTCAACATGGGCGTTGGTGAAGCTTCGCAGGACCGCAAGAAGATCGACGGCGCCGTCGACGACATGACGCGGATTACCGGTCAAAAGCCGGTCATCACGCGGGCCAAGAAGTCGATCGCCACGTTCAAGCTGCGCGACGGCATGACGGTCGGCTGCAAGGTGACCCTGCGCCGCGACCGCATGTACGAATTCCTCGACCGCCTGGTCAATATTGCGCTGCCTCGTGTCCGTGATTTCCGCGGTATTTCCGGAAAGAGCTTCGACGGCCGCGGCAACTACGCGATGGGCCTCAAGGAACAGATCGTTTTCCCGGAGATCGATTACGACAAGGTCGATCAGATCAGGGGAATGGATATCGTCATTTGTACGACCGCCCGGACCGATGCCGAAGCCAAGGCATTGCTCAAGGGTTTCAACATGCCGTTCAGCAACTGACGGCTGATGGAGAAGTGAAGAATGGCTAAGAAAAGTGCCGTTGAGAGAGACAATAAGAGAGCCCGGTTGGCCAAAAAGTACGCGTCGCGCCGGGCGCGCCTGAAAGCTCTCGCCAAGGACGAACAGGCTTCGCCGGAAGACCGTTTCAATGCGCGTCTGAAACTGGCCGAACTGCCGCGGAACTCAGCGCCGGTCCGCCAACGGCTGCGCTGCCAGTTGTCCGGGCGTCCGCGCGGCAATTACCGGAAATTCAAGCTCAGCCGCATCGCGTTGCGGGAATTGGCCTCGTCCGGATTGATCACGGGCATGGTCAAGTCGAGTTGGTAAGGGAGAGACGATAGATGTCGATGACCGATCCCTTGGGCGATATGCTGACGCGCATCCGCAACGGACAGCGGGCCCGTAAGGATTCCATTTTGTCGCCGGCTTCGAAGCTGCGCAGCCGCGTTCTCGATGTGCTGAAACGCGAAGGTTTCATCCGAGGCTATTCGCAACACGAAATCCGTCCCGGTATTTCGGAAATTCAGATCGAGCTTAAATATCACGAGGGCGATCCCGTCATCCGTGAGATCAAACGCGTCTCGAAACCGGGCCGTCGTGTCTATTCGGGCGTCAAGGACCTGCCCCGGGTGTTCAACGGATTGGGTATCGCGATCCTTTCGACGCCGCGCGGTGTCCTCTCTGATACGGAAGCCCGCGAACGCAACGTCGGTGGTGAAGTGCTGTTCCAGGTGTTCTAGGAACGCCGTTTAAGAAGATAGGAAGTTCCATGTCTCGTATTGGAAAAAACCCCGTGGAAGTGCCGGACGGCGTCAACGTCGTCATCGCCGGACAATTGGTCACGGCCAAAGGCAAGCAGGGGGAATTGTCCGCCACCCTGGTCGACGAAGTCGAGATCAGCCAAGACGGTAACTTGATTTCAGTTAAACCAATCGGCGACACCATGCGCGCCCGCAAGATGTGGGGCATGTCGCGCACCGTGGTCAACAACCTTGTCCTCGGTGTATCCGAAGGGTTTTCCAAGAGTCTTGAGATCAGCGGTGTCGGTTACCGGGCCCAAGTCCAGGGCAAGGAACTGGTCCTGCAACTCGGATTCAGCCACGATGTGCGCTTTCCCATTCCGGAGGGCATAAAGATCGAATGCCCGGACCAGACCCACATCAACATATCCGGTGCCGACAAGCAGCAGGTCGGCCAGGTGGCGGCAGAAATCCGCGGCTACCGTCCGCCGGAACCCTACAAGGGCAAAGGCATCAAGTACGCCGACGAGTACATCCTCCGCAAGGAAGGGAAGAAGAAGTAGCCATGGCTAGGAATTTGGGAGTTGCCGCACGCCGTAAGAAGCGGACGCGGATCAAAATCCGGAAAACCAACGCGGGTCGCCCGCGGCTGTCGGTATTCCGGTCCGGTAGACACATTTACGCCCAGGTCATTGACGACACGGCGGGCAAGACCGTCGCCGCGGCCTCGTCCCTCGAAAAGGAACAACGCTCGGTATTGAAGACAGGTGCCAGCGTCGACGCCGCCGTCGCCGTCGGCAAGTTGATTGCGGAACGGGCGGTCGCGGAAGGGATCAAGGAAGTGGTCTTTGATCGCGGCGGCTACCGTTACCACGGGCGGGTCAAGGCGCTCGCCGACGCGGCGCGCGAAAACGGACTGAGTTTTTAAGGATATTGGTTATGGCAGAAGCACGAACACAACGGTCGCCCGGGCGTGAACAACGTGGCGGAGGCGGTGGCGGAAGAGGCCGCGGACGCGGTCGCGACCGGGACCAGTCGCAGCGCGAAGAAGGCGATGAACTGATCGACCGCCTGGTGCACATCAACCGTGTTGCCAAGGTCGTAAAGGGCGGGCGACGCTTCTCGTTCTCGGCGCTGGTCGTCGTCGGCGACGGTCGCGGCCGGGTCGGCTACGGAACGGGCAAGGCTCGCGAAGTTCCTGAGGCCATCCGCAAGGCGACCGACCAAGCCAAGCGTTCGCTGATCCGCGTGCCGCTACGCGAAGGCCGGACGCTGCATCATGACGTTCGCGGCCGTTTCGGTGCCGGCAAAGTCGTGCTTCGCGCGGCGCCTCCAGGAACCGGCATCATCGCCGGTGGCCCCATGCGCGCCGTGTTCGAGACCATGGGCGTTCAGGATGTCGTCGCCAAGTCGATCGGGTCGGCGAACCCGCACAACATGGTCAAAGCGACCTTCAAGGCACTCGGTGGTTCGCAGTCGCCGCGCGGTGTCGCGGCGCGCCGCGGCAAGAAGGTCAGCGAGATCGTTTCCCGCCGCACCGACACGTCGGATAGCGGCATGGTGAAGGAATAGACCAGTGGCCGAGAAGAAAACGACCCTCAAGGTGACGCAGATCCGCAGCCCCATCGGCAGGCCTGCCGAGCAGCGCGAGACGCTGAAGGGCTTGGGTCTCAACAAGATGAACAAGACGCGGGAACTGGAAGACACGCCCGCCGTTCGCGGGATGATCAACAAGATCCACCATTTGGTTCGGGTCGAGGAAGCCGGTTGATTCGGGCGCCGGTCTGAAACCCAGGTAGGAATTACGACATGCAACTGAACGATCTCAGAGACAACAAAGGCGCAACCAAGTCACGCAAACGCGTCGGCCGCGGTTGGGGGTCGGGTACCGGAAAGACCTCCGGCAAGGGAAACAAAGGGCAGAAATCGCGGAGCGGCGTGTCGTTGCTCGGTTTCGAGGGCGGCCAAATGCCGCTTTATCGCCGTTTGCCGAAACGCGGTTTCAACAATCCGTTCTCCAAGGACTTGGCCGAAATCAACCTCGGCAAGCTGCAGAAAGCGGTGGACGCCGGCAAGATCGACCCGAAAAAACCGGTAACGGCTGCTTCGTTGCTCGAGGCCGGTCTCGTCCGCAAGAGCGCCGACGGCGTCAAGGTCCTTGCGAAGGGTGAATTGTCGGCCAAATTGGAATTAGAGGTGGCGGCTGCGTCGAAAGCGGCGCTGGCGGCGATCGAAAAGGCCGGTGGGAAAGTGACCTTCCCGGAACCAAAGGCCAAGCCCGAGGGTAAGGGGAAGGCCCGCCATCGGATTCAGGCGGAGAGGGCTGCGGCGAGGGCCAAAGCCGAATAACGGGCGCGTCGCGTAGGCGTCGCACCACAGAGACACAACTCGAGAGAAAAAGCGCATGGCATCTGCCGCCGAACAACTCGCAGCCAATATGAACTTCGGAGCCTTTGCGAAGGCGACCGAACTCAAGAAGCGCATCTGGTTCACCCTGGGTGCGCTGATCGTTTATCGGTTGGGAACCTACATCCCGCTTCCGGGCATCAATCCGGGCGTCATTTCGGACATTTTCCAGCAGAATGCGGGCGGCATTCTCGACATGTTCAACATGTTCGCCGGCGGTGCACTCGAGCGGATGACGATCTTCGCGCTCAACATCATGCCTTACATCTCGGCCTCGATCATCATGCAGCTGATGACGACCGTGTCGCCGCAATTGGAAGCCCTCAAGAAGGAAGGGGAGTCCGGGCGCAAGAAAATCAACCAATATACCCGCTACGGAACCGTGGTCATCGCCGCAATGCAAGCCTATGGCATCGCCATCGGAATTGAGGGGATGTCGTCCTCGCAAGGCCCGGCGGTGGCCAATCCTGGGTTGTTCTTCCGCTTCTCCGTCGTCGTCACGCTGGTCGGCGGAACCATCTTCCTGTTGTGGCTCGGTGAACAGATCACGTCGCGCGGCGTCGGCAACGGTGTCTCGCTGATCATCTTCTCCGGTATCGTCGCCAACCTGCCGAGCGCGCTCGCCGGAACCCTGGATCTCGGCCGCACGGGCGCGCTTTCGACCGGGTTCATCATCTTCCTGCTGGCGATGGCCGTCGGCGTCATCTATTTCATCGTTTTCGTCGAACGAGCCCAACGACGCATCGTCATCCAGTATCCGAAACGACAACGCGGCAACAAGATGTCCGGCGGCGAGAGTTCGCATCTGCCGTTGAAGATCAATACGGCCGGTGTCATTCCGCCGATTTTCGCCAGTTCGCTGTTATTGATGCCGATCACCGTCATCCAGTTTTCCGCCGGCACCGGCCCCGAATGGATGACGACGGCCGCCGCCTATCTGGGGCGCGGCCAGCCCGTCTACCTGATCACCTACATTTCTATGGTGGTGTTTTTCGCGTTTTTCTACACGGCTGTCGTCTTCAATCCGGACGATACGGCCGAAAACTTAAAAAAATACGGAGGTTTCATCCCTGGTATCAGACCCGGCAAGAACACATCCGCCTATCTCGATAAGGTCCTGACTCGTTTGACCACGGTCGGCGCCGCTTATCTGGCGGTCATTTGTCTCCTGCCGGAACTTCTGATTTCACGGTATTCGGTTCCATTTTACTTCGGGGGAACAAGTCTTCTCATCGTGGTCACAGTGACCATGGATACGGTTGCGCAAGTGCAATCGCATCTGGTCGCTCACCAGTACGAAGGTTTGATCAAAAAAGCCAAACTAAGAGGACGAAGATAATGAACCTTATACTTCTCGGACCCCCAGGTGCAGGCAAGGGAACACAAGCAAAACGTATTCAGGACGCCTACGGGATCGTCCAACTATCGACCGGTGACATGCTGCGCGCAGAAGTCGCGTCCGGCAGCGAACTTGGCGCCAAGGCAAAGGGAATCATGGAATCCGGCGGACTGGTATCCGACGACATCATCATCGAGATGATCTCGAAGCGGATCGATGAGCCCGATTGCTCGAAGGGTTTCATTCTCGACGGCTTCCCGCGTACCACGCCGCAGGCGGAAGCACTCGACGGGATGCTCGGCGACAAGGGACTGAAGATCGACCATGTGATCGAGCTTGCGGTCGACGACGAAGCCATGGTGACCCGGATCACGGGGCGCTACACCTGCGCCGAATGCGGAGCCGGCTACCATGACGAGTTCCAGAAACCGACCGAAGACGGCGTATGTGACAAGTGCGGCGGAACCGAGTTCACGCGCCGCGCCGACGATAACGAGGAAACGGTGCGGTCGCGGCTTGCCGCATATCACGAACAGACGGCGCCGATCATCACCTATTACGATGGTAAGGGGGCGCTGAACAGCGTCGACGGAATGGCGGACATCGATGCGGTGACCGCTCAGTTGAAGGAGTTGATGGGGTAACCGAAAGCGGCCGAAAATGGTGCTTGTTGCGCTGCGTCATCTTATTGACTTGGCGTAATGAATGCCTATAATCGCGCACTTTCCGGACCCTGTCGGAAAAATTGTTGTTTGTAACCAAAGCCTTAAGGAGATCGAGCTTTGGCGCGTATTTCTGGTGTGAACATTCCGACCGGGAAAAGGGTGGTCGTTGCATTAACCTACATTCACGGTATCGGGCGGACTTCGGCGCAGAAGATCTGTGAAGCGGTCGGTATCCCGTTGGAGCGCCGCGTAAACGAACTTGGCGATGCCGAGTTATCGCAGGTCCGCGATATCATCGATCAGGAGTTTGTGGTCGAGGGTGACCTTCGGCGCGAGCGTGCGATGAACGTCAAACGGTTGATGGACCTCGGTTGCTATCGGGGGTTGAGGCATCGCCGCGGCTTGCCGGTTCGTGGACAGCGGACGCATACGAATGCCCGCACCCGCAAAGGCCCGGCCAAAGCGATTGCCAGCAAGAAGAAGTAATAGAGGTTTTAGAAACTGATGGCTAAGCCGAGCATTCAGCGTACGCGCAAGCGGGAACGCAAGAATATTGTGTCGGGCGTCGCTCATGTGAACGCCACGTTCAACAACACGATGATCACCATTACCGATGCCCAAGGAAACGCTATTTCCTGGTCTTCGGCGGGATCGCAAGGATTCAAGGGGTCGCGGAAATCGACCCCTTATGCGGCGCAGATGGCGGGCGAGGACGCCGGCCGTAAAGCGATGGAACACGGCATGAAGACGCTCGAGGTCGAAGTCAAAGGCCCGGGCGCTGGCCGCGAGTCGGCGCTTCGCGCCCTTCAGACCATCGGCTTCACGATTACGGCCATCCGCGACGTTACGCCGATCCCACACAACGGTTGTCGTCCGAGGAAGCGTCGGCGAGTCTGACGTTTCCGGAACCCGTCCGTCGGCCGGATGGTGTTCCTTCACTTTTCCGCCGGTAAGGCCGGCAGCGGCAGCGACCGGACCAGTTTGAGCCTTGATACGGGCTTATTGAAACCGCGACGAGCATGAGGCACCCCAGTGATTCAAAAGAATTGGCAAGAACTCATTAAACCGACAAAACTTGATATCGTCCCGGGTGGCGACCCGAGCCGCACGGCGACCATCGTCGCCGAGCCGCTGGAGCGGGGCTTCGGCCTGACGCTTGGTAACGCGTTGAGGCGGATTCTGTTGTCCTCATTGCAGGGCGCCGCCGTGACTTCTGTCCAGATCGAAGGCGTGCTGCACGAGTTTTCGTCGATTCCCGGTGTGCGCGAGGACGTCACCGACATCGTGCTCAACATCAAGGGGCTGGCCATTCAAATGCATGCCGAAGGGCCGAAGCGCATGAGCCTCAAGGCGACCGGTCCGGGCGAAGTCAAAGCCGGCGATATCGAGACCGGGCCCGACATCGAGATCAAGGACCCGGACCTGGTGCTTTGCCACCTCGACAAGGGTGCCAAGCTCAACATGGAACTGACCGTCGAGAATGGGAAAGGCTATGTCGCTGCCGCCCAGAACCGCCCAGAGGACGGCCCGATTGGCCTGATTCCGGTCGATGCCGTGTTTTCGCCGGTGCGCAAGGTTGCCTACAAGGTCGACAATACCCGCGTCGGACAGGTCACCGACCATGACAAACTGTCGCTCGACGTCACCACCAACGGCACCGTGATGCCGGAAGACGCTGTCGCCCTGGCGGCGCGGATCCTTCAGGACCAATTGCAGCTGTTCATCAATTTCGAAGAGCCGGATGTTGCGGTCGGCGACGAGCAGAAGGGCGACCTTCCGTTCAACCGCAACCTGCTGCGCAAGGTCGACGAATTGGAGCTTTCCGTGCGCTCCGCCAACTGCCTGAAGAACGACAATATCATCTATATCGGTGATCTCGTGCAGAAGAGCGAAGCCGACATGCTGCGCACACCGAACTTCGGGCGTAAGTCGCTGAACGAAATCAAGGAGGTGTTGAGCCGCATGGGTCTGCACCTTGGCATGGAAATCCCGAACTGGCCGCCCGAGAACATCGAGGACATGGCCAAGAAGCTGGAAGAACCGTTTTAGTCAAGCTTTCGGAACAATCCGGGAGCGATAAGAAGCAATTGCCTGCGGGTAAAATGGCACGCGCAGGATCAGAAAAAGGAGCCTAACCATGCGTCACCGTCGCGGTCTCCGCCGCCTCAATCGTTCCAGTACCCACCGCAAGGCGATGTTCGCCAACATGACCGTCTCGCTACTCACCCATGAGCAGATCAAAACGACCCTGCCGAAGGCCAAGGAGTTGCGGAGCTTTGCCGACAAGATGATCACGCTTGGCAAAAAAGGCACTCTGCACGCGCGCCGGCAGGCCTTTTCATTCCTGCGCGATGACGATGCGGTGGCCAAGCTGTTCGACACCCTGGCCGACCGTTACAAGGAACGGGCGGGCGGTTATACCCGCGTTCTTAAGGCCGGGTTCCGCTACGGCGACAGCGCGCCGATGGCGATCATCGAGCTCGTCGACCGTGACCCCGACGCCAAGGGTGCCGAAGACCGGGCGCGCTACGAGGCCGAACTCGAGATGGAAGAAGCCCAAGCCGAGGTGTAGTCCGGGACTTTCCATTTGGCGAAGGCCGCCCTTCCGAAAGGCAGCTCCAGTGGGCTGCCTTTTGCCGTCTCGGAATGCTAGATTGCCGAACGTCAACTTGCTCACTGATCGTGGAACCGACCGTGCGCCTTATCAGAACCCTCGTCGTCGCGGCACTTTGCCTGATCGTTACCGATGCCGCGGCACAAACAAAGAAAACTCCGGCAAACCGTGCAGAAATCCAACTATCCTTCGCGCCCTTGGTCAAGAAGGTGGCGCCGGCGGTGGTCAACATCTATACGACGCGGATCGTCCGGTCGCGAAGCCGGACCCATTTGTTCGACGATCCCTTTTTCCGCCGGTTTTTCGGTGAGGAGTTCGGTCTCGGGCTCGATTCGCCGAAACGAAAACAGCAAAACTCCCTCGGTTCCGGCGTCATCGTCGACCCCAATGGATTGATCGTCACCAACCGCCACGTCATCGAAGGCGCCGACAAAATTCGAGTGGTCCTGCACGACCGTCGAGAATTCGACGCGGAAGCCATCGCGACCGACGACAAGACGGACCTGGCGATCCTCAGGGTGCAGGCCGATGGCAATCGGCTGCCTTACGCCGAGATTGCCGATTCCGACGCGCTCGAGGTTGGCGATCTCGTGCTGGCCATCGGCAATCCCTTCGGCGTCGGTCAGACGGTGACCAGCGGCATCGTCTCTGCATTGGCGCGGACCGGGGTCGGCCTCTCGGACCTGGGCGCCTTTATCCAGACGGATGCGGCCATCAACCCCGGCAACTCCGGCGGTGCCCTCGTCGCCATGGACGGCCGGCTGGTCGGCATCAATACGGCCATTTTTTCGAAAAGCGGTGGATCCCACGGGATCGGCTTCGCCATCCCGTCGAACATGGTGAACGCGGTGGTCCGCGGGATCGTCCAGACTGGAAAACTCGTACGGCCGTGGCTGGGTGCGGCGGGCCAGGCGGTGACCCAGGATATCGCCAATTCCTTCGGTCTGGAGCGGCCGGTCGGAGTTCTCATAAACGCCGTCCACCGGGGCGGGGCAGCGGCGAAAGCCGGGATCAAGGTCGGCGAGGTGATTTTGGCGGTCAATGGTTATGAGGTTAACGATCCCAACGCGTTGGCCCACCGCATCGCCGTACTGCCGGTGGGCGACGTGGTCGTCCTCAAGGTCTGGCGCAACAACGCGACGCGGGCCGTCAAACTGGAACTGGCGGCGGCACCGGAGACACCGACCCGAAACGAGACGGTGTTGAGCGGCAAGCAACCCCTGGCCGGGGCCCTGGTCGCCAACCTGTCGCCGGCGCTGGCCGAGGAAATCGGGGCCGACCCGTTCGTGGCGGGCATCATCATCGTCGATATCCGTCACGGTACGCCGGCGGAACGGCTTCGGTTCCGGTCCGGCGACCTGATCACGGCGGTCAATGAGATGGACGTGGCGTCGGTCCGCGAGCTGGTGGCGGTTCTCGAGCGCCCCGCCAACCGGTGGCAGGTTTCCATCATTCGCGACGGTACGCCCCGGAACCTGGTCATCAACCGGTAAGGACGGAACCGCTGGTCGATGACGACGCTGTTCGAATCACAGACCTCGCGCCCCCTTGCCGATCGTCTGCGCCCGCTCAGTCTCGACGAGGTCGTCGGTCAGAACCATATCCTGGCAAGCGGGGCGCCGCTGGGGCGGATGATCGCCTCTGGGACCCTCGGTTCTCTCGTCCTATGGGGACCGCCCGGCACCGGCAAGACGACCATCGCGCGGCTTCTCGCCGACCAGGTCGATCTCGAGTTCGAACCCCTGTCGGCCGTCTTCTCCGGCGTTGCCGACCTGAGGAAGGTCTTCGAGAGGGCCCAGGAGCGCCGCCGTATGGGGCAGGGAACACTCCTGTTCATTGATGAAATCCACCGCTTCAACCGGGCCCAACAGGACGGATTCCTGCCCTACGTCGAGGACGGCACCGTCGTTTTGGTCGGCGCGACGACGGAAAATCCATCCTTCGAACTGAACGCGGCCCTGTTGTCGAGAACCCAGGTCCTCGTTCTCAACCGGCTCGACGACAAGGCGCTGGAAACGTTGCTGGGCCGGGCCGAAGAGATGGAAGGGCGGTCGTTGCCTCTCGACGAAGATGCCAGGGTTGCGTTGCGGGCGATGGCCGACGGCGACGGGCGCTATCTCCTCAATCTCGCCGAGGAACTGCTTCGCATCGAGGATCACGGTGCCTTGGATGTCAACGGATTGACCGCCGCCGTGCAGCGACGCTTGCCGCTCTACGACAAATCCCAGGAGGCGCATTACAACCTCATCAGCGCTCTTCACAAATCGCTCAGAGGGTCCGATACGGACGCGGCGCTTTATTGGCTGGCGCGCATGCTCGCCGGCGGCGAGGACCCCCGGTACATCGCGCGGCGTCTCGTCCGCTTCGCTTCCGAGGATATTGGACTGGCCGACCCCATGGCCCTGCCACAAGCCATTGCCGCCTGGGAGGCTTTCGAACGGCTGGGTTCGCCGGAAGGAGAGTTGGCCATCGTCCAGTGCGTGATCTACCTCGGGATCGCGCCCAAGTCGAATGCCGCCTACAAAGCGGAAAAGGCGGCGAAGCGGGTGGCCAGGGATTCGGGATCGCTGATGCCGCCCATGCATATCCTGAACGCACCGACGGCGCTGATGAAGGATCTCGGCTATGGCGACGGGTATGAATACGATCATGATGCCGCCGACGGCTTTTCCGGACAGAACTACTTTCCCGACGAGATGAAGCGCCAACGGTTCTTCATCCCGGGAGATCGTGGTTTCGAAAGGGAAATTTCGAAACGGATGGCGTATTGGGATAAACTGCGCCGCGACAAGTCGCCGAACGGCGGCTGACTGTGTTGGTTTAGGGGGCTGGGTTAGGGACATGTCGCCAGGTTTGCTGCTTTCCGTCGCCGCCGGCGGTGCCATCGGTGCCGTCGGCCGGTTCGTCATGATGAACGCTGCCGGGCACTGGCTTGGCCACGGCTTTCCCAACGGAACCATTATCGTCAATATCCTCGGGTCCTTTCTGCTCGGTGCTTTTCTGGAAATTTCCGCACTCGCCTGGTCACCGAGTGCCGAGGTGCGGGCTTTTATCGTCGTCGGGTTCCTTGGCGCCTTCACCACGTTCTCGACCTTCTCCATGGACACCTATTTCCTGCTCCAGAAGGGGAACCCCTTGCCAATTGTTCTTTACGTCGTCGGTTCCGTGGTCGCCGGGGTCTTGGCATTCGTGTTGGGCATGGTCGTGTTCCGGCACATCCTCGGATGATTGGCGCACCGGAGCTTACCGTCGCGCCGGACGAAGACGGATTGCGTTTGGACCGCTGGGTCCGGGCACGATTTCCCGGCGCCACGCAGGGTTTGGTGCAGAAGCTCCTGCGTAAAGGCGCCATCCGGGTCGACGGGGCCAGGGCCAAGGCCGCAGACCGGCTACACGAAGGGCAGGCGATCCGCCTGCCGCCGGCCTGGCTGGACGGACGGGCCCCGACTGCTCGCCGGCAGAAGACGGAGCGCCCGGTCGATCGCAAGGAAAAACGGGAAATCCGCGCATCGGTCGTCCACCGCGATGACGATATCCTGGTCATCAACAAACCGCCGGGCTTGGCCGTACAGGGTGGAAGCGGCACCTTCCGCCACGTCGACGGCATGCTCGATGCTCTGTGCTTCGGCAACGACGAACGCCCGCGGCTGGTTCACCGGCTCGACAAGGACACGAGCGGCGTCCTCGTCCTCGCCCGCACGGCGCCCGCGGCCCGATGGTTGACCAAGGCCTTCAAGGACAAAATGGTACGCAAGTTGTATTGGGCCGTTGTCGTCGGCGTTCCGCGACTGGAACAGGGTGAGATTTCGCTGCCCTTGAAAAAGGCGACGGCGAACAAGAAGGAGCGGGTCGTTTCCGATGAAGCTGGCGGTCAGACTGCGTTGACCCGCTACCGTGTCCTGGACCGGGCCGGGTCGACGGCAGCCCTTCTCGCCATGGAACCCCTGACCGGGCGGACCCATCAGTTGCGGGTTCACGCGGCTGATGGGTTGGAAACGCCGATCCTGGGCGACGGCAAGTACGGCGGTCGGGACGCCTTTCTCGATTCCGAGGGGTTGGCCAACCGCCTCCACCTGCACGCCAGGGCCCTCAGAATCCCTAAGCCCGATGGCAGCCAACTGGTCGTCCTGGCCCCGCTGCCGCAACATTTGGAGGCGGCATTGCGCTTCCTTGGGTTTGATCCGATAAAGAGTTATGATTCCTTTCTCCAGGATTGACGAAACCCCAGCTCTTCTTTTGGTTAATCCGGATCCTTGATACCCAGGACCAAACCGCAATGAGAATCCTTCTAGTCGAAGATCACGTCCGTTTCACCGAGTTCACAAGGAACGGCTTGAATGGGGAAGGGTTCACCGTTGATGTCGTGACATCTGCCGGAAGCGCCGACGCGGCTTTTTCAGCGGTCAATTTCGATGCCGTGGTCCTCGATCTCGGTTTGCCGGATACCGATGGATTGACATTGCTGAAGTCTTGGCGAAGCCGCGGCGACGACACACCGGTCCTGATCCTGACGGCGCGGGACGGTGTAGACGATCGGGTCAAGGGCTTGAACGCCGGCGCGGACGATTACCTGTTGAAGCCCTTCGCCATGGAAGAACTCGTCGCCCGATTGCGGGCGTTGTTGCGACGCCCCGGCGGCGCACTCGGTGTCGTCATCGAAGCCGGCAACATGGCTTTCGACACCACGGCACGCGAAGTGCGGGTCAAAGGAAAACCCATTGCCATATCGAGACGCGAACTCGATGTCCTCGAACACTTGATGCGCCGGTTCGGTCGGGTGGTTCCGAAGAACGTTCTTGAGGACAAGATCTATGGGTTCGACGAGGAGGTCTCGTCGAACTCGGTCGAGGTTCACGTGTCCCGTTTACGCAAGCGGCTGGCCGGAACGGAGTCCGAGGTCACGGTCCACACCATTCGCGGTGTCGGTTACCTCCTTTCGGACCAAGACCGCAATTCGGACGGCGGTAAGGTGTGATCCTGGAAGAGTTTTCCTATAAGTAACCAAACAACTAAGGTCGATGGCACAGCAATCTCCAAAGGTCTGGGTCGTGAAATCGGAGGACAAGGGCAAGGCGCTCTCCGAATCCATCCGCATGCTCGAGGATCTTACGCGTTTGATATCCGACTGGGTGTGGGAAACGGATAAGGAAGCCCGCCTCAACTACGTCTCCAACAAGATCTGCGACAGCTTGGGTTTCCTGGCCGAGGAAGCGATAGGCAAGAAGATGTCGCAGATCGGTGTGTTCCGGTCGCCGTCGGGAGAACCCTTCGAGCCCGACTACCGTCTCCCGTTCCGGGAAGTCCGGTTCAGCGCTGAAAACAAGAATGGCGAAAGCCGTGAGATCCTGGTCAGCGGGGTGCCGGTGTTCGACGAGGACTCGGGTGAATACCTCGGCACACGCGGGATCGCCAGGGACGTTACGGTGGAAAGGCGGACCAAGGCCGTCTCCGAACAGTTCGCCGCTGCCATCGAAAAGGCGGCCGGCTTCGTCTGTCTCTACGATTCGGAGGACCGTTTCGTTCTTGCCAACCGCAGTTTCATGGACCTCAACCGGGCCGCGGCCGACACATTGGTACCGGGAACCACGTTCCGTGAATTCCTTGAGAAACTGGTCACGAAAAACTTGGTGCCCGACGCCGTCGGCCGGGAAGAAGAGTGGATTTCATACCGTCTATATCTTCACCGCAATCCGCATGGGCCCTTTGAAATCCGTCGCCAAGGCGGCCGGGTTATCGAACTGCGCGAAGAGAAGTTGAACGATGGCAGCATCGCAACCTTCGGCGCCGATATCACGCACCTGAAGACTATCGAAGGATCGCTGAGGGATGCTGCGGAAAGAAACCGCACATTCACCATGAATGTTGCCCATCAACTGCGTACGCCTCTGGCCGTTCTGCGCTCCAACATCGACAACTTGGACAATCAGGCGATCACCGGATCATTGAAACGCGACGTCGATGCCATCAGCCGTATGGTCGAACAACTGCTCGACGCGACCCGGCTGGAGACGCTCGAATACACCGAGTCCGACCATGTCGATCTGGTGGAGCTCTGCCAGGATGTCGTCTCGGGGCTGGCGCCGACCGCGATCAAAGAGAACCGCGATATGGAGCTGCTGGCGCCGGAAGGGAGTGTGATCGTGGCCGGTCACGCCGACGCACTTGCCATCGCCATCCGCAACCTCGTCGAAAACGCCATGGCCTATTCACCGTTGGAAGCGCCGGTCTCCATCGAAGTGACGGAAACGCCTTCGGTTCGTGTGATCGACCAGGGACCCGGCATCCCGCCGGGCGTTCGAGACGTCATCATGAAACACGATCTACGCTCGGATCGGCGCGGCGGGGACAGCGGCGTCGGCCTCGTTATCGTCGGACGCGTCGCCGTGCAGCATGGTGTCCGGGTCGAAATCGAAGATGGCGAAGACTGCGGAACGGTATTCGAACTCGTGTTTCCCGGCACTCATCGTCCCGCCACGGCTTGACATCTCAAAACCGAAATACAGTCCCTTTACACCTAACCGAACCGAGGCTGCCTTGAACGAAATTCGTCTCGCCATATTCGATTGTGATGGCACATTGGTTGATTCCCAGCACTCGATCATTCATTGCATGAACGAAGCGTTCGAACGCTACGATCTTGACCGCCCCTCGCGCGATGCGGTGCGCCGCGTCGTCGGGTTGCCGCTAATCGACGCGGTCGCGATCCTCGCTCCCGAGCAGGGACCAGAGCGCCATGAAGACCTGCGCACCGCCTATTCTGATGCATGGCAGGAACTGCGCAAAACCGACGCCATAGAAGAACCACTGTTTCCGAACGTCTTGGAAACCCTGGACGAATTGGAGCGAGATGGATGGTTGTTGGCGGTCGCCACCGGCAAGTCGCGAAGAGGTCTTGATGCGACGCTTGAAAAGCACGGGATTCTCGGACGTTTCGTCTCCCTGCAAATGGCCGATCGGGTCCGCGGTAAACCGCATCCGGACATGGTTCTGGCCGCCCTGGGTGATGCCGGTGCCGAGGCGTCGCGAGCTGCGGTTATCGGCGATACGACCTACGATGTCTTAATGGCCGTTAACGCTGGGGTACGTGCCATCGGCGTAACGTGGGGTTACCATGAACCTGACGAATTGATGGCAAATGGTGCGGTCAAGGTTGTCGATAGTTTTTCCGAGGTGCCGCCGTTGTTGGCGGCGATGGTGGGGAGTGAATCATGAGCAAGGCCGTCAAAATATTCGGCGGACTGATGGTCGTCGTTATCGGTCTGGTGGTTGCCGCAATCGCCATTCTCATGTCGATGGATTTCAACCAGTACAAGGGTGAGATCGCCGCTCAAGTGAAATCGGCAACGGGCCGGGATCTCGCTATCAAAGGCGATTTGAACCTAGAGATTTCCCTCGATCCGGCGATCGCCGTTGATGGAGTGACCTTCGCCAATGCCTCGTGGGGCTCGAAACCGGAGATGCTATCGGTCGACCGCTTTGCCGCCGAAGTCTCGTTGCTGCCGCTGCTATCGGGCACGGTCGACGTGAAACGGGTGGTTTTGGAGGGGGTCACGGTCCTGGCCGAAACCGACAAGTCCGGCAAGGGAAACTGGGTGTTTGGCGAAGCTGAAGGTGAAACCGAAAAAGCGGAATCCGGAGAAGGGGGCGCTTTACCGGTCGTCCGCATGGTCGCCATCAAGGACGTCAATGTAACCTACAGCGATGGCGTCACAGGGCAGACCTATGATCTAACCCTCGACAGCGTCGATCTGCAGGCGGACGGCCCCGATGCTCCCTTGAATACCGCCGTCGCCGGCTCCATCAACGGTCAGTCCTTCAAGGTCACCGGAAATCTCGGAACCATCAACGCTCTCGCCGCCGGCGGCATGATCCCGATGAAACTGGACGTCGAGGCATTGGCCACCAAGATTGGCTTGGACGGTCAGGCCGGCACGGCGGCCGGTGGCCCGAATGCTGATCTCAAGCTTACCGTCGCCATCGCCAATGTCGCAGAAACCCTCAAAGCCGCAGAAGCAGTGGCACCGCAAGCCGCCGGCGTGCAACTGCCGCCCATAGGCGCCGTCAATCTGGCCAGCACCGTCGCCTACCATGGCAACACCTTGAACCTATCTGACCTGGCCCTCAAAGCCGGGTCCCTCGACCTCAAGGGCAACCTGGCGGTCGGGCTGGGCGGGCAGCGCCCGTCAGTGAAGGGGGCCTTGAACGCGGGAACCGTCAACGTCGATGAATTCATGCCGAAAAAAGAGGGTGGTGAAAAAGCGGCAGCCGCGCCGGCCGCGGATAAGAAGGATGGCGAGAAAAGGGTGTTTCCGGCCGATCCCCTGCCGCTTGACGGCCTCAAGGCGGCCCATGTGGACATGAAGATCGCCGCCGAGAAGATCATCTCCCAAGGCATCGAAGCGACCGGCGTCTCCGTCGCCATAGTCCTGAAGAACGGGCGGCTGGACGTAAAACCCATGAAGGCCAAGGTCTTCGACGGCGACATCACGGTCAGTCTTTCGCTTGACGGTTCGGCTTCGACGCCTTCGCTGAAAGCCGTTCTCGGCGTCGATCAGCTTGATTACGACAAGGCCCTACAATCGCAAGGCATGAAGGACACGGCGAGAGGGAAGTTGGACGTCGATGTCGAAGTTTCCGGCCGTGGCGGCAGCGTGCGGCAGTTGATGGCCGGGCTCAACGGCAAGGCGCGGATCGTAACCAAGGACGGACGCATCGAGAGCAACGCATTGAATATCGTGTCGACGGACCTTCTGAACATGTTCGACAGCGCTGATGACAAGACCTTGAAGTGCGGTGTCGTGCACTTCGACATCAAGAGCGGCATGGCCGATGCCCGTGCCATCGTCGTCGAGACCGGCGGCATTTCGGTGGTCGGTACTGGGACCGTCGATCTGAAGGACGAGAAACCAAAACTCCGTGTCGAACCGAGGGCCAAGAAAGCCAATCTGGCATCGGCCGCCATGGTGCCGGTCAACATCAAGGGCACGCTCGCCGAACCCGATTGGGAACTCGATGCCGCCGCGGTCGCCGGTAGCGTTGCCTCCGGGGCGGCACGTGTCGGTGCCGCCGTGGCGACGGGTGGTTTGTCCCTGCTCGGCGAAAAACTGCTCAGCGCCGGTAAGGAAGCGACCGGTGCCGTCGACGAGAACGACTACTGTACACCGGCCCTGGCCGGCAAGAAGGTCGTTCCCGGTGAATTGAAGACGGCCGAGAAGGCCGATGATCCGGCCTCCGGCGGCTCCCAACCTTCTGCCTCCGGCGACGAGCCCGCTAAGAAGGAGGAGGGGGGGCTCGACAGTCTCACCAAGGGGCTGGGCGGCTTGAAGAACCTTCTCGGCAATTGAGGGTTCCGCATTGAGTATTCCGGCGGCTCGCCGTTTTTACAAAGAGGTAACGAGCGACCGTCAAGACGACGGCATTTCCGTTCGGCTCGACGGCAAGGCCGTGAAGACTCCTGCCAAGCGCACGCTTTTGTTACCCAGTGAGGCTCTCGGCGAGGCGGTTGCCGAGGAATGGCGGGCGCAAGATGAGAATATCCGGCCCGAAACCATGCCGCTGACGCGCCTCGCCTGCACGGCAATCGACCGCGTTTCGCCTAGCCGGACCGGCGTCGTCAATCAGGTGTCCGCTTACGGAGCGACCGATCTCCTTTGTTACCGGGCGGAAGGACCGCCGGACTTGGTCGAAATACAGTCGGATCAGTGGCAACCATTGCTCGATTGGGCAGCGGACGAATTGTCGACGCCGCTGGTCGTCGGGTCCGGGGTCGTCCACATCTCGCAGTCCGAGGACGCGATCGCCGCCCTGCGCCGCCGGGTCGACAGGTTTACCGACTTCGAACTCACGGCCGTTGCTGACCTCACCCAGATCATGGGGTCGTTGGTTTTGGCCCTGGCCGTCGTTTGCGGGCGCCTGTCCTGGCAACAAGCCTTCGAATGTTCGCGGCTCGATGAGCACTGGCAGAACCAGCAATGGGGCGAAGACGCGGAAGCTGCGGCTCGGACGGAAACCCTGTCGCGGGAGGTGGAGGCGGCCGCGCGCTTCGCCGAACTAGCCAGATACTGAATGTGCCAACGTGTCAGGCCGCCCTGGCACCGTACCCGTATCGCCTCTCGCCGCCGCGGAACGGCAGTTGCTGCTGGCGCCGTTCCCGGCCTTCATATGTGGGGCGACGTCGACGATCGAAACCATCGAAGAACTCGTTGGAACGGCGCCGGCAAGGGCCGAAATAAGGCCCGGAACGCACGTAGAGCCGCGGGTTATCGATGATCCATTTGATGCGGCTGAAGATGCTGCTGGCCGAAATCGGCTTTTTCAGGAAATCGTTGATGCCGGCGTTGATGGCCTGGGTGACGTGATGGGCCTCGGAATAGGCCGACATGATGACGACCGGAACGAAGACATCGGGGCTGTTGCGATCCTTACGGATCAGGTCCATGAGTTCGATGCCGTCGAGGCCTGGCGACCAATCGGTGAGGATCAAGTCCGGCTTGTCGCCCTGCATCATCATGAACGCCTTGCGCACGTTATTGGCGAGACGGACTTTCTTTACGTTCATGGCCTCCAGAGCGCCGCGGATGGCATCTCTGATTAGGCTGTGCTGCTCGATGACCAGCACGTTCAAGCCAGAAAGGTTGTAGCTTTTCATTTTCTGCTCAGAAGGTTCAATGACGGTCTCAACACGGCCCCCCCCTGTGAGACCGTTCCCTTAGCCTAAAACTACATCAACATCGCTTATTCGTGAAGTTTTGATGTGGAAAAATAATCCGTGTGTGGCTGTAAACCCTCCGTCAATTCGGGTTTTTGCTGGTGGTTCCCGAGCTCCTCACCTATTTTTTCCGTCTGCCGGGAAAAGCCCCGGAACAGGTCAGTGGTAGGAGGGCGAGGGATCATGCACGACATCATCCGCAGGCTCGATGAGAAACGCGGCCAGGCCCGATTGGGCGGCGGCGAGCGGCGCATCGACGCCCAGCACGCGAAAGGAAAATTGACGGCGCGCGAGAGGATCGAGTTGCTGCTCGATACGGACTCCTTCGAGGAATGGGACATGTTCGTCGAACACCGCTGCGTGGAGTTCGGCATGGCCGAGCAATCGATCCCCGGCGATGGCGTGGTCATCGGTTTCGGCACCATCAACGGACGCACGGTCTTCGTCTTCAGCCAGGATTTCACCGTATTCGGCGGTTCGCTCTCCGAGTCCCATGCCGAAAAGATCTGCAAGATCATGGATCAGGCCATGAAGGTCGGAGTGCCGGTCATCGGCTTAAACGATTCCGGCGGTGCGCGCATCCAGGAGGGCGTTGATTCCTTGGCCGGTTATGCGGAGGTATTCCAGCGCAACGTCATGGCCTCCGGTGTCATCCCTCAGATTTCCATGATCATGGGACCCTGCGCGGGCGGCGCCGTATATTCGCCGGCGATGACCGACTTCATCTTCATGGTCAAGGATTCGAGCTACATGTTCGTGACCGGCCCGGACGTGGTCAAGACGGTCACCCACGAGGAGGTCACCCACGAGGAACTGGGCGGCGCCATCACCCATACGACGACCTCGGGTGTCGCCGACCGGGCTTTCGAGAACGACGTCGACGCGTTGCTGCACTTGCGCCGTTTCATCGATTTCCTGCCCGCCAACAACAAAGAAAAGCCGCCGGTGCGGCCGACCCCGGACCCGCACGATCGCATCGATCCGTCGCTCGATACCCTCGTCCCGGACAATCCGAACAAGCCCTACGACATGACCGAGTTGATCCTCAAGGTTGTCGACGAGGGTGATTTTTTCGAGATACAGCCGGATTACGCCGGCAACATCGTCGTCGGTTTCGGCCGTATCGAGGGGTCGACGGCCGGTTTCGTCGCCAACCAGCCGATGGTCCTGGCCGGCTGCTTGGACATCGCGTCGAGCACCAAGGCGGCGCGCTTCGTCCGCTTCTGCGATTGTTTCAACATTCCCATCGTCACTTTCGTCGACGTGCCCGGCTTCCTGCCCGGCACGGCCCAGGAATTGGGCGGCATCATCAAGCACGGCGCCAAGCTCTTGTTCGCCTTTGCCGAGGCTACGGTGCCCAAGGTTACGGTGATCACGCGCAAGGCCTACGGCGGCGCTTACGACGTCATGAGCTCAAAGCACCTGCGCGGCGATGTCAATTTCGCCTGGCCGTCGGCCGAGATCGCCGTGATGGGCCCGAAAGGCGCGGTCGAGATCATCTTCCGCCAGGACATCGGTGACAAGGACAAGATCGAACAGCGCACCGAAGAATACCGCGAACGTTTCGCCAATCCCTTTATCGCCGGGCACCGGGGTTTCATCGACGACGTCATCATGCCCCAGGAAACGCGGCTTCGTATCGCCCGGTGCCTGCGCATGCTGCGCGAAAAGGACCTGTCTAACCCCTGGAAGAAGCACACGAACATTCCGCTTTAGGGCAAAACACGTCGCCGTTTCGGATCGATTAACGACGCTGCCGGCCGAATTCGACTGGGGGAAGGTCTTGCCCCGAAGAGGGCTTTTCAACTCCGATGAGTTGACGGATCGCCGCGGCATTATCAGGCACCGGCGAAACGATCAACGACGTTTCGTGGTCCATTTTTTCTTT